>Ga0209464_10000022_pt1 | contig 59144 bp, 42 predicted proteins | sample DOMMetBare1Fresh_2_FD_187473 | JGI IMG/M metagenome (GOLD analysis project Ga0209464, IMG submission 187473) | Wetland sediment microbial communities from St. Louis River estuary, USA, under dissolved organic matter induced mercury methylation -... | ecosystem: Environmental > Aquatic >...
AAAGCTTATGCAGCCATCAAGCTTGCTGATGCTTACCTGTAGCTTTGCAGTTTGGAGGATGTACGCGTTATCGGTTTCGTAGCTTTGAACAGAAAGCTTCTGGTTAGGGATACCTACTACTACCAGGCTCTCTTTTTTTGGTGGTTCTTTGGTTATCCACTTTTGCACTCTTGCTACATCTTCGTAAATAAAGGAGACGCTTATGTGCTGATTGTTAATCACCACGATCTTACCAGTCGTGTTCTGTGCTGCGGCACAGTACCAGTAAGGCAAAAGGAGTAGCAGTGCCGTTAGTGCAGTTGCCTTTTTTTTCATTATTGTTAGGTTTTGGTGTGTTTCCGAATGTTGTATGCAGCTCTACCTAATCAAAGGTACCTCTATTATAGGAGGGTGAGGGTTACAATTTGTTTTAGGGGTGGTGGTGGTTTGTTTCAATATTTTATGCTAGAGGCTAAGGGTGCTTAAAAACAGGATATTGGGGCGCTGGTGTATTATGTCCACTTTTTTAATCTATTTATGTTAATAGCATTCCAACCTATTCTTAAAAGTATTATTTTCGAAAACTTGAATCACACATCCACCCGCTTTGATTGGAATATAAGTTATTTACTATGAGAATTAAACTAGATTACGTCAACTTTTCTTTATCTAAGAAAATTTCGATTGCCATTCTAGCTTCTTCTGTCTTCTTCTTTCTGTTTGTTGGAAGTGTCCTATTCTTCCAGATGCGAAAGGCGTTATACACTAGCGAGAAGGAGAGGCTCGAAGCTCAAGCGGCTGCTTTTGAAACTGCATTAAAGCGAAATGTTGCAACATCTAAACAGGTTGTTGGCATCGCTGCGTCTAACCTAGCGGATTTGGTGTCGGGCAGCACCTCTGTTGGCGACAGCTCCATCATGAGATGGATGAAGTCGGTTGTTGGGGAGCATTCTAAAAACCTTTACGTAGTTCTTAGCGATGCTAGTAGCAGCAAGGTTTACCATTATAATGCTGCTGGAACGTTTGTGGTTGGTGTTGGTGGTTTTGCCGAAAATCGATTCCCTGCTTCGGAGGTTAATCCCGACAAGGAGGTTGGTATTGCAATCTCTTCGGATAAAAACCCCTATTTTAGGATTTCTACCAAGCACAGCCTTCCGGATGGTCGCTCTGTTGTGGTGGGATTACTCGAACCTACCAAGAAGCTAGTTGCAACGGTTAACTACAAGGTGGAGGACGATACGCTTAGCGTTCTGATGGTTAATGATTCGGGCGATATTCTTACGTCTAACTATGCCGATTATGTCGGTAAGAACCTTTCTTCGCTTTCCGATAGGGATGGTGCTGCGAGCTTAGCGGCTTCCTCAGGGGGTGAAAAGGTTAAGCGAGTGAATTTTAATGATGATACTTACATCGGAACCTACCTTTCGCTTGCCGAAATTAATGTTTCTGGTGGGGTCGTTTTCCTATCGCCTCGAAGTGGAATTCACTTTGGCTTTTTCTTTATGGTTCTGCTGGTGGTGTCGTTGGTGTGGACTGCCATTGTTATTATTCTTCTAAAGATTTTTAATACTCGCATTCTTGCTCCGATACATAGGTTGATTGGTTCGTTAAGAGAAATCTCTCGAGGTCGTATTGCTGATGATCTTAAGGTTAGCTACGCTTTAAATGATGAGCTTGGCGAAATGACAAGGTCAATTAATGGACTTGTTGATAGCCTTAACGACACTGCTCGCTTTGCTACTGAAATTGGTGAGGGGAACTTGGCTTGTAAGTATGAACCTCGTAGTGGCGACGATAAGCTTGGCGTTGCATTATTGGGTATGCAGGAGAGTCTTGCAAAGGCTCGCGAGCTAGAGGAGGCTCAAAAGTTGGCCAATAAAAAGTCGCACTGGGCTAACGAGGGAATGGCTAAGTTCTCGGAAATTCTCCGAAACAACCATGATAACTTAAAGGAGATGTCGTTTGATGTTATCAAAAGTTTAGTTAAGTATGTAGATGCTATTCAAGGTGGCATGTTTGTTCTTAACAACGATGTAGATGACGATGAGTTCCTTGAGATGACAGCCTGCTTTGCCTACAATCGACGTAAAATGCACCAGAAAAGGGTGGAAATGGGCGAAGGCCTAGTTGGGCGTTGCTTCTACGAGAAGCAGCCAATTCTACTTAAAGAGGTGCCTAACGACTATATCGAAATTACTTCTGGACTTGGAGAAAACAATCCAAACAACCTTCTTCTTGTACCTCTTAAGATAAACGATGTTGTTAATGGGGTGCTTGAGATTGCTTCGTTTAAAGAGTTTGAGGAGTATCAAATACAGTTTGTTGAAAAGATTGCCGAGAGTATTTCGTCTACCATAACTAGCGTTAGGATCAATGAGCGTACTTCGGCTCTGCTAGAGCGTTCGCAGGTTCAGGCCGAAATGATGGCTGCTCAAGAGGAGGAGATGAGGCAAAATCTCGAAGAGCTACAGGCAACTCAGGAGGAGCTGGAAAAACGTGCAAGGGAAAACGAGCAGATGACGCGCGATTTGGAAAAGGAAAAGTACTTGCTTGATGCTTTGCTTTCTAATATTCCCGATTACATCTACTTTAAAGATGATCAAAGCCGTTTCATCCGTGTTAGTGAGTCGATGGCTCCGCTTTTCCAAGCTCGTAGCGGTGCCGATCTGATTGGCAAGTCAGACTTCGACTTCCACTCGGCCGAACACGCAAACAAGGCGTATGCTGAGGAGATGGAGATTATTAGAACGGGCAATAAGATTATCGACCATATCGATCACGAGACGTGGGATGATGGTAGAGAGCAGTGGGTTTCTACAACCAAAATGCCTCTTGTTGCTGCCGATGGCCGTACTGTAGGTACGTTTGGTATCTCTAAGGTTATAACTAATATCAAGAGGTTAGAAATAGAGATGCATAGGCAAAACGAGGAGATGAGGAAGCGTGAAGCCGAGCTTCTTAAAACTATAGATGAGCTCAGGGCGAAGGTTAATTCGCAATCGTAATATGGCAAAGAGGCGAAAGCCTCTTTGTTTTTTTATAATGGTTGTTTCCGTATCCTTTATAAAAAGGGTGATATGTCGTAACTTGCAGGTTATAACAGTTGGTTTATGAAGTGTAGTGTTATTCTGCATGCTGCAGAGCTTAAGAATGCCGATCTTAGAGGCAAAACTGCCGTTGTTATTGATGCCTTTAGGGCTACGAGCGTAATGGTAGAAGGATTGTTTAATGGAGCTTCTGCTTTTATTCCTGTTGAAGCAGTCGATGAGGCTAGAAGGCTTAAGGAGGCAAATCCGGAGATGCTGCTTGGCGGCGAACGCGATGGGGTTCGTATCGAGGGATTCGATCTTGATAATTCGCCACTAAGCTATGGGAGGGAGGTTGTGCAAAATCGGAAGGTGGTGCTTACGACGACCAACGGTACTCGTGCTCTTACAGGTTCGGCAATGGCTGATGAGGTGTTCTTAGGCTCGTTCTTAAATCTTTCCGCTGTTGCTCAGCGTGTTGCTGGATCGAAAGAGCTGGTGCTTGTTTGTAGCGGTTCAAATGACACCATTTCGCTAGAAGATTCGGTATGTGCTGGTGCTATACTCTACCATGTAGAGCTGCTTAAATCTATCGAATGGACCGACAATGCTTTTATGTTTAAGTCGCTGTACCTATACGTTGCTTCAGCCTTAACCGAATACCTTTCTTCGGGGTCGCACTATAAGTATCTTTACGATAAGGGGTTTGGTGCCGATTTAGACTTTTGCCTTCAGCTAAATCGGCGATCTGTTGTTCCTCGTTTCGATGGTTACGAGGTCAAGCTCTAGCTGTTTTCTTCCTTGGCAAATTCGCGACTTGCTTTTGCAAATAGATCGGTAAATGCAGCTTGGTAGTTGGCAACGGTTCCTGCTTTTTCAGCTTTCTTAACTAGCGATTTTAGTTCGGGGAGAAATGCTGCTTCAAAGTAGTCCCAGTATGGTTTTATTTTGTTGAGCAGGTGGCTTGGTCCGCTTAGCGTCTCCGAATAGCTATCGAATAGGAGGTTGTGCATCTGTTTTATTGCTGTTGCAACCTCTTTTCTGTTGGAGTCTATTCCCTCTTCAATCGCTTTAAATATAAGAGGATTGGTTAACGCTCCTCTTCCAATCATCCAGCTATCAACAAAAGGGAGTCGCTCGTTTAGCTTTTTAAAGGTTTCAACGCTGGTAATATCGCCGCTATAGCCAACGGGTGCTTTTATTTGCTTGGCGTATCGCTCAAACGATTCTAGATCAACCTCCCCTTTGTACTGCTGCTTGCCATTTCGTGGGTGGATGATAACCTCCGTTAGCTCGTACTTATTTAGGATCGGAATCACGGTTTCCAGCTCGTCGTTGCTCAGCCATCCCAATCTAATCTTTACCGAAATGGCTATGGATAATTGTGTTGCTTGTGCTAAGATCTCATCAATTTTTTCGGGATGGGGGATAAGGCCGCTTCCCATTTGCCTGTTGGCAACTGGAGGGAATGGGCAGCCCATATTGATGTTGGCTTCCTTAAATCCTAGCTCTTTAAACTTATTGAGTACTACGCAGATCTCTTCAGGGTTGCTTCCTAGTACTTGAGGTACAAGAGGTTGGTTTGTAGATGCGGATTTTACAATATCTTTTAAAACTTTATCGCCTTCCTTTCGGTAGCGTTTAGCATCTACAAATGGACTAAATACCTTGGCGACATTTCCGTTCATCTGTAGTATGCCGCTTCTAAATGTGTCGTTGGTAAAGCCTTGTATTGGTGCTAAGTATAGCTTCATGTTCGCTGTTTTGATTCTGTTTATTTTGGTAAGTTCGACTAGGATGCTAGCACTTTACGTTCTACAAATTTATACCTTAAAAGGTAATTTACAGATATACCCATAAAAATCAAACTTGTAATAATCATAGTGGTTTGTAGCCCAATGCATTTAAAGCTGGCTATAAATCCAAGTAAAAGACTTCCGATTGGGGTAAATCCTAAAAAGGAGACGTTGTATAGCGATACCATTCTCCCTCTATACTGGCTCTTAGAGTAAACTTGTATTATCGTGTTGGATGTTGCAAACTGCGAAATCATTCCAAGTCCTGCAATGCCTAAAGCTAGGTATGCAATTGCTACCATCTTAGATGCTGCAAATAGAATGATTCCTCCGCTGAGTAGTATTCCTGCAATACCAATAAGCCTTACAAGCTTGATGGGATTAGCTATTTGCCCAAGCATAAATGCTCCAAGAAGTGCACCTAGCCCAAATGCTCCAGATAGTAACCCAAGCGTTTCCGAGTCGCCTTTAAACACATCTTTGGCAAATGCGGGCATAAAGTTTTGGATCGGGAGGCACAGCAAGCTGCTCATAAAAACTACCAAAAATATTTGCTTAAAACCTGCATTCTCGCGTGCATACCTAATACCTTCAAAAAGCTCGTTGGTTATAGCTTTAGGACTAAAGCTTTGGTTTTTTATTGCTACATAACGTGTTTTGATAGATAGCAGGGCAACTATTACAGCTAAAAAGCTGAGGCTATTTGCCAAAAAGCAGATCCCTTCGCCAAATGCCGATATAAGAAATCCCGCAAGGGCAGGTCCTACTAGCCGTGATGAGTTAACCATAATGGAATTTAATGCTACTGCATTGGAAAGGTGCTCCTTGTCTTCCAGTAGGTCAGAGAGTATTGAGTGTCTAAAAGGGGTGTCGAATGCAACAATTAGCCCGTTTACTACCGATAGCAGGATAATCATCCAAACGGTAATAAGGTTGGTAAGCGTGAGTACAGCAAAAATTAGAGCGATGCTCATCATAGCTCCCTGGGTATAGAGCATTACCTTTTTGCGGTTTAGCTTATCTGCAAATACTCCTGCGTATGGTGTTACCAGTAGTGCTGGGATTTGCGAGCTAAACCCTACAACGCCCAAAAGTGCAATAGATCCTGTTAAGCGGTAAACCAGCCATCCCATGCCTATATTCTGCACCCACGATCCAATAAAAGACGTGGTTTGTCCGATAAAAAACTTCCTAAAGTTTGGAGAGCTCAACGATATGAACCCTTTCTTAAATCTCCTAGAAAAGGTATCGTAACGGAGTAGTTGACGCATTAGCAGAGAGTTCTACGTTTAGTGGTTTGATTCTACAAAAGTAGGGCTTATTGTGCGTTTCATTCCCTTTTTTGGCTTTTTAGCTCGTTTTTAGCTCATGCACTCCTTGGGAAGTTGCTAAGAAGGTCGGTTGCTATTAAAACAGAAGAGGCTATCTCGAAATGAGACAGCCTCTTTGTGATTCCGTCAGGATTCAAACCTGAAACCTTCTGATCCGTAGTCAGATGCTCTATTCAGTTGAGCTACGGAACCGTTTTTTTGCGATTGCGTTGCAAAGGTAAGTATTCTTGCGTAGAATCCAAGTGCTCTAACTTGTAAAAACTCTTAATACTCAAGTGTAGTAAGGGATGGAGTATAAAAAAAGCACCCTTTTGAGGTGCTTTTGTGATTCCGTCAGGATTGGTCTCGTGCTTTTACTTGGCTCTGAATGTCAGTTTAACGATGTACGATAAGAGGTTTTCTGCTAAGGTTGCGATTGCATTTAACTATTTTCCTATATTGCGTTTCAGCATCTTGTTTTGAAGCCTGTAGAATTGTCTAATTTTTGATGATGCAAAATATTCGCTAAGTACCGCTCTAAGGATGGGTGTTAAACTGTATAATGAAACAGCTATACCTTTATTAACCACAAATAAAATCGAGCAAAAAAATATTACTTTTTTGAAGATACACAAAACTTATAAACCTCCTAATTTACCGATGTTGTAAACAATCCGCTCAAAAATGTACTCCTAAAGTTGCTAGCCCCTAAAAAGTGATGGATGAAGAAGAATGTTGGGTGTATAATGTTGAATCTATTCTGCCTCTAGGAGGAGTTCAAGACGGAGGCCTATGAAGTCTACCTAGGGATAGTTTTCCTCAATAGAGAAAAATTTTCATTAAAATTTCACTTATAAGTAAAATTGCATATATTTGCCCAACTCTTGTTTATGAAGTGTAAGCTAGTAAAACTACCACAACTCTGCGGTGATAAGGCTTTTATTTATTCTCTCTATCTTTCAAAGGAGGGTTTGACGTTATTCGATATATTCGTAAAAGAAAACCAGTTTTCGCATAAAGATGAACTAAAAGACATTGTCAAACGTTTAAATGTCATGGCAAAAAGCACGGGAGCCAAGATTTACTATTTCAAAACGAAAGAAGGTGCAAGAAACGACGATGTATGTGCTTTATATGATGACCCAGAGAAGAGCCTACGTTTATATTGTATTAGAAAAGACAACAACCTTATAATTTTAGGAGGAGGAGGTCCTAAGCTAGTACGAAAGTTGCAAGATGATCCGAAGTTAAAACACGAAAACTATTTATTGCGATCCCTGTCTTCAGAAATAACTAAACGTTTAAACGCAGGAACTATAAAGTTCGGTGAAGATGGCAAAGAGATTGTAGGAGATTTAGAATTTAATATCGAAGACAATGAGTAAGGCAGAAGAATATAACAGCGAGCTAATAGGCGATTTGCTAAACGATACAGATACCAAAGAAGCTGCTCGCATCGAAAAACGAATGCTTCTTGCACAAAAAATCGACGATGCGCGCATTGCAAACAATCTATCTAAAAGTGATTTTGCAAAAAAAATAGGAGTCAAACCTTCTGTTATTACAAAATGGCTTAGCGGTACTCACAATTTTACATCTGATACGCTATCAGATATCGAGGAAATATTAGGAATTAATCTGCTAAGCGTTACTTGTAAGGTGATTGAACCAAGGAACTTCGTCTATATTATTACAACAAATTCATCTCATAAACAGAAACTTATAATAGATAGAAGTAATGCCGTCTCTACTAGAAATGTATCCAGCACAATTAATTCTGCAGGCTATTTAAAATCATAATTTCATGGATGCAAATAACAAGGAACTGTTGACTGTAAACTATGCATTGAATAGCATGGAGGTGATAGATTCAAAAATTGCCGAGCCAGAAGAACTTATAAATCCTTCAAGCACAATAGGTTTTTTTATAAATATCGAACATAAAGTCAACATCGATGAAGAAATACTCTCGTCGTATAGTACTTTTGTTCTTAACAATTCCGAAACATCAGAAGTGTACGCCAGTATAACCGTCAAATATGACTTTAACGTTGAAAATCTAAAAAAATTCTTTAATGTAGAAGCTAACGAGTTGTTGCTTCCAAACGAATTTATAGTTGTTGTGAATTCTATTTCAATATCTTCTTCGCGTGGTGTTATTCATATGCTGTTTAATGGTACAAATCTCAGGAACTTTGTACTGCCTATCATAGATCCAACTGCCCTTATTTACAATAACCAATAAAATAGGTGCGAATCTATTACTGCCCAAAATAGAATGTTGTCTGTTAAGACAAAAAAGCCTCGACTTTCTTATGAAAATCAAGGCTTTCTATTTTTAGTTTTTGTGATTCCGTCAGGATTCAAACCTGAAACCTTCTGATCCGTAGTCAGATGCTCTATTCAGTTGAGCTACGGAACCGTTTTTTGCGATTGCGTTGCAAAAGTACGCAACTTTTTCGATTTTGCAAGGGGTTTTAAAGAAAAAACCGGATAAAATCCGGTTTTAATCTTTTCTTAGCCGAGGTTAACTCTTCTTTCTTTGATTCTGGCTTTCTTTCCGGTTAGCTTACGTAGGTAGAAGATTCTCGCTCTACGAACTTTACCGTACTTGTTAATTTCGATGCCCTCAATGAAAGGAGAGAAGTAAGGGAAAATTCTTTCAACACCAATACCGTCAGAAATCTTACGAACAGTAAAGGTTTGAGTGGTACCCGAGCCTCTGCGTTGTAGCACTACACCGCGGAAGTTTTGAAGTCTTTCCTTGTTACCTTCTTTAATCTTGTAGGTAACAGTGATAGTATCACCACTTTTGAATTCAGGATACTCCTTTGTTTGAAGGAAAGCTTCCTCAGCAATTTTAATTAAATCCATCGTTTAAAGTACTTTAAAGATTACCTATGGCAATATTACCGACACCTAAGTTCTGATAAGAGATTGCGCATAGGGGTTACAAAGTTAGTATTTTTTTTATTACAAATGGCTAGTGGCTAGTCATTTTGCAAAAAAAAGAGGCTGTCCGAAAAAAATGAAGTGCCCCCAAAAAGTTGGACAAAAAACTTTTTGGGAGCACTTTAAACGTAGCAAGAAAGTGCTACTACAGCCTGCTATAGTGCTGAATGGCTTGTCGCAATACGTATATCGTGATACTTTTTGGACAGCCTTTTTCTCTATTTCTGTGGTTCTACAACTTTTAGTCTTTCTCCGGCTTGCTCCTTAACAGCTCTTTTCCACCATTCTGGATAACCTGGCTGTTGTGGGAAGGCTGGCTGACTTTCGTCAAATCCGTTTGTTTCAAATTTGCCGTTCTTTTCTTTCTTGATGTTTCCATCTATAAACTTTACAAGCAGGTATTCATCTAGCTCTTTCCATCTGTTAAAGGTGTTTGCTGCTGTTCTAACGGTAAAGTCGGTTAGGTATTCTACGGCTTTGGTTGGATTTTCCTTGTATAGCTCCGCTGCTTTTGCATCGGTGATTTGTATGGCTGCTACGTAGCTGTTTTCTAGCTCTTGCTGCACTTTTTGTAGGTCAGGATGCATTTGGTTGTAGCGTGGATAAACGGCGTTGGTTACCCTATTGAATAGCCAAAATGCTGATGTTGGGCTATATTTTACCATGCTTCCGTTTCCAACTTTATAGTTTTCGGGTATTTGGTTGGTACAAACGTATATTGGTGTATGTACCGAGTTGGCTACATCGTCAACGGTAAACCAAAACAAGCCTCCTATTTCGTTGGGTAGCCACGAGCGGCATTGAGCGACATAGGCCCAGCCAGTTTGCTGTGTTGCAGTTGCTCTTTCGTTGGTATAGCTTTGTCCATCTACCTTAAAGGTCATTGGTCGCCAACGATATGGGGTTGCGTAAGGTCCTGCTCCACAATCTTTAGTCATATCCATTACGGTACCTTCGTAGTGGTTGCGCATTGCAAGCATTACATCTTGTACTGAAAGTTTTTGGCTTGGTTTAATGTACAGCGGCATTCTATTTTTTAGGTTATGCCCAAGTGCGTAGTCTTCGTATTTGCTCATTTCTGGGTCATAAGCTCTAAAAAACGACCAAACACGAGCTTCGCAGCCTCGTGCGCTACCAAAGTCAAGCGGACAGTAAACGTCCGAGAAGCTAAACTCTTCATCTGTTCCTTGATAGTAACCTTTTTCTCTTGCAAAGGTTACTACATCGCTGGCATATACATACTCAACGTTTGGATCAAAAATCTTTTTGAGGTTTTTGGAGCTGATGGAGTTCTTGCTCTTCTTTTCGAGCGGAAACTGCATTATGCGTGCGTGGTTGGCATGTCCAGATATGTATCCATCTGGGATTCTGACTGCCACCCAAACGGCTCCTCTATTCTTATTATAGGTTTGTTTTGTTTTGCTATCGGTTGCAAGTAGGGTTCCTTTTCCTATTATTTCAAATACCCATGCTTCGTTAGGATCAACTATAGATATTGATTCTCCTGATGAGTAGTAACCATACTTTTCTACCAGCTCTGCCATTACTTTTATGGCTTCGCGCGCACTTTTAGCACGTTGTAGGGTGGCGTAGATTAGCGTTCCATAGTCAATAATACCTGTTGTATCAACCAGCTCTTCTCTTCCGCCCCATGTCGATTCGCCGATTACCAGCTGATGCTCGTTCATATTACCAACTACTTGGTAGGTTTGAGCAGCTTCTGGTATTTGTCCGAGGTACTTTCCTGTGTCCCATTCTTTTACTACACGCATGGTGCCAGGGGAATGAATACCTCTAGCGTAAAAGTAAAGCTCTCCGAACAGCGTATGCGAGTCGGCCGAATAGGAGAGCATGCATGATCCATCTTTAGATGCACCTTTGGTTACGATGTAGTTTGTGCATGCCTCTGCGATGTTTGTTGTAAGCATAGCTCCAGCAAACAAAAGCGGCATTATTTTAAAGTTCATAGCTTAATTAGTTTTAGTACTCCGACAAAAATATAAAAAAATGGGAGTCTCCTCCGTTAAATGGGCGACTCCCTATGTTCTTTCTGGTTGGTTTAGCTTCGACTACTTTTGCACCATTATTTTGGTTAGCTTATCAGCTGCTTTATCTACGGCCCAGAGTAGCGTTCCCTCTTTTATCTCGTCTGCATTTGCAGTAAATCCTTCAAGAAAAAGGTCGTTCGCTAAGACTTCCGATTCTACTTCAACATCAATTTTGTCCATTGGTATAACTGATGAATTCTTGAATGGGGTTAGAACCATTTTAACTGCAATTTTTGCTTTGGTATTGTCAACTTTTTGAATGAGCCTTATTTCTATGTCGAGCTTATAGTAGAATTTTGCAATGCCGGTTCTATTTGCTGCGCTAATCGAAAGGTTAGGAAAACCGTACGAATCGGTAGAAGCTTTAGGGCCAAAGCATTGAAAAGGAAAGGCGTTAACTCCCTTTTGTTTCATATGGCTTTCTACCGAGTAGTAGCAGATAAATCGAAACTTAGCCTCGCCCTTACTCGATGTTAAAAATGTAGGGCTGCTGCTATTTACTATAGCTCTAATCCCATCGTCAGCATTAAAGTTGAGGTTAATAAGGGCAATCTCTTTGTTGGTAAAATCATACCCAAATGCTTTTGCTCCAACAAGCGTTGCCATGATAAGTAAAACAGCCAACTTTTTCATCCTTATTTACTTTTTTTAGGTTAAGCAATCCGCTAAGCGGGTGCTAACAGTCCGAATTCTCTATCTATTTGCGCATCATTGCCCCAAAAGCAATGATGGCTAATTGTGCTCCTAAAAGTAGAAAGAACTTTGGAAAAAATCGGTATTTCCTACTTTATCTGCTATGTAAAACTCTATTTCGTGCTTCCTGTTTGTGCCAATTCTTTCTGGATCTAGCTTTACGGTAACTAGCTTGTTTTTGGCATCGTATTCTCCAATTACCCATTTTTCATCTATGTAGATGTCAAAAGTGTCTATGCCCGATTTGTCATCGCTAACTGTAAAGCTTATCACTCCATTCCTAGGTTCTAGCACCTTTTTTTTAAGATTTCTGGCTACAATTTTGGGTGCTATGGTGTCGATTTCTATGAAAAATCTGCCAAATTCGCTACTTGTGGTGGTTATAGCTCCTTTTTCGTAATCGCCTCCAATATTGCTAAACGATGCTTTAGAGCCTCTCGCTATGAATACCTTTTCTTCGTACTTCTGAGGGACCGATGCTTTAATTGTTAGCTCGAAGGGTGCTTTTAGTGGTGTCGTTTTGGGGTTTCCTACTACGATTGCTGGTCCGTATGCCCCCTTTGGGCTAAGCTCGTTATAGGATATAAGTGCGCTGTTGTATAACGACGCTCCTGGTATTTTTATGGATGAATGCTGCTTTGCTGCTATGTTGATTTGCCTAGAAACAAGTATTGGGTATTGATTTTCAACCTCTTCTTCTGCGGTTTGGCTTGTGCTAATTTTTCGAACTAAGAATGAGCATTCTGCTTCGTTCTTGTTAAAATCGGCAACCTTAACCGTTACTCTATGTATGTTGCTGTCTAACTTAACAATCCCGTTCTTCTTCATTTTGGCAAGCACCGAAAAGCTATTGTTAGGGTCCTTTAGGGTTCTAACAATCTCTCGACCTTTAATGGTTAGCTGTTCGTAGTCAACCACAGTGTTAATATACTTAGTCTCATCAAAAGCAAACCTATCCATAACAAAGCTAAAGAAAGGTAAGCTGTCGATCTCCACAAAGATGCTCATAGGAAAGTAGGCATTGCTAGAGTTAGGCATGCTATCAAACGATTCAATTCCAAAGAAAAACGACTCAGGCACATCAACAGTATCGGTAGCCGCAAGCTTCGATGTGCTGGCAGTACGGAATATCGAAGGAATTGGAACACCCTGAACGGTGTCTAGTTTGTATATGAGTATATTTTTGATTTTTGGAGGGATACGATCTTCTATAGATAAAAGCTTTTGTCCAAGTAAATTCAAAGGCTCTTCTGATGCCTGATCGCGTATTTCGAAGTGTAGGTGAGGCCCTCCTGATGAACCAGAGTTTCCGCTATAGCCAACAAGCATTCCTTTTTTTACAGGAAAGAGGAGCTTGTTCGGAAAATCATTGATGGAGTAGCTCTCCAAGGCATATTGTTGCTTTTTTACATATTGTTCGATTTCGGGTGAAAAGCTATCCAAATGAGCATAAACCGATGTGTACTTGGTCCCATGGTTTATGTAAAGAGCCTTCCCAAAGCCAAAAGGACTAACAAAAATTCGGCAAACGTAGCCATCCTCTACTGCATAAACAGGGATACCTATTCGCGACTCAGTACGATAATCGAGTCCCGAATGGAAGTGGTTTTTTCGTAGCTCGCCAAAGTTGGCCGACAGCCTAGGCTCTATCTGCATTGGGTTCGAGAAGGAGAATGTGGCCTGAGCATTAATGCTTAGCGGGTTTGCCAATAATAGCGCAGCAGAGTATGCCGAAAGAAGCACTACTTTTCCTTTTTTAGAACTCCAGCAAGCCAAGAGTGGTTGGTATATTTCGCGTAAAAACATCACATGCAAGTTGTTGAACAAACAGAAAAAAACGAAGGGAGTGTAAAGCATTAGAACGTACTATAGCGAAAAATGCATGGCTTAACCCCTCGGATATACGACAGAAAGATACGGTGTTTCTTCTAGAATACAAGGAGAAGACAATCCAAATATTTGAAGAATAAAAAATCTATTGAACGTAAATTAATCAAAGTAAATTTTTATTTTTACCTTCGTAGTTGTAGTTTTGTAACCAAATATAGGAGGAATGAGCGAAAATCGTATCGACATAGTTTTTAAGCTAAAGGCGAAGATTTACCGTCTCATATCTAACTATGAAGGTTTAAAAGAAAAGCACAACGAAGCTATTGCTCGAGTTTTAGAGCTCGAAAAAGAGCTGACAAACAAGGAAAAGGAGCTTAAAGTTCTGAGGAATGAAAACGAGAAGCTAAAGCTTGCAAAAGCCTTTACAACTTCCGATGATTCTAAAGAAGCCAAGCTTCAGATTAACAAAATTGTGCGGGAAATTGACAAGTGCATTGCCTTACTCAATAAGTAAAACGCGTTTTAATAACCTGATATGGAGGACAAACTTTCAATTCGTGTAAGCATAGCTGAGCGATTTTATCCACTAAAGATCGAACGATCTGATGAGGAGAAGATACGCAAAGCCGCGAAGATGATAAATGAAAGGATTGCCCAGTACCAGCAGCGGTATGCCGATAAGGATACGCAGGATATCCTTGCAATGGCAGCTCTACAATTCGTAATCAGGATGCTAGATAGTGAAACTAAAGTTGACAACTCTTCGTTAATAGAAGAAATAGCTAGTCTAGATAAAGAAATAGAAGCATACTTAAACAAAGAAGAATAGCGCAAGCACACGATCTTTGAAAAAATATTAGCCCGCACAGCTCTCTTAACACTTTGCGAAACTCAACAATTACTACATTGGAGTTTGCTTGGTTGACGTAGGACAGGCCTTACTCCAGCTTGCTGGAGTCTTCTATTGAAGACGTTGGAAGTCCCAAATCGACTGGTTGCTCCGCCCATGAAATAAGGGGTTTTCGACAAAATAGGTAAGAAGGCTGAGCGGGCTTTTTTGTGAAATTATTTAACACTATATACACACAAGGGCATGATAACTAGCATCATAGTTGCAATGGCTGCCTTGGTCGTAGGTGGTGCTATTTCTTACGTACTTTTTAGCAAGGTGCTAACCAAGCGAAAAGATAAAATCATAAGAGAAGCAGAAACCGAAGCTGAGGTAATTAAAAAGGATAAAATCCTTCAGGCTAAAGAGAAGTTCCTTCTTATGCGTGCTGAGCACGAAAAGATTGTGAACGAGAAGAATACAAAAATCTTACAAGCCGAAAATAGAATAAAGCAGAAGGAATTACAGGTTAATCAACGTTTGGAGGAGTATCAGCGAAAGCAAAAAGAGCTTACAGTTCTCCGAGATAACCTAGCTGCTCAAATGGAGCTTGTAGAAAAGCGTAACGATGAGCTTGATAAGATGCATAAGCAGCATATTGAGAGGCTCGAGCATATTTCTGGAATGTCTGCCGAAGAGGCTAAGAATATGCTGGTAGATACGCTAAGGAATGAGGCTAAAACGCAGGCTATGTCGTACATCAACGAAATTGTTGATGAGGCAAAAATGACTGCTACCAAGGAAGCAAAACGAATCGTTATTCAGTCGATTCAGCGTGTTGCTACCGAAGCTGCAATCGAAAACTCTGTTACCGTATTTAACATCGATAGCGATGAAATAAAAGGTAGGATTATCGGTCGTGAAGGTCGTAATATTAGAGCACTTGAGGCAGCTACCGGGGTTGAAATTATTGTTGATGACACTCCAGAGGCAATCATTCTTTCAGCTTTCGATCCTGTACGTCGTGAAATTGCGCGTCTTGCATTGCATCAGCTTGTTACCGATGGTAGAATCCACCCTGCTCGTATTGAGGAGGTGGTAGAGAAGGTTAAAAAGCAAATCGAAGAGGAAATTGTAGAGGTTGGTAAGCGTACAACGATAGACCTTGGTATTCATGGTCTTCATCCAGAGCTTATCCGACTAATTGGTAAGATGAAGTACCGCTCATCGTATGGTCAAAACCTTCTACAGCACTCGCGAGAAGTTGCAAACCTCTGTTCGATCATGGCTTCGGAGCTAGGGTTGAATGCTAAGTTGGCTAAACGCGCTGGATTGTTGCACGATATAGGTAAGGTGCCTGATGACGAGCCAGAGTTACCTCACGCAATTCTGGGTATGAAGCTTGCCGAAAAGTACAAGGAGAAACCAGAGATATGCAACGCTATTGGAGCTCACCATGACGAGGTTGAAATGACTACCATGATTGCTCCAATCATTCAGGTTTGCGATGCTATTTCGGGGGCACGTCCTGGTGCACGTCGCGAAGTTGTTGAGTCGTACATCAAGCGACTAAAAGAGATGGAAGATCTTGCACTTTCGTATCCGGGCGTTCTTAAGACTTACGCTATTCAGGCAGGTAGAGAGCTACGTGTTATTGTAGGTAGCGAAAAGGTGAACGATGCAGATGCAGAAAAAATGTCGTTCGAAATTGCCAAGAAGATACAGGATGAAATGACCTATCCAGGTCAGGTTAAGATTACTGTTATCAGAGAAACGCGAGCAATAAGCTATGCAAAATAGGTAACGATATCTATATGATTTGAAGGGGTTGTCTGTCGGACAACCCCTTTTTTATTCGATAGCCCCGCTTGTGAACCTTGCAGAGCATGGATCAATTCATAATTAGGGTGGATAAAATAGCTAGATGTAGGATTTAGCGACTCTGAAAAGACGTTGCGTGCCGTTGGTAGGTTGGTAGGGAATCGGTAGTGGGTAGTCGTTAGTCGGAAAAGCGACCAACGAATTAACTCGGTGCAAATCTGTGTCCCCGCGTCCCTGTGTTCATCTTTTCGGTAGTCGTATATCGTTTTATCGCAAATCGTATGCCTTATTCTTCTCGGCTATCTAGCCTAGCTGTAAGGATATGCATTTCCTACCGTTACTTTTTTGTGGTCAAAAAAGTAACCAAAAAAACCTTTGTACGAATTAACTTGCTCGTTCGCGCCAGCACCCCGCCGCTCTACGCTGCGCTGCTGCTGGCGGCGGTACGTTTCACGGCTCGGTGGCTAGCAGATGCTCCCTCGCGCAGACAGAATTCGTACGGTCTGGTGTGGCTTCGCCACGGTGCTTACGGGGGTAGGCTTGCGCTCTTTATGGGCGTTGTATGCCGTTGGTAGGTTGGTGAGGCATAATTTTAGTGACGGGGAGTCGGAAATCGTATATCGTGTGTCGCAAATCTTACGTCGTATATCGGTGTAACTCTGTGCCTTTGCGTCCCTGTGTTCGTTTTTTGGTAGTTGGATCCCTGTTTAACTGTTAATCAAGGGATTTTCTCCAGAGATTTAACAGTCCTTGTGTCTGCGACCTGTTTAGCGGCAGGTGGGAAGGAGGTTTGAGGCAAAAAGAAAGGAGCAGAAGCTGTTTGCTAAAACAGGGATTCCGCTCCGTGATATGCTTTGAATAAATACGTTACGCCTACTTCAACGAAATTTTTTCGTCGCTTAGGATAATCTTGTCATCCTTATAAAGCATCCCAAGAGTGCGCTTAAAGACTTTTTTACTTACGCCAAACTCCTTATAAATTACTTCTGCTTCGGTTTTATCTCCAAAAGGAAGAGTTCCCCCATTTTCGGTAAGGCGACTAAGTATCTTTGACCCTAGATCCTCCACTTCATTAACTTGAGGAGCTCTTAACGTAACGTCAATTTTACCATCTGGCCTAACCTCCTTAATGAAAGCGTCAATTCTGTCGCCAATGGCAATCGTTTTAAACACCTCATTTTTATAGAGTAATCCCCAGAACTCATTGTCAACCACTACCTTGTAGCCTAAGCTTGTGATTTCAGCAACAACTATTTCAACCTCATCGCCAGCAGAGTAGCTGCTACCCTGATCCTTGATGTACTTGTTAAGCTTGGTTGAGGCAACAATTCTTCCACTTTTATCATCAATGTAGATCCACACCACGGCCTTTTGACCAATTGAAAGCCTTACACGCTGCTCTGAATTAGGAACAAGCAGATCCTTATCGAGACCCCAATCTAAAAATCCTCCAGCAGCACCATTGGCAACAACCTTAAGAGTAGCAACTTGATCGACACACGCATAAGGTATTTGAGTTGTAGCAATAAGCCTTCCTTCGTTATCGTGGTAAACAAAGACCCTTAGGCTGTCTCCCTCCTTAACCTCAGCAGGAAGGAATTTTGCAGGGATTAGCACCTCGTCTCTACCATCGGTCAGGTATGCACCAAATTCTAACAGCTTGGCCACCTTGAGCCTATTAAATAGTCCTGGACTTATCATTGTTTCAATTTTTTACAAAGGTACTCAAAACTGACGACATTTAATAGGAGGTAGATCATCACAGATTTAGAAACATTTAGGAGTTTAGGTGGGGTGTGAAATCTGCTTAAGCGCAATTATTTGCATTGTATGTGGTATAAGATTTGCGCAAATGTAAGTGTCAGAAAAATAGGCTTATATGTGGATTTTGTATCCTCTTTTTATAAGTGTTTGTGAATGCTTGTTGCATATTTTAGAATATGCGCCCGAAACTGTTTGCAAAAACAGGTGCATTGGTGGAGAATGAAGTGCTATATTGCAGCGTAATTCAAGCAGTGCAAGTATGGCCTATTTGTGCAAACTGTAGGCAATCTTTTGCAGGAAAGAAGGGTTCAAGAGTAATATTATAGTCGCTATGAATAAAACTGCCGAAGTAATACAGAAGTATTACAATCCATTTGAATATGCATCTCCATTCAGGGAAGGTGCAGAGCCAGAGTCTATTAGAGAGAGATATGAACGTATCCCAACAACAATTTACCCAACAGCAGGAGACGCTGTTAAAATTGTTGCTCAAGAGGTTGCTGAGCTCATTAAGGATAAGGCTAAAAGAGGAGAGGTTTGCGTTCTAGGTTTGGCAACAGGGTCATCGCCAATTCCATTTTATAGAGAGCTAGTTCGTTTGCACTCAGAGGAGGGGCTATCGTTTAAAAACGTTGTAACGTTTAATTTGGACGAATACTATCCGATGGAGCCAGCTGCAAAGCAGAGCTACGTTAAGTTTATGAAGGAAAACCTGTTCGATCATATCGATATACTTCCTGAAAACATTAATATCCCAGATGGCACACTGCCAGTTGATAAAGTAACCGAATTTTGCAAAGGTTACGATGCTAAAATTGATTCGTTAGGAGGTATTGATTTACAGATTTTAGGTATTGGACGTACAGGTCATATTGGATTTAACGAGCCTGGTTCGTTGATCAACTCGCCAACACGAATTGTTTCGCTAGATCCGCTAACAAGATTTGATGCTGCTGGTGATTTTGGAGGAGAAGAGAATGTTCCGAGAAAAGCAATAACAATGGGCGTAGCCTCTATAATGAAGGCTAAGCGAATTGTACTTTTTGCATGGGGAGATGCCAAAGCAGAAATTATCAAAAAGGCAGTAGAGGGTCCAGTGTCGGAGCAAATACCAACAACCTTTCTTCAGCTCCATTCCAATACAACCATACTTTGCGACTTTGGCGCTGCTATGGAGCTTACAAGAGTAAAGCACCCTTGGCTAGTAGGCTCGTGCACATGGCACCCTCGTTTAATTCGTAAGGCTGTAGTTTGGTTATGCCAAGAGCTACAGAAGCCTATTTTGAAGCTAACAGATGCCGACTATCGCGAACATGGGTTGAGCGAGCTTTTAGAGGAGTATGGTTATGCAAGTACCGTAAATATCAAGGTGTTTAACGACTTGCAGCACACCATATCGGGTTGGCCAGGAGGAAAGCCTAATGCTGATGATACTACACGTCCGGAGCGGGCATTACCTTACCCTAAAAAGGTGGTAATTTTCTCCCCTCACCCAGATGACGACGTAATATCAATGGGAGGTACGTTTGCACGACTCATAGATCAGGGGCATGATGTGCATGTTGCCTACCAGGTGTCAGGAAACATTGCTGTGTTTGATGACTATGCGCTGCGCTTCCTCGATTTCCTAAGAGATGTTCAAAGCATCTACCATATACAGGATTTTGACGCTGGCTCGATATATAGCGAGGCAGAATCGGTGATGTCTGTTAAGAAGCCAGGCGATGCAGATCCTGAATCGTTGAAAAAGCTTAAAGGAGCAATCCGAAGAGGGGAGGCAAGAGCGGCATGTCGCTATCTTGGACTTGACGAAGCGCACATTCACTTCCTTGATCTTCCGTTTTACGAAACGGGTAAGGTGAAGAAGTCGCCAAAAACTCAAGCAGATGTTGATATCGTAAAGAATCTACTGCAAGAGCTAAAGCCACACCAGATCTACGCCGCTGGCGATTTGGCCGATCCACACGGAACCCATAAAGTTTGCATAGAGACAATTATTGAAGCTTGCAAGCAGCTTAAAAACGAAGCTTGGTTTAAAGATTGTCGTGTTTGGCTTTACAGAGGTGCTTGGATGGAGTGGGATTTGGATATGGTAGATATGGCAGTACCGTTGAGTCCTGAAGAGGTTAAAATTAAGAGGCTTGCAATATATAGGCATCAATCGCAAAAGGATATGGTACCATTCCCAGGTAAAGATCCACGCGAGTTTTGGCAGAGATCAGAAGATCGAAACCATGCTACCGCAGTGCTTTATGACAAGTTAGGGATGGCTGAATATCAGGCAATTGAATGCTTTGTACGATACGACTATTTTATTTAGTGTAATTTTTCTGATTCTGTTGAAAGAAGGGGGCTAAAAGGTCCCCTTTTTTCGTAGCCAAATGCCTACAACGAGAAGAAAGATAAAGGTTCCAACCCAAATTGCGTTAATGAGCTGAAAAGTCCTTGGGGATATGAAAAAGTAGCCTTTCCCAGAGTGGATAAATGAGGCTATTTCTACAGCCGAAATCCTAGAAAACAGAGGGGTGCTAATCGTTGGATTGAAAGGTTTACCATCCCAAAGAGGGGTAACACCAGAACTCGAAATAGACCAAATATGAGCTGTGTCTAAGATTGCTAATCCTATAGAAGGACGAGGATCAATGAGCTTTGCCTGTCGCTTAAGCGGCAAATAGGTGTAGATCCCTTGGTTGGTACACGCATAAATCTTATTTCTATACGATTTTATGTAGCTAATTCTATCAGCATGGTCCTTGGTAAGAACAGGCACAAGGCGTTCAGGATTTTCAATATCCCATAGGAATATGCCATCATTATCGACAATAATAAATCGATCGATTCGAGAATAGTAGGTTGCTGATTTTATGTTGTTTAGATTTTCAGAACGTGCCACTGCTACTTTATGATTTAGCAGGTTAATACCTGGCGCATTTAGGACAATAAAGCCCAAAGAGAAGAGAAGAACGGTAATGAAAAAAATTGAGAGGAGAATCTTGTTTAGGGCAATTCGCTTAATTGCCAACGGAAGTATAAACAGGGTTGGCTTCTTTTGCGTTAGCTTTTTGAATAGGTAAACGTAGTAAATTGCAATAAGAAGCAACGAAATAAGGCAGAAAATCACAATTATTCCCCGTCCAAAGCTGTTCAGCAAAGCTCCAGAATGAATATCCTTTAAAAGTTGCTTAATTGACACGTATCTTGAAACGGCTGTAGAGGTAGGCTTGTAGATTTTCACCTCTTCAATATCAGCCGCAATAATGCGATCATTCATAAAAAATACCATCATATAGCCCTTATAGCAGGTTATATGTACTACCTTTTCGTTTGGAATGAAGTGGTATTTTTCCCACCGATTGCTAATTTCAGTTTTAAAGTACGCGCCATTGTTAGTAGCCGCCCATAACGTTCCTAGGCTATCTTGCGAAAGGCTGTTAACCTCCCGCTTGTAAGCTTTACCGGGGAGGCCATCGCTGTAATCTAATGCGGTTTTTAAGCTGTCGGAGGAGTAGAATATGCCCGCTTTACCGTATATAAAAAGCTTGTTATTGATAATTTTCGAAGATGTAAAAGGTAGGTTTTTCCAGCTCTGAAAGCTGTACGACTCGCCAAAGCTATTGCGGTTAAAATCAATGTTGCGAAAGATAGAGGGTAATAGCATCACCAGAGCTGAAAGAAGCAATGGTATCAGCCATAATGTAAAAAGAAACCCTACAATGTTGTGGGTTCTCAAGAGTGGTAAGTATGCTCTCATTCTATTTTGGGGATAGGTGAGAATTTAGGAAGATTAGCATACTAAAATAAGAGATCTTGTCTATAATTGCTAATTTTGGCGAAAATAAAAAAGGAATGTTTCCAACCCATCCACATAGTGTTTACAAGTACTGCCCCAAGTGCGGTTCCAACCAATTCTATCCACAAAAAGACAATAGCTTAAAGTGCGAAGATTGTAACTTTAGGTTTTACTATAACGCAGCATCTTCAGTAGCAGCGATAATAATGGATGAAGAGGGAAGGCTGCTTCTAACCCGTAGAGCATTGGATCCATTTAAGGGAACGCTCGATTTGCCTGGCGGATTTGTTGGAGAAGACGAATCGTCGGAAGATGCCCTAAGGCGAGAAGTGCAAGAGGAGCTTGGTGCAGATGTAATGGAATATCGCTACATACGATCGTACCCTAATAGATACCTGTACGATGGAGTAACCGTTTTTACCAACGACGCAGCATTTGTTTGTACCCTAAAAAGCTATAGCAATCTAAAAGCCGCCGATGATGTATCGTCGTTCGTATGGCTATACCCCGAAGAGGTAAAGCTCGAAGAAATAGGTATAAGCTCGATACGACGAATCGTAAAGGAATACCTAGAAAGCAGGTAGCTTACCTTTTTGACGACTTGATTAGGCTGCTACTTCTAAATCGGAAAGCCGACCAGGTGCTATCGAAAGCAACCATTGCTACTCCTTTATAACCAGCCTCTAGCAAAGGTTCCCATCCGTTGTCGCGCGAAATGCTACAAGCTGACGATGCCGTTTTCTTAGGATATAGCATCCATAGCAGCCCATCGAACTTTAAATCGTAAATAAGAGGCACTGTATTGGCAACATCTTCAGCAGATTTGACAAAACAGATGAGGAAGTCATAATCGCTAGAATCTTCAGAAAGATAGCCAAAATCAGCCAAGAACCGTTCGAAGCAGTCTAGGTTTTGCGGAAGGTTTACGACCTTACCACGAAGGTTCTCCTTTATTTTAAGCTTCTGTATGGTTGATTGGTACATGGTGTCCTAAAGGTTGTTTTGAACAAATATATGCTTTTATCGTAGCTATATGCAATTGAAAGGAAAAGCAGGGATTAGTAGCGCAAAGCCATATTTCTATAATTTCGATAAATAAGCTAAAAAGCATCAGTACGAATAACTTCTAATTGCTAACTTTACCGCATAACAAACTTCGTACTAGCAAGTACATGACCATAGAAAAACTCATTCTAGTTGAAGGTGTTGATACAGCAGAGCTTTATGGGCCTGCAAATTTGTACTACAACAAGATAGTAAGCTACTTCCCAAAGCTTAAAGTTGTAGCAAGAGGTAACAGCATCAAGGTTTTTGGAGAAGAGGTAGAGATCGAGCGTTTTGAGGATAAGCTGATGTCGCTCATAGATGTTTACTCTAAGTACCTTCGTATTAACGAAACAATCATAGAACAGGTATTTGAAGATCAGGAGCTAGAAATTGCAGATGCAATGGATGGCGAGGTGCTTGTTTATGGTAACAGCGGTAAGATGATTAAAGCACGAACCGTTAACCAGAAGAAGCTGATTGATCTCTACGATAAAAACGATCTGCTCTTTGCGATTGGTCCGGCAGGATCGGGAAAAACATATACTGCAATAGCCCTAGCGGTTAGGGCTCTAAAAAACAAGGAAGTTAAGCGTATTATACTTACCCGACCCGCTGTAGAAGCTGGCGAAAAGTTGGGATATCTTCCAGGTGATATGAAGGAGAAGCTAGATCCATACCTACAGCCACTATATGATGCTCTCAACGATATGATTCCACAGCGCAAGCTAACCACCTATATGGAAGATGGAACAGTACAGATAGCACCGCTAGCTTACATGCGAGGCCGAACACTCGATAACGCTTTTGTAATTCTTGATGAGGCGCAAAATACAACCTTTACCCAGCTAAAGATGTTTTTAACCCGTATGGGCCGAAACGCTAAGTTTATTGTAACCGGTGATGTTACACAGGTTGATTTGCCCAGAAAGTCGGATTCTGGTTTGGCAAGAGGAATGCGTATTTTGAGTAAAATTAAGAATATAGGCATAGTAGAGTTTGATACCCGAGATATCGTTCGACATCCACTTGTAAAGTACATTGTGCAAGCCTTTGATGCAGAAATAGAGCAAGAAGAGGAGCGCCGAAAGAAAAGGGAGGAGGATATACGTGAAAGCTAGGTGGGTCCGAATAACCAAGATTTTTTCGTTTGATAGCGCACATCGGCTTGAGGACTATGGAGGGAAGTGTCGTCACCTGCACGGGCATACCTATAAGCTAGAGGTTACCGTAAAAGGAGCAATGGGAGATAATGGTATGGTGTTCGACTTTTCGGTACTAAAAGCAGCCGTCGAAGAGAAGGTTGTTAGCAAGCTCGACCATCAGTACCTGAACGAGCTTTTTGATTTTAATCCGACCTGCGAAAATATTGTAGTGTGGATTTACGACCAGATTTCGACAGTTTTGATTGGCTATCCTTGCATGCTAGAACGAGTAAAGCTGTGGGAAACCGCAACTAGCTTTGCAGAGCTTACCAGCGATGATGTAGTAGAAAATTAATCTTTAACCGAGATAGTAAAATGGCAAAAGCACTTGTGTCAACAGATTTTACTTTTCCTTCGCAAACCAACGTGTACAAGGGAAAGGTTCGAGACGTGTACACCATTAACAACGAGTTTATGGTTATGGTTGTATCAGATCGGATTTCGGCGTTTGATGTGGTTTTACCTAAAGGAATTCCATTTAAGGGGCAGGTTTTGAATCAGATTGCTGCTAAGTTCTTAGACGCAACATCGGATATCGTACCAAACTGGAAGATAGCATCGCCAGATCCAATGGTAACCGTGGGCATTAAGTGCGATACCTATCCTGTTGAAATGATTGTAAGAGGCTACCTTTGTGGAAGCGCATGGCGCGATTATAAAGCGGGTAACAGGGTGCTTTGTGGTATTGAACTTCCTGAGGGAATGGTTGAAAATCAAAAGTTTCCTGAACCGCTAGTAACCCCTACAACTAAGGCAGAACAAGGGGAGCATGATGCAAACATTTCTAAAGAGGAGATTATTTCGAGTGGACTTGTTTCGAAGGATGAATACGAGCTGCTAGAGAAGTACGCTATTGCCCTATTTAAAAGGGGAGAAGAAATGGCCTCTCAAAGAGGTTTGATTCTTGTTGATACCAAGTACGAATTTGGTCGTAAGGATGGGCAGATTTACCTTATTGATGAAATTCATACACCCGACTCTTCGAGGTATTTCTATGCCGAAGGGTATCAAGAACGATTCGAGAAAGGGGAGGCTCAGAAGCAGCTTTCGAAGGAGTTTGTTCGTGAATGGCTTATGGACAATGGCTTCATGGGCAAAGATGGGGAACAAGTACCAGAGATGTCGGATGAGTTTGTAACCTCTGTATCGGATAGGTATATCGAGCTGTATGAAAAAATAGTTGGTGAACCTTTCCAAAAGGCTTCATACGACGAAGGATTAGAGGCACGTATTGAAGCGAATGTCAACAACTTTCTTAAACGTATTCTGTAGAGTTGCTTAGGATATAGCATAAAAAAAAGCCGCATTGCTTGCGGCTTTTTTTATTAAGACTACTTTTCTTGTGTTAGGTTTTGTGCTAAATGTGCCCTGTCATAATAGGGTTTCTTTGATGACAAAGATATACATCAATTTGATATTTTATAATTATATGGTTTTTTTTAGCTCAAAAACTTTCAATTTTGTGATTAGCTATGGAACGTACAGCTAAAATTTTAAACAAACAACATAACAGCAATGAAACGATTAGTTATTCTTTTTTTGTGCTTAGCGATAGCGTCTTGCCTTTTTGGGCAGAAACGAGCGTTACTGATTGTTGATGTTCAGGATTTCTACTTTAAGGGGCCCAGCGCACTTGTAAATCCAGACTCGGCAGCAGAAAAGGCTGCTATTTTACTCGAACGTTTTAGAGCCAAAGGCGACCTTATTGTACATGTAAAGCATCGAGCCAAAAGCGATGCAGAAATATACTACAAGGTGCTTCCGAAATCCAATGAGAAGATTGTAGAAAAGGATAAGATTAGCTCGTTTGAAGGAACTGATTTACAAGATTTTTTGAAGCAAAATGGGGTAACCGAACTGGTGATATGTGGCATGATGACTCACATGTGCGTTGAAGCTGCATTTAGAGCCGCAACAGATCTTGGATACAAGTGTACGTTAATTGAGGATGCATGTGCGACACGCAACCTAACCTTTAACGGCAAGGTTACTGCAGCAGCAGATGTCCACAACAGCACCTTGGCTACATTAACCTACTATGGTCAAGTACTGTCGTTGGCCGACTTTGTCAGAAAGGAAGACGCGTTGAAGTAAGCTGTAGGCTGCTGGAGTATAGCGTATAGCATGTAGCACGATTTGCGTATCACGATCAAGGAATAGAAGGCAACCTCATTCATTGAATCACATCGCATACGTGCTACGTGCGCTTTTGATCATTTTACGGGATAATTGCAAATGGCTAATTTGCCTACAACAGCTGCATAAGAATATCTTCAGATATCTTGCTTAGAGGGTTGTTGGTATTCACGAAAATGTCGGCAAGCTCCGATTTTTGACGTTGAAGCTCTAAAATACGCTCTTCGATAGAATCGGTTGTAATAAACCTGTACGCAAACACCCTATTTTCCTGCCCTATACGATGAGAACGGCTTATAGCTTGATTTTCGGCAGCCGGATTCCACCAAGGATCGATGATGAAAACATAGTCGGCCTCCGTAAGGTTTAGTCCAACTCCTCCCGCTTTTAGTGAAATTAGGAAAACCTTGATATCCTCGTTACTTTTAAACTGACTCACCACTTGCTGCCTGTTAGAGGTTCCCCCAGTAAGCATATTGTAGCGAATTTGAGCATCGTTTAGGTATTGAGCAACAAGGTTGAGGTGCTGAACAAACGACGAGAATATCAGTACTTTATGTCCTTCGTTTATTACATTTTCGATATTACGAGTAATCTCCTCAAACTTTCCCGAGTCGTAGCACCCCTCGTAGCCAGCAAGAGTAGGGTGGTTGGCAAGCTGCCTAAGCTTGGTGATAAGCTGTAGAAAAACAAATCGAGCTCTTTTTGGATCTCCACCTTCAATTTCTGATATCATCTTTTCGCGAGCTAAGCGTTTCTCCTCTTCGTAAAGATCTCGCTGTTTATCAGTCATTTCGCAGAAAACCTCAAGCTCTGTAACCGCAGGAAGTTCTGACGCGACCTTCTCTTTGGTTCGCCTAAGGATAAAAGGTTCGATAAGGTTTTTGAGCTTTTCCTGCCTTCCAGCATGGTTAAACTTCTCGATTGGAATTACGTACTGCTCCTTGAATAGCGAAAGGCTACCGAGCAGCCCCTTGTTCAGGAAGTTCATTTGTGCCCACAGGTCTGTTAGTCCATTTTCGATAGGAGTACCCGACAGCGATAGCTTGTAGAGCGATCTGATATTCATACAAGCTTTATAGGTAGCCGAATCGGGATTCTTTATGGTTTGACTTTCGTCTAGTATTAAGTAGAAAAAGTTGAACCTACCTATCATATCTATATCGTTACGTATTGTTCCATAGGTAGTTAATATAACATCGTAAGGCGCAAAAGCTGAAGGGCTTTTAGACCGCGATGCACCCGTGTGCTCATAAATCCTCAGCTGAGGAGCAAATTTGCGCAGCTCGTTTCTCCAGTTGTGTACTAGCGAAGTTGGAACAACGATTAGGCTTACAGGATGGCTCGAGATGGAAGCTCCATCGGCCTTGGTTAGCGAGCTAAAAAGGTCGAGGTTTGCAGCAGGCTTTATCGAGCTCTCCCGCTCGTAGGTAAAGCTATCCTTGCAATGCTGAAGTAATGATATCGTTTGAAGCGTTTTTCCAAGACCCATGTCATCAGCCAAGCATCCTCCAAAGCTGTTCATGTGCAAGTATTTAAGCCATGATAGCCCAAGTTTTTGGTAATCGCGAAGCGTTGCGTTTATTCCGTTTATAGAGCTGTTGTTTCTAGAGAGATTATCCTCCGAATACTGCTTAAGCGCTTCAATTTCTTTCTGATCTATACCTTCTAAGCCTTCCACCAACGAAAAGTGCTGCTTTTGAAGATGTAGAATTCCACCAGCTTCGCGACCAAAAACAAGAAGCTGCCGGTATTCCTTGAACCATACTTGTGGGATAATTGCAAGCTTGCCGCTTTCGAGCTCAACCAGCTTTTGTCCCTTAATGACATTTTTGCGAATCTGCGACAAAGAAACGAAGTCGTTCCCGAATCGAACCCCGCCCTTCACGCTAAAGCCATCAGCATCGCTTAGTCCTGTAATAAACGACTGGCACTTCCCTGTGTAAAGCGTAGAGCCCTCTATTGTTTGACCAACTTTAATGCCCAGCTGTTCGACTGATGCCGCATTTTCATTAAGCCATTCCACTGTTTTGTAGAGCGACTTCTCTGCATCGCTATCCTGATTCTGCGGAACAATATAGGTAGCACCAGTAAAGTGGATAAGTCCGAGCTTTAGCAAAGCTAGCTCTATACTATGCTCTAGCTTAGAGTCGCGCTTGTACTTAGTAAAAACAAACCGCTTTTGATCGGCCTTAAAGGTAACCAACGGCTCGCTTATTGAACCCGATAAGAAATCGCGGTTATCGTAGCTAAATTTAAGCGAAAGCAGAGCCTTTCCATCAAGCCCCTTCTCGAGAGTAATTACAGGTTGGATAGAAACCTTAGGCTCAACAATGTCAAAACCAGAAGCAACAACTTGCTGGCTTTTAATCGCGTTAAGCACGAAAGTCTCCATATACTTCCGAACAGTTGTTGTCGGAATTATTATGTGAGGTTTTGCAAAAAAAGGTGCAAGCTTCTTGCTATCAATCCCTTCAAACCGGTAGAGCTTGCTATCAGAAAGCAGTAGGGCCGGAGAATTGGTAATCGCTTCAATATGCCTACTGGTAAGTGACAGGCTATTGCCCGAAATTTGAGCGTTAATATGGTACTTAAGTCCCTCGTTAGATAAATCGAAGTTAAAGATAGGAGCAGCAGCTGCAGGCTCAACAGTAATTCGATTATCCTCATACACATTGTTGTACTTCTTATCCTTAAAGTAGAGGCGTACGCTCGGATTTTCGGCCAAAAGGCATGCCACCTTAAACATCCGTTTTTCGATATACGGACGAATATGCTCGTCAAACTGAGCAACCTCCATCTTTTCAATAAAAGTTTTGGTATTCTGAGTCTTACCGAACTTGCTAGCAAGAACCTTTTCGGAGTAATCATTACAAACCTTAAGCACCTCTTTCTCCACATCGGTAAGCTGAAAGTTTTCAGGTTTTTTCCCAAGCAAATTTTCGGTTAGCGAGTATATTTTATCGGCAATTGGCGAAATAAAAACGGGGATAAAGATATTGCCAAGAACCCTATGTTGGGTTAAGGCTACCACGAAGTAATTTGTTGTACTAGTATTTGTAGGCGACATAGCTGCTTCAACTTACAAGCTAGCAAACATACAGCTTTTTTGTAAACCAGAAATCGGAATGCGAGCAGGAACTTGGTTTTTTGCATTTATTTAAGGATTGTTGGAGTAGCCCTACAATTTCGGCTATACTTTTATTAGTTTTGCAAAACATTACATTCGTAAAAGGTATGAAAAGCTTAGTAGGTTTGATTATATCGGCTGCCCTAATTTTTAATGGTTTACTGGCTGCACAACAAGATTCCGTTCAAATAAAGGTTTCGAAAGACAAGGTTAAGATATCAGGAAAGCTATACTACATTCACACCGTTAGAGCAGGAGAAACGCTCTATACGATTGCCAAAGCATACCAGGTAGCGCAAGCTGCTATTGTAGAAGCAAATCCAGAGTTGTACCAAGGAATAAAAGCAGGTAACACTTTAAAAGTTCCAGTAGTACAAGAGCTTAGCAATCCTAATCAAAATAAAGGCACATTTCACATCGTAAAAAAAGGCGAAACCCTCTACTCAATAGCAAAGCAGTATAAAGTTCCAACCGATGTTTTGGTTAAAATAAATATGCTCGAAGCAGGTGCAGTACAAGAAAATCAAGCGTTAATAATACCATCTGTAAGCTCTAAGGAACCACAAAAAAGCTTCGATACAAGCGTTTCAACCTCTTCAGCATCAAGAAATAGTACTGTATCTCAAAAGAACGTAGTAGAGCGTGAGGCAAAGCCTTCTGCGCAGAAAGAAAGCTTGAGTATAGTAGGACAAAAAGGAGTAGAAACGCTGCAACATGAGGTGGTAGCCAAGGAGACCCTATCGTCGTTAGCTCGCAAGTATGGCATAACCATTGATGAAATTTTAGAAGCTAACCCTGTGCTCAAAGAAGAAGGGCTGAAAATAGGGCAGGTGCTAGTTGTAAAGATTCCTAAGGGTAAAAAGTCAAGCAGCGAACCACAAGAAGCTAAACCAACCGTAGAGGTATTTAATGGCGATTGCCCTAAGTACAGCTACAAAACATCAACTGCCTTTAATGTAGTGCTAATGCTTCCGTTTGGGGGCGAAGGTATGCTTGCCGACACAAGCAGCAGCAATGGGAAAAGAGCAGAAGATATCATTCAGTACTACGAAGGAACGCTAGTAGCAATAGATTCGCTTAAACAGAGTGGCGTGTCTGTAAACCTTACGGTACTAGATACAAAAAACGATAAGGATGCCGATGTGGTAGCCAAAGCGCTAAAGCACCCATCACTTAAAAATGCCGACTTGATTATTGGGCCAGTGTACCCAGAGGCGGTATCGCTGGTTGCAAAGTTTGCCGAAGCAAAACATATTCCAATGGTTTCGCCATTGGCATCTAATGCACAAGCACTTAAAGGTAATCCGTACTATATTCAAGTAGCACCTGAGGCCGAGGTTTTAACAAGCCTATCGGTAGAATTTGCAAAGAAGAAGGATGGGAAGACGATACTTGTGGTACCATCAGATGGGTCGGATGCAAAGTTTGTGAAAGAGTTTAAGTCGCAGCTAAAAGAGAAGCTGCCAGAGCTTAGCTACAAGCAAGGAAACCCCGCAGCTACTCAGCGCGAAGCACTAAAAAGTAAGCTATCGGAAAGCGGTAAAACTCGCTTTGTTGTACTTTCTAACAACGAAGTGTTTGTGCTTGATTTTCTTCAGAACCTTTCGTCAGCGGCCAAAGATGCCAACATAGAGGTGCTAGGAACTCAAAAGTGGCTAAAGTTTAATAGCATAGATGTACAGTACCTTCATAGCGTAAACGTAGAGATGTTTGTTGGGAACTATGCCGATTATGGAGTGGAGACAACAAAGAGCTTTGTTCGAAGCTTTAGAAGCTACTTTAACGCCGAACCTAACAACTACGCATTTAGAGGGTTTGACGTGGCATACTTTTTTGTAGGAGCAATGAAGAAGTATGGGCCTGAGTTTATAGGTTGCCTTCCTAAGCTAACTGCTAAGAATATTCATACCCCTTTTCGATTTGAGAAGCAGGGAGATGGAGGGTTTAGCAATACTGATGCAGCTATGATTAAGCACGTAGAAGATTTTAAGGTTACTAGAACTCGATAGGTACCGCATAAAAAGCACAGAGCCTGAGTTTATGCCGAGCTCAGGCTTTGTTGTCTTAAGAAGAGGCCTTTGGCCATTTAAGCAATGCTGGGCTAAGATGTTGTAAGCGTAGTTATTACAAAATTAGCTAGGCGTATTTTTAAATTAGGGACTAAAAAATAGGGATTTGACAAGAATTAAGGATTTTACGAGTGGCCCAATTTTATCGCAGCTGGTAAAGCTTGCTTTGCCAATTATGGGTACTGCATTTATTCAGATGACCTACACAATGGTTGACATTGCGTGGTTAGGAAGGTTAGGAAGTGCTGCCGTTGCGGCAGCAGGGGCAGCAAGCTTTTTTGTATGGCTTGGTAATGCCATAGCGCAAAATACAAAAATTGGAGCCGAAGTTGGTGTTTCTCAGTCAATTGGGGCAGGGTTAATAGATAGGGCTAGAGCATTTGCTTCAAATAGCCTTACAGTTGCTCTAATGCTATCCATCATATATGGGTTGGTGCTTTATGTTTTTGCGCCGCAGCTGATTGGCTTTTTTAGGATGAACCAACAAATTACAGCAGATGGTGTCGGTTTTCTTCGAATTATAGCATTTAGTGCGCCATTTATTCTGCTTAACGCTACATTCTCGAGCATATACAACGCAGCCGGGCAAAGCAAGGTTCCATTCTACATAAATCTTGTTGGGCTGGGCTTTAACATGGTTCTCGATCCATTTTTGATTTACGGAATTGGCTTCCCCAAAATGGGAGTAGAAGGTGCTGCTTTAGCAACAACTATTTCTCAAGGCATCGTATCGATGATCTTTGTGATAGAAATTACAGGAACGCGCAAGATTTTTAAAAACTTTAAGATCTTCGTATTCCCACGCTGGAGCTACGTTAAGCTTATACTAAAAAGAGGTTTCCCTACAAGCTTGCAGAATTCGCTCTTTGCCTTTTTTTCCATGAACCTTGCTCGTATTGCAGCCGAATGGGGCCATGTAGGGGTTTCAGCACAGAGCGTTGGGTCGCAAATAGAATCGGTATCATGGAACACAGCTCTCGGATTTTCGACGGCTTTGAGCGCGTTTGTAGGTCAAAACTATGGTGCCAAACAGTACGGAAGAATAAAATCGGCCTACATTACTACAATGAGCGTGCTATCTATCTGGGGGGTAATAATAAGCGCACTTTTTATTTTTTATGGAGATGTTGTTTTTTCGCTATTTGTACCAGAGCCCGCAGCAGTAAAAGAAGGTGCGATATACCTCGAGATTCTGGGCTATTCTCAGCTTTTTATGATCTTTGAAATTGCATCGACAGGTGCATTTACAGGATTAGGAAAAACTCTACCTCCGTCAGTACAAGGGATTCTTCTTACAGGAGGTCGTATCCCTTTGGCAATGCTTTTAACTAGCACCTCGTTACAGCTGTCGGGGGTTTGGTGGGCTATAACAATATCCTCAATACTTAAAGGTACCGTACTTCCTTTGCTGTTTGTGCTAGTACTTTACCGTTTGCTTAAGGCCAATAAAGAAACGGCTTTAAGCCAATAGCAGTGCTTTCTGGTTAAGATGGGATAGAGCAGCAAAGGCTTAAAAGCTGATGGTAAGCTGTATTCCATCTTTATCATCCTCCTCCGAATTGGAAATAGAGAGCCCGAGCAACCTAACCTTAGAATCGTCAAGATAGGTTTGGGTTAGCAGCTCTTTTGCATATCTATGGATGATGTCAAACGAGGTAAACTGTCCGTTTATAGTTTTGCTTCTTGTTATTTGCTCGAAGGTATGGAACTTAACCTTTAGCGTAATGGTCTTTCCCTTAAAGTTCGACTCCTTAATTCGTTCAAACAGCTCTTGTTCTATTTTGTACAGCTCTGCAATGCGCTCGAATTTTGTAGTTAGATCTTTTTCGAAGGTTATCTCTGCACCAACCGACTTCCGAGTGTGCGACATCTTAACCTCTCGCTCGTCAATAGCGCGAGCCATGCTGTAAAAGAACAGCCCACTTTTCCCAAATAGGCGGGTTAGCTCGTGAACCTCCCTTTCCTTAAGCTCTTTTCCTGTGTGGATTCCGTAACGGTGCATCTTTTCGGCAGTAACTTTGCCAATGCCAAAAAACTTTTCTATGGGTAGCTGCTCAACAAAACGTTCGGCCTCTTCGGGGCGAATGACGGTTAGCCCATCAGGCTTATGCATATCAGAGGCTATCTTTGCCAAAAATTTATTAAACGAAACACCCGCTGAGGCGGTGAGCTGCGTTTCGTCGAAAATTTGCTTTTTAATCTCCTTTGCAAGTTCTGTTGCCGAACTTTTGCCAACAAAATTTTCGGTAACATCAAGAAAAGCCTCATCAATAGATAGCGGCTCAATCTTGTCCGTAAAACGTCTGAAAATGGCCATTACCTGCTGCGACACAGCCTCGTACTGTTCGAAGTTTGGTCGAACAAATATCAGATCTGGGCATAGCTTCTTGGCGACAACGCTGCTCATTGCCGAACGTACGCCAAATTTACGAGCCTCGTAGCTGCACGTTGCAACAACACCCCTTTCCGAGGAGCTCCCAACAGCTATGGGCTTACCTCTTAAGTCGGGGTTATCACGTTGTTCAACAGAAGCAAAAAAGGCATCCATATCGATATGGATAATCTTTCGTTGTGTGCTCATCATTAAGCGTTATCGCCAGTAGAAAAGTTGTTTAAATAAGGTTTGCTTGGAGCTATAGCTCCTTTTTTACAGCGATGTAATCTATAACCGAATAGCATGCCTCTTTTAGTGCAATTGATGCCTTATGAAGATTCTGAAGAAACTCTTCCTGGGTTGTTTTTTCGGAGTCCATTAAATCTGTAATAGCTTTGATGCTAAATATAGGAGTGCCGTATAACGAAGCAACCCAAGCAAATGCAGCACCCTCCATATCCTTTATTTCGCCGCCGTTTTCGCGAATGGTACGCTCGTCCTCTGCTGGCATATCCAACGAGTTACCCGTTGTAATAATACCCTGCTTTAAACCTAATGCAGCTGCAATTTCCGAAGTGTCAAACGAAGGGTAGCGGCCAACCCCAAAGCTATCCCATCCAGGAATCGGAATTCGTCTATCATGAAAGATAAAGTGCCTGTTGCTCAGATAAACATCGCCAATGCTGGCACCATTAGCGCCAAATGCACCTGCCGTACCAGCATTAATAATCAAATCGGGCGAAAACTTTTCGATAGCAAGCAAAGCGGCAAGGGTTGCTGGTTGAGTGCCAACCAAATCAACATCGTGCAGCTTATCCCTACCATTTACAACCAGTAGTATGTCTAAATGGTTGTAGAGACCCTTGTAAGCTTTAGGGGGGAGCTGTCCAAAGTAGCTAGGCTGGTGAGCAAGATTGAAGTGCTGTACTATTGGTTCTGCCTCTTCTGGCATTGCAATAAGGAGACAAAGCTTTTTTACCTTCATTGTAGAACAAGTAATCAAATGAACCCCAAAAATAGCTCGAAAAATTTAAGCTTCCAGTTGCATTTTACATTTTGGCTAAACATCTTTATGCTCTCATTTGGGTTACGGAAATAATTTAGCTAAGGGAATATATGAGAAAGGTTGTTGGGATAGTTTTAGGAGGTTTACTCCTCTCGTCGTGCGTAACCACCACTAAGGTTTATCGCGATCCGAATTATAAGATGAACAGAAGAGATTCGGTTTTTGTGGAAAGAACTCCGCATTCGTTTATCTATTCTGATGCACAGCTTATTAGCGAAGGTAATATTGTAAAGGCTGAGCCAGATAAAAAGGTAGATCCGTTGTATGGAATAGACAGCCTGCTGGTTAATGAACTTAAGCAGCTTAAGTATAAAGCCGTTATTGTTGATAAAGGTTGGGCAAATCCTAAAAAAGGATTGGTAATTTCGTATAAAGATTACTGGGTAAATGAGGCTGATCCTGCGTTCTTCCGTTTTTGGCTTAAGGGAATGTCACTACGAGATTCATCTATCTCTATGGTTTATGAAGGAGCTCCTATTCCAAGTTCCGATAAGAAACCATCGCCTGTTCAGGAGGTAAAAACGGCCGTTCTAGAGTTGCTAACTCCTGGTATTGAGCAAGAACCAGATGATAACGATTACTTTGTAAAAGGGCAGGATATGCTCCTTCCAAAATCGAAGTTTTACCTGTCACTATGCTATGGTGTAGGTCAGCGATTTGGTAATTCGTATAACAACGTACTTGATGTCGAGAAAAAGCATAAGGAGTCGCTGAATAAGGGCTCTGCGCTTTCGGCCGATTTGGCCTACTTTATTTGGCCGAGCTATGGTGTAGGGATTACCTATTCGAGCTTTACATCCGACCGAAAGAATGCTACCATTGTGAGTGCCGATCCAACCTCTACTGCTCGCTACCTCTCGGATAAGGTAAGCATTCTGTACTACGGACCAGCATTCTTTGCTCGAAATCTTATGCTTAAGGGTCGCTTATCGTCGGTTGTGTCGTTTTCTGGCGGAATGATAAAGTATGAGGACAGCCAGATTGCCTACACGAATGATAAGTTTGAGAGCGGAGTAGCGAATACCATTTCAGGAAGCGGAGTAGGTGCTAAGCTGGGACTTAGCTTGGAGTTTCTAGCAACTAAGAATGTGGGTGTTGGACTAAATGGAGGTTTGGCACTAGGTCGAACTACTGTTAAGGATAACCTTGCTCCACTTGATGAGCAGACTCAGAAAATTTGGCTCAACCATTTTACTGTTGGTGTAGGGTTGAGGTTTTACTACTAAAGATAGTAAGGGGAGCAACCTAAAGCGTATTGCGCACGGGAAAGTTAAAAGAGGAGTACGATGCACGAAGAAGCTACTACTGCCTACTAATATGCAGCTTAACTCGTTGCAATAGGCAATCGCATCATGTAAAAACTTAGAATTGGGCTGATATTTCAGCAAAAAGAAGCTTTACAAATCTGATAGATATTTTTTCGGTCGCAACCTCTCCTTTTCATATTGGGAGGGGATTGCGACCGAAAAAATGTTCACTATAAATAGGCTGACTAAGATTTAACTTTCTGCAATGTGTGCAAGATTAAATCTTAGCTATTGCACGTCATACGTGTTACTGCTTTTTGGACAACCTTGATACTTGGTATCCCCACGGATTGCCCCTTTGCTCTTTACATATTCTACTTAACGAATTGTAAGAATGCCCACTTGTTACGCCTATTTTCGCTCACTTTTTTGAGCTTTAATGCCGAGGCAGATACTTCGATAGCAGGAATGTCCTCTAAAAGAATACCGCTGAAAAAGATAGATGCGCCAGCCTTCATGCTCTTGTAGTAGGTTGGCATATCGTTAATCAGGATGTTGCGATTTATATTGGCAAGAATAAGGTCGTACTTTTCGGGATTAGTGAGAAGGGCGGCATCACCACAAAAAACATTTGTTACATTAGAAACGCCGTTAAACACTGCGTTCTCCAACGAGCTGTTGTAAGACCATTCGTCGATGTCTATTAAATCGACCTCTTTAGCTCCACGCATCGCAGCAAGAATTCCAAGAACGCCAGTTCCTGCACCCATGTCGAGCACAACGCTATCGCTACAATCGTGCTTAAGCAGGGCAGAAGCCATGAGGAACGTAGTTTCGTGATGACCAGTACCAAATGCCATCTTGGGCTCCATCACAATTTTATACTTATACTCTTTGTCAACCTTGTGAAAATGAGCAAGAAGAATGCATTCGTCGTCCACTACAATCGGATCGAAGTTCGACTCCCAAAGGGCATTCCAGTTTTGCGATACAATTTTATTGTGCTGGAGAGATAGGCTCGATTCGAACCCTACAGCCATATCGTTGAGACCAGATAGCTGGTCTGCACTAAACAAGTTCTCCTTAATGTAGGCGTTAAACCCACCATCAAAGCTGTCAAAACTTTCGTATTCGGCATCAGCAAGTTCAGCGATAAGTATATCAGCAAGCTCTTCGTTGTAGGGAGAGATGGTAACCTTTAGCTCTACGTAATCCATAGCAATGTATTGAAATAGGGTGCTAAGTTAGGCGAAGAATAGCTAAAGGCAAAATTTGGAGCAGGAGAAGTTGTAGGCTGCAAAAAAAAGAGGCTATCTAAAAAGATGTTGTAACAACGTGGCATGAATCACGAATGAACCACTGCAGCAGTAGCGTGGCTAGTGGTTCGTGGCGCGTGTTACCCCTCTTAGATAGCCTCTATATAGGTTTGTTAAGTGCTAGAACGATTTAGCGATAGCGATAAAGTCGGACGCAACAAGCGAAGCACCGCCAATAAGTCCACCATCAACATCAGGCTGCGCAAAAATTTCTTGAGCGTTAGATGGTTTGCAGCTACCACCGTAAAGGATAGCCACGCTATTTGCCTTTTCGCCAAACTTAGCAGCAAGCACGCTACGGATGAATGCATGCATTTCTTGTGCTTGTTCGCTCGAAGCAGTTTTACCTGTACCAATAGCCCAAACAGGTTCGTAGGCAAGCACTACATTGGCAAGCTCATCGCTGCTTAGCTGACAAACCACGTTTTCGATTTGAGCCTTCACAACATCAAAATGGATGTTCGATTCGCGCTCCTCTAGCTTCTCTCCAATACAGTAAATAGGCGATAGGTTATGTTTAAGAGCCAGCTTCGTTTTTTCAAGAAGAAGGGCATCTATTTCGCCATAGTATTCTCTTCTTTCAGAGTGACCTAGTATAACGTACTTAGCACCAGTAGCTGCAACCATTGCTGGAGAAATTTCGCCAGTATATGCACCGCTTTCGTGGTTAGCACAGTTTTGAGCCGCTAAGGCAACGGAACTACCAGCAAGCTGTTCTGCAGCAGGAATAAGGTGTGTAAATGGTGTCGATACAATTAGCTCAACACCAGCAGGAACGCCAGAAACGTTGGCAAGTACATCTGCAATTAGCGCTTTCCCTTCTGCTGGAGTGGTATTCATCTTCCAGTTCCCAGCAACGATTTTTCTTCTCATGCTCAATAATTTATGTTGTTTCTCTTGTGTTCCGCTAGCTGAGGCGCACTCTTGGATCGAGTATCCCGTAGCAAATATCTGTTAGTAAGTTAACGGTTACAAAGATAATAGAAAAGGTAACTACACATCCCATAACGATAGGTAAATCGTAGCCAGATAGAGCCTGTACCATCACAAACCCTAAACCTTTCCATCCAAAAATATACTCAACGAATACTACGCCAGCCATCATAGATGCAAACCATCCAGAAATGGCTCCAACAACAGGATTTAGCGAGTTTTTTAGCGCATGTTTAAAAATAACCTTACGCGGCGAAAGTCCTTTTGCCTTAGCAGTTCTGATGTAATCTTGCGAAAACACCTCTAGCAGCGAGTTTCTGGTAAGCTGTACCACAACCGACAGGGGGCGAATAGCCAAAGTTAGAACCGGAAGTATCATATTTTTGAGCATCAACGTAACGCCATTGCCGTAAGGATCAACCTCGTAAAGGTTGCCTGTAAGGTTAAGTCCTGTATAGTCGCCCAAAACGTAGGCAAAGAGCCAGCCAATAAGTACCGCTGCAAAGAACGAAGGAAGCGAAACCCCTGTTGAACAAAGTGCAAGGCTCACCTTATCTACCCAAGTACCCTTTTTAAGCGCAATAACAATTCCTAGTCCGATGCCCACAACCGATGCACAAAGCATTGAGAGGAAGGCCAGTATAAACGTATTAGGCAGCGTTTCTGCGATGGTTTCGCCAACTGCCTTTTGGGTTAGGTACGAACGGCGAAGGTAGGGTGCCTTAAATGCTACCAGCCTATTCCCCAGGCTGATAGTAGCTGCCGATTGGTACTTCTCCTTATCGAAGAAAAAGAATGAAGCGGAGTCCTTAGAATGAAAGGAGATGGGAGATAGATCGTTGAGGTAGCTGATGTACTGAACCCCCAGCGGACGATCGAGACCTAAATCTTTTCTGATGATTTGAAGCGATTTTTCGTCCGACCGCTGACCCATCATCATTTGAGCAGGATCGCCAGGTAGCGCATTGAAAATGGTAAAAATCAGCGTTATAACTCCAAAAATAATCAGGAAGCTATAGCCTATTCGTTTAAGTAGATAGCTCAACAAAGCATTAGTATGTTAGATTCTTTACAAAAATAGCTATCCATCAGTTTTGGGCAATTATTTTATGTGTAAAGATGAAAAAGAGTCTGTGATTGATTTTGTGGGAAGATGATGGTTGCCTTTCTAATTTGTAGAATAACAAGTGAATATGCGAACAGGTTGACAGTTTGGGTGGATTAAATAGCTCGGCGTAGAATTTATCTACTCTGTTTAGACGTTGTATACCGCTGGTAGGTTGGAGGGGAATCGTTAGTCGTTAGTCGGAAAAGCAACTGAAGACTTAACTCGGTGTAAATCTGCGTCCCTGTGTCCCTGTGTTCAGTTTCTCGGTAGTTGGGAATCGTATATCGTGTGTCGCAAATCGTATCTATCTAGCCTAGCTGTAGGTATATGCTTTTTCTACCGTTACTTTTTTGAGGTCAAAAAAGTAACCAAAAAACCCTTTGTACGAATTAACTTGCTCGTTCGCGCCAGCGCCCCACCGCTCTACGCTGCGCTGCTGCTGGCGGCGGCACGCTTCACAGCTCGGTTGCTAGCAGATGCTCCCTCGCGCAGACAGAATTCGTACGGTCTGGTGTGGCTTCGCCACGTTGCTTACGGGGGTAGGGTTGCGCTACTTATGGACGTAGTATGCCGCTGGTAGGGTGGTGGGGAATCGGTAGTCGTTTTTCGTGAATCGTATGTCGGTGTAAATCTGTGCCTTTTTATTCCTGTGTTCGTTTTCTCGGAAATCGCATGTCTTATCCTTCTGGGCTATCTAGCCTAGCTGTGAGGATATGCATTTCCTGTTGTTACTTTTTTGAGGTCAAAAAAGTAACCAAAAAACCCTTTGTACGAATTAACTTGCTCGTTCGCGCCAGCGCCCCACCGCTCTACGCAGCGCTGCTGCTGGCGGCGGTACATTTCACGGCTCGGTTGCTAGCAGACGCTCCCTCGCGCAGACAGAATTCGTACGGTCTGGTGTGGCTTCGCCACGTTGCTTACGGGGGTAGGGTTGCGCTACTTATGGACGTTGTACGCCGTTAGTAGGTTGGTGAGGAGTCGGTAGTCGTTAGTCGGAAAAGCGACCAATGAATTAACTCATTGTAAATCTGTGACTTTGCGTCCCTGTGTTCGTTTTATCGCAAATCGTATCTATCTAGCCTAGTTGTAGGTACATACATTTCCTACCGTTACTTTTTTGAGGTCAAAAAAGTAACCAAAAAACCCTTTGTACGAATTAACTTGCTCGTTCGCGCCAGCGCCCCGCCGCTCTACGCTGCGCTGCTGCTGGCGGCGGCACGTTTCACGGCTCGGTTGTTAGCAGACGCTCCCTCGCGCAGACAGAATTCGTACGGTCTGGTGTGGCTTCGCCACGTTGCCTACGGGGGTAGGGTTGCGCTCTTTATGGGCGTTGCTTGCCGTTGGCAGGTTGTAATTTCAGTGACAGGTGACTGGGAATAGGTGGTAGGTAATCGTTAGTCGGGAAAGCAATCAAAGGTTTAACTCTATGTAACACTGTGTCTTTGCGTCCCTGTGTTCGTTTTATCGGAAATCGGGAGTCGTGTATCGTGTATCGCAAATCGTATGTCGGCAATTTTAACGATCCACCTCTATTGTCAATTGATCCGATTCCGGCTTGACTCTTAATAATGAGGCACATGCAAGTGTTAAAAGGAAGGTAAGAATGAGCCATGTATGAATTAAAAAAGCCTTAACTCGTTGAGAATTAAGGCTTTAAAAGTGATCCGGATTGGATTCGAACCAATGACCCACAGCTTAGAAGGCTGTTGCTCTATCCAACTGAGCTACCGGACCTTTCCGTTTTTAACGGCTGCAAAGGTAGTGATAATTTTAATTTATCCAAGGGGTGGCGTTAAAAAGATGCTACAAATTGCAGTCAGCATTGAGCAGGGTGTGGCTACTACATCAAAGCTTTGCCCTAGGTGGGGGGTATTCGATTTAGCTAAAAGGTAATGCAGGCTTCATCCCCAAATCACCTATAATGGCAATCTTTGTAGTGCAGAAAAGATAATTCGGGTGTGTACTATATATAATTTAGATCTGCTTACTAGTCATATTTTAGAATTATAAGGTTTAGAATAGTCCAGTGTGTTTACAAGGAGGCTTCTTGAGCAGGATGTTCTGGAAGCTTTATTTTTTATAGCAAAAGAGGTGTTGCAAATACCCCACAAATTTCAGAAATTGCCCAACAAACAACGCTTACTGTAACGTTTGCAACAAACCATTGAAGTTAACTAGCAATTTAAAAAAGGGGATGATTCCCTTCACCTAAATCACACTTATCTATGCGCTTTTTACTACTATTTGTCTCGTTACTTTTTGTAGAGACCACGTGGGGACAAGAGGCTTCCTCCATTTCTGTTATCCCCATGCCCGCAAAGCTAGTACAGCATGCAGGCGAATTTACCATCACCTCAAAAACACGTATTGTAGTGCCAGCTGGAGCACCAGATTGGGCAATGGCTGCAGATGCACTTAACGATCGGCTAGCAGTGTCGGTTGGCTACAGTTTAGCCGTTGGGCATAAGGGAGGATCTGGCAATGCTATCAAATGCGAGCTAAACCCTAAAGTTGCCAAAGAAGGGTATAAGCTAAAGGTTAAGAAATCGGGGGTAACAGTCGAGGCTTCCGATCCTTCAGGCTTCTTTTACGCCCTTCAAACAGTACGACAGCTGCTTCCTAAAGAGGTAGAGTCGTCCGCTAAAGTTGAAGGAGTAAAGCTTTCGCTTCCATGTGTAGATGTCGAAGATGCCCCACGTTTTGCCTACCGAGGTATGCATCTCGACGTATGCAGGCATTTCTACGATGTTGCTTTTGTTAAAAGGTATATCGATCAGCTAGCATTCCATAAGCTGAATACGTTCCATTGGCATCTTACCGAAGACCAAGGATGGCGTATTGAAATAAAAAAGTACCCCAAGCTTACAACGGTAGGAGCGTGGCGAGATGGAACTGTAATTGGGCGAGCAAGCTCGCGTCCTTACAGGTACGACACCGTTCGTCATGGAGGGTTTTACACCCAAGACCAGATAAAGGAGGTTGTGGAGTACGCCAGAAAGCGATTTATTACAGTAATCCCCGAGATCGAAATGCCAGGACATGCTTTAGCGGCATTGGCATCCTACCCAGAGCTATCGTGCAGCGGAGGTCCTTTTGATGTAATGACCCGTTGGGGTATTTTTAGGGATGTTTACTGTGCAAAGGACGAAACCTTTAGCTTTTTAGAGGACGTTCTTACCGAGGTTATCGATCTTTTTCCTTCAAAGTACATCCATATTGGTGGCGATGAGTGTCCAAAGGTTCGTTGGAAGAGGTGTAAAGCTTGCCAAGATCAGATGCAAAAGAATGGGTTGAAGAGTGAAGAGGAGCTTCAGAGCTACTTTATAACCCGAATAGAAAAGTTTTTGAACAGCAAGGGGCGTGAAATTATTGGTTGGGACGAAATTCTAGAAGGAGGGTTGGCTCCTAATGCAACAGTAATGTCATGGAGAGGTATTAAAGGCGGGATTGAAGCAGCAAAGCAGCATCATAACGTTATTATGACCCCAGGGAATCCTCTTTACTTCGATCATTATCAGGCAAAAACAGGCGAAGTGCAGCAGCCTCTTGCAATTGGAGGTTACAACCCTATCGACTCGGTGTATGCCTACAACCCAGTTCCTAAAGAGCTAACTTCGGAGCAAGCTAAGTACATCATAGGTGCACAAGCAAATGTTTGGACAGAGTTTATACCAACAGAGGCTCAGGTAGAGTATATGGTATTTCCACGTATATCCGCCTTGGCAGAAACGGTTTGGACACCATTGGAGCAGAAAGATTTAGAGAAGTTTAAGCAAAGGCTCGAAAAGCATAAGGAAAGATATGCTATTCAGGGTATAAGATACTTCGGGAAGTAGGGTGTAAATCTTAATATTTTAAGTCCGCTTTACCCAAAAGGGTAGGGCGGACTTTTTATTTGTTGGATAATCGAAAATATACCTTTATTTTGTTGGGGATTCTAACAAAATATTGCGCTTATGGAGGTTTTGTGGCTTAGCCTTTACTGCATTTTTATGCTTGCGGCTTTGTGGCTCTTTGCTACAATTGGCATTGCAGCTTTAAGGGTTAGAGGCGTAGGCTTTTTAGCTGCTTACGTTGTGGTTGTTCTACTGCTTGTGTGGCCTAAATTTCAGGATAAAGCTACGCTGCTAGCTAGCGAACAGGTGGTTATGGAGGATGAAGTTAGGCTTAGTCCGGTTTACGCTCTTAAGGTTAGCATCGTAAAGCTTTCTGAAGATGGAAATTTGAGAATTGCAGCTAGAAGTAGCAGCAAGCTAATGTCGCTTCCGTTTGAGTACGAGAGCGTGGTGTCGGAAGTAGTCTCAACCAAAAATGGTTATGAGTACAGAGCTTTTGGGGTCCTAAGGTGGAAGCTATTTTCGATAGCTGTGTATAACCAAAAGGTTGCATTTAAAGGTTATCTGTCACGATAAAAAAGAATCCCTTTATGATATCACATCGTAAAGGGATTTAAGCTTTATAGATTAAGTAGTTAATTACTTCTTTACAGGAATGTAACCAACCTCTTTAACTATTGCTTGTCCTTTGGCTGAAAGGATATATTTAATAAAGGGATTAACTAGCTTTTCGGAGCTCTTGAGCGTGTAGAAGAAAAGAGGACGAACAATAGGATAACTTCCGTTGTGCGCATTTGCAAAGCTTGGTTGAACGTACTTACCATCTTCGAAAGCAACCGAAACGGCCTTTACTTTCTTTTCTAGATAGGCAAGTCCAACGTATCCGATAGCACCTTTTGTTTGGCTAACAGACTGGATGATTGCCCCAGTTGCAGGCATGCTCAGCACGTTGTTAGCAAAGTTCTTTTTATTCATCACGTGCTCCTTAAAGAACTCGTAAGTACCAGAGCTCGACTCGCGAGAGTAAACCACAATTTTAAGATCGGCACCACCAACCTGTTTCCAGTTGGTTATTTTGCCAGTAAAAATATCTTCAAGCTGTTGGCGAGTAAGCTTTCCAACCTTATTCGAGGTGTTAACAATAACAGCCAGAGCATCCCATCCGATAAGAGTTTCGGTATATGGTTTCTTAGCAGCGTTAAGCTTCATCTTTTCGTCCATTTTTAGCGAACGAGAAGACATTGCAATATCGGTAGAACCATCGAGAAGTGCTGCGATACCAACACCAGAACCACCACCAGTTACCGATATGCTTGAGCCTTTGTTGATCTTCATAAAGGTTTCTGCCTCTTGTTGAGCAAGGGGTAGAACGGTATCGCTACCCTTAACCGCTACCTTTTGAGCAAAGCCTACCTGCGAAATCAAAAGAATTCCGGCTAAAATTGAAAGTGACTTTTTCATGTTCGAAAGTTTTATTTAAGTTTTTTGGTTTGTTACAGAGCTAGAATTTGTACTGGATACGCAGAGTTAGCAGGTTGTTTTTGTAGCCAGCAACCGAAAAGCGTCCGTTGTCGCTCTTTTCGAAGCGGTTAAAATCGTACTGTGCAGTAATTCTTAGCGATTTATTTGGCTCGTAGAACGACCCAATGCTAGTAGAAGTGAGCATTAAATCGGCTGCATTGGTGGGCGTAACACCTCCTGTAGATTGACCAACCTCGTTACCTTTTACCTTAGTATTGGGGTCGTACCAGTCGTACCTACCAAAAAAGGCAACCTTATTGTACTGGTGTATCAGCGTAATGTAGCCTCCAGAAAAGCGACGAATGTAGGCCGATGCGGTTGGGAGTACAGCGTAATCCGGACTTTTGCTGCTAGAGATTGAGCCTGGCTGCTTGCCCGCAATATACTCCGACGTTAGCGTTGTTTTACCAGCAGATGTTTTAAGCGACCCCTGAATGTCGAATCCGAGGTATTGACGCTTAAGCCTTGCACCAACCTCTTTTGTTTGAGCAGCAAACGCCTTAACGGTATTAACCTCCGACATTTCGAAGAGGGTGGTGGTTGGGTTGTAAACATTACCATAGTAGGCAGACACACCAACATTTAGGTAAAAGCTATTTTGTGATAGTCCGCTATAGCTCACCTTTGCAATAAGATCCTTGAATTTATCGACATCCGAATTTATGCCATTGCCATTAAATAGACCGGCCTTAGCTGCTAATCCATTAAGCAAGCTGCTCTCATCGGCCTTAAACGCAACCATTGCACCCAAGTCTTGTTCGCCCGGAAATAGAGTTTGAATGATTATAGGACGCTCAACAACCTCCATAGCCGACGAGGAGTACTCTACAGCATAGCCAAAAGGTCTGTCGAAAATACCACCAGTAAGCGATAGCTGCTTAGAAAAGGGAGCGCCGATTGTTAGGTATGCATTTTTGATAATGACCCCCTTTTCGGTAGCATCGAATTGTAGGGTGGCCGAACCAAAGCTCATGTCGTATGCGAATTTTAGGCGAGCTCTACGTACCGAAAAACGATTGTCAGCTTGGTTAGAGAAGTTTCCACCATTAAAATTCCTTGCACCCAGCGTGTCGGCATACTGGTATTGAGCCTGTATAAACCCGCTAATTTTGAGGTTGGCAAAAGCCGAAGTTTGCTTCTTTAAGAGCGATACCTCCTTAGCAAGAGAATCGAGCTTGCTACTACTTTGGGCAAAAACAGTGCAGCCCAATGCAACAATTCCAAAGGTAAGTCCTATAGACTTTAAGCTGTTCATACGACGAGTTCTAATGAGTTATTTTTCATTGGCAAAGAAACAAAGCCACTTTTACCGAATACTAAACTGCAAGCTAACAATAAGCTAAATATAGAAACTCAATATGCCTATCATGTTAACACGAAGTAACATTTACTTAACAAATGTTTAATGTAAAATGTTGATTTATAATAGGCTAAAAAGAAATAGGGTATTGGCGAAACTTGTTAAGAAAAGGTCAAAATAGCAGCTGGCTCTTTCATAGCTGGCAATTTGTAGCTTACTTTGAAGCGTGTAAAGAGAGATTTTGCTTAAACAACTTTTCTTCCGTTTAGTGATTTTTTAACGGTTGAATGTAGTCCGTATGGTAGGGGCTTTAGCAGCTTGCAATGCGGAAGTCAACTTGAGATTAGCATGCTGATCTCTGCTAATTATTTAATTAACAAAAAGTTTTAAGAATGAAGAAGTTTTTTCTTTTGACGTTGATGGTTGTGGGAACACTGCTGGTTTATGGAAGTAAGCAAGATTTGTCGGTTGTAGCAAAAACACCCTCAAAATTCGCAGGAAAGAAGGTGGAGCTAACAGGTATGGTTTACTCTGTTTGTCCTAAAAGCGATAAGCGTATTTTTATCTCGCCTGAGAACGATAAAACAGTAAGGTTGGCTGTTGTGCTTACATCTGGTACTGCTGCCGATTTTAAGGGTAAAACAGTTGTAGTAAAAGGTACCTTAAAGAAGGTTGACTTTGTTGCTCCAAAGCCTTGCGGGCGATGTGATGGTAAGGATTGTGGAAAAGGTGTCTCTGAAGAAGGAAAGGCATCATACTATATTGAAGCATCGAAAGTTACAGTAAAGTAGCAATAACATTTGGGGTGCAGGGTATTTTACCAAGCACCCTATTTCCCGTTTCTCGGGTTTAAATCGATTGTTAGAATTGCTTAGAATCAACGGCATTGCAGCATTGCTGTTGTTGGTTCGTTAGTTTTTGATACTTTTGTGAAGTATCCTTTGGGGTGGTGTAGAACAGGTGATTGAAAGGGTACACTTCTAAATATGGCATTTTAATTTTCGGATACTTATCCTAGTGGGCTTGGAAGTTTCTAAATAGTAAATACTTATATATAATTTTCGGGAAATGGGGGATGTTGGTTCAAAATTGGGAGCAATAGCATTTGCTATGGACTTCCGAATTCGGCTATTAGTTAAAACTAGCTGATTAGGAGGTTGTTGCAATGGAAAAAAGAGGGGTGTCTATTCTTTCATCTTGCCTTATAACACCTTTAGGGCTAGGTACTTCTGAAACATTTGAGGCCATTGAGGCGGGTATAAGCAGCGTTCGATCTTTCGATGGGCGTTGTATGTCGCTATTCACACAAAAGCAGTGGGATTTGCTCGATGCCGAGCTACCTGATGAGAGCGATTTTTCGCGATTTGAGACCCTTCTTTTTGTGGCCGCAAAGTGGGCAATTTTGGAGGCAAATATCAATCCTAAATCTGGACGACTGCTTTTTATGGTGGTATCGGCTCATGGAAATTGCTTTATAAAATCGCAACTAGGTTTTAGTAGCGAGCGTGCAGAGCTTCCTTTTTCTGCAAAAAGCTTATGTAGCTACTTCGAGAACCCTAACGACCCTATGGTATTTTCTGATATGACGATTTCAAGCTATAGCGCAGTTAAGGAAGCTTATAAGCTGCTAGAAGAGGGAATTTACGATCATATTGTAGTAGTAGCGGCAGATGTGGTACCCCAAGCTGTAGCACCAAATGGAGGCTTGGAGGAAGAGCTGCCATGCTGTTTGGGAGGTTATAAATCACAGCATCAGTGGGTGTTGGGCGAAGCTGGGGCAGCCCTAGTTTTAAGCAGGTACAGTGGAATGGGGGTTGGCATACGCGATATAGAGGTGGTTACAGAGTGTAACAAAATGGGCGAAGCTGCTAATGCAATAGCTTTACTATTTGGCACTACCCAGCACGATACCCATTTGGTAGATGTTGTCACCCCATCGGTACCTTCGCAAGCCTCAGGGGTGGCAGAGCTAAAGCAGCTGCAGGTAGTAGGAGTTGCAGGCAAACCAACCATTTTGCTAAAGGGATACTTTGGGCACACCATGGGGGTAGAAGGATTGCTTGAAGCAGCTGTTGGAGCCCAGCTGCTGCTGCATAATACGTTGGTAGAGGCCGTAGGAACCGACGAGCTAACCTCCATTGATGCAAATTTTCAGGAAAGCACAGATAGGCGTTTCCTAAAGGTTTGCCTTAAGACAATGGTAGATGACGAAGGCCGGAGCGCCGCCATTTTGCTAGCAAAGAATTAGCTGACAAGTTGGTAGGTCGCCTACTTGTGCTTGGCAAAGTCTTTAGGCAGCACCCCAAACTGTTTCTGGAAGCATTTAGAGAAGTAGGACGGCGAGCTGAAACCCACAATGTAGCATATCTCGTTAACCCTATAGCTCCCATTCTCGAGCAGCTCGACGGCTTTTTTTAATCTAACCAACCTTATGTAATCGTTTGGAGTAAGGTGTGCAATACCCTTAATTTTGCGGTGCAAGCTCGAGCGACTCATGTTTAGTATTTCGGCGAGCTGATCGACTCCAAAGTTTTCATCACCTATATGCTTTACAATTATCTCGTTAAGTCGCTCAACAAATTCTTCGTCGGCTTTTGAGGTAGCAATTGTTTTAAAAGGCGTATATGGCGAAGTAGAAAACGACTCCTTTATAATGCTTCGGTTGGTAAGCAGATTGGCGATTTGCGCCAGAAGGTAATCTGTTGAAAAAGGCTTCTCTATATAGGCATCGGCACCCGCTTCTAGTCCCTCTATTTTAGCCTGCATGGAGGTTTTTGCAGTAAGAAGAATAACTGGTATATGGCTGTAATCTAGCTTGTTCTTAAGCTGACTACAAAACTCATAGCCATTCATGTTGGGCATCATTACATCCGAAATTATCAGGTCGATAGCCTCCTGGTCAAGCACTGTTAGCGCTTCGTTTCCATCAGTTGCTTGAGAGACAGCATACTGCTTAGATAAAAGGTTTACCAAGAAGCTTCTCATACCCGAGTCGTCCTCGACAACAAGTAAACGAGGTTTACCGCCATCCTGAACAGCGTTTTCGTAGCTCTCTTTTGTATCTGATGCAGGTGCTAATGAGGTGCTTCCTGTTTCGTGCTGATTACTTGTGAGGGGAAGTTCAACAACAAACGTTGCATGGTTGGTGTCAGCATCATCAACGTAAACTTTACCACCGTGAAGCTCAATAAGATGCTTAACCAGCGGCAAGCCAAGTCCTGTACCAGCTCTAAGTTCATCGCTATGAATCTGAAAAAATGGTTCGAATATTTTAAGCCTAAACTCTGGAGTGATAGGCTTACCATCATTCGAAATAGCTAGCGAAAAGTAGCCCTCAGAAGGACTTCCAAGCTTTAAGCTTACCTGAATAGTATTTTTTGCAAACTTAACCGCATTGTTTAAAAGGTTGCTCAGCACCTTGGTCATAGCTTCCTGATCTACATCTGCTATTATTTCGTTGTTGCCTTTTTCGAGCTTCAGCTCGATCTTGCCTTGCTTAAGAGCTTGCTTAAAGCTAACAAGCGTTTCATCTAGCAGCTCCCCGATGTTTGTAGGTCTGATGTTTAAGAGGTAGTTCTGGTTTTCAACCTTTCTAAAGTCGAGCAGCTGGTTGGTGAGGTTAAGCAGCCTATTGATGTTGCTATCCATTATTTTCAGATTCTCATCGTAGTCGGGGTTCGACGGATCAGACTTCGAAATCTGTTCGAAAGGCCCTTTAATGAGCGATAGAGGCGTTCTTATTTCGTGTGCGATGTTGGTAAAGAACTCAATCTTGGCCTGATGAATTGCTTTTTCCTTTGCAACCTTCATCCTGTTCATCTTCTCCTGATTCTTCTTAAGAAGACGAAGTCTGTAAAGCCTCGAAAAGTAGAAAACAGCATACCCAACAGAAATGATGTATAGAAGAATAGCCACATTCGAAAGCCAGAAAGGAGGTTTTATAACTACCTCTAGCTCAATTCCCTCTTCGTTCCATATCCCATCGCTATTTGCCCCTTTAACATGAAAAACATACCTGCCAGGCGGCATGTTGGAGTAGGTAACCTTACGATTCTGCTTTAGGTATGTCCAATCCTTATCGTAGCTATCCATCTTGTAAGCGTACTGGTTCATCTCCGAAGCGTTGTAGCTCAATGCTGCAAAATCGAAGCTAAACGTATTTTGCCAGTACTTAAGGACTATTTTTTTCGATAGGGTTATCGATTCGGTTAACGGCGATCTTTTTTCGTTTATATTAACCTCGTTATTAAAAAGCTGAAATCCTGTGATCACAATGGGAGGTTGGTTTTTATTGCTTACGATTTTTTGAGGATCAAAGCTGATAAAGCCATCAATAGACCCGAAGTAAAGTCTCCCGTTTCTCGCCTTAATACCCGACTTATAGTTAAACTGATCGTTAAGCAAACCGCTAGTTGAGGTAAAAACACGAATTGCGCCATTCTTAGGATTGAGCATAGCTAAACCTTTGTTGGTGCTTAGCCAGATGTTCCGTTGGTTGTCTTCTAGTATTTTGTACACCACATCGTTGGGCAGCCCCGTTTTGCTGGTGTAGTTTTTAAACCTACGTGTGCGAGGGTCAAACATGCTAACACCGCCACCCTCGGTAGCTATCCACATATTACCATTGCTATCCTCAAAGAGGTTAATTGTCTTGTCGTAAACAAGCGATGTAGTATCCTTTTTTACATTACGAAGGTTATCCCACTCCTTTGTTCTGGGGTTATACCTATAAACGCCCATTCCGTAGGTTGCAAACCAAATAATTCCATTATGATCTTCCTTTATATCGTAGATAAACGTTCGTGCGCCCACCTCCTTTACTCGAGCGATCTTGTTGCTTCCCCTGCTCAGTAAGTTTAGTCCATAAATAGTCCCAATCCATATATTGCCCTCTCTATCCTTACAAAAAGAAAAAACGTTGTTGTCGCTAAGCGAGCTAGGATCTCCAGTGCTGCTATAGTGTTTCAGAATTCTCCCGCTTTTCATATTCATAACATCAATTCCCTTGGTAAAATATCCTATCCAAAGGTTATCGCCATCGCAAAGCAATCCGTGTATATTATGGTAGGAAATGCTCGATTCTTTTGGAACAAGCTGCCGGAATTGCTTAGTTTTAACGTTGAGCTGGTTCAGCCCAAAATCTTCTGTCCCAATCCAAAGATTTCCGTCTGCATCCTCACAAAACTCCCTAACAGCCTTTCCGCTTAATCCGTTTTTGCTGCCAGTAGGATAAAACTTTTCGAATAGGGCACTCTGAGCAGGCAGGTAGTTTACACCCCCAAAGTAGGTTCCAATCCAGATGCCGGCATCTTTATCCTTAAGGATGGAGTAGATAGCGTTGCATGAAATGGAGTACTTATCACCAAACTTTTGGCGGATATTCTTGAGAGAGCCATTGGTACGATTGTAGATGTACAATCCTGATTCTGTGCCAAGCCAAAGCTCGTTAGCCGAAACGGAGGTAATATCCCTCACAAACATCGAACGTCCATCGTTAATAAAAGGGGTGCTCTTACGAGTAATTCGGTTAAAAGAGTAAACCCCATCCGAAGAAGTTCCTAGCAGCAGATTTTGCGTGCCATCTTCGGTAACCTTGTAGATATCGTTACGAGCTGCATTGGGGAGCATGTAAACCTCAAATCGCCCTAGCTTTGGATCAAAACGGTTCAATCCACCACCCAGCGTTCCAATCCAAACAATGCCATCCCTATCAACGCAAATCGACCAAACGCTGTTGGAACTTATCCTACTACTACCGCTGGATGCTGCATCGTATAGCTTAAGCTTATCATTATGTGGGTTGTACTCAAAGAGGCCCTGCCAGTTTACCCCAATCCAAATAGTTCCATGCTTATCCTGCTTAATGTCGTTAACCTCACGAGTTACCTGATCGCCCTTGGCTGTCTTCAAAGAGAACTTGGAGAACGACTCTTTCTCGGGATTATAAATGTAAAGACCAGCATCTGTACCAACCCAAATCTTTCCGTTTTTGTCCTCGAAAAGCGAGCGGATGAAATTGTTCCCCAACGACGACTCGGAGCGCTGCGCATCGCGCCTGAATGTTTTAAAACGGTAGCCATCGTACCTGTTAAGCCCATCTTTGGTTCCAAACCAAATAAAACCATTCCTGTCTTGTAGTATACACCAAACTGTATTTTGGGTTAGCCCGTTTTCTACACGTAGATGGTTAAAGTAGTAGGTACTATTTTGAGCATAAGCAGTAGCCGAAAATGCAAGTGCGATTAAAGAGATTAGCAGCCGTTTAACACAGTTCATAAGCCGACGATTTGGTTTGGCAAATATGGCACATCTAAATGGAACAATCTTGCCAAAAAATGGTAATAATGTGTCACTGAAAAATGTGCGGTTGGATTAATGGTCAGTATAGCAAATAGTTATGACTGTTAAAAAGATACTACAAACGTAAGCTAAAGCTAACGGATATTGGAAGAATTGTTGCATTTGTTGGAAGAATATTGCTGTAGTTAGGCCTTTAAATAGCCTTTATTTGTAGCTGTAGAATCCCAAGCAAAGCAGCTTTTGGGTGCTAGCTTAAAATTGAAACGCACGCTATGAGCAACCATTCACAAATACTAAGGGTAGTTCTTGCAGCTCTTATACTTTTAGGAGCTTCCTGTTGTAGCAACGTAGGCAAAACCTACACCAACCCGTTGGATATTTCGCTGGGCGATCCTTTTATTCTACGTGATAGCACAGGTATGTTTTATATGTACGGAACATCAGATAGCCTGCTCGGTTTTAAATCCTACTCATCATCAAACCTTAAAGATTGGAAGGACGAAGGTGTTGCCTATCAGGGTGCAGGGAACGATTCGTGGACCAAAGATTGCTTTTGGGCTCCAGAAGTGTACCAAATGAATGGCAGGTACTACATGCTTTTTAGCGCAACATGGAAGCACAATCCAACACATGAAGGCGAGAACTTTAGGATAGGAGTTGCGGTTGCAGATAAGCCAACAGGCCCATTCAAAGAGTTGTACAACCATCCTATAGTAGATCCTGGCTACCCAATTATTGATGCAAACTTGCTATTTGATGATGATGGGAAAGTATACCTCTACTATTCGCGCTGCTGCTACAAGCATCCGGTAGAGAGCGAAATATCAGCTTGGGCAAAAGCTCAAAATATTTACAATGAAGTAGAGGAGAGCTGGATTTATGGCGTAGAGCTGAAGCCCGATTTAAGTGGCGCAGCAGGCAATCCTGTTGTATTGCTAACTCCTCCTAAAACAATGAGCGATAGTCAAAACGAGTGGGAAAGCCGATCGGTAACAGCCAAAGAGGCCAACAGGCGTTGGACAGAAGGTTCGTTTATTATTAAAAGGGATGGAACCTACTATATGACCTACTCCGCCAACTTTTTTGGAGGCGAGAACTATGCTGTTGGCTATGCAACATCTGCAAGTCCGCTCGGCCCGTTTGTCAAATCGGGTAGCAATCCAATCCTACAAAAAAATAGCGAAAAGGGAGGAGATGTTACAGGAACCGGACACAGCATGATTCTTTCACTGCCTGATGGTTCGTACTATATGGTTTACCACGGGCGAACAAGTAAAACTGGTAATGATAGAAAGGTTTTTATTGATAGAATGGAATTTAAGGAGGATGGGCAAGTAGTTGTACATGGACCGACAGCTACAAAACAGCCGCTTCCAAAAACAAGGTAGCAACAATTTGGAACACACTTAGAATTAACCAAATATTTGTACAATGAAAACACTCGACACAACTTGAGGGTTACTACTACACCATGACCTAGAATTCAGATTTTTAAGTAGCGAGGCGAGCTACAAAAAACGCAAAACCAAAACCTAGAACGATGTTAAAACGATTTTTATTTCTGCTACTCACAGTGTGCACATTGTGGGGATGGGCTCAAACAAAGAGCATTAGCGGCAAAGTAACAGATGCTGCTAAAAATCCGTTGCCAGGGGTAACGGTGCTGATTAAAGGAACGAGTATAGGAACAACTACGGATGCTAATGGTGCATTTACAATAGCTGTACAGCCACGTCAAACGCTCAAATTTTCGTTTGTTGGTATGAAAGAAATGGAGGTTGTTTATAGTGGTCAACCTCTGCTTGTATCGCTTAGCGATGATACTAAAAAAATAGACGAGGTGGTGGTTATTGGCTACCAAACTGTTAAGAAAGCTGATCTTACAGGTGCAGTTGCCATTCTTAAGCCAGAAACACATAAAAATGCAGTTGTTACAGGTACTGTAGCCGATGCGCTTATATCTGTGCCAGGTGTTTATGTGCGAGCAACCGGACAGCCCGGTGGCGAGGGGTTTGTTGAAATAAGGGGTACTGCAACTTTCGGGAATAGCAAGCCTTTGTATGTTATTGATGGTATTGCAGTTGAAGGTGGAGGAAATCGCGACTTCAACTTCAACGACGTAGAGAGCGTACAGGTGTTGAAGGATGCGTCGGCTGCGGCAATTTATGGCTCGCGTGCTGCCAATGGTGTTATTATTATTACTACCAAAAAGGGTAAGGAGGGGCCTATGAAGATAGACATATCTGCAAAGACCACGCTGCAATGGCTGCCACGCTACAACCTTACCAACCGCGAGGAGTGGATTAAGCTCAACGACCTAGCTTTTGCTAATGCGGGCCGCACTCCTGCTTCTCATGCTTCGGGAAATACCGATTGGCAGGATGAGGTGCTTAAGCAGGGCGTTATTAGGGATTACAACGTTGGCTTTTCTGGTGGAAATGGTTCTAGCAGCTACTTCATATCGGGCAACTATCAGAGCAACTCGGGTGCAACAATCGGAACAAAGAGCGAACGTTTCACCTTCCGTTCTAATACCTCTTCCGAGCGTCATTTTGGCGACAATGTAACCTTCCGCATAGGCGAAAATATGATTCTAAGCAACTATGCTGTAGATGAGCTTAATACAAATCCAATTGTCGATATGTGGCGTATGCTCCCAACAATCCCTGTTTACGATTCTAAAAACTCGGGTGGTTTTGGGTATGGCGATGGAAGCAAGGATGTAACTTTTGGAACAAATCCTGTTGCAAAGGAGAATCTTACCGATACTAAAAATGAGAACTTAAGAATTCGTGGTAATGCTTTTACGGAGCTCGAAGTTTTTAAGTCGCTTAAGTACCGATTTAACTTTGGTTTCGAGAGTAGCAACGATCAGTACATGAATTTGCGCAAGATTGGTAACTGGACCTACAATATGCCTTACGATCCTTCTTCGATAAACAAGTTTAAGGCAAACTCGCGTTCGTTGGTGTACGATAATACGTTGGAATTCAACAAGTCGTTTGGCAAGCATACGGTTGGTGCTGTTGCGGGTACTAGCTTTATGGATATCTCGTACGAGCGTCTTTGGGGTACCAAAAACAACGTGCTACCCAATGGTAACGACTACTTTACTCAGCTTGATGCTGCTCTTTCTGATCCTAAAACTGGGAGCTATAAGGATTTGCAGAAGCTATTCTCGGTTTTTGGACGTGTTAACTATAGCTATGATGATAAGTACCTTTTTAGTGCAACTATTCGTAGAGATGCGTCGTCGAAGTTCGGTAATCAGTATCGTAATGGCGTATTCCCATCTGTTTCGGGGGCATGGCGTATTAGTAAGGAGAAGTTTTTTAACGTGCCTTGGGTTAACGATCTGAAGATTAGGGCAAACTATGGTGTGCTTGGTAGCTCTAATATCGGAGTTTGGGATTGGGTGTCGTTTATAAATCTATTTCCTCAGTCGATTTTTGGAACCGATCAGCACATCGAAACGGGTATGACAGTTGTGAAGCTGGTAAATGAAGACCTTAAGTGGGAAGAGCTTGCCGAAATGAATGCAGGTTTTGATGCTCAGCTATTTAGGAATAGGCTAAGCGTTTCGGCTGATTACTACATTAAAACTACCAGAGATGTGCTTACGGGAATGCAAATTCTGATGTCAACTGGAAACAACGGTGGAAATCCATACGTTAATGCTGCCTCGCTTAGGAATACTGGTTTCGAAATTTCTTTAGCATGGAAGGATAAGATTGGCGAAGTTGGCTATGGCTTTGGGATGAGTGCATCTACCAATAAAAATGAGATACTTAAGCTTGGATACGGACGTACTGAGCTTACTCAATGGGATACTAAGTCTAGGGTAGGACATTCTATTGGCGACTGGTTCTTGATTAAAACTGATGGTCTGTTTAAGTCGGATACCGAAGTGCTTGCTCATGTTAATAGCAAAGGGAAGCTTATTCAGCCAAATGCAAAGCCTGGTGACATTCGATACATCGATTCTAACGATGATGGTATGATTACAGATGCAGATCGCCAGTATTGTGGAACGTCGCTTCCTAAGGTACAGCTTAGCATGAACGGCTCGGTAGAGTATAAAGGCTTCGATTTGATGTTCGAAATGCGTGGTTCTTTTGGGCACAAGCTGTTTAACGGTCCTCGTTCGGGTTACGATAGCTTTAACGATAACTCTAACTATAGGGCTGATTACGATGCATGGACTCCATCTAACCCAAATGCAAAAGACCCTCGTCCGATTTACAGCGATGCTCGAAATAGCAGAGGCGATCAGGACAGGTGGTTGGAGAAGGGCGACTATCTACGTTTAAGCCAACTTGCGTTGGGCTATACTTTCCCTAAATGGCTCCGTGGTGAGTATATTGATCAGGTTCGCTTGTTTGTGAATGCTCAGAACTTGCTTACCATAACTAAGTACAAAGGGTTGGACCCAGAGTTCCTAAATGGCAATATATGGGATAGAGGCTACGATCCTGCATCCTACCCAACTGCTAAGGGACTAACCTTTGGTGCGCAGATTACCTTCTAAAAAATGCTAGAAATGAAAAAGTTACTATATGCAATGGTCGTGGGGCTTTCGTTAGCGTCCTGCGATGTGGATGTTGAAAATCCGAATACGCTTACAACGGCTACCTTTTGGCAAACCGAATCGGATGCACAAAAAGGGGTGAATGCCGCTTACAATATGTTCTATAAGCCGGGTTTATATTCGCGATGGATCTGGTTTAGGCTCGACCTAACTTCCGATGAGGGAACTAGCTCTAGTCCTTGGGCTGAGCTAAAGGAGTGGACTCGCTTCCAGTATAACAACTACAACTTTTGGGAAGGAAATGCTTGGACATACAGGGATTCGTACGAGGCCATATTTCGTACTAATCAGGTAATTAAGTATGTTCCGGATATTAAGTTTACTGATGAGGCTCAAAAGAGGTACGTACTTGGTCAGGCCTACTTCTTACGAGGTTTGAACTACTACAACTTAGCTTTGCTTTGGGGTAGCGAAAATAAGAGCTTGCCAATTGTGCTAGAGCCTTCTAAGCCCGGCGATACGCCCGAAGGACATGCCGAAGCAGAGGTTTTTGCTCAGGCAATTAGCGATTTCACAAAGGCTGTAGAGATGCTTCCTGAGTCGTGGAATGATGCTAATAAAGGTAGAGCTACCAAAGGAGCTGCGCTTGCTTACAGAGCAAAGTGTAATATGCAGCTGCACCAATGGCAGCCTGCTAAAGACGATTTAGAGTGGCTTGTTAACGGTGCTGGTAAGCAGTACTACGATTTGGTGGGCAGCTATCGCGATAACTTCACAAAGGATAATGAAAATAACAAGGAGTCGGTTTTTGAAATTCAGTACTCTGATGTTCACAAGGCTCCTGCTGGTGATGGCGACTTTGATGTTGATCCAAACCTTGGTCAGAATAGGGGACAATTTTTTGCTCCTCCTGGGGTTGGTTGGACTGACGGTGAGCTTCGTCCTTGGATTGTTGATGAGTTCAAGAAGGAGAAGGACAACTCTGGTGGATACGATTTACGCTTGAGGTACACCGCTTTCTACGAGGGTATGAATGCCGATTTTACCAACAACAATAAAATTTACAGGTACGATCTTAATGGTGCTGATCAGAATATTTGGAATGCTTCAAACTGGAAGGGTAGGGTGTTTATGAGAAAGTATGGTAGCGACTACTACCGCGATTTCGACGACTACCACAATCCTACCAACATTCGCCTTATTCGTTTTGCCGACGTGCTCTTGATGTACGCAGAGTGTGTTGCCAACTTACCTTCTGGCGATTTGTCGGTTGCAATTGCTCAGGTTAATAGGGTGCGTGCTCGCGTTAATATGCCCGATCTTGCAGCAAACCATCCAGAGGCGGTGGCTAGCAAAGCTGCTTTCCTAAAGCGTTTGCAGGTTGAGCGTTCTTTGGAGCTTTGCTCTGAGGGTGTTCGTTGGGCTGATTTAAAGCGATGGGGATTGCTTGATAGCCAGGCTGGCATAGATGAGCTTAAGCTGCGCGATGCTGACTTCAACAACTTTGTTGTTGGAAGGCATAAGCGTTTGCCAATTCCGTCTTCGGAGGTTAATAACAATGTAAATATTAGGCAAAATCCTAATTACTAGCAGTTTAAAATTGGAGCCTAGTCTAGACTAGGCTCCAAAATATCTTTTACTCATGAAGCTGATGTTTTTACTACCTCTGGTTGCATTTATAACAAGCGCAATGGCAACCTCGTCGTGTACTAAAAGCGAAGGAGAAACGCCAAAGGCTGAGGTAAGGAGCGAGGTGTTGCTGGGCGATCCTTTTATTATGCTGTACGATGGGGTTTACTATGCTTATGGTACGCATGCCGAAGATGGTATCGAGGTTTATACTTCTACCGATCTTAAGGAGTGGAAGCGACCTGCCACGGCCTATCAGGGACTGGCTCTGCATAAGGCCGATGTTTGGGGTGATAGGTGGTTCTGGGCTCCAGAGGTTTACCATATCAATGGTAAGTTCTACATGTACTTTTCGGCCGAAGAGCATATCTGTGTTGCCATTGCCGATTCGCCCCTTGGTCCTTTTAAGCAGGTTGTTCAGAAGCCTATTATCGAAAACGAAAAGTGCATTGATAACTCGCTTTTTATTGATGAGGATGGTAAGGCCTACCTCTCGTTTGTTAGGTTTAACGATGGAAATAATGTTTGGATAGCTGAGCTTAACAGCGATTTATCTACCATAAA
>Ga0209464_10000023_pt1 | contig 57981 bp, 90 predicted proteins | sample DOMMetBare1Fresh_2_FD_187473 | JGI IMG/M metagenome (GOLD analysis project Ga0209464, IMG submission 187473) | Wetland sediment microbial communities from St. Louis River estuary, USA, under dissolved organic matter induced mercury methylation -... | ecosystem: Environmental > Aquatic >...
CGGCGTGTTAGTGGTGAAACGAGGAATGTAGGCGTAAATCGGCATAGCGACTTCCTGACCGTTAATATTCACCCTGGCGTACAGAATCGGCGCTGATGTGACCGGTGCGCTGGTACCGCTTGCACGCGTTGTCTGCAGAGCTAAAACAGAACCCTGTGCACCGATACCTGCCGATCCGTTATGCAGTGAGAAACGTCCTTCAATCGTGAGCAGTCCCGGTGATGACGCCTGAGTTAATCCGCTCACGTTAAATAGTGAACACTCACCTCCTTCAAGACGTGTGATACCTGTACCTTTGACGTTCACAACATACTCACCGCAGTATGATGAAAGCTGAACCCATAACGCAGGTAAGGTATTATTGTAAACCTGAGCCTGGTATTGTGCTGTAAGTACACCGGTGTGACCGAAATGATGCATGCTTATAGCCGGTGAGGTGGCCTGACCGCGCTGGACGTTAATTATTGTCTTACCCGGTGTGCGGTCGGCATTTACAGCCAGCGGTGCACTACCGAGTGATGAAAATCCATTGCGGCAAATGATTTCAATTTCCCAGCTGCCACCAACGGCAGGCGTAAAGAACGAACCGATGTTCATCCACACAGGGCTGGCAGTATTATTTGTACCGCGAATCACGCCGGTGTACCAGCGCGCCTTGAGCGGGTTATCAAACACCGTTGCATAAGCCTCCTGGCGTGAACTACCCAGTTCGTACGCAGACTGGAAAGCTGTGATAGTACTACCGTCCGGATTCAGCGGATAACTTGGCCATGCTGGATCGCTCGGACCCGTAGTCATATCGATAGTGTTACCTGTCGGACCAGACAGTGTATCGATGATCAGACGGCGGTTCCAGGCTACCGCATTTTTAGTACAGCTTTCAATGGACAGCATATTAATGTTCCATTGTCCATTGTTAATATCGAACGGTACGTTTCCATGTTCAATCCATCCGTTATCAATGATTCCCTGACCGTGACGCGGGATCCAGAACGCCGGAGCCATAGCAAACTGGAAATTGAAGTTACTCAGTTTGATAGCCGTCGAGTGGTCCCATTTCCCGTAAAATACTTTGTTAGGATCCGACCAGCCAACCTGAAGGAAAGGACCAGCTGTACGTTGTGAATAAACCTGGTCGAAATGGCTGTCAAGGCTGTCAAGATAATAAAAGGTATACGACCCGGTATCCTGAGCATTGACACAGCTTACGTTAGCAAAGCAACCTGTTGGACAGTCATTCTTCATGAAAGGCTGCTTATTGCTGGCCGTATCGTTAAACACACCCTGCGTAGCGCCGATCAGCATATTCGTACCGGTAGGATTCGTATCGGCACTGTAAACGTTACGTTGTACGGTCTGCTGTCCATTCCAGTTAATGCCGTGCACCGTCCAGTAACGGTGATTGATGCGAAATACCGGAGTATCAGATTTATCGGAAACGATCGTCGTGGAAATCTGTTTACCGAACTGACAGCGCGGACCCGACATACGGAAGTGACCTGCCGCATAAAAACCTGATGGGTTTTGCGCAGCATCAGCGGCATTGTTTGGTACAGGAGATCCGTAGCCGCGTAAATCAAGTGGCGAAATAAAATACGTACCAGCTTCAAACTGTACGGATAACGTTGGAGAAAGCGATCCGGACAATCCGCGCGCGAAAGACCCGAAAAGGAATTCATACATACGCTTGAATGCCGGACCAGCATCTGTCACACCGTCATTTACCGCGCCGAAATCATTCACAGTCAGATCTGCAAGTTCTTTCTGTCGCTTCCAGTGCCACGCTGCGCCGGATGATGCAATGTAACCACCGTCATCAGCCTGGGCGGTAAGATAACCAACAAACCAGCCGCCACCTGTTAAACGACTCGCACCAGCGTTGTATTCGCGAAGCATAACACGTTCGCCGGCATAACGTGGCTGACGGGTGCGCAGATCTGCAAAACTCGCAACACCGTCCACATCTGATTTACTCATAGCGTTCAGATTCACTAACGCTGTAGTTTTGTTTGGTACGTCAGAAAGGTTATTTGATGGCTGCAGACCTGAACCGGCTACAACTCCTGTACCTTTAATCATAGGCTGACAAAGAAGACTGTGTGATGACGCACTGCCCACACCACCCGGTAATACATCCCACCCGGTAGCGATCGCTGCCGTAACCTGGTCATTGAGAACAGTTTCGCTTGACGAATAAAGAAGATTGTAATCGGTATACGATGTACCCGATCCTTTCACCATGACCTGCGAAAATTTTGAAGATCCGCTGTATGAACCGGCGACGTGTCCGGACAGAGGTTGCCACCCTGCAGCAATGAGTTTTTTCACCTCAGCAACCAGGGTGGCGGGATTGGAACTTGAAACGGTACGGTAATCGGTAACAGACATGATATTTCCCCTGAGTGAATGATCACGTCATGTTACCGTACTACTCATATTTTATATAGTACCTCCCGGCGCTGGCGCTGCTTCAACCATGGCGTGATAAACCGGGTCGATTTTGTTAATCCCCGCAGAGTCGAAAGCTTTCTGGCCTGCGGCCCACTGTGACGGAAATGCTTTTAACGGTACCAGCTTCCACCCGTCCGGCACTTGGTAGTGCGTGATAACTGTCGCCTCAGTTCCTGGCTTCGATAGGTCAAAGTTTACATCCGACACGGTGGCCGATGGCGGGGCGGTGTATAAAGTCCGCCCCTCATGACTGCGAACGCCTTTGAAGTACTCCTCATTGCAATCAATCCACTCCACATAGCCATCATATAGAGGGTCATTACTGATAAACTGGTGGACCTGATTAGCATCCAGCACCGCCAGCAGGGCGCGGGCCATTGCTTCAGCTTCTGATACAGGAAGCACAATATTTGACCCCCGCCCAAATTGCTCAGACCATGATTGCTCAGACCATGAAGCAATTTTCTCAAGCCGCGCCCGCCCGCCGATCTGCTCGATAAGTTCGTTAAACATCATGCCTCCAGGTGGCGTCCACTACATCAGCAGATTTTCGGCATGGGTTACTCATGCTCATGCTGTTACATTCCCCATACTCAACATCGACGAAATCCTGAATATCCTTGTCAGTTGCTTCGTCAGGGATATCAACAGTGACTGTTACAGTGATGGTTTTCACTTCTTCACCTCCCACTTCACACTGGCCGCGTCGAGTAACCCGGCGATCTGCTTGATGGTGTCGTTACTTCCTTTGAAATATTGCTTAGTCTTCACATCCCCAGCCATTTTTAGGTTAAACAGCGCAGGCAACTCAACAACCTTCTGCTGCTGTGCTCCCAGCTCCAAGGCTGCGTCTAATGCCTGGTTAAATCCTTTGCGCCTGATGGCTTCGTGTACACGAAAATCTCCCTGAAGCTCTGGATCAGTATCCATTGATAATTTATGCGGCAACACGGCAGGCTGTGCGGCGGTGTATAGCGCTATGTGGGTTGGGCTATCACGGTACGCTTCATGGTCGTTAGATAACCCAGCAGACCCTACTGCCTCGTACAGTGATTTGTGCACATAACCATAAGGCTCACCCGCCGCAGCATCGCGCCGTAAAACTTCTATAGATTTCGCTCCACCGATACGCGCGATTTCCAACCTCAGCTCGTCGCGCTCACGCTCTGCTGCTTCAATCCGATCTACCAATGCAGTTATCGTGGACGGCGAAACAACAGAAATGTAATTGACAACCTCGGTGCACCACCCGTCATTAGCCAGATCCTTTGGCAAGAGAATCCAGGTAACTTCTGAATCCGCTAATTTCGCCAGCTCTTTTAACTGTTGTATGTTCATGGCTGCTCTCCTGCGCGGATACGGGCATCAGTGGCTGGGGTTTTGATTACTGAGTGCATCGCCTGCCACATGAGAACGATCAGGTCTTCATCGAGGTTTAAATTGTCGTAATGTTCAGCCTCTGCATGTGCTGAAGACACCATTAATTCAGTGGGTTGAAGGTTGCTAAGTGTTGCATTCTCAGCAGCCAGCGCCCGTACCTGCTCCTGAAGCTCAATAACTTTATACAGCGCCTCGTTCCTTTCTGCTGTCACCCGCAGATAGTTTTCAGTTACTGACCTTTTTGCAGATTCAAGCTCAGCGATACGCACATCCTTTTCGGCGACGATTGCGGCGTGGTCTTCATGCATAACCCATCGGCCAGAATCACTCGGGCGATGAGCCGGAACACCATCAACTAACACAGCGTCATAACGCTTAATCTCTGTCATATCTCTATCTCCTCGTTTAATTTAAACACACTATACTCAATTATTTTACACTGTCAATCTGAAAAATAGTTCAGTCTTTCACACCTTCAAACATTACTGTAGCTGAAAACATATCGTTCGGATCGCGGAACCAGGTGATGCTGTAAACCCGCAACATGCCGATTTTACCACCGTTCATAGCGATAAGTAGAACATCACCTTCGTTGATACCTTTGTCGTGAAGCAAACCTCTACCAAAATAATGACCTGTAAGATTAAACTTTTTCTGTGCGCTCCACGATGTGCCAATATGTAATTCGTGACCCCAGCGTTGCGACGTGTAGTCAATTTCACGTGAGTCAGGCCAGACGTAATTTGTTATTTTATCAGCCGCTGATCCAAAGAATTTAGCTAACCACTTAAGCATGATTTATTCCTCAATTGAAAACGTGTTTGATAAATTCTTTTCCAAACGTTCAATATATTCTTTGAGAACATCTGCACGATGTTTACCCCACGGAAGAAGTACATGAAACCGACTGTCATTCTGCACCCATTCTGTTTTATCGCTCCATTCCATATAGGCCTGCTTAAAGTGTTCAAGACGTTTCACTTGCTTTTTCAGATCGTCACATTGATGTTCTAATAATTCCATGCCTGAAATCATCTTTTCAGCATGCTCTTGAAGTTCAGAAATCAACCTGTCTTTCATTTGTAACCGTAGATGCTGATCGTTATTCATAATTTATTCCTTAATGAATTTTTTAACAGCATCAGTCAGACCTTTTGCGTGAGGGTGACTGAGAGTAACGTGAACATCGTCATCATGAACGAACGTTACGCTGTAGTTTTCTAAAGTCAGATGGATCTCTACACAGCGTAATGTCAGTAAAACGTCAAACAGTTCTTTCATAATTCATTCCTCAGTTATTGACAGCGCTACGATACGACGCACCGTTCACGCTGTCAATAATTATTTTACATACCGTCGTAATTACCGGCACCTGACTGTACGATACCTGCGTGCGGCGTGGTGCGACGACGAATGACCTTAGCGTTTGGTTTAGGCTGCATAGCAGCAATCACCAGGGCATCAGCCATGTTCGGCGACTTCGTGCCGGCAGGTGCTTTGTTCACGATGACTTTGCCGCCGTTCTGATAGCCGTACGTTACCTGACCCAGTTCGGTGACCAGCTTATCTACCCACACTGCTTTTTCGGGCAGGCTGATAATATCGTCCGGATCGCACTCAATGCCGTTTTTCACCCAGTCGTACGTTTTCTTGAACCGTCTGCGCAGATAGAACCAGGCCTGTGCTTTGAGCGTGGCGTAATGGTCGCGGTTCGTGCGCGTCACATCGTCTTCCGTTTCGCCCATAATGGACTGTGCCGGGTTGACGACGGCACCCGACGGCACCCAGGCAAACACCGGCATCGCGTTATCTGTGTTCTTCGCAGCAACTTTCGCAGCGCGCCCGATGCCAGTCACGTCGTACCAGAATTCATGGGCGCCACGCTGTGCGGCTTTCGTGTGGAAATCGTAATACGCGTCATCACCGTCGCCTGCAAGCGTCTCCATGTGTTCTACGAGCACACCGCGCATGAAACACAGTGCGTTCACGTCGCTGCCACCATCAGCGACGTCCATCCCGGCAGTGCGTTTACCCGATGGTGATAACCCGAGTTTAAGATGTGCACCGCGTGCGGACTGCACCCATGCAGCGGGGATCAGTATATTCTCAACAGCAGCACTGTAATCACGATCGACTTCCTGGGCGAACACGTGCATCAGGCCTTCATCCTCAGCACGCTGACGACGTGCGTCGTACCAGGCCTGTGATTTAGCCGGGTGGTCGCTCCAGTCCATGATAAATATACGCGTCTTACCTTTCGGCGGTGTGCATCCAGGATTCCATTCAAATCCTGACATGCGACGGCGATGGAAAACGTTACCCATACCGTTAACTGATGAAATGTCGATCTGAACGTTGGTGTTATCACCCAGCGCCGCTTCAATCAGTTCGGGGCGTTCGTAGTGTGCGGCCTCATCTTTGAAATAGATCAGCGTACGACCACCGCGCCCGATATTATCACCCGCTTCGCCGGCGATCGTTGCACCGTTAGCCGGGTTGATAATTTTCATGTACGTCATGTGCTGAACCGGGTTGAACCCTTTGGGCCAGAACAGATCTGACGGAAGATTTTTAATACAGGAACGCAGCTTATCAAATATCGTTTTCGGGTCACCCAGGCGGTCAACGAGTTCTTCCTTGCGCGAACCAAAACCGACAGCAGCGCCAGGCCAGTACAGCCACAGCCAGACGCTGAACGCTGAGGCGGCAACCGTCGCGCCCATATCACGCGCTTTCTCGATAAGACCGTTCTCTTCATCGAGTACGCAGCTGTGCAGGAATTTAATCAGATCTGTCTGACGTTCAAACATGCTGAACGGCATAAGCGTTGGCAGGCCGCGCGTTGCGTTACGCGGATCGTACGTTGTCGCCCAGTCAAGACACCAGTCAACCGGGTTATGTTTGTAGTGAACGTGTGCTGCACGTGCTAACACCGGATCGGCGCGCAGACGCTGCAGCAATCTCAGACGGCGCTCAACCTCTGACTTGTGGTCAGGAGGCCAGAAATACGATACGCGCGGATCGCCACCTGCTGATGACACGGCGTCGAAATGTGAAAGCCCCGCGTCACGCAGGGCATCATAAGTTGATTTATCTATCATGTTTTTCCCCTGTTCTGTCAGGGGAGTATATCACGCCTGAGAGTCAAACCAATCAGCCAGCTCGCGCAATTGCTGTGCGATGATTTTCTTGTCATCGTAAGGTAAGACCGGGAAAACAGGCGACACGGCGGCGTGATCGGGATTGAAAAAGTCATCATCACCGCGACCGATTAGTAAACCCGAGCTTTTACGAATATCGGCTTTGAAAGAAGCACTTTCGGTAGATGCGATTACAAAGCGGAAATCATCGCCGTCTTTTACTTGACCTTCGAAAATAACAGGTAATGATTGCTTAAAAGCACCGTTGCGAATTGATTTAACATTCAGTGTCTTATTCATCAATAGATCCTCATTTTAAGTGACGCACCTTTAACTCACGCTTATTGAAAAACAGTCTTCCCGTCTAACAGTGCGTAAGTACCGTCTTCATTTTTGCGAACTTTCCACTCTAAGCCTTTGTGATAAACAACCATGTCGTCAGTATCAACATCAACAACTGAACCTAATTTAAAAGCGCCTTTAGTCAGGTCTTTAGCACGTTTGATGATGGTCATTTCCATTTTTCAATTCCTCAATTTCGTTTCGTTGAGGTAATGATATCACAGTCGTACGCACCGTCAACAATTATTTTATAGTTAGTATAAATAAAAACGTGCATCGCTGCACGCTTCGATGGTCACCCTTTCATTGCCTGCTGATACAGGTCGCACGCTTCTTTGCTGTCATGTGCATTAGCCACATCTTCCGGTGTGACGGTTCGCACGCTGGCATGCAGGTTCACGTTGTCGTTAAAACCGCCCTGCATGCGGATCAGCATTTCGTACGCTTTGTTACGGTCTTTAGGCTGCAGGTCCTCAACCAGGGTGACGGCGTAATAACCGTTGTCTGATTCTTCCAGCATCGCGATGTAACGACGATCTTCCGGCGGGATATCATCAACAGACAGAATGTGCGGCAGGAACTTAGTGCGACCCTTCTCATCCTGGACGGGTAGCCACTCCAGGTACGGGAAACGGTCATGAACGCCGCGTACATCCTGTGCGAGTCGCAAACGGATTTCAGCCAGTCCCATCTCGACGCTTTGACAGATGTCAGTCTGTCGAGCAATCAAATAATTATTAACATCAGGTCGTTTTAATAAACGTGCGGCTTTCTGTCCGGGACAGTTAATATCAGGCCAAACCTGTTTAACAATATCAGAATTAGAAAGCGAATTAATATCACGCTGAATATATAAATCGCAAAAGTTTGCGACCAGCGGATCTAATTCATTTCTCAATTCGTCAATTGTCATTTTAATTCACCTGTAATAACAATCGGGAAGTCTGAATAAATAAAACGTTCCCATATGTACAACGCACCGCTTAATAATTTATCGCAAATATAATTGCGACCTTCTAACTGCGGTATATTAAACCGGTCGAATTTAATATACACCGGAATGCAATAAGCAAATAAACCTTTGTGTGTATATTCGTTCATCCCGTTACGCCTCGCAGTATTACCAGTGACTGAGAGTAGCACCTCAACCAGTTAAAATCAACACTTAAAGTTATCCACAGCTTATCAACTTTTTAAAGTTATCCACAGCTTATCCACAGCTAAAATTTACACACCGAACCAGACCGAACGAAACCCGCGCATCGGACTCGCAGCCAGTCTGACAAACCCCCTTACTCCCTTTATTATTCTCTTAAATATAAATATAAATATAATAATAGAGTATGTATAGTAATATAATGTATATATATATATATTGTAGAATACTGTAATGGATTTAGTCAGTGTTGGGGGTAGAGAAGTTACTCTCTAACACATTGATTTCCATACACACCGAACGCCCGGTTAAGCCCGTACTTGACGTCAAACAGAATCGTGTGATACGTTATAAATTATTCAACCTAGCAAAAGAGGACAAAATGATTAAATTTCGCAAGCATTCGATCTGCCAGATACCAGCGGGGTTACCCCCTAAAACAGCGGCACACATGTGCGGCGGCGACGTATTACGTAATGTCAGCCTGATGGGACGTACCCAGACGGTCATCATTAACGCAGCGCCGGAGATCCCTGAGACGACTATCGCATGGTTAAAACGCCTCATTTACCGCCCTGGTGAATCTGTTCGTATCCCGTTTGAGGTGGATGAATTTCATGCGTATTACTGGCTCACAGAGAATAGTTGCGTGGATGAAAACGACCGTATGACATCGCAGGGTGTACCGGTAAATATTATCGGTACGTACGGTGTAACTATTTCACGGGGGTTTATTAAAAATGCCATTATTGCTGACTGACTTTGAATTCCGCCGCGATATTGACTTTAAAACGTCAAAGAAAGACATCGCGGAATATATTAAGAAAATAGATCCGTTTTTCGACATGCGTCGTCTCGGTACTTTTTTCGGTAACAGATCGTACTATACTAACGGCTACTGGCACGCCGTGGGTATTCCTGAAAACAGTGCGGATATTATTGAAAAGGCTCAGTGTCGTTATCTGACTGATGATGCGATAATTAAAACGGCTGAAAGTCTCGATCTGATATTCTGTGTACCAACATACGTAGCGCGCGCAGATCAGGTTAACGCTGTTGCTCAGGCGCGAGGCATCGATATGCACCTGCCGGCATCAGTTGAGAACTACGCCGTGTCATGGAAAGGTTTCATTCACCAGGCGATCGTTAAGCGTCAGTGCCTGTGGGAAGGTCCGGGTATTAACAAGCCTCTCACCGCATACGATCTGACGTACTGGATCCGAATCTGGAGTGATGATCCATCGATCGCAGAAGATGAGGTGATTGCCGCAATGGACATGCCGACAATCCGTACTAAGCTGAACTGGGATATGGGTAGCGGTATTGCCTGGAAAGGTATTCGCCTGTTAAACGCCGGCGACCTGTCGTGGTACACAGGAGCATTCCCGGATAAGCTTGCAATGAATGACGGTAAGAACCCGCCACCACCAGGTGAAGAGTACGGTTACGGTTATGTCGATATGACCGAGGTGTTAGATAAACGAAATGAAATCATCGGAGGGGTGGAATGAAAAAAGTATGTGTAGAAATAAGTCGAAATATTGAAGGCGGGTTGTCACTTTGCATTTGTGATAAAAATGGCGGTTATCGCATCGCCGGTGCGAAAGTAGGAGGCTGCGAAACAGTCAAATCATTCACTGTTGATGCTGACGAATTGATTGAAGCTGTTCGCAATAACTCATTTGATGAGGTGACCGAATGAATACTGATTACAGTGAATTAGACCGTAAGATTTTAGAGCAGATCGTCAATAACAAACGTCGATTTTACGAGATCGAAAACGTTGAAATCCATGATATAGCTCAGAAAATTGCGAAACAGACAAAGCGTGAAGCTTTCCGCGTAATCGATGGTCGGTTACAGCATTTACGTAAACGAGCGCTGATTAAATTTACCAAGGGTTATGGCTGGGAGGTCACCGAATGAACACATTAGCACTATTAAATATGTATCGTGAGAAAGGTGTTTCCACAGTTCGCAATCAGCACGGTCAGATCGTATTTTGCGGACTGGGTAAAATCACACCGTCGCAACGCAAGACGTTACTTAACATCCCGCAGGCTGAGTTAGATGCCGCAATGAAATGGCAGGGTTAATGATGACTAAATACAGAATCGCAACTATCAGGTGGTACACACCATTCGGTAATCAAGTAACCTCACCATCTGTTCAAAAAAGAGTAGGTTTCTTCTGGTGGGTCACACTTACTCATTGTGAAAATGTCAAGCAGGCGATGACCTATATTTCAAACATAAAAAAGCGAAAGCCTGAGAAAGTTTTAGGCGTCGTCTGGAGACCATAACAATGATCTACATTCAAACATCCACCGGTATACACTTCGACCTGCAGGATCCTCAGCCTGAAATGGTCAGCATCATTGACATTGCGCGTGCTCTGTCACATATAAATCGTTTCACGGGCCACACTAAAAAACCTTATAGCGTTGCTGTTCACTCGCTGAACGCGTCTTACATAGTGTCACGTGAGTTCGCCCTTGAAGCGCTGCTACACGACGCGCATGAAGCGTACACGGGTGACGTCAGTTCACCGCTTAAGTCACTGCTGCCGGATTACCGTGCGCTTGAGGATCGGATTGAATCAGTCGTGCGTCGCCGGTTCGGACTACCTGATAAAATGTCACCGGAAGTTAAGCTAGCCGATCTGACAATGCTCGCTACAGAACGAAAGTTACTCCTGGGTGACGACGGTGTAAACTGGCCGTGCCTGCAGGGTATCGAACCGCTGAGTACGATACGATGGCTTGACGAAACGCCAGACAACGTTTCCGGGATGTTCTATGAAAGACTTTTAGAATTGTTATACTAAGCGCCTTCGGGCGCTTTTTTATTTATACTCACTATAAAATAATTGTTGACGGTGTGTACGCGTTGTCGTACTATAGTTTTCAAGGCGGCCAGATAGCGGAGTAATAATCATGTCATTTAATATTTCAGATGTTCAACAAAAAGCATGGGATGTGAGATTTGTTGTTAACTTTCTCCGCAGCGTTCCCATCGGATCAGTAAAATCAACTTTCGATCTTGCTGATGATTTCATTTCTTCTTTCGGCGTGGATAATAACGACTCGGGGTTTTGGGATGTGTTGCACAACATGTGCGCTGCGTTTGATTGGCTGCATAACATCGGCGATGTTAAAGTCTCAAAGAATGATGAAGGAGTACCGTTTTTAACATTCATACGGGATTCTGGTTTATCACCGAACTAACCAACCAGCGCCGCTACGGTGGCGCACTTTAAGCAAGGAAAATAAAATGGATATGAGTTACGAGAGCATTACTATAGAGCAGGCGATTTGGCATAATTTTTATTTTGGTTCAGATATTGTTTGCGATGGTGATAGTAAAGAGATTGACTATCAAGATTATGAATAAAACAACCAGCACCGCTACGGCGGTGCAGTTTAAGTAAGGAAAATAAAATGGATAGTCAAGAATTATTATCAGTAATAGGCTTTGCTATCGGTGTATTAATAGCTTTAGGTATTTACTGGATCGGTCAGATTGTCTATACAAAAGGTTTTGAGGCAGGACTTAAAGCCTCAAGAAGGAAATAGATAATAAATTCTCGGAGAAAAATTATGTACATTCTTGAGATCCGCAATCGTGAATCACAGCGCGTAGTCAGCCGTTTATTCTCACCCTGGCTATGGCTGCATAACATCCGCCGGCGCTTAGTGCGTACCGGCACCCTGCAAACCGTTAAGGAGTATAATGTATGAAACGCTCTGATGCTGAAGATATTTTAGATAGCGGTTTAAGCGGGAGATTCATAATAAATAAAGAAACAGGCGGGTCAGCATTTCCGATTCCGGGTAGTGAACACAACATGCCAATAGCGGGAATGACACTGCGTGACCATTTCGCAGGGCTGGCTCTGCAGTCTATTCCGCTATCTCTGGACCGTAATGAACAACTTATGATGGCAAGAGCAGCTTATAGCCAGGCGGATTTTATGCTCCGTGCACGCGGCGAGTAAATGAAGTATTCACCGTTAGAGGATTCGATCCTCAGACAGTATGCAAGGACGCATACCGCCGCACAGATAGCCGTAATGTTAAACCGATCGCGAAAGTCAGTAACTAACCGGGTACATCTGCTCGGTATTTCTATGATCAAAAACGGGGATAATCATTACGCCGTTAAACACAGCGATCATGATGTCGAACTGTGTCGCGCACTACACGATGAAGGTCTGAGTGTCACAGAGATAGCTGATAAAATGGAAATTCCTCAATCGTACGTTTCTCAGATTGTGCGCTACCATAAAAGAAAGCCCGCTTAGCGCGGGCTGATTTTTCGTCCTAACCATCTCATCACCGGAACCGCCATACTGTTTCCCAGCGCTTTATAACGCGGTCCATCCTTCGCACCAGGTATATCAGTATGACCATCCCGAAAACCCTGCAAACGTTCACACTCTACCGGCATTAGTCGACGTACCTGCATATCAGCTGCCACACATGGCGACTGATCACTATAAGATCGCCCGCCATGTGCACATAAAGTTCCTGTTGTTTCAGTTGAGGGTGACATTCCTCCACCACGTGTCAGATTACCAGGGGCAAAACAAATAGCCGGATGAGTGCTCGCCTGTAATGTACCGGCATAATGAGAATTCATACCCAAATCTGACGACGTATTACCGCCCGCTTGCCAGTTAAACACAGCGAATGTCTCCGTATCGAAATCCTGACGATTACCGTGCGCCGTACAAGTGGTTGCAACATCAATTTCACCGGCTGTATTTCCACCACCAAAACACTGTACCAGACCCGCTCCCCGTTGACTGAATACTTCCTGATTACTCTGACCAATACCGCCTGTATTAAATGACTGACTCAAGCTGGGGTGTGGATACTGTTCACCGTCCCAGTGGCTACCTGTCTTAAAGCCTTGTCCAGCATTTCCGGTAGTTTCCTTCCCCGTTTCTCTGCGCGGCGGAGTATCCCGGCGCAGGCTGTCGGACTCAAAAAGTACTGCTGTGGGATCGAATTCCGGATCAGCACTTGCGACAACGAACACACGCCGGCGTCGTTGGGCCACTCCGAAGTATTGAGCATCGAGAACTCGCCACGCGACAATTCTTTTGGGTCCAGACACACAACCCGCGTTTGTCCATTTTCGCCCTGGTGGTTGCAGCTCACAGCTTTCACCGGCAAGCAGGGCAAGAAAGCATCCAAAAGCGTTGTCCTTGCTGTTGAGCACTCCGGGTACATTTTCCCAGATGATAGTGCATGGTTTTTCTCGTTTTTCGTCGATTGCATCGGCGAGTTCTCCAAATGAAATAGTTAACTGACCCCGAGGATCCGACAGTCCTTTACGTAGTCCTGCAACACTGAATGCCTGGCAGGGTGTACCACCGACCAGAACGTCAGGTGCTTCAATAGCACCCCAGCGAACCAGATCGGCAATTTTCGTCATGTCACCCAGGTTTGGGACGTGCGGCCAGTGATGAGCCAGAACCCGAGATGGGAAATCAGCCTGACGTTTATAATTATGTTCAGGATCAAACTGTGAGAACCATGCGGGTTGCCATCCGAGGCTTTCCCACGCTACCGAAGCGGCTTCAATGCCGCTGCACACACTTCCGTATGTAGTCATCACACACCGCCCGCAAAGTTGTTTTGTGCCATCATATACAGTTCGGCAACCTCTTTAGGTGCTTTAATATTCATCAGGTCTTTACGTGTCTTATCAATATAAAGACGCGGCTTACCTTCGAGCGGAATCGGACTGTTGATACGACCGTCCGCCAGTGCCGGGTGCTGAATATAACCGATATCCTCCAGGGTGGCGCGACGCTTGTTAGGCGGCAGGAAACGTTCGAGGCCTTTTTCTTTCAGCAGGTTTGTCAGGTGGTAGCTGCTGATCCAGTCGCCTTTGAAGCCTGTCATCTCGCTATCAATCGCTTCCATGATTTCCTGTTCCACACGACCCAGTGACAGTTTTTCTGCTTCGTGCTGGCTTGATGTTTCGGGTGCACGCTGACACAGAGTTTTAGGATTAAACTCATCAGGGATTTCATACTGTGACAGGAACCATGCGATAATCTGCCAGCCGCCGTTATCAGCCCAGTCATACAGGCGATAGAAATAATCCGGCGGCATACCATCGCGCTTCAGGTCTTCAGCTGACTGCTGCGCCGTATATAGCATAGCGTAGCGACGTCCATTGCGTTTGATCGGAACACAGTCGCGGTGGTTGCTGAAACAGATAAAGTTAGCACGATTATCGCCGGTAACCTGGTCAATGCCTTTCTGCTGGATTTGAATGCGCTTATTCGTGATCATCGGCTTCATGCGTTCCAGCAAAGTGTGCTTATCGTCTGTTTTCAGTTCTTCAACGATAACCAGCAAATTACCCTGCAGCCATCCGTTGAACTGGGATTCAAGATCTGACGCTTCCGGAACGTGTGTGTACCGGCGACCCACGGCGTATGACAGCGCGGTACCCAGGAATGACTTACCATTCCCCTCGCATCCCTGAATAACCGGGCACCACTGCGATTTCATACCGGGGTACTGAACGCACGCAGCCATGTAAGACAGAACGATCACGCGATCCCGGTCGTTTGGCAGAAGCTTAGCCAGATGCGTAAGAAAAGGTGTTACGTCTCCCTTACGTCGATCGATGTAAGCCGGTGCGTAAATATTTACGAGGTCCACACCTTCGTCATTGACAACCTTGCCCGGTTGACATTCGGGACGAAAGCAGGCTGACCACGCTTTGGTAAATTCGTGACCACGTGACAGCGTGAACGCTTCATGCGCTTTGAATGTGAACTTATCCATCTGAGCATCAAGCGAGAACTGATAACCGCTGTAGCGTGCGCTGAACGCTTCCGGCTTCATAATCTGACCATCTGGACACAGAAAACGGTTTTGTGCTTCCAGATATACTACACCGCGAAAATATTCAATCTGCCCGGTGATGTCCATCACGTTACCACCCGGCATTTTAGGTTTATTCGGGCGGCATGATGGTTTAGGTACATCCGGCGGCGGCGATGGTGGGAACAGCACAGACGGATGCGATGAACCCTGTGGGCGCGCAGCATATGCGTAGGCGTTAGCAATTTTCAGAGTAAGTTCTGACGGATCCCATGGCGGTTCGCACCGGGGATTCCAGTGCTCCATCATCAGACCCAGCGTAACACCCTCGGACAAGCCGAATTCACGACAGTGTGCAGCAGTGGCAAAGGTGGTGTGATCGCCATTTTCACCCTCTATAGCCACCCTGCAGTTCATCAGATAGGCAACTGCACGCTGAATGCTGTAAGGGTCATCTGATTCAAGCATTACCTCACCACGCACTGACGGCGCGGTATAAATGGTGTCAGCTATTGCCGGCAGACCGACTTTAATCTGATCAAGTGTGTAACGATTTTTTTCGTTTACATAGATAAGACTATAGGACTGAGGGTTTGAAATATCTTTCCAGTGCAACATGTCAGGAAGTCGGAGTATCCTGGATGGATTGTGAATTGTCTGATCTGATTTGTAGCGCCGGATAAGCTGTTTCTGTACACCTGACCATGTAGCCATATCAGAAACACCTTCGTTAAGACACCAGTAAACATGGTGTCCTTTTTTGTCACCGCGACTGCAGATCATGGTTGGTTCAACATGCCATTCAGACGGTAAGTCGCCATTGTCAATATCAATAAAACAGGCACGTGCCATCATGATAGAGGCATCGCTATCCCCACCCTGATTGACAACCATGTAAACGCCGCGGAACTCTGAATTATCAGACTGAAGTTTCGGAAAAACTTCATTAAGCGTCCCGGCATATTTTCTGCCGTACTGGCCTTCACGCATTTCTTTCGGGTCAACAAAGGTTCTGAAGTGTGCAGGACGCCCACCAGTCAAGACCTGGTAATAAGTTTGCAATGTCATCAGTTTCACCTAAAGTGGCCGAACACTGCCGTGGTTCGGATGGAATTTATATTTTATTTCAGCAAGTTTTCTTGCTGCAACAGCATCTTCTAATTTTGTAAAATATCCTAAACTTTTCTGCTTACCACTAAGTTTTATGTAAGCCCACCATTTGTTAAAAGTTTTATTAAAACAAACCCCACTTACCCCTGATGTATTGTGTTTTTGTAATCTTAAATTACGTTTATTTTCTGTAGGTGAGACCGATCTCAAATTATGAATGCGATTGTCAAGGCCGTCACCGTTAATATGGTCTACTTCTTGCGGATCAAAACCGTAATACATCTTGAAAATCACACGATGCGACTTATACTTTTTATAATCAACAATCACCATTTCATATGATTTTCCTGATTTGTGTGATGTCAACGTCCCAGCTTTAGTGTTTGCAAACCTGCCGTTCCATTGAACTGACATTTTATTGTTATGTTTCCAAAATAAATTTCCAGATACCGGGTCGTATGTCAGACGAGAATGCAGGTATTCCATAGAAGGCAACTCGTTAGCTTTCATGGATTTCCACTCTCAATTGCAGCATTGAAACCCATGCGCCAGTAATTACGATTTTTCGCACATAAACGCGGCTCATCTTCGGCTGGTCTTGGGTCACTATAGTCACGACGTTCAGGAATACGTTTTGCGCACTCCTGCCAGCCTTCCCATTGCAGGGATGTCGCTCCGGATTCGTAGCCATCCTGGCTGTTACGTGTCAGATCTGCATTTCGACCAAATGCATTTTCGAAAAGTCTGCGTTCGTAATCGATATTCATAGCAGCACCACTTTACCGAGTTTGTCACCGTGGCTGATCGCAACAGAAATTTCAGAGATGTTCATCACATCAATGTACAGATCACCCGCTACGATCTCGATCAGAGAGTCAGTAAACTGCAGACCGTTAGTGAAAGTTGCGCCCGCAGTCTGCATAATGAAACCTTTATCCTCATCATCAACAGTTAAACCTGTCGGCACGCGAACACGATGGCCTGCAGGAACAATGATGAAACCCTCATTTTGTACAGTTAGCGCCACCTCTTCATTTTTGCGGGTAAACGCTTTGATCGGGCTGTCTTTCAGATAAGCACAGATCGGATCGGTTGACGCGTCAGAGTAAATAGTTTGCATCAGGATTTACCTTCCAGTTTAATTTTTGCACGATTCACGCGTACCGAACTCATGACGTTCCGGCTACTGACGAGTTGCAATTTAATGGTACGTTCTGTGACCATAGCAGCGTTAGCTACAGCAGTCAGACCGTGTTTTTCAACCAGTGCTTTAATCGTTTCGTTCATACGTTACCCTCAATTAATTTAAGGTAGTCTACTACGGATGTACAGAACCCCGCAATACCCCCGTATCGAATAACGTGATTATTAAATGCAAGTTGTGCTATGGCGCGCTTATCACCCGGTGTAAATTTCCACCCTGGCTCTTTTACCTCAGCGCAGGTGAATATTCCCCATACCTGCCCGATGTGTTCCGGCATTACGAGGCGCGGTGTGATACCTATCAGATCCCCAGATTTAAAGCGTTCGTTGGTCTGTTTGCTATCATTCGCCAGGCCGAACCTGATCCAGCGCCCATCCTTTTCCATTGCACCGTTATTGTTACGCCCAAGCCAGCACTTAGCGTACGCGGATGCTTTTCGGATCTGCGCTTGTACCTGCGCTTCATTGTCATACTTTTCAGGATCAGGTATTGCGATGTCCGGACATAATATTTCAGTCAGCTCACGTAGTGCTGCAGGTGATACACCGTGGCGCTGTGCCCAGTGCGTTATGCTGATATCGTTGATCATATAAGAGGTTCCGCGCCAGGGTTACGCTGATGATATGCGATCAGTAAATCATGTTCTGAATAGTAAATGCCGTTTCGTCTTGTACCGGCACAAACACCATCGAAAAATCCTTCACTCATAACAATAATAAATTCCCACTCAGGCATACCAACCAACATGGTAATTCGAATATCAGTTTCATGCTGTTCGATAGTTTCTTTGATATACTCACCCAGTGATGTCATCATATTAATGGCTCCGATTTATTAAGAAGTGTCCAGTAACGAAAACACAAGTTCTGAGCCATTGAAGCCAGTTTGAAATCTGAAATTTTGTTTTTGTGCAACAATTTTCCTTCTTTCAAAGTTGACGTACCGCCATTGTCGTGAATGGCTATCAAACCGCAGTAGTCCGGCAAATCCGGCATCAGCTTAAGGGCAAGCGGCATAGGCATAGCATAACTGAAGTAATTGCAGGTGAGTCTACCTTGTTGAAGTAAATCATGTTTCGTTAACATCGGGTAATTCATTTTTTGTAAACCGTTGCCGACATCAACCCATTCTGCGGGATCATCATAATCTGCACATTGTTTTGTAAAATCTTTCTTGAAATCTTTCTCTGATATTTTTATTTCTATTTCAACCGTGTACCCCGATTGACGAACACAAAGCATGTCACATTCAAAACCGAATTTATTGTCACAGTAATAGTTTGGTATCATAACTTTAAAAAGTGATTGAAGATTTCTGTATAAAACTTTCTGAATGTTTCTTTCTGACATTTTTATATCCGGTTTTCTTTTTACAATCGCCATCACGCCGCTACCCCCATGACTGATAAATGTTCGCGGATACGTACTGTCAGCGCTTCAGCATCGTTTTTACCCAGTGTCTGTGCTGACATAACGTCTATACCGAAAAGCTGCCAGAATGTTATCTGCGCACTACGTACATCGCACCCTAACTGTTCGCGGTAAAAATCCCAAAATGATGTCATCACGGTGCGTAGCACATTTTGTGACTCCAGGCGTAAACGATGCTGTTTAGCTGCCCCAGCTGCAGCGATATGCGGTGCACCGGCCATCAAAAATCTTTCACGCACGGCATCCGGTGATTCCATTACACGCTCAACTTCACCGCGCATTTTAGCGAGTACCTCCGGTGAAAGTTCCGTCAGATCGCCTTCTACCTCTTCCAGTGTTCTGCCGCCATCGGGTGCAACTTTGATACGCTCCCCACAGTGGGGACAAATAGCGCGCCGCGCTTCAAACGGCTGGAAACAGGATGCACAGACTTTGAGGGTTTCAGCGCCTGTTTCTTTTTTAGCAGTACGTTCACGACGATCAAGCGTCCAGATGCGTGGCGCATCGGGTAAACCGAAACGCTGAACGTTTCCAACGTGGTCAAACAGCATAGCATAGGGTTTGCCGGGTAACGTACGTAAGATGCGACCAAACTGTTGTTTATACAGACCCTCTGACTGCGTAGGACGACCCATGCTGGCGACCTCAATAGCCGGGACATCGTAGCCTTCAGAAATCAGATCTGACGATACCAGCTGCAGCAATTCACCTGATTTTATTTGCTCACTGTACAGCGTGCGTTCTTTATCTGTGTTGCGTGAACTGATCGCCTGAGCAGGAATACCATTTTTTCGGTACTCAGCAGCCATTTCTTCAGCACTGTCAATATCAACAGTAAATGTCAGACCACGCTTACCGCCGGCATGCTTAAGATATGTACCAACAATATCCCCGGTCAGGGTTGATTTACCGATCGCTTCCTTCAGCGGTGCTTCCTTGTAATCACCAGTTGATTTACTGGTTTCGATGCTGCTGAAATCAATGCTGATCGGCGGGCAGAAAACTTTATAGTCAGACAGATATCCCTGAGTGATCAGTTCACGCATACCCGGACCTTCAACCATGACATCAAACAACCCGTCAGCATGGCGGCCTAACCCTTTACCCTCAGCACGAACCGGTGTAGCTGTCACACCCAAACCTAACGCACCTGCTTTGTCAAACTGGCTTATCACCTTCCCCCATTTATTTTCACGCAAAAGATGATGAGTTTCGTCCAGCGTCCATCTCAATCGTGCGCCACGCGCTGCAAACCAGTCAATATCGACAGGTTTAAACGAGTCAATCGACGCCACGAAAATACGTTCTTCCTGGGGGCTGTAGTACGACCTACCCAGTTCTTTAACATGCGACGTGGAAATATAATTGCGGGCAGCATTAGCACATAACAGCTGGTGAATGATCCCCTCTTGCGCCAAGGCCATGCTGATCTGTCCGATAAGCTCACGCCTGTGTGCGATCAGAATCATTATGTTGCCCGCATCACGCTCCATTTTTGCGATGTGCGCTTTTATGCGGGTTTTACCACCGCCGGTTGGTACCACCGCGCACACTGACTGTGCTCCCGATAACCAGGAAGAATATACGCCATCAATAACCCGTTGCTGGTACGGGCGCATTGTTATGTTCATGCTTAATCCGTTAACATTGCTAAGATTAAAAATACAGCACTTGCGAGGCACCAGCCAAACGCCCCACCTGCCACCGTAACCATCGCACACCCTGCGCTGAGTGAAACCCACAGTTTAAACATTTTTACGCACCAGCGATTCATACTGTTGAGGAGTAGTATCAACAGGCTGCAACACACTGCGAGCGATGAGCAGCGCACTGTAGTATTTTTCCTCTTTGATGCTCATTGTTGGTTGTGATTCCAGCTGTTTTATCAGGCTGTTACAGTCATTCAGGGTTAGTTCTTTCATTTTTACACCTCCGTAATTTATTTTAATTTAAAACTATTGACGTCAGTGTGTCAATGCGTTTATGATTCTTTCACCGACAACAAACGAGGTTATGAAGATGGCAGTGAAATTTATTTTTGAAGATTCAGGTGGTTCTCAAACTGAGTGTATCTGTAGCGCACTTGGTGCTGACCAGGCACACCGGATCCTTAGCGGTGCACATTTCAGTGATACAGGTACGTTCATGTTAAACCATGACCACGGTACCGATATTTTTACACTGAATAAGTACAAACGCATTATGTTCCGCGAGGTGAAACAGTGATTCCACTGGTCAGTGTCTTAGATTTTGAAACTCTCAGCACTGAACACAATGCTGCACTGCTCAGTATTGGAGCTGTTATCCGCGACTTCAATACCGGCGGACAGGTTGACACGTTTTACGCGAACATCATACCGCAAACATCAATTGATGCAGGTCTGCATGTCAGCGAGTCAACAAAAGCGTGGTGGGCGAAACAGGGTAGCGCAGCACAGGATGTTCTGTCAGTTGACCAGCGCCCTTTGCGTGATGTACTGACTGAGTTCGCAGCCTGGCTGAAGAAACATGGTGTTGAATATGCGATCGGTAACGGTCCGCGCGCCGACAACCAGTGGTTAGAATCAGCATGTGAAGCCCTGGGTATGCAGTCACCGGTTAAATACTGGGGTGATCTCGATATGCGCACTCTGACATTTATCGGAACGCATATTTTAAGACTGCCACACTGGCACAGCACGTTCAAAGGTGTTAAACATAACGCCCTGCACGATGCGATTAACGAAGCTGAATTTTGTAACAACGTGATCCAACAACTTATTAACAGGAAATCAAAAGAAATGGCTGAATATACACTGAGCGTTAAAACTGAAAGCACCGCTGAACTGGCTGAGATCGTGGCTAAACTGAACAACGGTAGTATGGGTGTAGCTATCGCTAACGCTGTTGAAAAACATGTCGCATCCAACCGGGCGCAGATTACGCCTGCCGATGTCCAGACCGCCGCCGCTGAAACACCGGCACCTGTACCGACACCGACTGCTGAAGATGATGATGGTGAGCAAAACAACTCAGCACCGACCGTCGATAAAAACAACCTGCCGTGGGATGAGCGTATCCACGCCGGCACTAAAGCGCTGAATGCAGATGGGACCTGGAAAAAACGTCGCGGTGTCGATGACGCCACGATCGCCTCTGTGACTGCTGAACTGCAGGGTACACCCGCACCGGCACCGGCACCGGTTGTTGAAACTCCCGCGCCAACACCGACCCCTGTGCCTGCCGCAGATGTTAAACAGCCGATTCAGCAATTCCAGGAAATCGTACAGGCAGTCGGTGATGCAGGTCGCGCCGCATCTGCTGACTATATGGGTAAATACCACGGGCCGCTTGTACAGTTCCTGCTGAAAAAATCAGGCATCACACAAGTTCCGGCTGCGACGGCTGACCAGATGAAAGCCATGTATGACACCCGCGATGCACTGGTCGCTAACATGACATCAATTGTCGCAGGCGTACCAGTAGAAAGCCTGGTGGTATAAATATGAGCCACGCTACGTTAGGGGGCAGTAATTGTTTCCGCTGGAGCAATTGTCCGGGTAGCGTGGCGCTGTTACATCTCGCACCACCGGGTTTACCAACGGATGCAGCAGAACAAGGTACAGCAGCGCACTGGATTGTTGAGACGCGCCTCAACCACTGGAAAGAACATAACCGTGATTTCGATGGTGTGTGGCCGTCATATGCACCTAATGACGTTAGCCTGTACGATGAAATGTTTGAAGCGACCGATATCATGGTTGATTACGTTTCTGAAATCTGCTGTATGAACTGGTCAAACACGTATATGGAGCGGCGTGTAAGTCTGTCTGATGATATGTTCGGCACACTTGATGTGGGTAGTTACAGCCCGATGTATAAACACCTTGACATTTTTGACTATAAGCACGGACGTATGTTTGTGCCAGCTGTTGATAACTATCAGGGTGCGTTTTATATGATCGGCGCGGTCCGCGATTTACAGCAACGGAACATACCGTTACCGGAAACGCTGACTTTCCACATTGTACAGCCGAACTGTTATCACTCTGAAGGACCGATTCGAACCTGGACGCTTACACTTACTGAATTGTATACGTGGTGGGAAAAGATATGGGCAGCAGCAGCACGTGCCGGTACGCATGAATTTAATACCGGATCATGGTGTGAGTACTGTCCGGGTACAGCGTCATGCAAAGCCCACTGGGACAAAACTGAAAGCTATCTGAAACAGGTGATCGCTATGCAGCCACTTGAATCACCTTCACCGTCAGTCATTGCCGATCGCAAAGGCATGCTTGACGAGGCTATGACTTTTATTAAACAGCAACAGCAGGCCGTTGATGCGCTTGCTTTCCACATGGCTGAAAATCAGGGCAAACATGTACCGGGTTACAAACTTGTACAGAGAAATACGCACCGCAAGTACGTTGAAGGTGCGGCGGATATCCTGATCGCAATGCGTCCGGATCTTGCTGAAAAGGTGTTGAAACCGCGCGAACTGATTTCACCGCCTAATTTGATTAAAATAATTGACAACGACGTATCAACGATGTTAATTTACAAACCCACAGCAGGTAAGCGATTAGTACCTGCAGAAGCTACCGGCGCAGCTGTTGCGTCAAAATTATCTGAATGGTTTAACGGAGCGTAAAATGATTTTATCCGACGGTAAAGTAGTAACTAACGAAGTATTGCTGGCTTTTGAAAATGTCACAAAACCAGATGACAACGGTAAGTACAGTGTAAAAGTGCTGATTGATAAAAGCGATACAGCGACAGTCAGTGAACTGACTCAATTGCTGCAGAATAAAGCGACATCTGAAAAAGTACCTTTCGTCAATCCGTTCGCTGTAAACGATCGCTGGCATGACGGAGATGTTTACCAGAGCAGCACCGGTGTAAAAATTGTAGCATACGCGGGTAAATGGGTGATTAATGCTAAATCCGGTTATCCGGTCGGCGTGATTAATGCTAACGGTCAGCCTATGGATCTTAACTTTGAAAAAGATAAGTTCTATTCTGGTGCAGGCATCCGTATCTGTGTTGACTCATACAAATATGACAACTCAGGTAACAAAGGCGTTTCGTTAGGGCTGCAGGGTGTTCAGGTTGTCAATTGTGATAAAACACAACGACCACAAATGGCTGAATCGTCAGGTGGTGGTATGAATACGCAGGCACTGGCTAATGCTTTCGGTGTATCTGCGCAACCTGCTGCTGCGACGGCTCCCGCACCAACTGCTGCACCGGCACCAGCGCCACAGAATGATTTCCTTGCACCGCCACCGGTTAAGGTTCTGGTGCAAACCGGCGCACATACTATTGAAGCGTTACGCGCAGCAGGGTGGACAGACGAAGGTATGGTAAGCGCAGGTCATGCCGTCTGGCAGTAAGATTAACCAGCCCGCTTCGGCGGGCTTTATTTTATGAGGTGTAGCAATGAAAATTTTATTCGTAGGCGGTGAAGCAGACGGTACATATCGGGATGTAGACTTAGATGAAAACGGCAATCCTTTCAAGTATTGGACAGTACCAATTCGGCTGAGTCGACTTCAATTAAAAGCAAATATTTATCGACTCAAAGAATTTAGAAAAAGTAACTCTTTTTCACACTGGGAGTATCATGCTTTATGAACCCTCGCGACTATACTTACGATTTGGAAACTTACCCCAACACTTTTACCTGTCGCGCTACGCATGTATCAACAGGCACAAAATACACTTTTGAAGTTTCAGATCGACGTGATGATCGCTTAAAACTTTTTGAATTCTTAAATTACTTACGTTCGGTTAAAGCACGAATGGTGGGTTTTAATAACCTGTGGTTTGACTGGGAAGTACTTCAGTGGTTTTATGAAAATCCGTATAGCAGCGTCGAACAGATTTATGCTAAAGCCATGCAGCGTATCAAAGGCGACAATTCATTTCCCATGTGGCCGGATCGTCGCCTCGTTGAACAAATTGACCTGCTGAAAATCCACCATTTTGACAATATGGCTAAAGCTACCAGCCTTAAATCGCTGGAAATTGCTATGGGTATGGAAAGCGTAGAGGATCTCCCGTTCCCGGTTGGTACGCAGCTTGACGACCAGCAGAAAGATACGTTACTTGACTATAACGATCACGACGTTGTTGCAACAACAGATTTCTACAAAGCATCGTATGACATGATTGTATTTCGTGAAGAACTTACTGCGAAATACGGTCGTGATTTCATGAACCACAATGACACCAAGATCGGCGCTGAGGTGTTAATTATTGAACTTGAAAAAGCCGGCATTCCATGTTATGAGCGAAACACTGCTGGTAAACGTATACCGAGACAGACGCCGCGAGCGTCTATCGATCTGTCACAGTGCATATTCCATTATGTGCGACTTGAGCATCCCGCTTTCATGATGGTTCTTGACTACCTCAAATCTCAGACCATCAAAGAAACAAAAGGTGTGTTTTCTGATATCCGTTGCACACCAGAAATGGTTCGCTGGATGGATCCGAAAAAGGTTAAAGTCTGGCTGAAAGATGCGAAGAAACCGCGTCGGCTTTACCATGTACCCGTAGACACAGACTTTACCGGTGCTAAATTTATCGCGGTCAGTCTTCACTGTCGAATTGACAATTTTAACTATGATTTCGGTACAGGCGGACTACACGCATCACTTCATCGTGAGATTGTCCACAGCACCGCTACACATAAAATTGTCGATCTTGACGTTGCCAGTTATTACCCCAACCTGGCAATTAAAAACCGTATCTATCCTGCGCACCTGGGTGAACAGTATTGCGATATTTCAGAATATCTGTTCAACGAACGAAATCGCGTAGGTAAGAAAACGATGATGGGCGGCGCATATAAACTTGCGCTAAATGGTACTTACGGTAACAGTAACAACGAACATAGTCCGTTTTACGATCCTATGTACACCATGAAAATCACTATCAACGGACAGTTATCGCTGTGCATGCTAGTTGAACAGTTGATCAAAGTCCCTGGCCTGAAAATGATCCAGTGTAATACGGACGGTATCACTTTCCACTGTCCTGTTGAATACCTGGACCATGCAAATAATCTGCGCATCTGGTGGGAAAAAGTCACACAGCTTGAACTTGAAGAGGTGCGTTACAGCCGGTTCTTTATTCGCGACGTGAATAACTATATCGCGGAGTACGAAGAAGGTGGTGTGAAACGTAAAGGTGCATACGAATACAAGCGCGAATGGCATAAGGACCATTCATCCCTTGTTGTTCAGAAAGCGGTTGAAGCGCATATGCTACGCGGTGAAGATATCACGGCGTTTATCTGTAGTCACTCTGACCCGTTTGATTTCATGATCCGGGGAAAAGTTAATCGTGATTGTTCGCTACAGCTGGTATACCAGAATGGCTATGAGCGTAAAACAGGTAACACAATCCGCTATTTTGTGAGTATTAACGGTGGGTCGTTGATTAAAAAAGCTATACCGAAGGGTGTACCGGGGACGTGGAAGCGTCGCACTAAAATCACCGATCAGTTTTATCAGCAGGTCTTGGAAGAAATCACCGGTAAACCAGGTGAACAGGATGCGGCTGGTGTCCCTCACGATACGCGCATCCACACAAAAAATAAAAGCCGGTGGAGCGATGTCACGATCACAGGCCTTTGCTCAGGGCAACCTGTCACTGAGTGTAGCAACCTGCAAGACTTTGACTGGTCTGCTGTAAATTACGAATGGTATATTGCACAAGCCTATAAACTAGTGATAAAATAATTAAACATTACGTAAATCACAAGAGTAAAATTATTATGCCTGTATTTTCTTTAGACATTCCGGCAAAACGCCGAAAAGAGCTGGGCCAGCGCTGGGGAGTTTCATCACAATCAGTCTGGCTATGGTACCACGATAAGCCTGTTACCGGTAAACGCCGCCTGCTTGACCTGGCGCTTGACGGTATGACAGTAGCACCCAATCGTACACCTATTGCTGATCTACGCGCTGAGTGCGATTCGCGCGGCATGTATCTGCAGGATCTGTACGATATCATGGCCGCAGGCACACAGACTAAAGTGAAATGCTCTGACCCGCGCCGTGTGAGTCTGATCCATGATGTACTTCGCGGCATTGACATTCGCGGAGTAGAGAACGTACTGGCTGAGGTGCGTGGATGATCGTCGTGGTAACAGGTGGGCGAAACTATACCGACCGCGCTGCAATTTATGCGGCGCTTGACGAGGTGCACGCACAGTATCCGATCACAATGTTGCGTGAAGGTGATGCTGCAGGTGTTGATCGGATTTGTGGAGATTGGGCTGAGTCAAAAGGTATTAAGCATGAACGCTGCCCGGCAGATTGGTCGAATCTTGACGCACCCGGTGCAGTAATACGCCACGGCCAGCGCGGACCATACAACGCACGCGCCGGACATGATCGTAACCAGTCTATGATGGATGCTGAACCGAAACCGCAATACGGTATCGCTTTCCATGGCGGTACAGGAACGGCAGATATGACTAAGCGTATGCAGGCTGCAGGAATCACAGTGTGGGAGCCTTATAAATGAAACTCTTGTATGTATGTGCACCTCTTGATGTGTTTGACTCACATCCCTACCGCCGGCAGCAAGGTGTGCGCAGCAACGTAGAGAAAATCAATGACGCGTGTCTGATGGTTAACCGTTTACGAAAAAACTGGTTACCACTGGCAACGCAGATCCAGTTTGCTGAATGGCTGTTTGAGCCACGTTACGAATCTTTAGTGTTACCGGTCTGCCACGAACTGCTAACGCGCTGTGATGGCGTTCTGTTGCTTCCTAACTGGGAATATGATGCGCGCTGTGCGGCTGAACTACGGATCGCACGCGATATGAAAAAACCTGTTTATAACGGTATTGGGGATTTACCAGAATGACTAAGAGTGGATCACGCTGGAATGGAACCACCACGGATGATGCGGACCGCCAGAAGTGGCGGACACCCGGTTATCTTTTTTCCTGGCTGAATGAACTGTACGGACCTTTCACGCTGGATGCGGCCGCAGCCGATAAAAATTCGCTTTGCGAACGCTACTTCACTGAAGAAATGAATGCTTTAAAGCAGATTGTAAATTTCGGTGAAAAGTGCTGGTTAAACCCACCTTTCAACAACATCAAACCTTTTATTGAGTGGTTAATCTGGCAGCGGGATAATATGCAGGCAGAGTTCACCGTGGTTCTACCCTCAGATCTTTCAACATCGTGGGCTGAACTCTGCGTTAACGAAGCCTCTGAAGTGATACACATCACCGGTGGTAGGGTGAATTATGTTTCCAATCTGACGGGAAAGGAAGTGAAAGGTAATAACAAGCCAACGGTGGTTTGTGTGTTCAGACCGGGAGATCAGGTTACTCTCACCCGATATGTATCACTGAAACGTATTAAAGCCCGCGCTTAGCGGGCTATTTTTTAAAGTTATCGCGGTACCAGTCCTGCCAGTCGTATACCGTCAGCTTTCGCTTCGTGGCACACTCCGTGTTCTGGTTTTCAATCACGATACTCTCATCAGTGTTCATCGGTGCTTTTTTCGATAATTCGCACACCGGAGCGGTCATCTCTGCGGATGGCTGAGTCGGCGTCAAGGGCGGACTGGCGCAACCGCTGATAGTCAGCGTCAAAATCACACTTAGTACGATTCGAATCCTGGACATATTTCACCACGTCTCTGTATACGGTACGATATTTTGTCTCAGTGACGGTACGTACCTGCTGTGACTGAGCGGTTGATTTAGCCTGTCTGTTTTCGGCTTTCTGTTTATTCTGTGCAGCCTGAGCATTCATTTTATCGGCGTGAGCAGACCAGCCGGCACGATAAACGATCGCGTGACTACCAATTACGATTAACAATCCAGCAATAGCAGCGTATAGCTTGTTCACGTACAGCCTCCTGTGATAAGAAACGGCATAGTAGTGCAAGGCTGAATATGCACAGGGTTACCCACGAAGGGAACCATGCGCCGTAATATTCATTCACTGCGTCAAGTATCAGCCCCGCGATGAGCGCCCATACTGACCAGCTTTTAATTGGTGTACTCACCGTCATATTTTAATGGCTCCGCACCAATGCGTTGCAGATACTGATCAACGCTAATTTTACCCAGGCACAGCTGGTTATTGTTCTGTGCACGTGTCCATACCCCGCCACAACGGCTGGACTTTATTGAACAGTCAACTTTCACGCCATTCACACGCGTAAATCGCCATTTAAGAATTTCATCACAAGCGTCTTTCAGACGATTCTGACTGAGATACTTTTTAGCAGTGCTACTATTGAAATTAGTTTCCCCGTACTGATAAAGCCAACTGCCGAACGCAACATTAACCCTGTCAGGTAACTGATGGGGTATTTTTTCAAGCGGTTTACTATGGCTCAGTATCGCCTGCAGATTCATATCACGACACTGTTTCTCAGTGAAGGTCATACCCATCTTGATATTAGCACCCGTCACACCACTGCATACAGTCGGTACGCCACCCTGGTCTTTATATACGCTCTGTTGCAAACCCTCAACGGCAGGGATTGCAAGTAACAGTACAGCTATTACACGTTTATTTACTTTGTTCATTATGGATTTCCACTCGAACATCTTTACTTAACTGTGTGGTGAATGCCTGCCATAACCATGCTCCGACCGCGATCGCTACAGCTGCGGCAATAGCTTTAATAGCATGAGAATAAACAGGCTTGCGCGTTTCAGATGCAATGCGTTTATTTCTGACCCAGGTCATGTCAGCGTGATGTTCTTCTGGCCTCATCAGATCTATACCCGCCGATCGCAGGCTTTCTTTTGTCACCATGCTTGATGACATTTCCGATAATTTTCGGTCAACCTGTTCGACCTTATCACCGATAGTTGTCATTTTATGCGATAGCTCCCGCGTAATACTTGACTGGGTTTCTACCGCTTCTGTGAGACGCCCGATTTGCTGGTGTAGTTGTGAGTCATTCATGATAATATCCATATGTGACAGTTGCTCACAGTGTAACCTGAAACCGGGGAAACAACAAACAGCGGTTTTTAGGATAAATCTTAACATTCCTGAGAGGGTGATACAATGGCTGATTCATGCGGCGCATATGTAAGTGCTGATGATCTGAAAGCGGCGAAAGAGTCGATTTTGCATATTGAACACGTTGCTACCAGCAAAGATGCGAGCGGTTCACCTGCCTTGGTGGTGACAGATCCTATTCGCGGTGTAGGGTATACCAATGCTACCCTGGACGGTTTATTCTCCGATATCGGTTTCAAGCCGGTAAACGGTTCATTTGAAGACGGTGGAACTCTCAATAATCGCTGGGAAGTTTTACTATATGAAGCAGATGGAAGTTTCTATCAGTGGACAGGATCTCTACCGAAAGTCGTACCTGCCGGTAGCACACCTACCAGCGCCGGTGGTATCGGTCCGGGGGCTTGGGTTGATCAGTCTGATTTGACATTAAGAAATGAAATAATGAATGGTGACGGATCGTTTATAGGCACCAACCATCGAGGGGATTTAAAATTAGATCTAGATGCCATTGACAGGAGGCCTGACGGTTATTCGGGTGGTATAGTTGAGGTTCTGACAAACGGCAATGATGTGGAGATTAATAAAGACATAACTTCCTCAGATTATATTTCCCCCGCCGCATTCCAACATATTAAAGGTGCTGGGGGAACCTTTACCCAAACCACCTCAACTAGTGCCGGTATGCGCATTGAAGGGATTAATACCACTGACACTAAAGATTACGTGACGGTATCAGACTTCCGTTCAACTGGTTCCGCTTTAAGTACCGAACCAGGCAATCAGGCATATGCGGTTTTGGCCTATAAGGTAAAGTACCTAAAAATTACTGGGATTCTTGCCCAAATTTACACAGGTGCTTTAGCTATCGGGCAAGCCAAAAGCTCTATTGTCCGAGATGTTATTGCACATGACACTACATTCCATCCTTTAAACCCATCAACAAGGGATGGCCGTGGCGGATATGGTGTAATCACGGATAACATTCAAGATTCATTAATCGATGGTGTGATTCTTGATGTTGGCGCTGTAGATAACGGACGCCATGTTTTATATGTTTCAACAGGAGGTTACGGAGACACATCTGGAAACAGAAACTTCATAGCAACCAATCTGATAGGGAAATATTTAGGTAAAGATGATAGAAATTTTTGGGGTATAAATGTAAGGAAGAGTACAATCTTTAATATGGGCTCCATAGTTGTCGATGGAGCTAATGGTGGGGTGGCTTTCAATCCTCAAGAAGGTGAAATATCTGATTTCATTTTACATGATGTCCAACTGGACATCATTAAGTATCAGGACGGCGTAGGTGTGTATGGAATCACAACTCAAAACCAGAGCGGAGTGACTTGCTCTAGGTTCCTTATAACTAATTTTAACATAAGGGTTAGACCGAAGAATACCTCACTTTCCGGTGCGGATTGTGTCGGAATTAGTCTTAGCTACCAAGATGGTATGATTAATAACGGTGTTATTAGCACACCCTCTGCTGCTAGCCCTATATTGGTGAACGACGGAGCTAATAATACCACCATAAGTAATGTTCACGATAATTCAATTCCTGGATACTCAGGAACAACTGGGGCTATGATCACTTTCACAGGATCAGCTGTTAGCAATATCAAAGTTAGTGGAATTAAGACATCCAGACCAATGTTCGCCCGCCTGTTTGTAGTTACCGATCTTACTGTAGATTTTCAGCGTAAAGCTCGCGTGGCAACTAACGGCTCTGGCGGTACAAACCTGATTGACAGCAATTCAATCATTGGATCTGTAACCTTAACGTCTTCAGCTATAACAGTAAACTTCCCAACGCATGTGACACAGGCGGCAGTAGAGAATGTGCAAGTCGCTGGTACAGCAGGTGCTTATCAGACATTCATTACATCAATAGGTGCAAAGACAATTAATATTGCTTTATATACACCCTCTGGTGCTTTGATTAACCCTCAAACAACATCTGCTGCTTTAAATATCATTCTCTCTTCATAAATCATCTTGATAATAACGTGCGTCGTAATTGATGCACGTTAACCCTACCTGATAGTTGTTATCCCGCCCTGACGGTTCCATACTCTGAACCAGCATTGCAAGCTTAGTACGTTCATCGTCAGTACGTATTACATACGATGTTCTGTCTCGAAGCCAGCCTGTATATACATCTTCAGATGGTGCATTGACCAGGGTTACCGTGAACTCATCTGTACCGACTAAAATCGGGATATTCTCAAGGGTACCTAATCTTCCGGTGAATGTTATTGTATAGGAATAACCATCAAGTAATTGAACAGGATCGCTCAAATATAAAGTTAACCCATCAACGTCGGTAACAACCCCATCCATCTGTTTCATCCTGGTGTTATCAACCATGTCAACGCGCATACCCGGTGCTGCCTGTAAACCTATACTTAACGCTGTACACTCATGCGTTACACGTTGAAACTGTAATTTATTATATTCGCGATTAGCACGAATAGTAGCCAGATATTTTGATTGACATGCGTCAAGATCTATCTTATTAACGTTGGTTTCTTCACCGGATGTAACGTATAAGTAGGACTCTTCATCGTGATCATAATATTTAACCTGAACACCGGTGTAATCTTTAAGTGGTGAAAATGTACGGGTACGTTTATCGGTATCAGGCACTTTAAATGTATGACCGAATTGCATTGAAGATGTGGTTTGCGGTAGTTCAGGGAAGAAATACAGTACGCTACCCACCTGGTAAGGTGTTACGTTAACAGCATTACATACGGTCTGTAACGCTTCCTCATAAGTTGTACTGTTATTGTCAAACGTATAACCCACTTGTATTGCTCTTGGATCACCAAAATAGTCAAGTATTTGTTGCTGAGCATCATACAGAGCATCGACATCGATTGTTGCTGTTGTCCTTCTACCGAAATATGGGTCAGTATGAATTGACATGACCACATCTGCAAAGTTTCTACTGGCAACACCATTATAAATCCGGGTAGCAAGCATGTTTAATTTACGTTCTTTCTGTTTAAGCGCAGCATTGGTGGCTTTCGTTACAGCATGGATGATCGTAACGTTACCGTAAGAACGCGGTGAAATATTACTTATCGCATACAGATCCCGCCATTTAATATTGTCCACAACTGAACCGCTGAAATCTTTATCTGTGTCAGATGTTCTTCTGACAGATACGTTAACCGCCCCTGAATAAGGGTTATTAACGATCAACGTACTACCGACGGCCTCGGTGAATCTTCCGCTCACAGTCATGTTATGAGTAACATTAGCAGCTGAACCTGTTGGATCAGAAAGTATCACCTGGAAAGCAACACTGAATGGATAAACATCACCATCAGTCTTATAAATACCATTTTGTGCGTATAAATTAACCATTATTTTATCAGCGCTTTCAAGTAGGTACGGACCTACTACATAAGGCGTACTGCTGTCAACTGAAGGTGAAAAGTTAAACTGAGTACTGCCGCCGCTATTGGTAAACTCCCAATATCCATCCGTACGCTGGAAAGCCTGCGAATATGCAGCCTGACCTGTTGACGATAATGCTGACCACCCTGAATGCCCTGTCGTGTCCAAGATCAATATATTTTCACCGGATGACAACACCGTATACGTGCCCGATAAGTCATTACGATCGTAAGTACCCGCTGGTAAAGCACGTGGTGTAAAACTGTAGAACTGAGTGAGTTTAACTGTACTCGCAACAGGTGCACGTTCTGACCAGTCTATGGTTGTGCTGGAATCAGAAACTGTTGTGTCAATTTCGCCGGTGCTATAAATTTTAAATATGGCTTTACTGATATCGGCATAATTCGGCGGCTTAACCTCTGAACCGTCAGCTTCATTTGATGCTTTTGCAACCATGATCGGGAACTGATTTATATCAATTGTTCCGCCGATATTCATGTAAGGTGAACCAGCGCCCGGTGCAGATCCTGATTTATAAAAGTTCAACTGCTCACCGCTAATATTTGCAGATGGGGTAATACCGTCTCTCACATCTTCGATCTGATATTCCCCTGAACCCAGGCACAAAAACTGTACTTCGTATTCAGTACGGTCTTTAAAAATCCTGTAATCCATAAGGAGATCCGGATATGCCCGAACATAGCCGCGTATGTCAGCGATTCGTTCACCTGGTCGCGATGCGTTCGTGCGACCCTGCAGGGCATTGTTAGAAGAAGCACTGCGAGAATTCTTTAAACTGGCAGAAGCTGAGGTATTAGGCAGGAATAATTTCAGGATAGGGTTGAGTATTGTGCTGATAATACCTGTAATGGCTCCTACCACCCCGCCCTTCGGCAAAGTGTAAATGTGGTACACAGCTTTCGAATCTGAAAGTAGTTCGGGGTTTTCAACCCATGTTCGGGTGATGTTTTCATCATTTTTATAAATTAGTAAACCCCGTGGGCGAACTGTACCTGCCGGCCAGCGCTGTAGCAACCATTGCCCCAAATCAGCATCTTCAGCAATCTCTTCACCGTCAATACTATGATAAATAATTTTAGACATTTTTCAGTCTCCAGAACGTGATATTTTTATGTGAGTTTTTCACGATACCGACGGGCGATCTGATTGTTTGACCGGGTGACCCATCAGGCGGTGAATAACAATGATGTATCATACCACGATCCCACACACCTACATGAAGGCCACCGGTATATTTATTTGTCATTAAAACCAGTGCGCCTTGTTCAGACCTTTCTAAAGGTGCGAATTTTTTACGCATAAATCTGACAAAGTTCAGATCCCAGTTGTCAGTATTAACCCCCTTCAATATGTCCGGGTAACCGTTAAGACAATACCACTGCGCCACCTCATGTGTGCAGTTCCAGGTATCAATTTCATAACGGTCGCCGATCATGTTGCGTAAGCCAGAAGCGAGGGGAAACGTTCAAACGTAAATAATTCACCCGTGCCGCTATAGTTAGTCAATGGCGGTGATGCTGTAAACGTACAGCCTTCCGGCACAGTACTTATGTCTTTAGCTTCAAGATTATATGGACCATCCTGAATATCTGAAACACTGTTATCTTCGCGCCATACGAAAGTTCTTAAAATTACAGACGGTTTCTCCTCACTGTCAAGAGGTATTAAATCAAGATATACGCCAACAACCTCATTGAGATCCTGTACTGTGAAACTGAAATCCTGCGAAAGGTCATTTTGCTTTGACGCTTTGGTTACAGATAACGGTATATACTGATAGTCGTAAGTCAATGCGTCTTCATGCACGGCACTAAAGCCGGGATAGGCTGACGTAATATAAAGTTTTTCCGGCCAGCTGCTGTGACTCATTTCAATACCGTCAACTACACCTTTGCCGGTTGTAGCTACAGTAAGCAGTTCACGTAGTTCGTTCTGCATTAGCGTACCCTGCGTGCTGCAATAAACCCTTGCGCTGTCTGAGTAGCGGTGAACGTTGACATGGCGACCAGGTAAACCGTGGTAGTTGCGTTAACAGAAAGACGGTACGACGCCGGACCGTTTATGTTGGATGTGGACGATGCTGGGAAATTAGCTGAAACCTGAATGAAAGTGTTGAACGCACCAAACGCTGCAGTTGTGGTGTGTATTCCAAGTTTGATCAAAGTAGCATTACCACCGACAAACTGACCGACTCCGGTGACGTCCCAGTCCCCTGCGGTTAAAGAAAGCTGCGCAAGGTTAGCATTCACATTGGTTGTGAGTGACGTTGATGTACCTGTATTGGATAGATACTCACCCACAACTCCCGTCGCGGCGTTGCTTGCATCGTTAACACCGGTTCTCACGAAAGCCGTAGTTGCGATCTGAGTGGTGGAAGTAGCTGCAACAGCAGTGGGTGCTGACGGGGTACCCGTAAATGTCGGTGATGCAATTTTCGCAAATGAATTATCAACAAAGGCTGTAGTAGCAAGTTGTGTCGTTGCAGTACCCGCTGCAGCGGTAGGTGCTGAAGGCGTACCAGTAAATGTCGGTGATGCAAGCGGGGAAAAACTTGTAGCAACAAATCCCGTAGTAGCGATCTGTGTATTAGAAGTACCGACTGCGGCAGTAGGTGCTACAGGAATACCAGTAAATGTCGGTGATGCCAGATCGGCTTTATTCGCATAAAGGTATGATGTACGGTTGGCTAACTGCTTAGCCTGGTTATTAGATACCCCTGATGGGCCGCCTTGTACGCGATCACTCTCTTCCAGCTGATAAATACCGGTTTCCCAGGTTGCTGATTCAGGTAAATTTGCCATGATTAAGCCTTATGTTTTGAAAGTGACCAGGTGGAGGTGTAATCGTGACTTACAGCGCCATTATACTGGAATTCTCCATCGTAGTAAGCAACGTCTGTATTATTCAAAAGCTGACCTACCTCGATGATTTGACCGATGATATAACCTGTTTTGTCACCGTAGCAAGGCATCATTATCTGCCGCGCCTGAGCCGCACAACGGTCAACAATCGGTACAGCTTCAAGATTTAAATCGACAGATCCTTGCCAGCCGATCGTTGTAACCTTCGGTGTGGAAACAATCTGAACAACGTGACTCTGAATCACGCCGTTTATCAGCAGTTCCATCACAAAACGTTTAGATCCTTCAGCAATAGTGTAATTATAGAAATCATCCCACCATTGCAGGCGGGCGGGGTTTCCAAGTTGCACAGTACATGTCAATAACGCCGGTCCACCAAAACTACTCCTGCCCAGTCGCGAAAGGGTGCCGGCTATATTTGATTTAGTCACACCCCACGGCTGACTGAATGAATAACTATCGCGCTCAGGACGGACCATCTCACCGCCGTATCGCAGTTCCGGTAACTCATCCATCACACTTTCCTCTCTGCGTTGTAGTTTGAGCGATAAGCTTTATTCGTCTGACTGTACGGGTTATTAAACTCAGCTGCATTAACTCGAGGAACCTCTTCACCGATGATCAATCTTACACGATTTTCATCAAGTTGTTGAGTGGTCACATTATCGTTACCGTAGTTTGCAACCTGTACCGACATACCTCCACCCTGACCCTGACCGTTATACGTACCTGCGCGCATTGCTGCCAGTTCATTACGGTACTGACGGGTTTGCTGCGCGGGCATAACGTATTCTCCTGCGCTTAAACGGGCGGGAATGCTGTCAGAGGTACCTGTACCTGCACCGGTGATGTAACCACCCGTTGCGAAGCCTGTAGCAGCGATAGATGAGAGACTTCCGAGAATAGACGTACCCTGTGCGAAAGCAGCCGCAATAAACGGTATGTTCTGTGGGAAGCCAACAGCCATCGCTTTACTGACGTTCTGCCACAGCAGCACTGACGCCTGGGCGATCGCAAATGCTTTACTGGCCGCAAACATCGCTTTATAGATACTTGACTGTTCACCCTGAGATTGTTTCAACGTATCGGCGATCCCACCGAACAAGTCACTGGTAGCCCCGAGCAACATAGCATTGTTCTGAGTTAACAGATCGTTACGCTGCTGTTCACCGGACTGTTGTGTTTGTGTTTTAAGTTGCTGGTACTGCTGTTCGTTCAAAAGATCCTGCTGTCGAGCCTGTTCAAGAATTGCCAGCCGCTGAGCTTCCTGTTGTGCAATCTGGTCCATCTGACCCTGAACAGGATTCAGTTCATTTGTTGTATCTGTGGAGATCTGTGAAACCTGCGCCGCAAGCTGTTTCGCCTGTTGTTGTTGATAAAGCGACGCCACGTACTGATCGACAGCCTGTTTTTCAGCATCTGTTGCATCTTTATTCAGGCGCGATTGCGCTTCGGTTTGTTGTGATGCAAGGGTAAGCTGGTTCTGAACCTGAATAGATTTAAGATATGATGCGCTCAGTTCATCGACAGACTGACCCTGGCGTAATGACTGTGCAACCATTTCTTTTGCACGCTGAACATCATACGTACCGGCTGTGGTTTTATCGGTCAGTGTTTTAATGTATTTCTGATTAGCAGCCTGATTGCGTTCTAACTGTTTCTGTTCGCGTTCAGCCTCGGATGTAGCTTCGCGTGATGCTTTTGCAGATGCTGTTTTTTCATTCTTAACGTCTGTCTGCTGTTTCAACAGTATTGCATATGCTGAAACCTGGTTCGCTGTAGCATCAGTACCGAGTTTGATAGAAGCAGCCAGTTCATAGTTGCCTTTTTTAAGCGCATCAGTGTACTGTAGTTGCTCTTGCAGACTATTAATAGTTTTCTGCGCCTGAGCATCATCTTTTTTCGCAATAGGTGGCGCAGTGATTTTTGCAACATCTGCTGAAAAATTACTTACTGTAGTCATCAAGCGTGTATACGCTTGGAGTTCCATGTTAGCAGATGCGATTTTAGCTTTAGTGTCGTCAATGTCTTTCTGGATCGACTTACCCCAAACCGTATCAGATGGAATAAATTCCAGACGACGCTGATACATAGCCAGATCACCTTCCGCATCGCGTACCACGCGATTTAATCTGTCAACCTCGCCGTATGTACCTTCAGACTGTTTAACCCAGTCACCGAGCGATGACGAAACGCTGTCAATCGCTTTAGCCAGTCCCCCCGTCACTCCCAGCTTATCGTTCAGCGCATCAGCAGCTGCAGCCAGGTTGTTCATCAGCGATTGTGACGCCTGGTCAACAGTACGCGGCAATTTAGCGGCCTGGGCATCGAGTTCAGCAAAATCACCGGCCAGCAGCAGCAGTGTGTCGCTGTTCAACTTACCGTCAGTTGCCATCTGACGAAGTTCACCGCGTGTCACACCGAGCTTTTTCGCCAGTGTGTCAAGAACCACAGGCAGTTGTTCAGATACAGATCTGAATTCGTCACCCTGCAGCCTGCCTGACGCGAATGACTGACTAAGTTGGTAAATAGCAGCTGACGCTTCTTGTGTGGATGCGCCAGATACACGCGCCATCGTTTGCAAGTTGCCGATCAATTTAAGAACCTGATCGTTAGATACGCCCATATCTTTGCCGGCGGAGGCGAATCGTGCAAACGTTCCCGCTGTATCCTGGAGGCTCACACCGGCACTGTTAGAAATGGCCTGTAACTGAGCAAATACAGCGTTTGTTTCCTGCTGAGATTTGGTGTACAGAGAGATGCGCGACTGCAGAAGGTTTACGTTGTCCGCAACCTCAACAAAAGCTGTGCCCCACTGTGCAAGCTTTGACGCAAGCCCTAACGCCAGTAATGCTTTACCTGCTGTTGCTATACCGTTTACAGCCTGTTCGGTTCGCGTATAAGATTGAGGTTCTGGTAATTTCTGTCCCGAAAGTAATTTATTTATTGACGCCAGTTCTTTTTTAGCCTGCGCTTCCTGCTGCACCGCTTGTTTAATCTGTGCACTTAAACGCTGATATTCTTTCTGTCGCGCCTCAGACTGTGCTGAACTGCTATTCAGTGATGACTGAGAGGCGAGCAGGCGTGATTGCTCCTGGGCGACAGCTTTAGTTGCCTGAGCATTCGCCAGCATCTGTTGCGTAGCTTTCTGCTGCTTTGTGAGAGCCGCAAGCATGGCCTCACCCATCGTATCAGTTTTTTTCTGAACGTTGTCCGCAGAGTTGCCGATCCCGTCAAGTGCTTTGTCAACCTGGTTAGCGCCGTTAACAACATTGCTGGGGTCAAGTGCAATTTCAATACCGATTGCCATCGCCTAATCTCGCTTTATAAAAGTATTGACACATTGTACAGTATGCGTTTAAATAGCGTCAGGTTAAAATAATTGAGGGTTATGTAAATGAAAACAGTTATAGGTTTAATGTGCTTGCTGCTGGTCGGCTGTGACAGTAACGATGAACTGAACAATCTTCCTGACTGCCAGTCGATCGCAACAGTTGTGATGGCTAAATACGATCTGCCGTTTAACGATCGTAATAACCAGGTTGTTCAGGATGCTTGTCAGAAAGGGCGTGGGATGTACCATTCGCGCCACACATGGGAGTACGATTCGTATCGTGAAAACATCGACGTGGCGAAAAAGTACGCGACAGGTAATAACAAAAAAGTCATTTCGCTTACTGATGATGCGATGACGGCAGGTTACAATCTGCAAGTAAGACTGATGAAAAAAGCCCCTTAATGGGGCTTGATCAGTTTACGGTTATTCTTATCGTTATCAGCCTGCACTGCGGCATCAACACGCCTTACTATACGACGAAGTGTTTCAAGCGGTAAGCCGTAAACCTCAGCATATTTAGCTATATCTGTCCAAGGTATCATTCGGCGCTCTGTGCGGCATGTGGCGAGTTCCATATACGCGTTGAACCACGGCATGAACTGAGGTCGGATATCTGGCGCTTCGCCGGCTTTTTCAGCCGCAACTTCAGGCACTGCTACTTTACGCCGTGATGCGAGTTTTCTGATCCAGTCATTATCGGTATCATTTTGTTTCTCGCCTGTCCACAGTAGCAGTGCTGTTATTCCCCCACTGCCTGCTCAACCTCAGCGTTACGGTAATTTGATTCAATAGATGAATGTAACAGAATGTTATCGGCCATTCGCGGCAGTTTACGCAGCAGTTCGCGTGCGTTTTTAGCAGTGTATTTCAACTCATCGGACTGCCAGTCAACAATCAGCACATCAGCGATAAAATCCGTACTTTCAGCTTGAGTAATGTTCTGACGCAGATCGCGAATGAACTCGCTAAACTTATCGCCTGCAGCCGGGTGGTCAGGGTTAGCCTGAATGAACTCACGCGCACGCTTACCCCACATAGGGTTAGTCACGTTGTTTTCACACAGGGTTACTGTGAAGCCATGGGACAGTTCAATCTGTGCCGTTTCATTGCGGTCAAAGCTGGAAAGTAAGGATGAAGGAATTTTCATTAAAATGTTGCTCCGTACATGTGAATAATATTTATTTTACAGTATTGACTTACATGATAGCAACGGTTAAAATAATTCACGTTAACGTAAACAACTGAGGATTGAGAAATGACACTTTTAGAATTGCTGGTTAAAGAGCTGCCAGATCGAGGTGAGTGGCCGGAGCGTGCATCTCACGCAGGTTACAACATAAATAGGGGTGGAGTATACTTCACTGAAAACGGCACGCCCGGTTTCAAAGGTGACATTCTTTCAATACACACTTGTGACGGCGCTGAGGAAAAAGCGTTCTGGATACCGGGGGTAAATTTTAAATGTGATGAACCTGAAGACTATGCTACGGCGATCGTCACCCGAGAACAATACGAAGCCGCCATTGCAGTACAACAGCCAGCTTGGAATGGTGAGGGATTGCCGCCTGTTGGGGTAAAATGTAAAGCGAAATACAATTATGCATCTTCTGCTGAATGGTTTCTTTTTGAATGTGTTGGTGTATCAAACGGGATAGCGTTTGGTTTTGCTGACGGTGCGGCTGTTCATCTCCTAGGGTCGGAATTTACTTTCCGCACCGAAACGGATCGCAAGCGCGAATCGGCAATCACGTCGCTTCTTTCTCTCGGTGTGTTCACCCGACCTGTAGCAGAGAAAACCATTGAAGCCATCGAAGCTGGTAAAATCCCCGGCGTTAAAATGATTGACGTGAACGTAAACAAATGAGGATTGAAAAGATGGAAAAAGAGTGGGTAGTAGGTCGATATTTATCCGGTAGCTGGGACAGCGGTGGAACTGAAGCCGATTATATGGATGGTTGGACATGTCGGGTAATCGCTAAAAGCAGAACGGAAGCGCTGAAGAAAGGTAAAAATAAATATTACGCTGAAAAAAGAAAACAGAAATAAATCTAACCCGCATCCGTGCGGGTTTTTACTTTTATGGAAGGTAAGGGAACAGCGTGAAACCGACAGCATAACCCAGTTCGGTGTCTTTGAATGCCGTACCGGTGGTTGAGATTTTTACTTTCTCGCCGGCAGCAATGTTACGTGCACCGTCACCCAGCGTCATCGATGGGATATCAACCAGGATTGCACCTTCATTGTTCTGCTGAACATACTGAAGACCGCAGGTAGTGTTGTTACGGATCGCAGCAGCAACACGTGCGTCAGTCAGTACCACCTCAGTTTCGAGTGTCACTTCGAAGTTACCCAGGTTGATGAACTGTGGACCCAGTTTACCGAGTACAGTTTCGCCGGTCAGGTTGTTATTCACAGTCAGGGTGGTGTCTTTGAAATAAGACGTTTCACCTGATGTGTCACCGGTGATGAGCAGACGCAGATCAGCAAAGTCAGCTGAAGTATTGAAAATCTCGGTACGTGTCTGATCGAACCACTGCCCCGGCTTACGCGTCTCGGTCATTGGTTCCATGTCCTGACCGGTGAACGACAATTCCATGGTGGTTTTATCTTCCAGGCTGTTACCGAATGCGATCTGATTCAGCAGCATGCCAGTACCGTATTCGAACGTTGCAGGATCGGTATTGTAACGTGCTTCAAGCGTCATAGGTACGCACTGATAATCTGCGTCACCCATTGGTACGTTACGTACAAACGAGCCGATATACAGTGTTACGGAACCGGTAGGAGAGGTTGCAGCTACTACTCCACTATGACGATCAAGAGTCAGCAGGTTAGCAGAAATCCCACGAATACGTGCTGTACCATCTGCTGTGCTGCTCATGCCGCTAAACGCGATGTGCATACCATCAACCAGACCCAGGGTAGTGAAGTCCAGGGCGGTAGAAGTCAGGTTTCCTGATGCATCCATATCAACGTCACCGGCGGTGGCTGTACGACCTGCTTTATACAGTCGTCCACCTGATGCTTCAGCTGTCAGTCCCGTCACAGCGATGTTAGTTGACGTTGAGCCTGATCCTACGGTCTTAAGACCGTTATTGGCAGCAACGTCAAAGCCTGCAGCGAAAACTTTATCACCCTGGACGAATGACGCACCACCAGATGCAACACTGTAACCGCTGGTTGTAACCGCAGTTGAAGTTGTGGCGTTAGGGTTATTACCTTTCCAGACTGAGAACAGCAGCGCATCGCAGAAATACGCCAGCATATCAATATTCTGATCGCAGGTGATCTGCGCTTCAGCTGAAAGTGAAGTGATTGTACCTTTTCGCGCCATGCGATCGAGACTTAGCGGCTGACTCGAAGTGGTATCAAGGGATGCACCCCAGGTGCCTACTTCGTTCGGTAAAAGATACGTCCACGGTGTATTGCTTACAGGCTCGTTGACGCGACAGACACTGATCGAAGTGCCTGAACCATCAGCAGCGCCGCCAGCGCAAGGATCTAAAGCCATGGTAATTCCTCATGAGTTGGTTGCTGTAAAATTGTACCACTTAGACTAATTTCACGATAGGTTAAAATAATTGTTGACGATGTATTTTAACTGACGTATATTCATTTTCAGAGCAGGACATGGTGTCCGGCATGATAAAGGTAAATAAAATGAAATTCATCAAAACTGTATTCGGTCCTTCACGTAAAGAACGTCGCGCAGCATCTTCTGAAGCACGCAGCAACAAAGTTACCAAAGCATCAGTTAAGCGTATGTCCCGCCCAGGTAAACAGGATATGCTGGCAAACGGTTATCTGAAACTTGATACCTTTTTCCAGTCACGTATCCATCGTTAATAAAACTGCCCGCTTCGGCGGGCTTTCACTTTTGAGATCCGTTAATGAACATCAAACTATTAAACGAAAATGCAACCGTACCTTTCTATGCATCAGCCGGTGCAGCGTGTTTTGATATCGCCACTGACGGCCAGATCCGTTATGACGATTATGGTAACGCCGACTGTGGTACCGGACTGTCGTTTGAAATTCCTGACAACCATGTAATGCTGGTATTCAGTCGTTCAGGTCACGGTTTCAAATATGATATCAGCCTGAGTAATGCTGTTGGTGTGATCGACAGTGATTATCGCGGCGAAGTGCGCGTAAAACTGCGAGCTGATTCCACTGCCGGTCAGGAAATTCTGGACAACCTGCAGAAAGGCGATCGTGTCGCCCAGGCAATGATACTGCCGGTAACGCGTGTCACGCTGAACATCGTCGAAACACTCACTGAAACTGAGCGCGGTACGGGCGGTTTCGGGTCAACGGGGAAATAAATAAAAAGCCCGCAGAAGCGGGCTATCTTACTGTCTCTGCGGTGAAAGGTACCACAACTGTCTGTAACCACCAGTTATCATCGCGTCCACTGCTTTCAACACGTACCCCGGTTGGCTGACCGTACCGGATACACGGATCCTGCCATACCCCTTCGAAGCCCTGCAAAATCTGTTCGCACAGTTCATCATTATCGTAAACGCTTTGACCTTTAAGCGGCGTAAACACGTTGATGTAAGCTGTACCTATGCGATCGCGCCGACGTGGCACACCTTCACCGCCCAGTGTTGTAATCGCTGCGGTATTGAACTGAACGTTGATACGCACCCAGGTATCATTAGCACCAGGGTCATACTGTTCACCGTCGATTTCCATTCCGTCAACTAACAGACCAAGGTTAATCAGACGCATGGTGATAAGCGCGCGAATATCATTAATTGTCATCGTCTCGCCCTGAAATTAGTTACGGCAACCTGTACCGCTTTATCAACAAAACCTGCAGGTGACTGCTGGGACCAGCCGTTATTTAACCGATCAATGTAAGGTACATTGTTCGTAATATAAATTGAACCCTGCCCAAGCTGATAACTCAGTACCTGAGTCACACCGGCTGCACGCTGTGATTCACGACCGGACACGGAACCCTCTACAGCCTGACCAGTATTACCTGTTGCTGGCGACCCAACCGCAGGCCACCAGTTAGCTGAGGCCCAACCGGTGTCAATTGGTGTACCTTCGGGCGGGTTATCCACCAGTTCACCGTGAATTTCAAGAGCAAGTGCGACGATTTCTTTAGTGGTTGACTCACGAACATCAAGTTTTACACGTTTAATATCGTCACGAATACCCATTAGCCCGCCACCTCATGAAATGCAGCGCACTGAATACCGCTGATCCGTGGTTGTTCGTTCTGCAGCAACACGAATTCTGTACCGTCGCTCAAGGTAACTGTATCACCTTCTTTACTTACCCAGGTGATCGCAGGTATGCCCGATATGATGGTGTTCAGATATGCACCTACAGAGTTCTGTACAGACAGCAGATCTGTATACCACTGAGTTACCTGGCGTACAGTCTGTGTCGCGTTATCAAAACGACTAACCGGACCCATTAGCGCGCCGATAACTGTCCACTCTTCGGTAACGGTAATCTGCTTTGTAGGGTTTGCAGGATCGCGCATTTGCGTACTACGGCTGATTGTAGCCTGCTCCCCAATCTCAGCGATCGCTGTCTGAACACCTTCAAGTACATCTACTGCGTATGAAATATTTCCCATTACGGATAGTCCGAAAAAGGCGGGTTATCCAGCTGACCATCTTCAAACTTACGCGGAATGCAACCGCCAGTGAAAATTGCACCGCCGATGCGGCGATTTACACTTCCACCCGATCCGCCTGGGTCACCGGCGCCCTGATTTTTACGATAAACCAGATCCAGTTTAAGTTTGTTCAAACCGTTAATCACTGCATTCCAGTCCAGTGAAATCTGACCGACTTTAATGTTAGGTTTGGTGGTGTACAGCGACATCGTGCTGTCAACCATAAAAATTGCACAATCAATAGGTGACATACCGGCATCCAGCAAAGTACCGATCTGTTCATCTGTCCACTGTGACTGAATGGTGTTGTTGCCGTTGAAGAACAGTTTCACCAGGTCGATCTTTGACTGGTCAGCCATAATTATGCCTCGATATCTTCAGCAGTAACGCCGAGTGTTTCAACAGCCCAATCAACAGCTCTCTGTTTACCTTTGATTTTTTCAGGATTTATTACCGCACCGTGCATGAGTACGTTATACCAGCCTGCACCTGTGTGTTCGAGGCTAACAGCACTCACTTCGTCAGTTGTCACTTCGTCAGTTGTCACTTCGTCAGTTGTCACTTCGTCAGTTGTCACTTCGTCAGTTGTCACTTCGCCGATATGTGTCAGTTTACGCGCAAACCACATGCGTTGAACGATGTGCGGTTGAGCTTCGAACAGATCGCCTGGTTCGTACTTTTCACCATTGAACATGAACGGGAAACGGGCAAATACAGGTTTGAAACGGTTAAAGTTTTCCATCGTGTTACCTCCGTCAGATAGTATACAACCTGTGCGGTTTATCTGATAGGTTAAAATAATTATTGACGGTGTACACAGGTATGATAGACTGAATGCAGTTTAAACAGTGAGGGTTACGAAATGAAGAAAGGTCAATTTGTTAAATGTATTGAAACTGAAGGTACAGATTATTTAACAGTTGGTAAACGTTATGGAGTTTATTCCGGACAAGGAGATAAAAATATGTTCGGTGGCATTAACAGTAAACACTCATTTGAAATAATTGATGATGAAGGTGACGTGATTTTTCAAAATGTTTTGGATGGTTTACACGGTAAATTCGAGGTGTCCAATGAAGCGTAAGACGTGGTTAGTAATGCTGGCAGGATGTGCACTTTTCTGGCTGGTCGTCATCTCAATTTTCTGGTAATAAAAAGCCCGCCGAAGCGGGCTAATCAATTCATACCAGGGCGGTGAACAGCGCACCTGCAGCAGCGTATGATACTTTCATATCAGTCGCCAGGGTTGCTTCAACTCGGTCTGCTTCCAGATGTTCCATGCGGAATTTCTTGATCAGCATACCTTCGTTGTTGCCGGTGTAACCGCGCCATGAGAAGCGGTAACCTGCAGTCGGAACCTGGGTGCCAGGTGTACGGGTGCGATATGCCAGCAGTGCTGTACCAGTGCTGATAAACTGATTTACCAGTGTAGTTGCACCTTCAGCGCTGGTTGCGGCGATAGCGCCGGACACAATCACCTCTTCAACACCGAATACTGCAGCCAGCGCGCTATCATTAACGACAACAGGTGTATTGTTGCTAATACCGCCTGAGTACTTGATGCGGTCAATAATCGCCGGATTGGTATCCAGTGCGTCACGCACATCCTGAGAAAGAACCAGAACGTTAGGACGAACACCTGACAGCAGTTGCACCTGAGTCATATATTTCTTGACATCAGCCACAGGGTCAGAAGCGTCATCAGTCCATTTCAGAACCTGATTACCGGTTGGTGTGGCGGCTACACCGGTGATATCCAGACCCCATGTACCGGAAGTCAGATAACGGGTCGCGAACAGACGTTCCTGACGGATCATCGCCTGCTGGGTGAGCCAGCGTGTTGTATCCTGGTCCAGCTGTAGTGGGGAATCAGCGTTAGCACGGATCTGATCCGCGATGTCGTGATGCAGAGCATACACATTAATGCTGTAGTTGTCCTGGTCGTAGTTGTAGCCAGACCCTGCTGATTCAGCACCCGGTGCACGCGGACGCATATCATCGCGCAGTGAATCAGCCAGGCGGAATTTGAAATAGGTGTCTGACTTGTTTTGAACAGGAATGTTCGGGAATACACGGTTGAACGCGAAAACAGACGGATCCTGCCACATAGCGACAGAGATGTTAGTTAGCGGGCGGTTGACGTGTACTGACTGAATACCGGGCTGGTTAGCAGAACTCATTTAATTATCCCCTTATTAGGCAGAAGGCACGGTGCCATCTTTATCGAACAGAACAGAACCGATCTCACCGTTACCGGCACCCAGTACAACAGTACCCAGTACAGCCTGACCTGCAGCAGCTGCAATCACACGACCTGACGCGTTAGTGGTAAAACGAACACCTGGTGCAACGGTTGCGCCGAAAAGCGCTTTACATACACCGCCAACGGTAATCATCAGCGTTTCACCTGAAGCCGTGGCAGCGGAAGCCGCTACACCTACAGCCTGCTCGCCGGCGGTAGAGCATGGAACAGCCAGCCCGGCGTTTTGAGCGTCGACGCCGCTAAACTTTACGATCTGTCCGAAGGCAACGGCGGCACCGGTCAGATGTGAGATATCCTGCGCAGCATAAGTATGTGCCATGATTATTTACCCTCAGAGATCAGTTTGTACAGTTCAGCACCTTCACGGGTTTCCATTACTTTTACGGAAGCCTGTTCAAAGGTAGTCTGATTTTTTTCAGCGTAAGCTTTAGCCATGCTGTCCAGTTTATCCTGGGCGGTCATACCTTCATCCAGCGAAACATGGTGACCTGCTGGAGCATGGCGAGCTTTCATAGCTTCATTGCCCGCTTTCAGCATTGCTGTCACAGCGGCTTTAGCCACATCAGGCATTGCGTCGATAGCGCGCAGCGCGGCAGCTTTAACAGTAAGCTCACCAGGCAGAGTGACGAAATCGGCAGATTTAGCCATTTCAGTAAATTTAGCGACAGTTGAAGCTTCTTTCTGAACAGCGATTTCGGCCTGCTGTGATTTCAGGATCTGGAAAGTAGCATCACCTACAGCAGATTTCATAATGGTAGCGCCGTTAACATCAAGTGATTCATCACCTGCTTTAGCGGTACTGACCATCGCGTCACGTGTTGAAGGGTCAAATGTACGGAAAGAAGCCTTAGCGGTTTCATCCAGCGTACTGTAATAGGCTTTCTGCGCGTCGTTCATGCCCGCCTCTGCGGTAAGTACGGCGTTCTGCGCCTTCGCCTCGTCTAACTGTTTTTGCAGTTCTGCGGACATTGCAGGATCCTCGTTGGTTAAAAGACTTCGCGCGAGGTTCATTACGAAATCTGAAATAATTGGTTTAATCGGTTCCCCGTTTTCAGCCGCCATTTCAATTGCTTCACGTAATGCACACTCATTCAGCCAGATTGTATCCCACACTGCACGTGTTTGCAAATCAACCTGTCTTTTTGCCTGTTCTTCTGCTACAGCTTCAGTGAAAGCTGATTTAAACATATCGCCGAATTTGCGGATCGCAGCAGGCATATCTTCATCAGTCATGTCAGGATGGAATTTACGCCAGGCTGCACGCACACGTGCAATAACGCCCGGTAGATCGGCTTCAGGGATCTGAACTTTGTTGCCGCGAAAACCCTTCGGGCCGAGTGCCGCGATTGCTGCACCGACATGCGTTGCATCGTCAATGCGTAATTTCGGCTCACCGTCTTTTGGCTTATACGCATAAACTTCACCGGCAGCTTTGAAAATTGTCACGTCAGCACCGGTGTGTGCCGGTGTGGTAACGCCTGAAAGTTCAGTGAGTTTAAACGCACGTGCACGCTGTTTGTTTGACTTACCGTCGAATCGCATTATTCGACATCCTCCCAGTTAGCTGATCCGCCCACACTGAAACCTTTGTAAACGCCAGTGTGGTACTTATTCAGAACATCATCATCGTTAACATACACGCCGACGATAATACCTGACTGATCGCCGATGCTCAGACCGAGAGATTTAAAAATTTCAGGGTAGGCAGGAAACGCGAAAGCAACATCACCGACCTGATCGCCGGCATGCATCGCTTTATTCACACGACCGTTGCGCATGAAATCAGACCAGGCGTCGAGCGTTACATTTTCGGGGATATGCTGTGCGTCGGTGTCATAGTAATCTTCACCGTTTTTAGTGCAAACCTGCGCCCATCCGAAAACAAGACGGCGACCGGTGTCAACTTTGATAACGTTATCAGACATGTGTTTTCCTCCTGCGAAGAATAATATCACTGCATTTTGTCAAGTGCAACAGTATTAGTTTTACTAATAGTAATATTAGAAACCCCTTATACCTGACAGGTTTTGTGGTACGACCAGTTAAGGGACCTAGCGCCATTACTGACTTTCCCCCTTACTCCCCTTACTTTTAATAAATTCATAATACAGAGTGATAAGGAGGTAGTGATGTAATTGGATCAGATCACTATAAAAGGAGTTTGGCGTGTTCGGGGTTTTGGAAAAATAGCATTCAACCTTACTCTCCCAAGACTTCCCGAACGACCGGACATTTTTAGTGCGGTCTTAAATTTTAGTGATTTTCTGGTAGCTAATCCGATAAGCATGACTAAAATAGATAGGTTACGTTTTGTTACGATAGATTACAAATCGTACTTAAGCCGTGACTTCAAAAATATCTATTCGTTATAACTAAATCGAATACACATTAAAATAATTCTGTGTTATGTTATCTTTACTGAAAACACATAGAGGAAAAGAAATGGATAGTCGAGCGCAGTTTGAAGAGTGGTACGTCGAGAGGTATGGAGAAAAGTATTTAAGTGGAGATAAACACCACTCAGAGTTTTGCGATGCGTGGGAAATATGGCAGGCATCACGCGCAGCTATTGAGATTGAACTACCAGCACAAAAGCCATTCAAGCACAATAGCTATCCAGAAGCGCGCGCACAGGATGATGGATTCAATGACGCGTTAGTGCAATGCGCCGAATCTATCATGACAATGGGTATAGGCGTTAAATGCGGCGATAAAAGAAAATGACAAACCGTAAATTCACTAACGAGCAGGATCAGTTCATTATCAGCAATGTCAGCACTATGACGAGTGGTCAGGTTGCTAAAGCGTTAGGTATGAATCTGAACAGTGTGAAGAACCGCGCCCGATCCCTGGGCGTGCGTTTCTCAGCAGGTGTATCACGCTGGACAGAACGCCAGGATGCAACCTTACGCGACATGGCAGGTCACCACCCTGTATCGCAGATCGCAGCTGCCTGCCGTAAAACTAACGCTTCAGTTAATATGCGTGCTCACGTGCTCGGGCTTAACCTTGCATATCACCGAAAGCCATACAACAAACTTACCACAGCCCATATGAAAGAAGCCCGACGTCTGAGAGATATCGGACTGTCGTTTAATCAGATTGCTCAGGTGATGTATTTACCTAAATCGACGGTCCGTCAGCTTGTAGATAATCTGTAACGAAGTCTGCACCGGCACTGAACGGTATTACTGGACGCACCATTGGGATCGCGTGGGTAAAGTAGTTGACCGTGACTATTGATAAAATAGTCATTGAAATTTACCCATTTGTTTGACAGGTCGTAATGCCAGTCGCGTTCACGCCCATCTTTAGTAGTCACCCATCCTTTTTCAAGATTTGGGTCGATATTACCGTTATCCATCCCCTGCCGTACACTTTCATACTGACCTATTTCAACCGCGCGTAATGACTCTGTGCGCGCAATAACTTTAGATCGGTATATGACGAGCTTTTCCTCGTAACGTTGCACCAACGTATCAATCTTATCCTGTGATAGTGTGCCGGCGCGCACTGATGCATCAAAGCGTTTATCACGCAGTTCATACGTAAGTGCTTTCTTATCGCCATTTTCAAGCGCTTTACGATAATTACTCACCCACACCTGCTGACCGTCGGTGATACCCAGTGTGCTACGGAACTGCCTGGCGATCGCTGCAGGCGGTTTACCTGTTGCAACAGCTTCCACTACGGACTGTCTCACAGCGGCTTTTGTCGTGTCGCTGATCTGGCGTATCAGATCGAGTTCATATCTCATAGCAGCATTAGATGCGCTGATGCTGAGGGCGGGCAACCAGGCTGGCGTGGTTATAGCCAGTGCCGGAAGTATCTCAATGACTATACGTCCCGACTCGATCATTGACGACTGCAGAACCGGCGACAGTCGGTTAGCGATCAGCGGATCAAGATTGTCAAGCATCGCCATCACACCAGGTACGCCGGATGTAAGATAGATCTGCTCGATTTCTTTGAGGGAATAAGACGTGCGGACAGCTTTCCACACATCGATTAAAGCGGCATATATAGCCGCTTCAGTTTTATTTGCGAGTTTAGGATACGGATCCGGCACTTTTAATCATCCTGTGAATGAATGCATCAATAGTTACTATCGATTTTATCACCCGGCTTTCAGTATCTGGTAACAACCATGCTGATGGTTGCCAGACCACCTCGGGGTAATAACCGAAAGGTTTTACGGCATGAGGCTGTTCTACACATGCAGCATTAATAATTACAGCAGGGTGACAGTCATAACAGTTACCGTCAATCCAGTATTCACGCATTTGTGCAGAACGATTATCGTAAGTGCCGTCACGGATCATATTCACCCCCGCGAAATTAAAACACAGCTTGATGCTGCGTAGCCTGTCGGGTCAATGTATGATTTTAACACACCGTGCTGGTAATCAATACGATCGACCCGAAACTGTTCGCCACCACACATTACTGTATCACCTTCGATGGCCTGCTCACCGCCTACGTAGCGAATTTCACGGGCGAGTAGCGACTCAAGCATCGTTGCTGCCCGCTCCAGTCCGCCGGCACGCTGATGGTTATTCTGACCCCGATAACCTTGTGCTTCTTTACGCATGTCTTCAGCGAGAACGATCAGATCATTTCTTTTCATTACTGCGTGCCTCACCTGCCAGACCACTATACGCTGCTGCGTCTTCATAGTCATCAGGGTTAAATTTATTACGGCTACGCGCCATCTTAAGCAGCACCATGAACTGCCATCCTTCGGTTTCAGTCAGACTGTGACCGAACATCGCATTGAATGCATCAACACACGCTTTCATACTCCGCTCACCGCCTTCAATATCACGTTGCGCGGCACGATCTTTCATGTGCTGTACACCTTTCTCCAGGAAAGAATGAGCGGAGTGTTTAACATTTTCAGATACACGAAAATATATATTTCCTTGAAATTTTTCCCCATCAATAGTGTGTGTCGGTAGATGAAACCCAGGTGGCTGACTCATAGCCTGTTCATATTCTTCACGGGTGACATAAAAATAACCGTTCACTCTTTCTTCTGTTGTTGTTTTACACGAAGGGTAAAATTTAAAACGTATCTCGTCCGAATCATCATCGTCATAAAAATATAACTCGCTATCAGAAATACTTTGACAGCACTTAATCATACCTTTAGGCCATCCGCCCCGCTTTGGTAACTCAATTTTTAACAGATCTATCAGTTTCATTTCCGGTCCTTAGTTGTTTACGTTGACAGTAACAATTTAGCGGTGTAGATTTACATTGTCAATAATTATTTTATAGAGTACAGTATGACAACTATCCCAATGTTAGAGATACGCGAAAAGAACGGATCGAACGGTAAGACGACTTACGAGCGCGATTATCTGGTGTTTACCAAATTGCAGACTTACAAAGATGAATCGCGTAAAGACTGCGAACAGGCGCTGCGTGACCACCTGGACGATCTGATTAATCAACTGGTTATTATGAGGGCATGTGTATGAATTACGGTGAGAGTTTTAACACAATGGCAGAACGTCTGCTGAAAATTGAAAAGTCAATGAAAACGCCGCGTGCTTATGTACGTACCGATCGGCGTGGTCGAGTGTCCTCAGTATTGCACGGATCACCGGGTCATCGTGCCGCTGAATTGTTCGGTGAAAAACTTGAACCACTGTGGGGGATGACTGAATGATTTTGTTATTCAAATGGTTTACCTGGCGGCGATGGGTGTTGAAGCACTGGGTTAATGAAAGTGTCAACGACTCATTTTTACGTAACTGTCACAATTGCAACATTGCCGGTTGTCGTAAACATCCTGTTATTTACAATGATATGTGTCGAATTGTACGGGGTAAGAAATGAAACAGGCATGGTTGATCGGTTATAGTTTTAGTAAAAATAATTACAGCGGGTTCGGGAGATTTGTAAATTACAGAGATGATGGTAAACCTCCGTCAATGAAAGATCTGGAATCAATGGAAAGTAAAGTATTAATAGATAATGGTTTTCAAAAGGTATGTGTCTTGTCAGTAAGTCGCCTGGCAGATGAGGAGTAAATAAAAACACCCCTTACGGGGTGTTATCATCGAGTGAAGGTAATGCACCTCTGGTCAACTCGTCAGACTTTTCAGGTAACCCACCCTCGCTGCGCAGGAACCCTTCTAACGCGTCATCCGGTGTCAATGCACCTGCACCAGCCAGATCCCTAATGAACGTCCCCAGCGTGGTCAGTGACTCTTTCATCACGGTACCGACACGGATAGTAGGTCGCATTTCATCAGGTAACCCGTTTAGTTTCCAGATCATCGGGATAAGCTGGCGGTTAATCGTTGATGCCACGCTTTCCAGGCGCCCCTGAATACCTTTCAGGAACATTGATGTGCTATTGTCTGACAGTGAACGGTTACCACCGCTTCCGCTCGTACCCAGGAACATGAAATCAGCCAGTATGGTACGCGCCATTGCGATATCATAGCGACGAATGACCGCATCAAGATTTACGGCATTACTCTGCGAAGGTGTTTCGAAACGGAATTCAGCCGTACGGATGTTGCTGTAAGAGGTCTGACCGGTATTCGCATCTGTCGATTCGAACGGACTGCTGAACAGAACCACACCTGATTCTTTATTGTAACGTATATCGCTGACCAGTTTGCGATAGCTGCCGATCAGAGCACGTGCCGGCCCGCTGATCAACGGATCGTCTGACTCAGCGTCAATACTCAACTGTGCATCTACGGTGACTACTGGTAAACCTGTTCCGCGCTCCGCCTGTACCGCCTCAATTTCCTGCAGTCGTTTTTTATAAAACCACGGCTTGTAAGCGGATCGATACATAGATTCACCTTCCGGCGATCCGCAGTTTGGCTGATTGATGAAGTGGACATAACGATCACGCGTGATGATTTTACTGATACCCACAACCGGTACAAACTGACGAACAGCAATGGCGCGACCAAAATCATCGGTCATCCATTCTTCAACGCTGTTCTGTCCAATAATCATCATTTCTTTGATGCCGATACGACCATCGGGACGAGTATATGTCACGACATCAAAAACGCTGTAACCCCACTCAAACGTACTGTAAATATTTTGCAGGAAGTCATTAAAAGATACACCAGGGTACGGATCTTCCGGGTCACCCATGTTTTCGATTACGATATTTTTAGCGAGATCGGCGTACTCTTTTGACGTGTCAGCTTCTGCTGCATCCATTTCCCACGGTACGGTTAACATCACAGCAGTGATCAGCGTGCGCAGTGCGCCCAGCGTTTCATCATTACGTGACATTTGCTGGAACGTGAGTTTACGCAATTCACCGCGTAAGGCTGGAAGGAAATCATCATCAACCTGAATCAGGCCATTGTTTGCGGTACGCCCGTAGCTGTATGCTCCTGCGGGCTGTTTCTGTGAAGCCATCAGATGGGCGCTCCGTTACACATTGATATTCCCCGTAGTGTAACAGAGCGATAGGGTTAGTGTACAGATCGGTCTATCATCCTGCGCATTTGAGTAAATACGTGTGCGCGAGTTATAAGAAAATGAATATCCTTCAAGGTTATAGCCGGTAAAATCCCGTTAGCAAAAACAGGCTCCCCATTTTCTATTTTTATCCATCTAAAGTTGTCATGCCTGAAATCAAGATTTTCAATATTTTCTATTGCTTTTTCGGCAGCATTCAACCATTTTCGATATTCGAACGGTGAAAATGATCCATCGACAAGCCTTTCGATTCCGAGTCTGGTATCCTTTACTTTCATGAGTGTAATACCTCGTTTGTCAATTCATTGCCTTTCGGGTACCACGATCTGACTATTTTATAATCAATGTTCATACTGTAAGCCTGAGCATACGATAACTGGTTGTACCAGAATTCTGTTTCACGCATTGCTACCCAGTACGGTAATGACAGGTTTACTGAAATAGCTGCAATCAGTTCCTCCGTGGCATGCATCACCCAGTATTCCATGCTGCCGTGTTCAAAGTAAATGTAGATGTTCTCTCCGATCACCGGCGGACAAACCGTCAGTTTTGCAGCGACCTGAACAGCAACAGGTCGCAGATATAGATCGTACGGGAAGTCGGTACGCATTACCGACATTTCTTTTTACATGCTTCGGCGCGTGCCTCACACCAGTTTACGTTAAGTGGATTTCGCGCAACACCTGCTGCACTGCTCCACGCTTTAGCAGCCTGTTTAAACAGTTTACTCTGCTCGCACTCCAGTGCTTTTGATGTCAATTCTTGATATTTTACATTCACTACCCACCACCCCGCACGCTCTCTGTCGCGCGCTGTTTCAATGTTATCGGTACGGAACAATACCGTACCGGATTTATGTTTGATTTCCCAGGTCATTGACCGCACACCAGTGTGAGTCTGGTAACCTGCACCAGCTGTTCATCATGTTCAACAGCGAATTTTGTACCATTCGCCGTGAATTCAACCATGTTTTTACCGATAAGAACATCACGGATGATAGCTGGTTCCGCACCATCAAAATCAATCAGCAAACCATCGTGGAGATCGGTAGCTTTAATGGGACGTTTCTTAATCATGATATCACCAGTTCATCAATGGTGCGCCGGGTACGCAGTTTCGTATCTGTAGAGACGCGGCTGATGCGTACAACTTTTTTACCCTCACCGATCGCCATGCGTGCGGCACGGCTAAGGTAAGTCTGAACATCGACCGGTGACATACCTGTGGTTTTTTCAAGACTTTCACGACGAATACGCATTATTTGAATTCCTTACTCTGTAGACGTTTCAGTTCGCGGATCAGTGTGTCGATTCGCTGCTGTTTCATTTTGATCGCCTGGTTACGCGCATCTTCTGCGGTGTACCAGAATTCGCTGTTACGGTAGTAAGTGTTGTCCACCACGGCCAGCTTACCATTACTGAATACTTTCGCTTTGTGCTGCTCTACGCCGCGTGTCAGCGCATACTTCGTCACCCATATGTCCATAACGTTGCCATCGGCAAAAACTGGCGACGATATGAATAGCAGCATGAAAATCAGGATACGTTTCATTACCACCCCTCATACTTGACATATGTAACTACCACACTTATCAATGCTGAAAAAAGAAAAGTTACCCTGAAACCATACCATGTAAGTGATTGGAACATATCAATTATCAAGTTTATATCCCATGACACAAAAGACATAACTCCAATAAACGCAATCAACACAAAGTATGCAAACGAGGTTATAAAAATAGCGTTACGTAAAAATATGATCAGTTTAATCACTTTAAGCACTCCTCAGCCTGACTTCTTGCGTAAACAAGCATACTTTCTGGTACACGCATCATTTCGAGTTCAAACGTGCTGAATCTGCGTGAAAACTGCTTATTATTATTTTTATTTAGCCAGGTTAAAGTTAGTTCATTCACTCGCGGATAGTCGAATCCTATTCGAAGTTCACAACCTTCTATTTTTAAAAACTCATACAGTTCCTGAAGAGTCATGTTAAACATTTATATACACTCCTGTCAATTATTTTACACTACGTTTAATAAAAAGTCGGTTTCCCGACTAAATTGGTGACCCTTACTGGATTTGAACCAGTGCCCTGGCGATTATGAACTAACCGCTGAGCTAAAGGGCCGAATAATGTGTGGTGGCAGGAGCTGATCTCCTGCTTGTATCTCTGGAGTTGAACCAGATCACTCCGACTTTGACGGAAGCTCTACCAGTTGAGCTTACATACTCACGATTTGTTCACCCGGCCTAGGAACCCGGTCACCATCACGCTTAGCGCATCAGCCTGCGCATTCACCACAACGGAAAGAGCACTGCATGACGTTTGCACGGACTTACTACTTTCGTGGCAGTCTCGGCGGTTCTCAATGCTCTTACCTGTCGTGTGCTCCGTTTCGTGGAGCTACCGACAAGTTTTTAACCTTGCACCTATGACGATTTACTAAGGCGACATGCCCGTTGTTACGCCTAAATCTGAATATAGCCCCATCCTTGCGGCCACGCAACAGTTTTTATAAATTAATTCACTGTGACGGTCGTGACATTCGAATAACCGTATCCAGCAGTATCACCCGCGCCGCCCGATCCGTTGTTACCGCGCACCAGCAATCTGTACTGACCAGCGTCACCACTTGCTGCCGCAGCGATACTGTACGTGGTGTTAGTCGCGCCGGAAATATTATTCCAGGTGACACCACTATCCGTAGATTTCTGCCACTGCTGACTGACACCATCCACGACTACCGCTGAGAGGCTCAGCGCAGATCCGGTAGTAACGGTGAGTGTCGCCGGCGTGTTAGTGGTGAAACGAGGAATGTAGGCGTAAATCGGCATAGCGACTTCCTGACCGTTAATATTCACCCTGGCGTACAGAATCGGCGCTGATGTGACCGGTGCGCTGGTACCGCTTGCACGC
>Ga0209464_10000024_pt1 | contig 55198 bp, 43 predicted proteins | sample DOMMetBare1Fresh_2_FD_187473 | JGI IMG/M metagenome (GOLD analysis project Ga0209464, IMG submission 187473) | Wetland sediment microbial communities from St. Louis River estuary, USA, under dissolved organic matter induced mercury methylation -... | ecosystem: Environmental > Aquatic >...
ACCCCCTCAAAAAAAAAGCGGGGGACCCGCGCCATCCGCCGGTCCCCCGCCCATGCCATCCCCCCTAGCGCTCGGGAACGCTAGATAATGTTGCAAGTAGGAAGTTCCAAAACTTCTCCACGGTTTCTATTTTTACCTTTTCATCGGGAGAGTGTGGATAACGAATAGTAGGTCCAAATGAAATCATGTCCCAATTTGGATATACTCCTCCGAGCAAACCACATTCTAACCCTGCATGAATTGCTTTTATTGTTGGTATCTTACCATAAAGCTTTTCATAAACTCCCTGCATAGTTGTAAGGATTGGCGAATTTAAGTTAGGTTTCCAGCCTGGATATTGTCCATCCATTACCACATTAAATCCTGCAAGCTTAAACACACTCTCAATTTGTCTCTCCAAATCCAGCTTCGCAGAGTCAACTGAACTTCTGAGCAAGCATAGAACGCCACCTTTACCGCTTTTAACTTCAACCCTTGCAAGGTTGTTTGATGTTTCAACCAACCCTTCCATGGAATCGCTCATCCTAACGACTCCATTAGGACATGCATATACTGCATAAACAAGCTTTTCTTGAGCATTCTTCTCCATCACAAACAGGGGTGCTTCTTGTTTGGCATAGGTGAAAGTTACCCCCTCATCTACCAGTCCTAGCTCCTTCTTATAGATTTGCTCAAACTCTTTTACTTTTTGTTCGAATATACTGGCAACATCGAAAGGAACCGCAACAGAGACAAAACATTCTCGAGGGATTGCATTACGCAGGCTTCCTCCATCAACACTACTAATCCTTACACCTAGAGATGCTACTTCATAAAGGAATCGAAACATCAGCTTATTAGAGTTTCCTCGTTGAAGGATAATCTCCATCCCTGAATGGCCCCCTTTAAGTCCTTTTACCTCTAGACGATAGCCAAATGAATCTGCACCTACAGGCTCCTCTTTATAGTCGAACGACACATTAGCATTAGTACCTCCAGCACAGCCAACGTAAAGTTCTCCTTCATCCTCAGAATCCAAATTCATAAGGATATCTCCACTTAAGAGCCCCCCTTTTAGACCAAATGCACCGGTCATTCCGGTTTCTTCATCTATGGTAAGCAGCACCTCTATTGGTCCATGTTGAATTTCCTTAGATTCAAGAACCGCCAAAGCAGCGGCAACCCCCATTCCATTGTCAGCTCCAAGAGTTGTACCGTTTGCGGTTACCCAATCGCCATCAATGTATGCTTCTATCGGATCTTTAGAGAAATCATGAACTTTATCACTATTTTTCTGCGGAACCATATCTAGGTGACCTTGTAGGACAACCCCTTTACGATTTTCCATACCTGAGGTTGCAGCCTTTTTTACGATAACATTCCCAACTTCGTCTCTAAATGCCTCTAAACCATTATCTTTTGCGAATTTAAGAACGTATTCTGCAGATGCATCTTCTTCTCCCGAAGGTCTGGGAATTTGGGTTAATGCATAAAAATGCTTCCAAACAATCTGAGGGGTTAACCCTTGTATCTCTTTATTCATATTGGTTTGTTTACGTAATGCGTAAATATAGCCCATTTTTCAGGAAAAGTGGAGCATACTTTAACAATTATAGCATGCGACAAAAAGAGAAAGTTAAATTGGACAAACTCCCAATTATGTTATTGTAGAGTTGCTATATTCGCAAAGTTCAAATCTTACGCTTATGAAGTTAAAATTGGCACTTCTATTTTTTTTAGGTCTGTATGGGTTTAGTAGCAATGCTCAAAAGCAGTCTATTAATTGGATGAGCATAGAAAATGCTCTGGAAGCATCTGCAAAAAATCCTAAAAAGATAATTATTGACATTTATACCGATTGGTGTGGATGGTGCAAAGTAATGGATAGGGAAACTTTTGGAAATGAAGATATAATCAAATATATCAATGAAAATTACTATGCAGTTAAGCTAAATGCTGAAAAACAAACATCGTTTAGCTACAAAGGACAGGTATATAATTTAGAGGCTGTAAATGGCAAAACTATTAATTCTTTCGTTCTAGCCATTTCCAACGGAAGCATCGGGTATCCCGCTCTAGCTTATTTGGATGAACAGCAAAATTTACTTACACTGCTAACTGGTTATCAAAAGAAGGAGCAGCTTCTTCCTATTCTTAAATTTCTACATTCCGACTCCTTCAAGAGTATGACTTATGAAGAGTTCTTAAAGAAAGAAAGCAGCACTACAACTCTTCAACAGTAAGTTTTGAGTCCTAAGGCCGTTTTTTTATTATAGAATTCGAAAACTTATGACTTCTGTATTGTAAAAAAGTCGTCGCTTAGCATAAGTGCCCCCAAAAAGTTTTAATTCAACTTTTTGGGGGCACTTCATAATACGAGCATCCTCTTCACGATTATGCCTGTCCGCTACTACTATTGGTAAAAGGAACCTGAGGAATTTGCTCTTCGCCACCTATAGTGATCTCACCAAAGTGATCTTCGTACTTTTCAATATTGTCATTTAAGGCCATCAACAAACGTTTTGCATGCTCTGCTGTTAAAATTATGCGCGATTTAACTTGAGCCTTGGGCATTCCTGGCATAATTCGAATAAAATCGAGCACAAACTCCGAAGACGAATGGGAAATTATGGCAAGGTTGGAGTAAACTCCCTGGGCAACATCGTCATTAAGCTCTATGTTCAAGCCTTGTTCGTTATTTTTATCTTCCATTTCTTTTTTTTCGTAAATGTACAAAAAAACCGGGGAGCCCCCGGTTTTTTCTACTATAGGCTAAAGATTACTCTTCAGCGATATCTTCGTGCATTCTTGTTTTAACCATAGACTGGTAGTCGTCCATAGACCCCACAACCAATCTTTCGAAATGGCGTAAACCAGTACCTGCAGGAATTAGCTTACCACAAATTACATTCTCCTTCATGCCTTCTAGGTAATCAACTTTACCATGAATTGCAGCTTCATTAAGAACCTTGGTAGTTTCCTGGAACGAAGCAGCTGACATAAAGCTTCCTGTTTGAAGAGCGGCACGAGTAATACCTTGCATTATCTGGTTAGATGTTGCTGGAATTGCATCGCGAGCTTCGATAAGCTTTAGGTCTTTACGCTTTAAGATAGAATTCTCATCACGGAGCTTTCTAGCAGTAATGATCTGACCAGCCTTAACATTCTTCGAATCTCCAGACTCCACAACAACTTTCTTATCGTAGATCCAGTCGTTCTCTGTCATGAAGTCCCACTTATCTACGATCTGCTTTTCAAGGAATCGAGTATCACCAGCGTCAACAATTTCAACTTTACGCATCATTTGACGTACGATAACTTCGAAGTGCTTGTCGTTAATCTTAACACCTTGCAGACGGTAAACTTCTTGAACTTCATTAACGATATACTCCTGAACCTTTGTAGGTCCTTGAATTGCAAGTATATCGCTAGGAGTTATAGCACCATCAGATAGCGGAGTTCCTGCACGTACGTAGTCATTTTCTTGTACTAGAATTTGCCTAGATAACGGCACAAGATACTTCTTCACTTCGCCTAACTTAGAGGTAACGATAATCTCTCTATTACCGCGCTTAATCTTGCCTAGAGATACTTCTCCATCGATTTCAGAAACAACGGCTGGGTTAGAAGGATTACGAGCCTCAAACAGCTCGGTTACACGAGGAAGACCTCCGGTGATATCACCAGCCTTACCAACTGCACGTGGAATCTTAACCAGAATGTCTCCCGCCTTAACAGGATTATCATTCTCAACCACGATGTGTGCTCCTACTGGTAGGTTGTATGACTTATACTCTTCACCCGAATCAGAAACGATCTTGATACCAGGGTTCTTAGTCTTATCACGGGATTCGGTAATAACTTTCTCGCGATAGCCAGTCTGCTCATCAGACTCCTCACGATACGTTACCCCTTCTTGAATATTTTCAAAGGCAATTTTACCTGTGAACTCAGAGATGATTACTGCATTATATGGATCCCATTCAACGATCAGGTCTCCCTTAACAATATCATCGCTATCCTTTTTATATAGGATTGAACCGTAAGGAATAGCGTGAGTGTAAAGTGTAATCCCAGTATTCTTGTCAACGATACGCATTTCTGCCAAACGTCCGATTACAACGTCAACATTGCTACCGTTTGATTCAACCTTCTGAACAGTTCTAAGTTCATCTATTTCGAGACGACCATCGTAACGTGCAATTACCTTAGAATCAGTAGCCATATTACCAGCAGTACCCCCTACGTGGAATGTACGAAGAGTAAGCTGTGTACCTGGCTCTCCAATTGATTGTGCCGCAATTACACCAACAGCTTCCCCTATCTGAACCATTCTACTGGTAGAGAGGTTACGTCCGTAGCATTTAGCACAAACACCCTTGCGAGATTCGCAGGTTAGCACTGAACGGATTTCCACTTGTTCTATTGGAGAATCCTCAATTTCAGCAGCAATTTCTTCAGTAATTTCTTCACCTGCTGCGACAATAAGCTTACCTGTTAAAGGATGCTGTATGTCATGAACAGTAGTACGACCAAGAATTCTTTCGTACAACGATTCTACGACCTCTTCGTTATTCTTAATTGCTGTTGCAACTAGACCACGAAGCGTACCACAGTCAACTTCAGAAATGATCACGTCATGAGAAACGTCCACCAAACGACGAGTTAGGTAACCAGCATCCGCGGTCTTAAGCGCAGTATCTGCAAGACCCTTACGAGCACCGTGCGTAGAAATAAAGTACTCAAGAACTGAAAGACCTTCCTTAAAGTTCGAAAGGATTGGGTTTTCGATAATCTGACCACCCTCTGCTCCTGATTTCTGAGGTTTTGCCATAAGACCACGCATACCAGAAAGCTGACGAATCTGCTCCTTAGAACCACGCGCCCCAGAGTCAAGCATCATATAAACAGAGTTAAACCCTTGCCTATCTTCCTTAAGCTGCTTTAGCAGAATCTGAGTAATCTTTGCATTAGTATGTGTCCAGATATCGATAATCTGATTGTAACGCTCGTTATTGGTGATAAAGCCCATATTGTAGTTAGCAACAACTTCATCAACTTGAGCATAACCATCCTCTATTAGCTCCTGCTTTTCCTTCGGAATAAGTACGTCATCAAGGTTAAACGACAATCCACCACGGAATGCCATTCCATAACCAAGATCCTTGATATCATCTAGGAATTTTGCAGTCTTAGCAGTTCCGCATTTCTTAAATACCTGCGAGATGATATCGCGGAGCGACTTCTTCGTAGCAAGCTCGTTAATGAAGCCCATTTCATAAGGAACAAACTGGTTGAATAGCACTCTACCAACTGTTGTTTCAATTATTTCATGGTCAATAACATTACCTTCAGCATCGTACTTCGGATAGTTTACCTTAATAATGGCGTGAAGTTCAACAGCTTTTTCGTTGTAGGCAATGATTACCTCCTCTGGGCTGTAGAATATTGTACTTTCACCCTTAGCACCCTTACGTTCCTTGGTGATGTAGTACAAACCAAGAACCATATCCTGTGATGGGACCGTAATCGGAGCTCCATTAGCAGGGTTTAGGATGTTATGCGCACCTAGCATCAAAATTTGTGCTTCAAGAATAGCAGCATTTCCAAGAGGAAGGTGAACCGCCATCTGGTCACCGTCAAAGTCCGCGTTGAAAGCCGTACACGATAGAGGGTGAAGTTGGATTGCCTTACCTTCAATTAGCTTTGGCTGGAACGCCTGAATACCAAGACGGTGAAGGGTTGGAGCACGGTTAAGCATCACAGGATGACCCTTAATCACGTTTTCCAAGATATCCCATACAACGGGATCCTTACGATCTACAATTTTCTTTGCAGATTTTACCGTTTTTACAATACCACGCTCAATGAGCTTTCTAATAATAAAAGGCTTATAAAGTTCGGCAGCCATATCCTTAGGTAATCCACATTCGTGCATTTTAAGTTCTGGTCCACCAACAATTACCGAACGAGCAGAGTAGTCAACACGCTTACCAAGAAGGTTTTGACGGAAACGCCCTTGCTTACCCTTAAGCGAATCAGAAAGCGATTTCAAAGGACGATTAGCCTCTGTTTTTACCGCATTAGATTTACGAGAGTTGTCAAATAGCGAATCTACAGCTTCTTGAAGCATACGCTTTTCATTACGTAGAATCACCTCAGGAGCCTTAATTTCGATAAGCCTCTTCAGACGATTGTTTCGAATGATAACACGTCTATATAAATCATTAAGGTCAGATGTAGCAAACCTACCTCCATCTAGAGGCACTAGAGGCCTTAATTCTGGAGGAATAACAGGAACAACCTTAAGAATCATCCATTCAGGACGATTGATTCCTTTAGATTCTCTGAAGGCTTCAACCACTTGCAAACGCTTCAAAGCTTCGCTCTTACGTTGCTGAGAAGTTTCTGTATTAGCCTTATGCCTAAGTGAGTACGATAGGTCATCTAGCTCTGTTCTTTCAAGAAGTTGGTAAAGAGCCTCAGCCCCCATACCTGCAATGAACTTATTGGGGTCGCTATCGTCAAGGTATTGATTTTCTTTTGGCAGGGTATCCAGAATATCTAGATATTCCTCTTCCGAAAGAAGGTCCATTTCTTTTATCCCATCAATAGCCTTAATACCTGATTGAATAACAACGTAGCGTTCGTAGTAAACAACAGCATCAAGCTTCTTAGAAGGAATTCCAAGAAGGTAACCTATTTTATTAGGAAGAGTTCGGAAGTACCAGATATGAGCAACAGGAACAACCAACGAGATGTGTCCCATTCGCTCACGGCGAACTTTCTTTTCGGTAACTTCAACCCCACATCTATCACATACAATACCTTTGTAACGAATACGCTTGTACTTTCCGCAGTGGCATTCATAATCCTTAACAGGACCAAAAATGCGCTCACAGAAAAGACCATCGCGCTCAGGCTTATATGTACGATAGTTAATCGTCTCTGGCTTCAAAACCTCGCCGCTCGAACGTTCGAGTATCTCTTCCGGAGAGGCTAGTCCAATAGAGATTTTGGTGAAGTTGGTTTTAACCTTATTATCTCTTCTGAATGACATATTTTGAGCTTATTTTATTCAATGAAAAGGGAGGCCTACCTATTTTATACAAAATAGGTAGGCTCTATGTTTTTTACTCAAGGTTAACGCTCAATCCTAAGCCGCGTAACTCGTGAAGCAGCACGTTAAGCGACTCTGGAATACCAGCTGGTGGCATTGGTTCGCCCTTAACAATTGCTTCATAGGCTTTAGCACGACCCATAACGTCGTCAGACTTAATGGTGAGAATTTCTTGTAGAATATTGGATGCTCCGAATGCTTCAAGAGCCCAAACTTCCATTTCCCCAAAACGCTGACCCCCGAATTGAGCCTTACCTCCAAGAGGTTGCTGAGTAATAAGTGAGTATGGCCCAATAGAACGCGCGTGCATTTTATCGTCAACCATGTGACCAAGCTTAAGCATGTAGATAATACCTACAGTAGCAGGTTGGTCAAAACGCTCACCTGTACCACCATCATAAAGGTAAGACTTCCCGTTTCTTGGGATTCCAGCCTTGTCGGTGTACTCTGCAATTTGCTCTAATTCAGCACCATCGAAAATTGGGGTTGCAAACTTAACTCCCAGCTCACGACCAGCCCAAGCAAGTACAGTTTCGTAAATCTGTCCAAGGTTCATACGCGAAGGTACCCCTAGTGGATTAAGAACAATGTCAACAATTGTTCCGTTCTCTAGGAATGGCATATCCTCATCACGAACAACCTTAGCAACAATACCCTTGTTACCGTGACGACCTGCCATCTTATCACCAACACGTATCTTACGCTTTTTAGCAATATAAACCTTAGCAAGCTGAACTATACCTGTTGGAAGCTCATCTCCAATTGAGATGTTGAACTTCTTTCTTTTAGCCTCTGCATCAAGCTCCTTAAACTTAATAATGTAGTTATTAATTAGGTTCTTGATGGTAGTATTCTTATCCTTATCGGTTGTCCACTTGTTTGGATTAACATTTAGATAATCAAGATCTACTAGCATCTTTTGGGTAAACTTAACCCCCTTGCCAATTATCTCGGCACCATAGTAATCCTGAACACCCTGTGATGTTTTACCATTAACAAGGTTGAAAAGCTTGTCCACCAACTTCACCCTTAGGTCGTTAGTTTTCTTTTCAAACTCATCGTCAACCTTTTGAAGAAGTACCTTTTCGCTTACTTTACCTTTCTTATCCTTAAGCGACCTAGAGAAAAGCTTCTTATCAATAACAACCCCCCTTAAGGAAGGAGAAGCCTTTAAAGATGCATCCTTAACGTCCCCAGCTTTATCGCCGAAGATTGCTCTTAGAAGCTTTTCTTCAGGAGTTGGATCCGACTCACCTTTTGGAGTAATTTTACCAATAAGAATATCACCTGGCTCAACGGTTGCACCAATACGGATCATACCATTTTCATCCAGATTTCTTGTAGCTTCTTCACTTACGTTAGGAATATCTGAGGTAAGCTCTTCAAGACCACGTTTAGTATCACGTACCTCCATAATGTATTCATCAACATGAATAGAGGTAAAGATATCCTCACGAACCAATCTTTCAGAAATCACAATAGCATCCTCGAAGTTGTAGCCCTTCCAAGGCATGAATGCGACCTTTAGGTTTCGACCAAGAGCTAAATCTCCATTCTCGGTAGAGTACCCATCAGTTAGAATTTGGCCTTTCACAACCCTTTGTCCTCTTTCAACAATCGGACGAAGATTGATGGACGTATTCTGGTTTGTCTTAAGATACTTTGGAAGCCTGTAAATTTTAATCTCAGGATCGAAGCTTACATACCTTTCCTCCTCTGTCATATCGTAACGAAGGTGGATTTCGGCAGCATCAACATACTCGATAACCCCATCAGCCTCAGCAACAACCTGAGTACGGCTATCTCTAACTACCTCGCCTTCTAGCCCAGTCCCCACAAGCGGAGCATCAGGTTGAAGAAGAGGAACTGCCTGACGCATCATGTTAGAGCCCATCAGCGCACGGTTAGCATCGTCATGCTCCAAGAATGGAATTAACGAAGCAGCAATAGATGCAATCTGGTTTGGAGCAACGTCCATCAGATGAATCTGCTCAGGTTCGGCAATAGGGAAGTCACCTTCCAAACGCGACTTAACCCTGCTGGTCGCAAACGTTCCGTCTTCATTAAGCTGAACACTTGCCTGAGCGATAATTTTACCTGCTTCTTCTTCAGCAGATAGGTAAACCAGCCCTTCGGTGCTAAAGTCAACCTTACCTTCAACAACCTTGTGGTATGGAGTTTCGATAAAACCAAGATGGTTGATCTTAGCAAATACACAAAGCGAAGATATCAGACCGATATTTGGACCTTCAGGAGTTTCGATTGGACACAAACGACCATAGTGAGTGTAGTGTACGTCACGAACCTCAAATCCTGCTCTTTCTCTTGAGAGACCGCCAGGTCCTAATGCAGAAAGACGACGCTTATGCGTCATTTCAGCAAGAGGATTGGTTTGATCCATAAACTGAGAAAGCTGGTTCGTTCCGAAGAACGAATTAATTACGCTTGACAACGTTTTAGCATTGATCAGATCTACAGGCGTAAACACTTCGTTATCACGCACGTTCATACGTTCGCGAATAGTTCTAGCCATACGAGCCAAACCAACACTAAACTGGTTTGCAAGCTGTTCACCAACAGTTCTTACACGACGGTTTGAAAGGTGGTCGATATCATCCACATCTGTTTTCGAGTTGATAAGCTGAATAAGATACTTGATGATATTAATAATATCCTCCTTAGTCAGAACTCGAATATCAGAATCAATATTAAGATCCAGCTTCTTGTTGATACGATAACGACCAACTTCTCCTAAGTCATAACGCTTATCAGAGAAGAAAAGCTTGTCAATCACATCACGAGCAGTAGCCTCATCTGGTGGCTCAGAGTTTCTAAGCTGCCTATAGATGTATACAACTGCTTCCTTTTCAGAGTTACAAGGATCCTTTTGTAGAGTGTTATTGATGATAGAGAAATCGGCATTAATACCCTCATCCTTATGAAGGAGAATAGTCTTAGCGCCAGATTCAAGAATCTCATCAATATGATCATTCTCAAGAACGATGTCACGGTCGATAATTACCTCGTTACGCTCGATAGAAACAACCTCGCCAGTATCTTCATCAACAAAGTCTTCTATCCACGATTTAAGCACACGAGCAGCCAGCTTTCGACCAATAAACTTTTTAAGATTAACTTTAGAAACCTTAATCTCGTCAGCAAGATCAAAGATTTCGAGAATATCGCGGTCCGTTTCGTATCCTATAGCACGAAGAAGAGTCGTTACAGGGAGCTTCTTCTTTCGGTCAATGTAGGCATACATCACGCTGTTAATGTCAGTAGCAAATTCGATCCATGATCCCTTGAATGGGATAACACGAGCCGAATATAGTTTAGTTCCGTTAGCGTGAACGCTCTGTCCGAAGAACACGCCAGGAGATCTGTGCAGCTGAGAAACAACCACACGCTCGGCACCATTAATTACAAAAGTTCCCTTAGGAGTCATGTAAGGCACGGTACCTAAATATACATCCTGAATTACGGTATCAAAGTCTTCGTGTTCAGGGTCTGTACAATACAACTTTAGCTTAGCTTTTAGCGGAACGCTATAAGTTAAGCCCCTTTCAAGACACTCTTCGATTGAATAACGAGGAGGATCAATGAAATAGTCAATAAACTCTAAAACGAAGTTATTTCGAGTATCTGTTATCGGGAAGTTTTCCATGAAAACCTTGTAAAGCCCTTCACTTTTTCTATTTTCGGGCGTGGTTTCCATCTGAAAGAAATCCCTGAATGATTGAAGCTGTATCTCAAGAAAATCAGGGTATGATTGCTGATGTTTCGTAGATGAAAAGCTTATTCGCTGGCTGTTTTTGTTTAGAGACATCGTTTCAAGATTTGTTGAACTAAAGTTAGAAAAAACAACAAAAAGGCTTAGAATCTAATACAAATTAGATTCTAAACCCAAATTACCTGTAAGAAAGGTAAATGCTATTTAACTTCAACTTCAGCTCCAGCCTCTTCAAGTTGTGCTTTAATTGATTCTGCTTCTTCCTTAGAAACGTTTTCCTTAACTGCCTTAGGAGCTCCGTCAACTAGATCTTTAGCTTCTTTAAGACCAAGACCAGTCATTTCCTTAACTACCTTAACAACTTGAAGTTTAGCACCACCAGCTGACTTCAAGATAACGTCAAATTGAGTTTTTTCAGCAGCAGCGGCGTCGCCACCAGCAGCAGGTGCAGCAGCTACAGCAACCGCAGCAGCAGCAGGCTCAATGCCATACTCTTCCTTGAGAATCTTAGCTAATTCGTTAACTTCCTTTACAGACAAATTAACCAATTCTTCTGCAAATTTCTTAAGATCTGCCATTTTACTTCGTTTTAAAAAAAATTTTTGACTAAACTACTATTCTTCTCTCTCAGATAGGGTCTTAACAACACCCGATAAAATATTTCCGCCCGATTGCAGCGCAGATATAACGTTCTTCGCTGGAGATTGCAATAGGCCGATGATATCGCCGATAAGCTCTTCCTTGGACTTGATGTTAACAAGTTCTTCAAGGCTAGCCGCACCGATATAAGCGGTATCCTCAACAAATGCACCTTTAAGAACAGGCTTTTGAAGCTTGTTTTTCTTGCTGAACTCCTTAATAAGCTTAGCAGGAACATTGTTCTTTTCAGTTAGCATAATTGAAGTGGAACCCTTAAGCACATCAAAAAGTTCTGTACTTTGGAATTCGATTTGTTCGAGGGCCTTACGTAGTAGAGTGTTCTTTACTACGATAAGCTTGATCTCTTTCTCAAAGCATTGTCTTCTTAGCGCTGCGGTATCCTCAGCATTTAACCCTGAAATATCAGCAAGGTAAAAGTGAGGCGTGTTTCTGAGCTGATCGGCTAGACTATTGATAATAACGTTTTTATCTTCCCTTCTCATAGTAACAAGGTTAAAAAATTACTCGTTAATTGATCTAGGATCAATTTGTAAGCCGGGGCTCATAGTCGATGAAAGGTAAATGCTTCTAATGTAAGTACCTTTCGCAGCAGAAGGCTTAAGCTTGATGATAGTGTTCAAGAATTCGTGAGCGTTGTCTGCAAGCATATTAGGCTCAAAAGACAGCTTACCTACGGATGTATGAACAATACCAAACTTATCTACCTTAAAATCGATCTTACCGCTCTTTACTTCCTTCACTGCTTTTCCCACTTCCATGGTAACAGTTCCGGTTTTAGGGTTAGGCATCAGACCACGAGGACCAAGAATACGACCAAGAGCACCAACCTTAGCCATAACGCTAGGCATAGTAATGATCACATCAACATCGGTCCATCCCCCCTTAATCTTGTCGATGTACTCGTCAAGACCTACATAATCGGCTCCAGCCTCTTGGGCTTCTTGCTCCTTATCGGGGGTGCAGAGAACTAATACGCGGGTCTGCTTACCTGTACCATGAGGTAGAGTCACAACGCCTCTAACCATCTGGTTGGCTTTGCGAGGATCTACACCAAGGCGTACATCGATATCCACTGAGGCGTCAAACTTAGTGAAAGAAATTTCTTTCAAAACTTGAGCAGCCTCTGATAACTTGTAAACCTTGCTTGGCTCAATCTTCGATAAAGCTAGCTTCCTATTTTTGGTAAGTTTACTCATTTCTGCACGCAGTATTTATTATTACAATTGAGGGAATTCTCCTTGAACGGTGATTCCCATGCTTCTTGCTGTACCAGCAACCATTTTCATTGCCGATTCCAAGGTAAAGCAGTTCATATCAGGCATCTTGTCTTGTGCAATAGCCCTAACTTGCTCCCAAGTAATGGTGGCAACTTTCTTACGGTTTGGTTCAGCAGAACCAGATTGAATTTTGGCTGCCTCCTTAAGTTGTACAGCTACTGGTGGTTGTTTAACGATAAAGTCAAACGACTTATCGCTATAAACAGTAATAATGACAGGAAGTACCTTACCGGCCTTTTCTTGTGTCCTGGCATTGAACTGTTTGCAGAATTCCATAATATTCACACCCTTCGAACCTAAAGCAGGTCCTACTGGTGGAGATGGATTTGCTGCGCCACCTTTAATCTGCAACTTAATAAGTCCAGCGACTTCTTTAGCCATAGCAGTTTTTACTTAGTTTAACTACTCTTTTTCAACTTGCATAAAGCTCAACTCCAGAGGAGTCTTTCTGCCAAAAATTTTAACCATCACCTTGAGCTTTTTCTTTTCCTCATTTACCTCTTCAATGATACCATTGAATCCGTTGAAAGGTCCATCCGTAACTTTGACAGACTCTCCAACAACATAAGGAATTGAAATTTCCTCCTCTCCTTCAGTGAGTTCATCAATACGGCCAAGAATTCTGTTAACCTCAGCAGTCCTAAGAGGGATAGGAGCATTTTGGTTTCGAGGATCCCCTAAAAAGCCAATGATGTTAGTAATGTTGGTTAAAATATGTGGAATTTCACCTACTAATGCCGCTTCAATAAGAATATAACCGGGATAGTGAATCCTCTCCTTACTAATTTTTTTACCATTTCTAATTTGGTAAACTTTTTCAGTAGGAATAAGCACCTGCGAGACAAAATCAGAAAGACCTCTGTTTCGTATTTCGTTTTCGATATACTCCTTGGCTTTCTTTTCTTTGCCCCCAATTGCTCTTAGGACATACCACTTTTTTTCGGTTTCGCTCATCGCTCAGTTCCTATTTTTATTACAGCATTTTGTAGATTACCTCCATAAAGTTCCTGAAGGATATGTCCATTGCAAAGACTACGATAGCGAATAGTAGGGAAGCAATCATTACAACTATAGCGCTGCTTTGCAACGTACTCCATGAAGGCCAGGAAACCTTATTTTTGAGTTCGTTATAAGACTCTTTGAAATATTCTTTAATTTTCATAGGTCAAATTTTCTTTAGCACGGGAGGAGCGACTCGAACGCCCGACACTCGGTTTTGGAGACCGATGCTCTACCAACTGAGCTACACCCGTAAAAATAGGATTGGCCATTGAAGACCAATCCTAGAAATATTTACTACTCAAGAATTTCAGTGATCTGACCTGCACCTACAGTTCTACCACCTTCGCGAATTGCGAAACGAAGACCTTGGTTAAGAGCAACTGGAGTGATAAGCTCAACAGTGATAGTGATGTTATCACCAGGCATTACCATTTCAACACCTTCTGGAAGGCTAATTTCACCAGTTACGTCCAAAGTACGTAGGTAGAATTGAGGACGGTACTTATTGTGGAATGGAGTGTGACGTCCACCTTCTTCTTTCTTAAGCACGTAGATCTCAGCCTTAAACTTTGTATGAGGGGTAATAGAACCTGGCTTGGCAATAACCATACCACGACGTATATCTTTCTTATCAATACCACGAAGAAGAAGACCTACGTTGTCACCAGCTTCACCTTGATCAAGAAGCTTACGGAACATTTCAACACCTGTACATACAGACTTCTTTGGCTCTTCGCCAAGACCGATGATTTGAACTTCTTCACCAACCTTAACGATACCAGTTTCAATTCTACCAGTAGCAACAGTACCACGACCAGTGATCGAGAATACGTCTTCAACTGGCATAAGGAATGGCTTTTCGTTGTCACGAGGAGGAATTGGAATATACTCATCAACAGCGTTCATAAGCTCCATAATCTTGTCTTCCCACTTTGGCTCGCCATTAAGACCACCAAGAGCAGAACCACGGATTACAGGTGCATTGTCACCATCGAATTGGTAGAAGCTAAGAAGCTCACGAACTTCCATTTCAACAAGTTCAAGCATTTCTTCGTCTTCAACCATGTCAACCTTGTTAAGGAAAACAACGATCTTAGGAACGTTTACCTGACGAGCAAGAAGAATGTGCTCACGAGTTTGAGGCATAGGACCATCAGTAGCAGCAACTACAAGGATAGCACCGTCCATTTGAGCAGCACCAGTTACCATGTTCTTTACATAGTCGGCGTGACCAGGACAGTCAACGTGCGCATAGTGACGATTTTCAGTTGAGTATTCAACGTGAGCAGTATTAATGGTAATACCACGCTCTTTTTCTTCAGGTGCGTTGTCGATTGAGTCAAAGCTTCTCAACTCAGACAACCCTCTTTTTGCAAGAACGGTAGTAATTGCAGCAGTAAGGGTAGTCTTACCGTGGTCTACGTGACCGATGGTACCTATGTTTACGTGAGGCTTCGATCTGTCAAATTTTTCTTTAGCCATAACTCCAAATTGTTAAACTGTTAGATAAATTTTATTAAACTCCAGTGAGCCGATGACGAGAATTGAACTCGTGACCCCTTCCTTACCAAGGAAGTACTCTACCACTGAGCTACATCGGCAAATACTTTGAGCGGAAGACGAGATTCGAACTCGCGACCCTCAGCTTGGAAGGCTGATGCTCTACCAACTGAGCTACTTCCGCAATAACAAGTGGGGAGAGCAGGATTCGAACCTACGAAGACATAAGTCAGCAGATTTACAGTCTGCCCCAGTTGGCCGCTTTGGTATCTCCCCCAGAAAACTTCGCCTTTAGCAAAAACTATGCCGCAAGCGAAACGCCTCCAATTTCGGTTGGCAAATGTACAAAATATTTATTTTACCACAAAGGTCTATTACGCTTTATTTCATTTTTTTCATAAAGCGGTTTAGATTGTCGGCAAGAACCACAAAAGTACAAAAGAATTGTTTAACTTTTCGCTTATATATCAGCTAATTTAATAAAAAGGAGGAAGTTTCCTTCCTCCTTGATTTTCGTATTTAAGTTTGGCTACAATTTCTTTGCTTTTTCTTTATTTTTGGTGAGTGATACCTTAAGAGTGTCAACGCATAAATCTAGCGCCTCCTCAAATCGTTTGCCTTGTCGCTCAACGAAAACATCGCTACCTGGTAGCGGGATGTTGATTTCGACTTTTTTATTTCCTTCTTCGTGGTTTGGATCTAGCTTCAGATAAACTTCTACAGTGTTTACTTCATCGTTATACTTATTTAACTTCGAGAGCTTTGCTTCGACATAGTCAACAAGCTTCTTGTCGGCGTCGAATTTGATTGATTGAATTTTGATGTTCATATGAAACCTCCTAGCTGTTATTGTCGGCACGTGGATGAGCCTTCATGTATGTTTCTTTAATTTTTTCGAGCGTGTTGTGTGTGTATATCTGCGTTGTACCAATAGAATTATGCCCCAGCAGCTCTTTAATACTAAGCAGATCGGCGCCTTTATCTAGCAGGTGCGTTGCGAAGGTGTGTCTCAGTACGTGCGGACTTCGTTTCCCTCGAACTCCGGCTTCGCCTAGCAGCTCCTTCACTACTCTTTCAACGAGCTTCGGGTATATTTGTTCACCCTTGGAAGTTAAAAAGAGGTAAGTGTTTCCGCATTCGCTAAAATACTCTTGCCTTACGCTAATATAGCGATTAATTAGGAGTTTGGTACTCGGAATTAATGGAATTATTCGCTCTTTTTGCCCTTTTCCTAACACTTTAAGGCTTCCACTTTGAAGATCAAGATCTTCGATCTTGAGAGCAACAAGCTCTCCTCTTCGCATTCCTGTTGTGTACAGGATTTCGACAATAAGAATATTTCGGAGATTGAGGAAGTCGTCATCATCGGGCTTAGGGATTCGATTTACCTCTTCGTACCCAACAAAGGTGGGGAGACGTTTAGGCTGCTTCGGATGGATAACATTGGCAGTTGGGAGCTTTTGAATAGCACCTGATCGTTTTAGGTAGATAAAGAAGGTGCTAAGCGCTGCGATTTTTCTATTGACGGTTCGAGCTGACATGCCAGACTTTACAAGCTCGACAACCCAACCACGGACTAAATGAGAGGTAATTTCGGACGGACAAAAAGTGTCGGGAGTAAAGCACAAAAAATCCACAAACTGTAAAAGATCTGTTATGTAGGCTTTTACAGTATGTGGAGAATATCTTTTTTCCGCAAGAAGGTATTGTTCGAACTGGGAAATCATTTCAACAAGGTATCCTTTAATTCGGATTGTTGCAATGTTTTTCTCAGCTTTTTTACTACTCCTCTACTCGTTGTAGCTGTTGGATGTAGATAGCCTTCTTAATCTGCTCGCGACGCTCGATTGATGGCTTAGTAAAGTACTGACGGTTTCTAAGTTCTTTAAGAATACCTGTCTTTTCGAACTTTCTCTTAAACTTTTTAAGAGCCTTTTCAATGTTTTCTCCTTCTTTGATTGGAACGATTATCATGGTTACAGTTTTTGTTTTCGAGCTGCAAATTTACTAAAAATTCTCTTTAAAAAACAAAATACGCAGATTTTCTTTCCCTTTAAACTTATCTTTTTAGTGGATTTGGTCAGTACAAGTGGAATAGGCAGGCTCAGAAGTAGTTGTAAGCATTAATTTACGGCAATCTGCTAATCAGCAGAGCTGCAATCTACATACTCGCTAAGCTTGCTACATGTAGTGCTGCTGATAACCCGTTCTGAAACGAGCTGTGTAAGCCTACTGATTCGCCCCTTTTTCATCCGATAGTAAATGATATTTCGGGCTTCATAGGATGTCAGGTATGGATGGGCACGGAGTCCCTCATACGTAACGCTATTGATTTTTATCCTCGTCCACCCCGAGGGCTCCAAAAGGAAAGGACGAGCTACAGCAAACCTTGAAGAATCCACCCCTGCAACCTCTAAAAGCTGCTCATTCCTACAAAAACCTCCTAACCGAGATCTATACTCAACAATTTTTTGAGCCGTAAAGCGACCAATACCAGGAAGCTTTTGTAAGATAGCCGTATCAGCCTTGTTTAAATCAACAGGGGCAGGCCGTTGCTTAACCGGATAGACCTTTTGCAAGCTATCCCTATTTTCTTTAATAACGAGATATGGTTCAAGCTCTTTATAGTTTTTATCAGAAACAACATAGGACCGCTTAAAGTCGTCTTTACTACGAAATCGACCTCCCTTTAGCCTGTAGTTAACCAAAGCTTTTGCCTGCTTTTCAGAGAATCCAAGCTTGCGGAAATCTTCGTATGACGCTTTATTAGGATCGAAAAAGAATGGATTCGAAGCGTTTGAATGCTTGAAATTTGGGGAATTGCGATCAGTTAGCGTCTCGCTATTTTGAAAAGGGAAGTAATTTGAAGACCTTTCACTAGCGACAGTCATACTGTCGAATTTTCTAATTTTCTGGTCGACACCTGCCGTTGGGATATACTCGTATGAAGGCGCATAAAAAAGAGCAACCATTACAGCGCTCAATGACAAGAAAAGAAGTACTATGAAACCACGCTGCTCCCACCTAGCAAAAGAAAGGAACTCCTTAATAAATCTTTTAACCATAAACAATTCAAATAAATAATTATAAAGCAGAAGCTTCTTCTAAAATGGGTATCCGATACCAATATGATAGGAAAAGTATTCGCTTTTAGGAAGACCTGTAAGAAGAAATCGGGTACCATAGCTACGAGAAGGATCTACAAGCTTCATTCCCACATCAAATCGAGCGATTAAATAGCCCAAGTTTAATCTTAATCCAACACCCGTATTTGCAGCCACCTGACTTAAGAAGGTATCGAAATTAAACATCGCATCATCCTGCTGCTTGTTTTTAGGAAGTAGCCAAACATTCCCTGCATCTAAGAACAAAGCCCCCTCGAAAGACCATATCAACTTATACCTATACTCCAAGTTTGCTTCCAACTTAAAATCCCCAAGAGCGAGCTGCGCCTGAGGAACAGTATCGATAGAAGCCCCCGGACCAAGCGTTCGAACCTGCCATCCACGAAGGCTATTCGCACCACCAACAAAGAAGTACTTTTCGTATGGAAGCGCAGTAGAGTTGCCGTAAGGCAAAGCAGCCCCGATTTGAAACCTGTAAACAAGACGGTTTTTGGAATCTAATCGCTGGTTGTAAACCATTGTAAAATCAGAACTTAGATACTGAGAGAAAGGCATCCCCCAGATGGAGCGAACACTACTGCTAGACGTAACAGATGTTTTCTTAAGCAAAGGGTTGGCAAGGTAAAGGATATTCCCAGCAGCTTCGAGGTTAAGGATAGAATAGAAGTAGCTATCCTGACTATTGATTTTTTGGTTGTTATAAACCAAAGAGAGGATTCCAGCCGATATAAAATGGTCGGAAAATGCAGCAGAAAGAAGAGGTTTATCCTTTAAATACTTCTTAAGGCTATCATCATCGTACATTTTTATTACGCTAAGATTTACGGGAGTGTACGAAATGCTAAGCTGCTTTTTGCTAGTCCAGCTATAGCCAAAACCAAAGCTGATAAGATTCCGAGTATAGTAAGTTCGACTTTGATAGTTGTAGCTCCCTGTAAACTGGGTTTTGGGAGCCATCAGCTTAAGCCTTTTCTGCAGGTTAAAAGGCATCAAGAACCGAGGAATATAAACAGAAGAAGAAACCCCAAACTCTGAAGAACGATTTACCTTATTTATCACAGTTTCTCGCTGATTACCTTTTAAAAAATCTAGAGAGCCATTAAAGTTTAAGTTAAATCTTTCGGCACCTTTAAGCAGGTTAATATGCGAATAGCCGACGCTACCCTCAATACCCCAAACCTGATTAGAAAGGTAAAGTTCTCCCTCCAACTTATAGGCCTGCAAAGGCATTGGAGTAAGATAAATATTACAAACCAAAGATCGAGGCTTTTTGAACATTACCACGCCAGTAGAAGCGCCCCTTTTAGACTGTTCAGGATTCAGCTCATCAAACCGAATATTAATAGTTCTAAAAATTCTAAGGGCAGAAAGATTCTCGTAGGTTGATACCTCTTGCTGGCTATTATACAGCTCATTAGGACGAACCAGTACTGATCTATTCACGAGAGCCGCCGTTACATTTGGTTTGCCTATATACCTAATATTTATACCATTAACAGAAAGAGTACTAAACTTCGAAAGGTAATCTTTATCAACAAGAGCCTCCGTAGGCTCGTAGTTGGCGTACACGTTAACCTCCGCAATACTAAACTGCTCATGAGCCGAAAACACAACCTTATTAGAAGCAGTATCTACCTGCTGAGGCGACCTAATAATAGCCTTCAATTCGATTTGTCTCTGAGCAATAGTGGAGTCGGCCTCAAAAACGATGTACCCCTTATCAAAAGAGTAGTACCCCGCATTTCTCAAATCCGAAGCAATACGCTCACGCTCACGTTCAAGCACATCGGAATCAAAAATCATTCCATTACGAAGAAGCGAAGAAGCAGTATCTTTAAAAATAGCCTTCAACAAGCTTGTATCAGTAGATGAAAAGGCACTCTTTAGCAGCTTGTAAGGAGTCCCCGCCTTAATATCAATAGAAGCACTAACGAACTTCCCCTTACGATACAACAAAGTGTCAGTCACAATCGAAGAATAGTACCCTTTTGAGTGCAGGTATTGGGTTACCCCCTGTAGCGAACTCTCATAGCTAGCAGAATCAAAAACAGCAGGAGCCTCACCTAATCTTTGAAAGGTTTTATTCATCCATCGCTTAAATTTGGTTTTGCCGGTAGAATCAGAAAGATTGTAGATATAGACACCAAGAGGTAGTCCTAGCAACTTTTTATTTGGCTTTTGAGCGAAGATCCCCAGTATAGCAGGCTTGCTTACCTTCTTGTTATCCACCTTAATGGTCACATCAGATAGGATGTAACCACCCTGAGGGACATGCTTTGTTGAAGAACATCCCCAAAGAATAAACAACGATAATAAAACAAGAAAACGAACCTTCACGCCGCTTGAGTTAAGTTAGTAGAACAAATATAGGAGATTTAACCCAACATTAGATGGATAAAAAAAATGCTCGATTCACATCGAGCACTTTCAACCTCTAAACACCATTGCTACTTAATGTAGCGAAGTTAACCACTTATCTATTAGCCACGGCATAAATGCCGTAATTCTTTCCATTAAAAGAATTTAGATGCAAAACTATAAATTTATTCCAATAAAAATAGCTAAAACATAAAAATTACCATAATCAATGAAACTTTTTGCACAACAAATTTACCTAATGATAACACAAACAAAAAACACAAGGGTACCAAGAGATGCACCTAATATGTAGTTGAAATAGCCGAAATGGAGTACTTTTGCAAAAAAAGGCAATGACAAAGAAGGAAATCGCAGATATAAGAAGGCTCACCCAAAAAAAAGAGAGGCTAGAGCTAAGGCAGTTTGTCGCAGAAGGAGCTAAGACTATTAGCGAAATAGTAGAAGCAGGACTACCCATAAAGCAGCTATACCACACCGAGCATTGCGAAATAGCTACGAACAAAACCACGAAGGTAAGCAAAGAAGAGATGAGCCGGATCTCATCACTAAAAACGCCAACTAGCCATCTGGCTATTTTTGAAATGCCCTCCTACCCTATGCCCGTACACCCCAATGCTAACGAGCTGACAGTTGTACTCGATGAAGTACAAGATCCAGGAAACCTTGGCACCATAATACGGCTAGCCGATTGGTTTGGAATTTCGGAAATTGTTTGTAGTGAGAATACAGCCGACTGCTACAATCCTAAAGTAGTACAAGCCACCATGGGAGCAATTGGACGAGTAAGAGTAAGATACTGCGACATACTTAACTATATAGAAGACGCAATACAACAAAACATTGAAGTATTAGGAACATTTATGGAAGGTGACAACATATATACAGCCAACCTTCCTACAAATGGAATACTAGTTATGGGCAACGAAGGATCAGGAATAAGTACAGCCATAGCAAGCAAAGTAACAATGAGGCTGACCATACCTGCTTTCAAAAAAGAAAAGGTAGAATCGTTAAACGTTGCGATAGCTACCTCTATATGCTGTTCGGAGCTTAGGCGAAGAATGTTCTAGACGTTTGCCCACGCAGCAATTTTTTCGGCGACCCTTTCACCATCAATAGCAGCAGAAATAATTCCTCCTGCATAACCAGCACCCTCAGCACAAGGAAAGAGCCCCACTACCTGAGGATGCTGCAAAGTGTCAGCATCACGAGGGATTCGAACAGGAGACGAAGTGCGCGACTCCACCCCAAGAATCAATGCATCGTTAGAAAGAAAGCCCCGCATCTTTGAACCAAAAGCCTTAAAGCCTTCCTGCAAACGAGAAGCAAAAAAAGGAGGTAGCCACCTATTCATCATAGTCGATTCGACACCAGGATGGTACGAGGTCGATGGAAGGCTCGATGATTTTACTCCAGCCACAAAATCGGCCAGCGCTTGGGCAGGAGCGACAACCCCATTTCCACCATTCTGAAATGCAAGTTGCTCGAGCTCCATCTGCATATACAGGCCAGCCAAAACACCGTGCTTAGCATATTCAGCAGTGTCTTCAACTCTAACCTCAACAACAATCCCCGAATTTGCAAACCGCGAATTGCGAAGAGAAGGAGACATCCCGTTAACCACCACCTGATTGGAATCTGTAGAAGCAGGAACAATAAAACCACCAGGACACATACAAAAAGAGTAGACACCTCGCCCAGCAACCTGATGAACAAGGCTGTAGGCAGCAGCAGGAAGATACTCGCCACGATGCGGAATATGGTACTGAATAGAATCGATGAGCTGCTGAGGATGCTCCACCCTAACTCCCATCGCAAATGGCTTAGGCTCGAGCAAAACACCCTTACTATGCAAAAGCATATAAACATCACGAGCAGAATGACCTGTAGCAAGAACAACGGCACGACCTTCTATCTTATCTCCATTCGTAGTTTTAACCCCGTATGCCTTCCCGTTCTTAATGAGGATATCAGAAACCTGCGCATTAAAAACGACCTTCCCGCCGGAAGAGACGATAGTTTCGCGAATATTGGCAATGATTCTTGGAAGTACATTTGTTCCTATATGAGGATGTGCGTCCGCGAGAATATCCTCACTTGCACCATGAAAGCATAGGACCTCGAGCGCCTTGCGGTAGTCGCCCCTTTTTTTTGAGCGAGTGTAAAGCTTACCATCGGAAAAAGTCCCAGCTCCACCCTCTCCAAAAGCATAGTTAGAATTCGGATCTACTGCCCCATTCCTATTTAAGGAAGCAACATCACGTTTCCGAGTAGATACATCCTTACCACGTTCGAGAACAATTGGCTTAAGACCAAGCTCGATCAGCCTCAAAGCAGCAAAAAGACCTGCAGGACCAGCCCCAACAATAACCACCTCGTCTTTTGATGAAACATCATTATAGCAAAAATTAGCACCAGCTGGCTCAGGAATTGCTTCGTCAACAAAAACGCGAACACCAAGGTTTACCTTCACGTTTCGGCTACGGGCATCGATAGAGCGCCTGGTAACAGAGATGAAAGCAATTTGAGAAGGGCTAACCCTAAGCTGTTGAGCAACAATCGGAAGGTAATACTGCTTGTCTGACGCCTGTTTTGGAGTAAGAACAAGATTTAGATCAAAAGGCATTTGCAAAGTTTTTTGCAAAGGTACTAAAAGCTACTCAAAATTAAAGGATACGACAACCATATCAGTAACAATCCCATCAATAGACTTGGGGAAGTAGTCGTACCCCTCACGGGACTTATTTGACAACATATTCTTAAAGCCTCTCGAATACTTAACTTCGGTAGAAAACTTAAAAAAGGGAAGGTAAAAATCGACACCAATACCAATCTCGGCATACAGATTAAGCTGGTTAAGGCCAATGTAAACATCTTCGCTAAACTTTTTACGAGCAGCTAGATCATACCTTGGAGTAAATCCCCCTATAAAGTACGGACGCGAATCGCTATGACGAACAGCGCTATACTTAAAAAGCACAGGAAGTTCGATCATAGAGGACTCTACCTTCATTGATTTATAGAGCCCCCCTTTAGTCTCAGTTCCATCCATTATACTATAAAAAGAGAAAGTTCTTTGACCAAAAGACATCCCAGGTAGCACCCTCAACGACCAAGAAGAATTAAACCGAAGCTCCGAGATAATATTAACATTAAAACCAGGAGCAACCGACGAGACATCCGTCCACAAGAGCACCGTTTTCCCATCCTCATCAGTTGCAAAGTACCTTTTGCTATCAACCTCAGCATCCATGAAGTTTAGCCCCATAGAAAACCCAAAGTGGATACGCTTAAAATCGTAGGCAGGATTAGTAAGAGGCTTCCCCCTCTGAAGCTGTGCAGAAGCCTGCAAACCAGCCACACAAAGAAGCAGAATTGCTGAGATAATTCTAGGAAGCCTCATAAGTATAAAAGCTATTTTTCTCCGATGTAGATATTAGCTACACCAAAGGTTAGCGGAATAATTCGGCAGCTTTTAAAACCCGCCTCCTCCATCAAACGCGTAAAATCAGCACCACTAGGAAAAGCTTCAACTGACTCGGGCAGGTAGGTGTAAGCCGACTTATCCTTGGAAAATAAGCGACCAACAAACGGAAGAATTTGAAAAAAGTAGAACTTATACAGCTGCTTTATTGGAAATTTCCGAGGCATTGCAAATTCAAGAACAGCAAGCCCTCCACCAGGCTTAACAACCCTGTTAATCTCCCTTAGCCCCTTAAGAGGATCTTCGAAATTCCGCACCCCGAAAGCGACAGTTGCAAAATCGAACGTATTGCTATCGTAGTTTATCATTTCCGAATCACCTTGCTGAAGAAAAACAACCGTATCAAGATTTTTCGCCTTAACCTTTTCTATTCCAACTTCTACCATCTTTATGGCAATGTCAATACCAACAATGCTTTGAGGAGTAAGCTTAGCAAGAGCAATTGCAAGATCGCCAGTACCAGTTGCAATATCAAGAATTCTATCGTGCTTGTACTTACCAACCTCCCTAACTAAACGTTTTCGCCAAAGCTTATCAATTCCTAGAGAAAGAAAATGATTTAAAAAATCGTACTTAGGCGCAATATTATCGAACATGCTTGCCACCTGCTCCTTTTTAGAAGAATCGGAGCCTTCGTATGGTTTCACCACTTTTTTTGATGCCATTTTCTTGATGTTATTCTGGAATGCAAAGGAAACTTTCTTTTTTAAATCGGCAATGAATCCAAACGAAACATCGTCTATTCTGATTTCACCTTTAGTAACATGCCCAACCAATGTTGTAGAAACCCCCTCTTTCCTCATGAGATCAACAAAATGAGCCTCAGACTCTTCGGATACAGAAACTACTACACGTCCCAAACTATCTCCAAATAAAAAATCGGACTGAGAAAGTTCCAAGTCAGAAGTTATATCAAATCCAAGAATAGGCTTGCTAGCCATTTCGAACAAAGAGCAAAAGAGCCCCCCCTTTGATACAGGATTTAATGAGCTGATTAAGCCTTTTAAAACCAGCTGCTCTACCAAATGTTCTGGGATTGAAGCCAGAGCGTGCGAAGCTGCTTGGTGCTGCTTATCTGCTAAAGTGCTAAAGTTAACAAGGTAGATAACATCGCCCTTTTTACGGAAACCATCCATAAGCCGTCCCACGCTGATTTGCAAAGAAGACAACAGGGCAACTACAATTAATGGACTCCTAACACCATCACTGACAGAGCGACTAACTTCGAACGATATCCCCAATACATCGAGAAGAGAAGCCAGCTCGTTTAAAGAATCAAAACTTTCAAGAAGATGCTCCTTCCCAACAACAACCTTAATACTGGCCTGAACAGGAGCTCCAGCATAGCTTTGATGCTCCAAAACTATCCTATAAAACCCAGCGACAATACCTTCAGAACTTGCATCGAATACAAAATTGGAGAAAAGATAACGCCCTCCATTTTTAATTCGAACATACGTAGCCGCAGAAGACCGAGCAGAAGAAAATCCATACGAATTTACTGCAACATTAAAAGCACTAGACATCTGATTCCCCGACATCAGGTCGATGCTCTCTAGCGAATCTTGAATTAGCGTTTCGAGCTTTGCATCGCTCAACACACCTCCAGCAGTAGGATTTAGAACAAGCCGGGCTTTAGAGGCTTCTCCGTTAACACCAGAAGCAACCAAGAAGAGCTCATCAAGGATTAGAGAAGAGATAGCAACCTGTTCATTCCTATATCGGAACGAGTTTTCTCCCGTACCTTCGAAAATTGAGCCACACTCCACAGCCCCATGTACATCAACCAAATCGGAGATTGCAGCAGACTGAGCAGCAGTAGCAACAACAACAAGCGACCTTGGAGCACAGCACTTCTTGTAAGAATCTAAATCGATACTAAGCCGAAACCCCAGCCGAGCAGCCATCCGAAGAATAAACCCAATGCTACAAAGGTTGGAAGCAGAATAAGTGTCGAAGAATAAACCCTCATACCTGATTTTTTTTAAAGAAGCCTCGAGCTCAAGCTCATTTACTATAGCCCCCTTACTACTTAGAGGAATAACATAAACTTTGTATGCATCGGAGTGATGAAAAGCCGAACTATCCTTAGTAGCCGCTAAGCTACACTTAACAAGTAACGACTTTGAAAGCGCATCTGATACCATAACGTTTGCACCCAGAACAGGGATTCCCGCAATAGCAAAAAGCTTAGAGGATTTACCGATTAACCGATCGACGCTAGAACCACCAGCAATAGAAGAAGGAACGAGTCCTGCCAAAGAATAGAATAGAGGCAAACCACCATCTGAAGTTTTAGCAGAAATATCGTAAGACACAGCATCCCATGCCTCGACCCCTAAAGAGATCTTGACCTCACCATCAAAGCACGAGCGATCAGAGCAGGATAGCAATCCCACAAAAAGTTCGTTAACAACAGCTTGTTGCGACTTTGAGAGCTTCGAATAGCTTGCTATTCTGTCATATCCAAGACGAGACTTAGAATCGAATTGGGCACTTCCTAGTAAAGGTGAGTCTGCCATAGCGAGGTGCATTATCTTCAAATATAGCAAATAGTTGAAACTTGTAGTCTGATTTTATAAGTAAATGGATAGAATAATTAACACATCAGACATTACTCTAATAAACAACACTTTAAGCCTAAACAGCCTAGTTCGCAAGCAACGTATGGAACATCCTATCGACCTTTTTTTGTAACTTTGCCCTTCATCCAAGCAACAGCTCAAAAACTAAAAACGACCAAATGAAAAAAATTGCACTCGTTACTGGTGCTACATCGGGAATAGGTAGAGCCACAGCCCTTCTTCTCGCTGAAAATGGCTACAACCTAATAATTACAGGACGAAGACAGGAGCTACTAGACACGCTAAAGAAAGAAATAGAGGTTAAGTTTAAGGCAGACGTACTACCACTTTGCTTTGATATCAGGGATAAAGAGCAGGTTGATAACGCAGTTGCCAATCTCCATGAACGTTGGAAGAAAATTGATGTGCTAATTAACAACGCAGGACTAGCAGCAGGTCTATCGCACCTGCACGAAGGACTAGTTGACGATTGGGAAAGAATGATTGACACCAACATTAAAGGGCTACTTTACATAACCAGAAGCATAGCCCCATTAATGGAAGAGCATAAGTCGGGACACATTGTTAACATAGGATCGATAGCTGGCACCGAGGTTTACGAAAACGGCAACGTTTACTGCGCTACCAAGCATGCAGTAAATGCCCTAACCAAAGCAATGCGAATAGACTTCCTAAAATCGAACATCAAGGTAACGCAAATTCGTCCTGGGATGGTGGAAACCGAATTTTCGATTGTCAGATTTCATGGTGACGAAGAGAAAGCTAAGAATGTTTACTCGGGCGTTACCCCACTATTTGCAGAGGATATTGCGCAAACAATACTGTTTGTACTAACCAGACCAGCACACGTAAGCATCAACGATATCGAAGTAACGCCAACGCAACAGGCAAGTGCCATTTACGTTACTCGAAACGTTTAAGAAACATACAAGAGGGTGTCTAAAAAAGGCCACGAGACACGTACCATACAATTACGAAATGCTACCACAGCCTACTTAATGAGGTACAACTTATTGTAGTACGCAGATCGTTACACGTGTTATACCTTTTTTAGGCACCTTTTTTTAGACCATCACAAAACACAATACACTTATAATCAACACATTAAACTAGTAAAAACATTACAAAATAAGCACTATATTTATACCACCTACAACGTAAACCTAAAAGCAACATGGGAGCTGGATTCTTACTTTTTGGGGTGATATTCATCGCAGGTTTTATAGTACAGCAAAGGCTACAAGCAGTATTCAGAAAATATAGCCAAACACCCCTACGCACATCGCTAACAGGAAGAGAAGTGGCAGAAAAGATGCTACAACAAAACGGGATATACGATGTCCGAGTCATATCAACAGAAGGAGAGCTCAGCGACCACTACAATCCAGCAAACAGAACCGTTAACCTTAGCAAAGATGTATACTGGGGCAAAAGCATCGCATCAGCAGCAGTTGCCGCCCACGAGTGCGGACACGCCATTCAGCATAAAGAAGCCTATCCGATGCTACAGCTACGATCATCTATCGTTCCTATCGTAACATTTGCGTCGCAATCAGTGCAATGGGTTTTACTAGCAGGCGTACTACTGCTTAGCGTTACACCCTTACTATTCATAGCAGGGATTGCACTGCTTGCCATTACAGCCATATTCAGCTTAGTAACCCTGCCCGTCGAATTCGATGCATCGGCAAGAGCGATGGATTGGCTCCGGAGATCTGGTACAACAACAAGCTCCGAAGAAGGCTCTGTAAAAGAATCGCTTGATTGGGCTGCAAGAACCTATATCGTAGCAGCCATAGCATCTGTAGCAACACTTATTTACTACTTAGGATTTTTAAGGAGAGATTGATCTATCAAACAGAATAGTATCTAAAATTAAGAATACCTTAACCCTCAAAAAAACGACCAGCAGCAACGTAAATCACTGATAAACTAAATATTATCCCATGAAAACCATCAGTAAGCTTCTAGCCCTTGGAGCATTGATTAGCTCCGTAAACGTACAGGCAGGCATCATTAATGAGTCGGAGGTAGTAAAAACAAAAAAAGGAGAGGTTCGCATTACCTTTTTAGGACACGCAAGCCTTTTGATCCAGCATGAAGGCAAGAACATCTACATAGACCCAAGCTCTGCCTATAAAAAGAAAGACCTTCCAGAACTTCCGAAAGCCGACTTGATTGCCATCACCCACGAACATTTTGACCACTTGGATAGAAAAGAGATAGAGCAGCTCTCGAAAGAAAGCACAGCCATTATTGCAACCGAAAGCTGTGGAAAGATAGAGGGAGCTACCATAATGAAAAACGGAGATAAAAAAAGCATACTAGGAATTGACATTGAAGCAGTTCCAGCCTACAACCTTGTTCATAAAAACCCGTCGGGCAACTTTTATCATCCCAAAGGAATAGGAAATGGATACATCCTAACAATTGACGGAACACTTTTTTACGTAGCAGGTGACACCGAAAACATCCCAGAGATGAAGCTGCTAAAAAACATAGATGTAGCCTTTTTACCCTACAACCTGCCGTACACCATGGATACACCTATGTTTGTAAATGCAGCTAGCATGGTAAACGCAAAGGTTATTTACCCCTACCACTTCATTGATTCGAATTTGGAAGTACTAAAAGAAGCACTTAAGCAGCAAAAATCGGAAATTAGAATTCGTAAGGTATACTAAACAAAGAGGGGCTGTCTAGAACAAGCAGGGATCACCCACGAAATGCAGCTAAAGCCAATTGGAAGGTCCTATTTCCCCTTTAGACAGCCTCTGACTTAACAGGAGCAACAATAAGCTATCTGCTAGCAAAAACCTCGTAGAATTTACTAAACTGCACCTCTGTTCCCAGAACAAACAGCTTTCCCTCCTTTTCGAGAGGCCTGTCAAGTAAAGGATTGATTAGAATCTCTCCATCGGCAGTTTTATAACCAATAATACTCACGCCAGTAGCCCTTCTGATATGCAAATCATGAATAGGCTGCCCAAAAGCACTCTCGGGGAAAATAGCACAAGGAATTTCCTTATAGTTTTCAGGTGCCCCATCATTGAACGACAAGAGCCTCCAAAAAGCAGAGATATCGGGTTTAAGCACGACGTTTGCCATCATATTCCCACCTATTTCCTCGGGGCGAATAACCGCATCTGCTCCTGCCTTAAGCATTTTATCGTACGAATTCTCCTGCGAAGCTCTACTTACCGTATGGATATTAGGATTAAGCCCCTTCGCGGTAAGAATTACAAAAACATTATCAGCATCAGACGGAAGGGTACAGATGATAGCTTTGGCATGAGTAATTCCAGCCTCTATGAGGCTCTTCTCGTCGGTTGCATCGCCAGAAACCACCACCAGATGCTCCGATTTGGGAGCTTTTTCACCGCCTCTCCTATCAACCACTACAATTTTGGTATTAGATGAAAGAAGCTCGTGGCAAGCAGCACGACCAGTTCTGCCCAATCCACAAATTATAACATGATTTTTCATTTTGCTGATTCTTCTTCGAAGGTACTGGTTAAGAAAGTAGCGCCGCGCATCGCCCTCCACAAAAGAGTGGCTTATAAGCGTAATAGAGTAGGCAAACACCCCTAAGGTTGTAAGGATTAACATCGAAGTAAACAATCGACCAATATCCGATAACGGCTGAACCTCCGTGAAGCCAACTGTACCAACGGTAATAATAGTCATATAAAAAGCATCGAGCAACCTGTAGCTTTCAAGATAAACATAGCCAACTGTACCAAATGAAATCACACCAAGTATCAGCAGGATAGGACGATGAATTTTAGTTACTCGAAAAAAGTTGATCATTTTGAATGCCGCTTAAACAAACATAAAAGTAAGTAATTTGAATGATTATACCATATAAATCAAAAACAGCCCATATAGATAGGCTGTTTTTAAGTTTAAGCGATCAATTTCCAACTAACATTTAAGCGATCTACGAACAAACTACAGAACTCGCTTAGTAACTAAATGGTGTCATAAAAAGCTGAAAGTCTCAAATTAAGCATCGAAATCACAGCGAAACTTGCTTGAGCATCTCAATGTTTGCACTACAAATGTAAGTCAGTTTTCACACGATTTGCACACCAAATCTAACAACACACATAAAAAGAGGGTTGTTAGCAACTGGCAAATTTATACAGTACTGATTTAATGCACTTTACTATATGCAACCGTTTGCATAAAAGGCAAAAAACAACCATAAGTAACCGAGTTTTAACACATACAGAACCATTCGTACAACACGCACACCAATTGACTATCAATTACTACATTTGCAAAAAAACAACTAAGACGTATGAACGAAGCTATAAGCTGCATTTTACAGAGAAAAAGCGTACGCCGCTACCAAGACGTAGCAGTTGAAAATGAGAAAGTAGAGCTGCTACTTAGAGCAGCCATGGCTGCACCTTCGTCAAAGAATAGGCAACCTTGGCAATTTGTAGCCATACGGAACAAGGAAACACTTGAAGAACTGAGCAGGCTTCTGCCGTATGCTAAAATGGTGAAGGATGCCCCCCTTGCTATTGCAATTTGTGGTGATCTATCGAAAACAAAAGAAGAAGAAAAAAACAAGTGGGTAGTTGACTGCTCGGCAGCCACAGAAAACCTTCTCATAGCAGTAGAGTCGCTTGGATTAGGAGCGGTTTGGACTGGCGTTTATCCGGACGAAGATAGAGTTGAGCACGTTTCAAAGCTGCTAAACCTTCCATCTCATGTTATTCCATTAAATATCATCCCCATAGGGTATCCAGAAGGCGAAGCGCTACCCCGAGATAAGTACAATCCGGAATGTATTCATTGGGAAAAATGGGAAAAGTAACCACTAAAATAGATGCAAAGCTTTCGGAGAATCGGAAGCTTTGCTACTTTCTGATTTACAAACCATACGGCATGATGTCGCAGTTTAGCAGGGAAAGCGACAAGCCAACCCTTGCCGACCTTAACTTTACCTTTCCTAAAGATGCCTATCCAGTTGGACGGTTGGACCATGATAGCGAAGGATTGCTACTTATTACTAATGATAAAACACTGAATAACAAACTGCTAAATCCAAAAAATCACTATCAAAAAACTTACTGGGTACAGGTAGATAGAGAAATTACAGAGGAGGCTATTGAGAAGCTTTGCAAAGGAGTGGTAATAAATGTAAACGGCGAATACAAGACAAAGCCCGCCATCGTACGTAGAATAGAATCGCCCGAAATTCCCGATCGTATCCCTCCTGTCAGATTTAGGCTAAACGTACCAACTAGCTGGATTGAAATTGTACTAACCGAAGGGAAAAATAGGCAGGTTAGAAAGATGACGGCCTCAGTTGGATTTCCAACCTTACGGCTCATAAGAACCGCAATAGGGATGCTTAAGCTAAGTAGCATGCAACCCGGAGAAGTGCTTACGCTTAGTACAAAAGAGGTAAGCCTCCTAAAACATCAATAAAAGGCTTATTTCAAACTTTTTAAGGTTCAATTGGGTTTTCTTGATTAAAAGTTTTAGATCCGCAAGGTGTCTAAACAGTATTGAATTTACCAAGAAAACTAAACCATATGCAACCTATCACAATGTCGTTCAAGACAATAGTACACGGACTAGCATTTACAATAGCCCTCGCTTCGTGTTCGAACGACGCAAAGGATTCCTCAAAAAAGAAGGAAAAAGATAAAAAGCCCTTAGAAGTAAACGCAATAATTGCAACCCCATCGAAGCTAGAAGACAATGTTGGAATTAATGGAGCACTTTTGGCCAACGAACAGATAGAGCTAAAAGCAGAGGCACAGGGGAAGATAATAGCCTTATACCTACAAGAAGGAGCCCAAGTAAAAAAGGGAAGCCTGCTTGCAAAGCTAAACGACGCAGACCTACAGGCAACTCTTCGCAAACAAAAGGCACAAGAAGCCCAGCTCGCCAATGAGGAAAGAAGAAAAAAAGCACTTTTAGGAGCCAACGGTATTAGTCAACAGGATTACGAGCAGACAAAAACATCGCTAGAGGCAATAAGGGCAGATATCATGATGACACTTGCCCAGATTGAAAAAACTGAAATAAGGGCACCATTTGACGGTACAGTTGGTTTACGATCGGTGAGCCTTGGAGCATTCGTCAACCAAGCTACCACCCTAGCAAAGCTCATCCAAACACATCCACTAAAAATAGAATTCGACCTACCAGAGAGGTATTCGATGGCAGTAAAAAAGGGACAACAGGTTAGCTTTACCGTAGAAGGCGACAACACCGACTACAACGCTAAGGTCTACGCCTTAGAACCTACTATCGACGCCATGTCGAGAACTGTAAAAGTTAGAGGGTATGCATCCAACCCCAAAAACACGCTTATTCCAGGATCGTACATAAAAGTTAACGTACCCCTCGAAGGAGGAGCCGCAATACTTGTTCCTGCTGAAACAATAGTACCACAGCTTGGCTCTCAAAACATTTACATCGTAAAAGAGGGGAAGGCACAGCTAAAAGAGGTAAAAACAGGCTTTAGAACAGGTACTCATGTTGAGATTATAAAGGGCTTAAACCAAGGCGATACCGTTATAACAACCGGATTGATGATGCTTAAGAGCGACATGCCTGTTACTGCATCTGTAAAGTAGAACAAGAAAACTATCACTATGAGCATTTACGCAACAAGTATAAAACGTCCGGTGCTTACGATGGTTTACTCAATCATCATTGTGCTTTTTGGATTTGTAGGATTTAGCTACCTAGGGGTGAGAGAGTATCCGAGCATTGACCCGCCTGTAGTTACCGTATCAACCTCCTATACAGGAGCTAATGCAGACGTAATAGAAGCCCAAATTACCGAACCGCTAGAAGCATCAATAAATGGTATTCAAGGAATTAAATCGTTATCATCCTCATCTTCGGATGGAAGAAGCAGCATAACGGTAGAATTCGAGCTGGGGAAAGATATGGAGAGCGCCACGAATGATGTTCGGGATAGGGTTTCGCAGGCAATTAGGTTGCTCCCCAAAGATGTAGATCCACCAGTGGTATCAAAGGCTGATGCCGACTCAGATCCAGTAATAGCATTCTCCATTCAGAGTACCAACCGCGATCTGCTATCGTTATCAGACATAGCCAAAAACGTACTAAAAGAAAGGCTACAAACCATCACAGGTGTAAGTCAAGTTAACATTTGGGGAGAGAAAAGGTATGCCATGAAGCTAGAGCTCGATCCATCGAAAATGGCAGCCTACAAGGTTACCCCAAGCGATATCCGAAATGCATTAGCAAAAGAAAACGTAGAGCTTCCGGCAGGTAGAGTAGAAGGGTACAATGCCGAGCTAAGCATCAGAACACTCGGAAGGCTTACAACTACAGAAGAGTTCAACAACCTGATAATAAAAGATGTTGACGGAGTAAACATTAAGCTTAGGGACGTAGGTGTTGCAACCCTTAAGCCCGAAAACGAGCGAAGCATCAACAGAGGCAAGGGTTTGATCCCACAGGTAGCCATAGCTGTAATTCCACAACCAGGCTCAAACCATATCCAAATTGCCGATGAAGCTTACAAACGAATAGAACAGCTTAAGAAGGAGCTTCCAAAAGATATCAACATCAGCACAGTTTGGGACGTAACCAAAAATATCAGGAAGGCAATATTTGAGGTCGAAGAAACCATCATGCTAGCATTTATACTTGTTGTTATTGTTATCTTCTTCTTCCTCCGTAGCTGGCGAACCACTCTTATCCCTATTATTGCCATTCCGATTTCGCTAATTGGAAGTTTTTTTGTGATGTACATTGCTGGCTTCTCAATAAATGTGCTTACACTACTTGGCATTGTACTTACCACCGGGCTGGTAGTTGACGACGCCATTGTGGTGCTTGAAAATATCTTCCAAAAGATAGAAAGAGGTGAAGAACCCTATAAAGCAAGCTTAGAAGGAACAAAGGAAATTTTCTTTGCTGTACTTTCTACTACCATAACGCTTGTTGCCGTTTTCTTCCCTATTATCTTCCTCGAAGGAGTAACTGGCCGACTATTCCGTGAATTTGGGATTGTTGTCGCATCATCAATTCTCATTTCATCATTTGTATCGCTAACCCTTACCCCTATGATGTGCGCCAGAATTTTGAAGCACAGTAATGGAAGTAATAGGTTTTACGATATCTCCGAAAAATTCTTCGTTTGGCTTAGCAATGGCTACTACAGGAGGTTAAAATCGTTTATCCACTACAGGTGGATTGCTATAGCGATTATGGCAGCATCGCTTGTTATCATTTTTATTATTGGCAAAAAGCTACCATCGGAGCTTGCTCCTACCGAAGACAAAGGAAGAGTATCATTAATGGCAACTGCCCCAGAAGGAACCGGATTTGAGAAAATGGATAGCTACATCTTTAACCTTGCACAGGTTGTAGATACCATTCCTGAGGTGGAAAGCATCATTGCGCTCACCTCTCCAGGTTTTGGTAGCGGAGGTGTTAACAATGGGTTTATACGCGTTTCGCTTGTTGGAAAGCAGGATAGGGACCGATCTCAACAGCAAATTGCGGATATGCTCTCGGAAGTCGCAAAGAAGAACAACTTTGCCAAAACCTTTGCAATACAGGAGCAAACCATAAATACAGGACGAGGAGGAGGAATGCCTGTAAGCTTTGTAATACAAGCCTCCTCGTTCGAAAAGCTTAAGGAGTACCTTCCAAAGTTTATGGACAAAGCACAAGCAAGTTCAGCTTTTCAGGTTGTTGATGTTAACCTTAAGTTCAACAAGCCAGAGCTACAAGTTAAAATAGACAGAGACAAAGCTAGGTCGCTAGGAGTAAGCGTTGCCGACATTTCGGAAGCATTACAGCTTTACTTCAGCGGACAAAGGTATGGCTACTTTATAATGAACGGAAAGCAGTACCAGGTAATAGGACAAGCATCTCGAGTTCTACGTGATGATCCTAACGATATCAAAGGTATATTCGTAAGAAGCGATTCTGGCACACTGATACAGCTCGGAGAGCTTGTTTCAACAATTGAGGAAAGCACTCCTCCACAACGCTACAGGTACAATAGGTACATCTCGGCCACCGTATCGGCCAATCCTGCCCCTGGTAAAACAATGGGACAAGGGATTGAGGAGATGCGTAGCATTGCTAAAGAGACATTGGACGACTCCTTTTCCACCACCCTTTCGGGCATCTCGAAACAATTTGAAGAGAGTTCAAATAGCCTATACTTTGCTTTTGCTCTCGCAATTGTACTTATCTACCTCATCCTCGCAGCACAGTTCGAGAGCTTTAGAGATCCACTGATTATTATGTTCACAGTTCCTTTAGCACTTGCAGGTGCACTGCTATCGCTATGGATGTTTGGACAAACCATGAACATCTTTAGTCAGATTGGAATTATAGTGCTAATAGGAATTGTTACAAAGAATGGGATCCTCATTGTAGAATTTGCCAACCAAAAGAAACAGCAAGGAGTAGATATCAAAACTGCCGTAATAGAAGCATCGGCTTCGCGACTACGACCAATACTTATGACTAGCCTTGCAACCGTTTTTGGAACCCTTCCGATTGCACTTGCACTCGGAGCCGCATCAACCAGCCGAATTCCACTTGGGATTGCTGTTATTGGAGGCTTAGTATTTGCGCTAGTTCTCACGCTTTTTGTAATTCCAGCACTTTACACATTTATGTCTAGGAAGACGGCTAACATACGACATAAAGATGTTGATTAACAACCAATTGAAAATCGGTAAAATGAGAAGAATAAAATACGTTGCCATATTGAGCCTTCTTACCCTGGGAGCCGAAGCGCAGGAGCTGTTAACCGTACAAGATGCTATAAAAATAGGTGTAGAAAATGCCTATTCAATACGAATTGCATCCAACGAGGTTGCCATTGCACGAAACAACAACAGCTATGGAAATGCAGGTTTTTTCCCGAAGGTTGATGCAACAGCAAATGCTTCAACTAAGGAAAGCACGGAAAAAGTAACCAAGCTCGACAATAGTACTGCAACTACCACGCCACGTACTACGAGCATCAATGGCAGCATTGCATTGTCATGGACCATATTTGATGGTATGGGAATGTTCATAGCAAAAGATAAGCTTAGCCTTTTGCAACTTCAGGAAGAGACATCTCTCCGAGCTGGTGTTGAGAGCACAATGGCACAAATACTAAGCTTGTACAACACCATCGTACAGCAAAACAAGCTTATATCTGTTTACGAACAGACGATGTCCATTTCGCAGAGGCGCATGCAGATTGCTAAAACAGGGAGAGCAGTAGGTGCGATTTCGGAAGTTGCTCTACTTAAAGCAGAAGTTGACTATAAAACGGATAGCTCTAACCTTGTTCAACAAAAGCTGGCAACGGAGAACCTTAAGGCAGAAATGAACCTCCTAATAGGAAGAGCTCCTGAAACAAAGTTCGAGGTTGCAGGACAGAGCTTCGAACCTATCGAGCTAAGCTACAAGGAGCTGCTTGCAAAAGCGTTAGAACAAAATCCAGCGCTTATTAGGGCCAGGCAAGAACAGGAGGTCAACCAGCTAAACATCAAAGAAGCGAATTCGAGAGGTTTGCCATCCATCACGCTAAGCTCATCGTACACCTACAACAGCAATAGCTACAAAAATGCAGCAAGTAACAAGCTGCAAAGCTACGGTCCATATGTAGGAGCAACCGCCTCAATCCCCCTATTTGATGGCTTTAATGTACGACGAAATGTAAAAAACGCTCGCCTTGCAGCATCGAATGCCGAAATTAGAGCAGCACAGGCCGAAAGTGAGCTTCGCACCGACCTGCTCAAAGCATTTAACTTGCTAACCACTACGCGCACTGTTGTAGCCATAGAGCAAAAATCGATGGAGCTGGCCCAAAAGAATGTAAACATTGCAGTAAAAGCTTACGAAGAAGGGGCGATTAGCGATATTGAGGTTCGCGAAGCCCAGCGTAGCTTTATTGATGTCGCGTTTCGACTACTTAAAGCTCAGGCCGACCTTAAAAATCAGGAGGTAGAGCTGAAACGCTTAAGCGGCAGCCTAAGCTTAGGCAAATAATAAGTTGAGAAAGCCTAAGAAAAGACGTTAGACGGATTACAAAATGCTACCACCTTCCAGTAGTGTAGGCTAGGCAGCATTTTGTAGTACTTAATACGTGCGTCTTGATACTTTTTAAACTCCTACCCTCCTTTTTTAAGACTTTATAATACGGACAATTTCTACTTTTAGGGCTAATCAAAATACACAATATGAATCCCGAAATTAAAACAATCATTTTCGATCTAGGAGGAGTTTTAATAGACTGGAATCCTGAATATGTTTACAGAAAGATTTTTGACAACGACGAGCAGAAAATGAGGTGGTTTTTGACAGAAATATGCCCTTACAGCTGGAACGAAAACCAAGATGCAGGCAAGAGCTGGCCGTTGGCAATTGAGGAAAAAGTTGCCGAATACCCTCAGTATAAAGAGTGGATAGAAGCATACTTCTACCGATGGGAAGAGATGCTGGGAGGATCAATACCTGAAACGGTAGAAGTACTTCGAGCCCTTAAAGAAAAAGGATCATACCAGCTTCTAGCACTTACCAACTGGAGTGCAGATACATTTCCAACCGCTCTCAAGATATTTGATTTCCTAGGTTGGTTCGACGGTATTGTGGTATCAGGAGTCGAAAAAACAAGAAAGCCATTCCCAGAGATCTACCAAATACTTTTCGATAGGTATAACGTAGAACCCACAAAGGCTGTATTTATTGATGATAACAAAAAGAACGTAGAGGTGGGAAAGGAGCTAGGTCTGAGCTGCATTAACCTCTTAAATCCAACCATGCTGAAGGATGAGCTTTGCAAGCTAGGGATAGCGATTTAGGTTTAAATAGGATGTAAATAGAGTATGAGCTAACCTTACATAACGAAAAAAGGAGGGGAAATCCCCCTCCTTTCTAGTTCAGGCTTACCATAAAAGAATGGCTATTATGCGTATAATTCAGCCAAAGTACTGATAGCTTATGCTGGTACGAAATCCCATTTTTAACCGAAGGTACAGAGTAGGTTGTCATTTTGAGCTGCGCAACCAAATGTCTTTTGTATTCCATAGCTTATGATTTTCGATAGTCGTTTAACCAAATTTAAATAAAAAACTAGAAAAAATCTACACCCAATACCAATTTTATCGCACACGCTACTTTTTAAGTTCTAGGTATGCTCTAAAGCCCGCAGCACGGAGCTTGCACGCATTACACTCTCCACATCCTACCCCATAATCGTTCTTTGCTAACGAACCATTGTAGCAGGTAAGCGTCTTGCTTATTACCACATCTACCCCGCCACAAAGATCTGCGAGCATGAATGTTTCAGCCTTATTCAGCCACATGATAGGAGTTTCCACCTCAATAGTAACCTCGCTGGCAAGGTTCATCGTCGCCTTTGCAGATGCAATAAATTCGGCCCTACAATCTGGATAGCCAGAGTAATCTGTTTCGCAAACACCCGTAATCAAGGTGTCGTAACCGATCTTTTGAGCATAGGTGTGTGCGTAAACCAAAAAAATAAGGTTGCGGTTAGGCACAAACGAAGCAGGAAGTCCCCTTTCTGTAAGCCTATCAACATCCTGATTGGCAGATATAAGGGCAGATTCGTTTATGGTTTGAAATTGCTGGGTCAAATCTACAGTCACCTGAGCAACACCTAGCTCCTTGCATATCTCCGAAGCCCATTCTACTTCGGCTGCATGCCGTTGCCCATACAAAAAAGAGATAGCCGTAACCTCCTTGTACTTCTTAAGTGCCCAAAACAGGGAGGTAGTGCTATCTTGTCCTCCCGAAAAAACAACCAAAGCTTTACGCCCGCTTACTCTTTTATTGTAAATATCAATCGCCTTCATTTGTATAACATAAACGACAAAGGTAAGCTTCGCGAGTAAATACAGCAAGCTTTTTAGCCAATTGCGGATAGCAGCCATTCTTACACAACGCTGGTTTTATTAAGATGTAACAGCCTACCTATCAAATATTTTTCGCAACTACTAAAAATGTAGCATATATTTTAGCTAACTTGGTAAGGCTCAAAACGACAAAAGCCAACCGTACCATAAAACCAACTAGCCATGGAAGATCTCAAATCGAGCAATATCGAAAGCATTAAGAAAGCCTGCTCGAAGATTAAGAAGCACACAAAAGCGATGACCTTTGATGATGTAAAAGAGCTTGTAGGTGGAATCGAACAAATGCTTGGAGCTATTACCTTGCTACATGCTGAAATAACCCGAATAGTAAATCTGCAGCACAAGCACTACCATAAATGCAAAGAGATGCTTGCACTTTCGGCAGTACAATGCACTTTATCTCTCGAAAAGATGGCAAAAGATACGGGTAACATTCCGCTAATGGCCATGAGCAGGATGAGCGAAAGCCATCTTAAAAACCTATCCGATAAAGACTTGCACAGCCGATCGAAAGCCATTCTAGCTCTTGTAGATCAGCACAACGAAAAGCTACGGAAGTTTGGCCTTAAAGATAAGGCTAAAGCTCAGCTAGAGGATTGTATCCGTAGCTTTGTTGGTGCCCTAGAGGCCAAAAAAGAAGGAGGTATGCAGGTAAAAACCAACCTTTCGCAAATCAAAAAGCTCACAGATAAAGCTTCATCCCAGCTGCAAAAGCTACATGAAAAGCTAGAAAAACACGGAATTAAGAGTAGAGCCGCTAAATCAGCGGTGTGTTAGAATGCATTCGATAGTCCACCGTACAAAAAGAAAGGTTGCCAATGCGTTACGCTGGCAACCTTTACTATAAACGATAAATAATTAGCTAGTTAAAGTAACGACCTATTTTATTAATTGCCGAAGGCAGCGCAAAAACCACCACCCTATCGTACGGCTGAATGGTAGTATCACCGGTAACAATAATGCTCATATCTCCACGAACCAACCCTCCGATCATTGCATCCTTAGGGAAGTTTATGGTTTTTACAGGACCACGAACAGCAGGACTGCTAGGCTTTACAATAAACTCCATAACTTCAGCATCAGAGCCCGATAGCACTTTAATCGACTGAACATCGGTACTCATCGTAAAGCGGAAAATTCGACCAGCTGTAATTAGCTTCTTATTGATAACCGTATCAACCCCAACGCTTTCGGCAAGCTTTATGTAGTCTATATTCTCAATCTCTGCAATAGTTTTCTTAACGCCCAAACGCTTAGCAAGCATGCAAGCAAGTATGTTTGTTTCCGAATTGCCTGTAACTGCGATAAAAGCATCGGCCTGCTCTAGCCCCTCATCGATAAGAAAATCGGAGTTTCGTCCATCACCGTTAAGAATAAGCGTATTAGGAAGCTCATCAACCAGCCGCTGACATCGTTCCCTACTTATCTCAACCATCTTAACTCCAACCTTGCTCTCCAAATCGCGAGCAATCCAAATTCCAATTCGACTACCACCCAAGATCATAACGTTCTTAACCTCAATGGGCGATTTCCCCGTGAAACGAACCATCTCAGGCGCACCTGCTTCGTTGGTAATTACGTAGATAATATCGCCAACCTTAAACCTTTCAGTCGCAGTAGGAATAATCGTTTCGCCATTTCTCGATATGGCAACAGCACGGTAGTTAAGATCGGTTCTCGAAGTGGTTGCCTGAAGCAACGTTTTGTTAATAATCGGAGACGATTCTTCGAGCCTAAAAACAACCAGCTTAAGCTTTTTATTTGCAAAATCTACAAATTCGGTAGAGAAGCATTGGCTAAGCAGGTCAACCACCTCTCTTCCTGCAATCTTTTCGGGATAGTAAAGATAGTCGATACCCATATCCACAAAAATTTCCTTATTGCTTGGTAGCAGGTACTCATTTTTGTCAATGCGAGCAATTACCTTCTTTGCACCGAGCTTCTTTGCCAACGAAGCCGACAAAATGTTGGTTTCTTCAGAAGGTGTAACAGCAATAAACAGGTCAGACTTCCCGATTCCGGCTTGAAAGAGCGTGTCAAATGAAGATGGGCTCCCATCAATACAGGGTACATCAACATTCGCAGCAAGCTGCTTCCGTCGCTCTTCGTCGTAGTCGATAACAACCAAATCATGCGATTCGTAGCTAAGCATCTTGGCAAGGTGAGTCCCCACCTCTCCTGCTCCTGCAATAATTATCTTCATTGGCCAGTTTCGGTTAAGTTATATAGTTAAGATCTGGACTATTCTATGCCTGCTTACACCTGTAATCGGCGCTAAAGTTTCCTTTAGCCATTGCCGTAAGCTTCCCTTTTACAAGACGCTTACGTAGCGGCGATAGCCGATCTACAAAAAGCGTTCCTTCGAGATGATCGTACTCGTGCTGAATAATACGAGCTGCAATACCATCGAAGGTATCCGTATGCTCAACAAAATTTTCGTCGAGATACTTAATCTTTATGGTTGATTCACGATAAACGTCCTCACGAAGACCTGGCAAGCTGAGGCATCCCTCGTTAAATGGGTAAACATTCCCACTTCTCTCGAGGATCTGAGCATTTATGAAGGTCTTTTTAAAATCGGCTAGCTTAGGATCATCTTCTGCAAAACCCGAGCCATCAATAACAAACAAACGAATAGACCTACCAACTTGTGGAGCAGCAAGTCCTACACCATCAGCATGATACATGGTCTCCCACATATCCTTCAAAAAAGTATCAAAGCCCTCATAGCTTTGATCAATGTCCTGTGCTACCTTTTTAAGCACAGGCGATCCATAAACGTAAATTGGAAGTATCATTGTAATTTAAAGTTTTCTGAGCTCGCAGCTCTGCATATACGATTGCAGAATTATAGTTGCGCTCACCATATCAACAAGCGACTTATCTCTTCTATCCATCTTCTTCACCCCACCGTCAAGAATTGTTTGGTGGGCAAGCTTAGAGGTAAAACGCTCGTCGTACATTTCAACCGTAAGATCTGGGAAATGTTTAGCAAGCTGCTTTAAGAATGGACGAATGTAGCTCATCGACTCCGACTCGGTATTGTCAACCTGCTTTGGAAGTCCCACAACAACCAGATCTACCCTCTCCTTAGCAAAGTAGTCTTTCAAAAAAACAAGTATTTGGGCAGATGGAACCGTGCATAGGCCTGTAGCAATGAGCCTAAGAGGATCAGTAACAGCTAATCCAACCCTTTTCTTTCCGTAATCGATAGCAAGTATTCGTCCCAAATTGTATAAAAATTTAGGTGCAAAGGTAATAAACTACCTTCGAATTAGTAGGGCGGTTGTCCATAATTAATTTTAAGCTCGTTTACCTGTTCCTTGGTTGCCTTAAGAGTTAAACCTCCTCGCATAATTACCTCTTCTTTAAGCAGTATCTCTAGGTGCTTAAGGTTAATCAGCAGCCCGCTTGATATTCGATAGAACTTACCTCCAGAAAGGGTATCTTCTAGGTTATCTATATTTTTTTGCGCCACTATCTCCTTGCCGTTGGACATGTAGGCAACAACCTCCTTACCTTCCGATTTGAAGGCTAGCACATCTTCTACCTCAACAACCTCTATCCTATTCTTGGTTGGAAGGCACAGCTTGCTTGGAAGCTCGTTGGCAAGGTTAGAGAAAAGGGTCATGTACTGCAACGACGAATCTTTAACAAACCCTTTGTTCGACTTTATCTTTTCGAGCGCTTTGGTAAGATCATCCTTACAAACTGGTTTTTGGATAAACTCTATGGCACTATACTTTAGAGCCTTAACTGCCAAATGGTTGTACGCCGTAACAAAAACAATCTCAAAGTTTCTGGTAGGGAGCTCTTCAAGTATGTCGAAACCTGTTCCATCGGGCATCATGATATCGAGGAAAACCACATCGGGATTATGAGCTTGAATCTCCTTCTTTGCAGCAGGGACAGACGATGCGGTGGCAACAATCTGAAGATCCTCGCAATACTTCGAAAGCATTATGCTTAGCGATTCGATCGCTGCACGCTCGTCATCTACAATAATAGCTTTTAGTGCATCCATGGTACTAATCGGCAAATTGATTAACGTGTTTTGAAGACATAAAATCGCGAGGGATAATAAGTATTACTTCTGTACCCAAAGCGTTTCCATCATTGTCGTACTTATCAACATACTCAAAGCTAAAATCTTTACTATAAAGCGATCTTAGAATCTCCATACGTCGTCCAGTAATTTTGGTGGCAAATGACTTATGCTTCTTGGTAGCACTCATACTCTGAATTTCGTACGATTTAACACGGCCAATTCCGTCATCGACAACCGAACATTTTATGAATGCCCCTGCGTTTTTTATGCTAACCTGTATATGTCCATTACTAGTTTTAGGCATTATTCCATGCCAAATTGCATTTTCCACATAGGGCTGTATCAGAAGCGTTGGAATGTAGGTCTCGGTGAGCGATATGGTAGAATCGCACTCTATACTATACGAGAACTTTCCTTCGCACCTCAAAGCCTCCAGCTCGAGGTACAGCTCTAGGGCATCCAATTCTTCCTTTAAAGTTATATTAATCTTATTAGAATTCTCCAGTGTTTTTCGCATTAAGCTCGAAAATCTTGAAAGATAGTGCAAAGACGAATCAACATCGCACTTAAGAATGTATAGCTGTATGGAGTTTAAGGTATTAAAAATAAAGTGGGGATTCATCTGCAAGCTTAAGCTCTGGTTACGCCATAGGTTCCCTTTTCGCTCGTACATGTTTATTTTTTGAACTATGCGTAAGCGTGTAAGAAATACCGCATATACCATAAGAACAATAAATATCAGGCAGATCCCGTAGAACCAAAACGTATTCCAAAACGGCTTCGCGATGGAAAAGCTTATACTAGCCTCCTGCTTGCTCCAAATTCCATCGTTATTCATCGCGCTTATGCTAACTTTATAATCGCCGGGGTTAAGCTTATACAGCTTTAGCGATTCTTCTGTGGTATAAAACCATCTATCCGAAAGACCGTCAACCCTATACTTGTACATAACATCGGCAACCCTCTTAAATGTAAGTGCATGAAAAGATATGTCAACAAAGTTCTGATCGTACTTAAGCGTTATCGGCTGCGAAAAATCTACCATACGATCGTTAACCTTTAATGATGTCACTTCTACAGGCGGAGGAACCCTATTAAACGCACCTTTAACCCTATCAAATCTTGATAATCCAGACATGGTTGCAAAGTAAACGTACCGACCGTTTACACACACATCTCGCACATCCGTGCTAATAAGTCCGTGCGACGTATTGTAGTGCTTTATGGTATACTTTAATGGCTCTTTTGATACAATTGTTATGCACTCTACCCCCGAGTTGGAAGAAACCCAAACCTGATTTCCTGCAAAATCGAAGCCCGTAATACTGCTCGACTGTAGCCCCTTCTCTGCATTAATTTGCACCAGCTTATCCTTATCAAGTATTAGTATGCCGTTGGTTTTTGTCCCCATCCACACTCTTCCATCATAGGGATTTTGCTTCCCTTTTATAATGCTATTATTCAGAAGAGGATTCCTTTCTCCTACCTTCCTTATTTTCCCATTTTTGAGCAAGTAGAGCGAAGTCGAAAATATCCACAAATTACCGTTTCTATCTTCGGTTAAGTAGTAAACTATACCTGTAAAAGATTTATCCTCAAAAGAATCGTACACGATCTTGTCGTCTAAAACCTTCTTAAATCCACGGGTAGATGCAATCCAGAAGCCTCCATCTCTCGATTTGGATATGCTGCGAGGCAAGAGCGCATAGTTGGGATTGCTATTGCCTTTAGTTAGCTCCTTTTCGTAGGGACTTAGTTTTGTGCCTCTTATTTTGTAAAGAATATCTGAAGAAACAAGTATTGATCCATCTTCAGCCCTACTGAAACCTTTAACATAAGCAGTCTTATTAAATGGATTTACGATGTTTTGTATGCTCCCATTTTTTGAAATTTTTGACACAAATCCATCGGCGTAACCAACCCAAACATCTCCATCAACACACATCACCTTCGACACCCTATCAGACATTAGTCCATCTTGCGCAGTATAGTTTATGAACGATAGAGAGGGGGTGTAAAAAATTCCCGAATTGAGCGTCGCAAACCAGTAAGAACCTTCCCTATCTTCAAAGATTGACGTTACAATTTCCTTGGGAAATATCAAAAATCGAAAGTTCCGATCAAAATCTTCAGAAGCATAACACCTCGCACCAAGCCCATTTATCGACACCCAAACATTGTCCTCCCTATCTTGGTAAAGCCCCGTTACAGCATCTTCCATTTGGTAGTGCTTTTGCCCCTGTTTGCCTACCACATACACATCCTTATTAATCGAAAATACTTTATTGCCATTTCGTAACCTAGCGGCATAAACATGCGTAGGCGTAACGCTGAGATTGATGAAAGATGCCTTTCCGCTCTCATCAATTAGCTTCACCTTGGATATGGTAGCAACATTTCTATTTTCAAATAAGCCCTCAGAATAGGAGATAAACGGATTTTTGGTGCGAAAGTCAATCACCACTTTTTCCATTTGATTAGCATACTTACTCAAAAAAGCCCCCCTAGGCGTAATCACAGCACCACCTCTCTCCTTTACCGAAAGCTCAGCCGATGAGTCGGAAAACGGAAAAAAGGTGTTGCGAACATACACCTTATTGATACTATACTTGTTCTGAATTTGGCTGTTGTAGCGAAATGGAATGGCAACTTTGTCGTACTTGTAGATGTTTCCGTATAGCGAAATCAGCCAAATATGCTTCTTTTTATCCTCGTATATTTCGCTAATTATCATGCTCTTGGTTTCACCAGGATTGTCTATCGCGACAAATCGTTTCCCGTTAAAGCGGTAAGCTCCGATTGCTGTTCCTGCCCAAATCACGCCTTTTGAATCCTGAAAAAGATGGTAAACCTCATTGGTAGGTAAGCCGTCTGCTACAGTATATTGTTTAAGTGTAGGAATCTGCGAATAAGCTGTAAATCCAACAATAGCAAGAAGAAGAAAGAGGGAATAACCCTTAAAACGTATCATCAAGTTAGGCTAAAAGTTTGCAAGCCTAATATACAAAAAAGGCAGGAGAAAATCTCCTGCCTAAATATATCAATCATTAAAGAGCTACTCTTTAGTATAATCCATACTAGCAAGTCGCTTGTATGAATTGTAACGCCATTTAGCATTCTCTTCAGAAGCAAGGAATAGCTCATCTGCAACCTCTGGGAATCCCTTCTTAAGCGAAGTATAGCGTACTTCATTCATCAAGAAGCTCTGAAACTTAGTCCAATCGGGTTCCTTAGAATCAATCACAAATGGATTCTTACCTTCGGCTTCCATAAGTGGGTTGTACCTGTATAGATGCCAGTATCCACACTCAACTGCAAGCTTAGACTCCTTCTGAGAATGTCCCATACCGTTTTTAAGTCCGTGGTTGATACATGGCGAGTAAGCAATAATAAGTGATGGACCTGGGTATGCCTCTGCCTCTTTAATGGCTTGGAAGTACTGATTTTGGTTAGCACCCATTGCAACCTGTGCAACATATACATAACCATAAGACATCGCAATCATACCTAGATCTTTCTTGCGAACACGCTTACCCGAAGCTGCAAACTTCGCAACAGCCGCAACTGGAGTCGATTTAGACGATTGTCCACCAGTGTTAGAGTAAACCTCGGTATCCATAACAAGGATATTTACATCTTCACCAGAAGCAATAACATGGTCTAAACCTCCAAATCCGATGTCGTATGCCCAACCATCTCCTCCGAAAATCCATTGCGACTTCTTCACAAAGTAGCTCTTAAGCGCAAGAAGTTCTTTTGCAACTTCAGAATTTTCAGCAAGTAGCGCAGCCTCAAGCTTAGCCGAAGCAGCTCTACTCTTCTCCGCAAACTCCATGCAGTCAATCCATTCAGCAGCGATTGCAGCTGTTTCTGCGCTAAAGGTTCCTAGATTTTCAGCTAGCTTATTCTTAATGTTTTCACGCATCTTCTGAACACCCACATGCATACCTAAACCAAACTCGGCGTTATCTTCGAAAAGCGAGTTAGCCCAAGCAGGACCATGACCCTTAGAGTTGGTGCAGTATGGAGTTGCAGGAGCAGAACCTCCGTAGATAGAAGAACAGCCTGTTGCATTGGCAACCAACATTCTATCGCCAAAAAGTTGAGTAATTGCCTTAATGTAAGGAGTTTCACCACAACCAGCACATGCTCCAGAGAACTCAAACAAAGGCTGAGCAAACTGTAAGTTCTTAACGGTCTTGGTTTTATCAAGAATTGTATCCTTGTAACCTACCTTATTATGCATGTAGTCCCAACGCTCTGTTTCAACCATTTGAGTTTCCAAATGCTTCATAACCAAAGCCTTGTTAGGAGCAGGACAAACATCAGCACAGTTACCACAACCAGTACAGTCGAGTGGACTTACTTGTATTCTAAACTGATACTCCTTAACAGCACCATTACCCTTAACAAGCTCTGTACCAGCAGGTACACCTGCAGCCTCATCTTGAGTAAGTAGGAATGGACGAATTGCTGCGTGAGGACAAACATATGCACATTGGTTACACTGAATACAGTTAGAGCCCTGCCATTCTGGAACGTTAACTGCAATTCCACGCTTTTCGTAAGCCGTTGTTCCTGCAGGGAAAGTTCCATCCTCATAACCTAAGAATGCACTCACTGGTAGATCATCGCCCATTTGAGCGTTAATAGGATCTACGATTTTTTGAATAAACTCAGGAGCATTGGTATTGAAAGTAAGTGGTTCTGCCTCGATAGATACCCATTCTGCTGGTACATCCACCTTAACAACTTCTCCACCACGATCTACAGCAGCGTTGTTCATGTTTACAATCTCTTCGCCCTTCTTACCGTAGCTCTTTACAATTGCCTTTTTCATCTGCTCTACGGCCTTTTCGTAAGGAATTACGCTGGCAATCTTAAAGAATGCAGATTGAAGAATGGTGTTGGTACGATTTCCAAGTCCAATTTCTTCGGCAATTGCAGTTGCATTTATAATGTAGAAGTTAACCTTCCTTTGAGCCAAAATCTTTTTAACCGAGCTAGGAAGCTTAGCCTTAGTCTCTTCTACGTCCCAAACAGAGTTCAACAGGAATGTTCCATTTTCCTTAATGCCTCTGAGCATATCGTACTTCCACAAGTACGATGGTACGTGGCAAGCAACAAAATCGGGAGTTGAAACTAGGTACGACGAACGTATTGGGGTATCTCCAAAACGTAGGTGAGATATGGTTATACCTCCAGACTTTTTAGAGTCGTATGCAAAGTATGCCTGGCAGTACTTGTCTGTCGAATCCCCAATAATCTTGATGGTATTTTTGTTTGCACCAACAGTACCATCAGAGCCTAATCCGTAGAATTTCCCTTCGAAAGTTCCAGCAGATGCCAACGAAATTTCGGGTAGCTGAGGAAGCGACTTAAAAGTTACATCATCAACAATACCAATGGTAAAGTGATCCTTGGGTTCGGTCATCTTTAGATTCTCGAAAACCGAGATGATTTGAGATGGTGTGGTATCTTTTGAAGATAATCCATATCGACCACCTACAATAATAGGGGCATTTTCTTTACCATAGAATAGCTCCTTAATGTCAAGGAACAATGGTTCGCCATTTGCTCCAGGCTCCTTTGTTCTATCGAGTACAGCAATACGCTTAACCGATTTAGGAAGAACATCAAAGAAGTACTTAGCTGAGAATGGACGGTACAGGTGGATATTTAGCAAACCAACCTTTTCACCCTTAGCGGTTAGATGGTCAACAACCTCTCTAATTGGATCGGTAACAGACCCCATTGCAATAACAATGTTCTCTGCATTAGGATCACCGTAGTAGGTGAATGGCTTGTATTCGCGTCCTGTAATTTGGCTTATTTGCTTCATATACTCAGCAACTACATCAGGGATAGCATCGTAGTACTTGTTGCTAACCTCACGTGTTTGGAAGTATATATCAGGATTTTGAGCAGTACCGCGAGTTACTGGATGCTCTGGATTTAGTGCTCTATCGCGGAATGCCTGAAGAGCATTACGATCAACAAGAGATGCTAAATCATCCATATCCATCATTTCAATCTTTTGGATTTCATGCGATGTGCGGAAACCATCAAAGAAGTGAAGGAATGGAATACGGGTTTTGATAGAAGCAAGGTGGGCAATACCTGCCAAATCCATTACTTCTTGTACAGAACCAGTTGCAAGCATTGCAAAACCAGTTGGGCGAGCAGCCATTACGTCTTGGTGGTCGCCAAAGATTGAAAGAGCTTGAGCGGCTAACGCACGTGCAGAAACGTGAAATACTCCAGGAAGCATTTCACCTGCAATCTTGTACATGTTAGGTAGCATAAGCATCAAGCCTTGCGAAGCCGTAAATGTGGTAGTTAGCGCTCCCGCTTGTAGTGAACCGTGAACAGCACCAGCTGCTCCGGCCTCTGATTGCATTTCAACAACTCGAACCGTTTCTCCAAAGATGTTTTTCTTACCATTTGCAGCCCATTCATCTACATATTCTGCCATAGTTGACGAGGGCGTGATAGGATAAATTGCTGCTACTTCGCTAAACATGTACGAAATATGAGCTGCAGCATAGTTACCATCACAGGTAATAAACTTTTTGCTTTTTGTCATCGTCACTTAATTTATTAAGGAATAAGCATTTGCTTTAGTCGTGGCACAAAAATAAGGAAAAATAGCCGCTCTGATACTTACTTAGTTTCGATTAAGTAATTATCAAATTGTCTGCTAATTAATTAACAACTCAATTGTAGGTATTACAGCTAATTGAAGGATTAAAAAGTTTAAATCAAAATCCACTTATAGCTATATTTAACAAATAGGGTGGCCAGTAAGCCACCCTATTGTAAAGCTATACTAACGGGATCCTAGTCGCTATTCATCGACACAAGAAACTCCTCGTTAGAAACGGTCTTAGCCATTCTATCTCTTAGGAAGGTCATTGCCTCAACCGAGTTCATATCTGATAGGTAGTTTCGGAGTATCCAAACACGCTGTAATGTATCCTTGTCGAGCAGCAGATCATCTCTTCTGGTGCTAGAAAGCGTAACGTCAACAGCAGGGAATACGCGTCTATTAGAAAGCTTACGATCGAGCTGCAGCTCCATGTTACCTGTACCCTTAAACTCTTCAAAGATAACATCGTCCATCTTCGAACCGGTTTCGGTAAGCGCTGTAGCTAGAATGGTAAGCGAACCTCCATTTTCAATATTTCGGGCAGCACCAAAGAATCGCTTAGGTTTGTGTAAAGCATTTGCATCAACACCTCCCGAAAGCACCTTACCTGAAGCTGGTTGCACAGTATTAAATGCGCGAGCTAAGCGAGTTATAGAGTCAAGTAGGATAACAACATCGTGGCCACACTCTACAAGTCGTTTTGCCTTCTCAAGCACTATGTTTGCCACCTTAACGTGCCTCTCTGCTGGTTCATCAAAGGTAGATGCAACCACCTCTGCTTTTACGCTTCGAGCCATGTCGGTAACCTCCTCAGGACGCTCGTCGATAAGTAGCACGATCATATATACTTCAGGATGATTGTCTGCTATTGCATTGGCAATCTCCTTAAGCAGCATTGTTTTACCTGTTTTAGGCTGGGCAACAATCAAACCTCTTTGGCCCTTACCAATTGGCGAGAATAGATCTACCACACGGGCCGATAGGTTGTTGTGTCCCTTCCCTACTAGAGTAAACTTTTCGGTTGGGAATAGCGGAGTAAGGTAGTCGAACGGAACTCTATCGCGAATAAAATCGGGATCCCTTCCGTTAATCGACTGAACTTTAATGAGGGGGAAGTACTTTTCGCCCTCTTTGGGAGGTCTAATGTCTCCTGTTATAGTATCTCCAGTCTTTAGCCCAAAGAGCTTTCTCTGCGACATCGATACGTATATATCGTCAGGAGAGTTCAAGTAGTTGTAGTCTGACGACCTCATAAAACCGTAACCGTCTGGCATAATTTCCAAAACTCCTGTTGCGGTGATTCGTCCATCAAACTCATACCTATCATTCTTTTTACTTGAACCAATATTTGGCTGCGCTTCTTGAGGCTTAACGTCAAAAAGATCTTCGGGCACACCCAAAATTGGGGCTGCCTCAGGGCTACGTTCTGCGCCTGCTACAAAGCTATCATCATCAGCCTCATCCTCCGATGGGAATACAGGAGCAACATAGCTATCCTCAATTATCTCATCAAGAACAACCTTTTCTTGGTTGGAATTGCGTGGGTTAAATGCACGGTTAGGCTGATGTCCTGGCTTACCACCCTTATCTTGCCTATTCTTTTGGTCTTGCTGACGAGGAAAGAGACGTTCTGGACGCTGCTGGGGATTAGCTTGCGCTGGCTGTTCGGTTTTAGGTCCTGATGGATCCGATTGGCTGGGTGAATTTTCACTGGCAAAACCTAGCACTCTCTCAAACCTTACATTACCCTTTTTAAGCCTCTCACGTTTAACCTTTGGCTCCTCGTGATTCGAAATCGGCTTTTCTTCTTTTGCTTCTACAACTGGTTGTACCTCTTCTACCTTTGGTACAGAAACAGGCTCTGGCTCCGGAGTAAGAACTTCGGGTTGCACCTCTTCTTTAGCTGGTTTTGGCTTCGGAGCATCTACTTTTTTCTTCGATGGCTCCTTTTTTGTAGGGGCAGTTGCGGCCTGTAAAGCTTGCTCATCCAATATTTTATATATCAAATCTTGCTTTTTAAGCGAATCGACACGCTTAATGTTGAGCTGCTTCGCGATTTCTTTCAAATCAGACAGCAGCTTGCTGTTCAGCTCTAAAATATCATACATATAATCAACTATGAATTATTCCGTTTGAATGCGTATTCATGGAATTGTCCTGAGAAAAACTCTTGAATTACGAAAGGGGATTGATTCTATTAGAAGTCATAAATCTCTGCAATAATAGAACAAGTAAGTAGAAATTGCAACTTTTATCCAACTTTTTTGTTCAAAACAAGTAAAAGAAAGGTGAAAAAAAGGTGCTAATAGGCAGAGTTTAATTTGTTGAAACAACATTTTCGACTATATTTACTAAATTCTGTTAACTAAACTTACGGCATGAGGCAGCTCAAAATAACTAAGCAGGTTACCAATAGGGAAACTCCTTCACTAGACAAGTATTTGCACGAAATCGGAAAGGAGGATTTGATTTCGGCCGAAGAAGAAATATTACTTGCTCGAAGAATTAAACAGGGCGACCAAAAGGCTATAGAAAAGCTAATCAGGGCCAACCTTCGTTTTGTTGTATCTGTAGCAAAACAATATCAAAATCAAGGACTTACACTTTCCGACTTAATTAACGAGGGTAACCTTGGACTGATTAAGGCTACTCAGCGTTTTGATGATACTCGAGGATTTAAGTTTATTTCCTATGCTGTTTGGTGGATTAGACAGGCCATCCTCCAAGCTCTTGCTGAGCAAGCTCGGATTGTTCGGCTACCTCTTAACAAAATTGGCTCTCTCAATAAAATTAATAAAGCTTTTTCCGATCTAGAACAGCAGTTCGAACGTGAACCATCAATTGAAGAAATTTCTGACATCGTTGAAATAGGGCCTAGAGAAATACGCGAGGTGCTTAAAAGTTCGTCTCGACCTGTTTCGATGGATGCCCCGATTGGAACCGATGAGGATATGGCGCTGCATGATATACTTCTTGACGTAGAAGAGCAAACGCCTGATGGAGATATGTCTTACGACTCGTTAAAAACCGAGATTCACCGCATCCTTAACTCGCTTACCGAAAGGGAATCAACCATCCTTCAGCTATACTTCGGACTAAACGGTAACCATCCGCATACGCTTGACGAGATTGGTGTTAAGGTTGACCTTACCCGAGAGCGAGTTCGGCAAATTAAGGAGAAAGCCCTTCGTAAGCTGAAGTCTATGGCCAAGGAGAAAGTGCTACGAGGCTACCTTTAGCAAACCTCAATGCTAGGCGGTTTAACCGCCTTTTCTTATTTTTGCAAAAAAAACACAATGGCTCATTTAGTATCCCCCTCACTCCTAGCCGCCGATTTTACCAAGCTGGGGCAAGAGGTTGAAATGATAAACAGTAGTGCAGCGGAATGGCTTCATCTCGATATAATGGATGGTGTATTTGTTCCAAACATATCGTTTGGACTACCTGTGCTTGAATCGATAAGGCCAATTCTGAAGAAGAAGATGGATGTCCATCTAATGATTGTTAATCCAGAACGATACATAGAAGCTTTCAAAAAGGCAGGAGCTGATATCCTCACCGTACATTATGAAACGTGCCCTCACCTGCACCGTACAATACAAGAGATCAAAGCACATCAAATGTTAGCTGGAGTATCTCTTAATCCGCACACTCCCATTACATTGCTAGAAGAGATTATTGCAGAGGTTGATATGGTACTACTAATGAGCGTAAACCCAGGATTTGGAGGGCAAAGGTTTATCAACAGCACCTTAGCGAAGGTAGAGAAGCTCAAGGAACTTATACTTTGTAAGAATTCTAACGCCCTTATTCAAATAGATGGAGGTGTTGATGAAACAAATGCTAGCGCACTTTATAAAGCTGGAGCCGACTGCTTAGTTGCAGGAAGTGCTGTCTTTAGAGCTGCAGACCCAATATTGGCAATTAACAATTTGAAAAACGCATAAATAGCGTATCTTTGCAATACTATTTTCGTAAAAAAGCACAATCTGATAAGGGGCTGTATTGGTTTTGACAGCAAGCCGAGTCGGAAAGGTAGCATGCCGAGCGTTGTGATTCTAGCTCGTAAATATCAGGTCTCAAATTATAAATGGCGAAAATAGCTACGCTCTCGCTGCTTAATATCACCAAGTGATTTAGCTTAATCTCAGGATCCAAGGCGGTCTAGAGACGAGAATCCCGCCCAAGTTCCTGCTCTTTGGACAAAGGCATACGGGGTTTCAAAACTATAGAGCTGGCAGCAGTGATGCCTCTAAGCGGCTGCAAGATTCAGAGGATAAGGAAGATGCTAGAAGGCTTTCTGTCAGGCTTCTTCTCGAAATAAAAGGTGAAAGCTAAGCATGTAGCGACCTTTTGGGTTCCTTGTTTGGACGAGGGTTCGACACCCTCCAGCTCCACAATACGCTTATAACTAGTTGATTATCAGCTAGTTATAAGCAAAACAAACAGAGTAATTTTTGTCTCTACTGTTTCTAGTAACTAAAATGCGTGTTTCGGATGATTGAATTGTTGGGGAACATTCAATTAAAGAAGGCGCAAATGAAAAAGGTTGTAGTCCGTTTGCCTAAGATCTATTCGGCCAACGGAGATTTAAGTAAAAAGTGGTTTGTGTACTATTATGTGATCAATCCATTAACGGATAGATTACAGCGGTTCCAAACTAAATCTAACGTAAATTCTTTTGATACTTCGAAGGAAAGAATGTCTGCATGTATTGCCTTACAAGCAGAACTCAAAAAGAAGTTAATGTCAGGGTGG
>Ga0209464_10000025_pt1 | contig 54713 bp, 38 predicted proteins | sample DOMMetBare1Fresh_2_FD_187473 | JGI IMG/M metagenome (GOLD analysis project Ga0209464, IMG submission 187473) | Wetland sediment microbial communities from St. Louis River estuary, USA, under dissolved organic matter induced mercury methylation -... | ecosystem: Environmental > Aquatic >...
TCCAGTAACGGTGTCTTTTTTCGAACGTACCTTCATTTCTAGGTTATTGCCCAACGAGAAGCTCATTGCACTCGAGTTTCCTGCTGATGGACCTCCATATACGCCCTGCTCAAAAATCGAATACTTTTGTGTATGCCCAAGTGTATCGGTCTGTACGGTCTTAAAGAAACCATAGCGAGGGTTTGCAAAGTTAGGCGTAAACGAATAGCTAATTGATGGTGTCATTTTATGGCGAATAGCTTGTACTGCCATGCCTTTTTTGAAGGTGTACATGCCATACACAGTAGTTGAAGTCCCAATGCCAAAGCTATAGTCGTAGGCTCTCTTAAAGCCTTTAACAGTATCTATATCAAGTCTTTTAGCGTTGTTATTCCAAGTTTTTCGTATCGTGCTAAAGTACCATCTCTCGTTGTAGGTGGCATTAGGCGAAAAGTTGAAGTAGTTGAAAAGGTTGAAGTTGTACGAAAGAGGAACGGTATGCTTAATTCCGTTCTTGAACTTGTTGTTGAAGTTTCCGTTAAATAGGTCCTTTTCTTTGATGGTTAGCTGGTTGTTTAGCTCACCAGAGTAGGAGAGGCCAAAGCGTTCGTACCACCTTACTTTTCCATCTTCGTTTTTCTTTCGTTGAAAAGGCTGGATACGGTTGACGTTAAACGATAGTGATGGTAATCCGAATGTATAGATGCTATCAGTGTTATTTTGAGAGTGGGTAATCCCAACCGATAGGTTGTATGGTTTGTCTTTCCACGATTTTGAGTATGAAATGCTCGAACTTGCAGATGTAGCCAGGTTTTGGCGTGGACTCTGGTAGGTAAAGTACCTTGCTCCCGATGTGCTAAAGTTTACTGACGCTGATAGCGTTGTTCCAGGGTGTGCCTTAGGGTCTTGGGTGTGCGACCAGTTAAATGTGTAGTCGTTGCTTTTAAAGTAGTCGGTAGATCCTTTATCGCCTATAACGTTGTGCATTACCTGAATTTTAAAGCTTCCGGAGTATCCGTATAGCTTTTTATATCGGGTTTCTGCGCTAGATTGCCACGAGCCTAACGTATATAACGAGCCCCTAAGCTCCAAATCCCAATAGTCGTTTAGTCCGAAATAGTAGCCACCATTACCAATGTAGAATCCTCGGGTACGCTCTTCTCCATAGGTAGGAAGAAGAATACCTGATGCTCTACCTTTGGTGTTAGGGAAAAATCCGAACGGAATAAATAGGGGAGTCGGAACATCCTCTATTACAAGGTTTGCAGGACCAACAATAATACGCTTGTTCGGTATAACCTTTGCCTTAGATACGTTAAGGTAAAAGTGGGGGTGCTCCTCATCATCGCAGGTTGTGTACTTAACTCCAGCAATGTTAGTGCTCTTGTCAGGCATCATTTTGGCTATAGAGCTATGCAAAAGCCCATCTTCCTGCTTGGTTATGATGTTTGTAACCTTTGCCTTCTTGGTGTTAAAGTTGTAGAAGATGGTTTCCATGCTGAACTTCTCACCATTATCTTCAAAGATGGGTTTCCCTGCCAGTCTTCCAGTACTGTCGGGTGTGCCTTTTGCAAACACCACTTTGCTAGTCGTGTTTAGCTCTATAAAGTTGGCATCAAGCTTCGACTTCTGGTACTTAACCTGACCTTTTCCATACAGGCTGATCTTTCTATCCTTTATATCGTAAACTATTGAGTCTTCACTTGTAGAATAAATTGGGTCGTCTATTTTTTCCTTATTTTTTTTACCTACGGTGTCAGCGGCAGTAGTATCGGCGTTGCTTTTTGCCCTATACGAGATATTTTTACCAGTAGATATGCCGCTAGCAGCATAAATGGTAGGCAAAAGAACAAGCGCAAATGCTAATTTTCTAACAGAGTTCAAGGGTGTTCTACTCAACTTTATAAATATTGATTAAATTTGCTCTATGTCATTACAAAAACGACCCTCAAAACTAAACAAAAATCAAATATTACTCTAATGCTTTCTACAAAGAATAGAGCATTTTTTACTAGACATTTAGGCTTATTGTTGATGTGTGCATTAAATTTGTCGGTTTTTGAGGTTGATGCTCAAGGATCTGCAAGAAGTATGCTCACAAAAGTGGTTATAGATGCTGGGCATGGAGGTAAGGATCCTGGTGCTAAGGGAAAGCTTAGCATGGAGAAGGATATAACGCTTGCAGTTGCGCTAAAGCTTGGTAAGCTAATTTCTGATAACCATAGAGAGGTTAAGGTTATATACACTCGCGAAACGGATGTATTTATCCCTTTAGATGTGCGTAGTAGTATTGCCAATAAAAGCAATGCTAACCTTTTTATTTCTATTCACGCGAACTCCAATAGAAGTTCGGTTCCTTATGGCTCAGAAACATACGTGATGGGGCTCCATAAAAGTGCGGATAACTTTGAGGTTGCTGCTACAGAGAACTCTGCCATTGTGCTTGAGGATAACTATAACTCTAAGTACGAAGGGTTTAATCCTAAATCAGCAGAGTCGTACATCATATTTTCTATGATGCAGAGTAAGTTTCTAGATCATAGCTTGCAGTTTGCTCAGCATGTTCAGCACTACCTCTCTGCTCCTGCAAACCGAACTAGTAGAGGTGTTAAACAGGCTGGTTTTCTGGTGCTTTGGCGTACCGCTATGCCTAGCGTTTTGGTAGAGCTTGGCTTCATTTCTAATGCGAAGGATGAGCAGTATATGGTTTCTGAAGAGGGGCAAACCGAAATGGCCGAAAGCATTTACAAGGCATTCAGGGCTTATAAGGCAAGCTACGAGATGAAAAACTTTGTAGAAAAAATAGACGAGGGAGGGGACATTATATATAAGGATAGTACGAATGTCAGCAAATCGTCTCAGGTAGTTAAGCCTACAGATGATTCAGAAAAGGATGCTACTCAAAATGAAGCTGCTGGTATTATTCTTAAGATTCAGATTGCAGGCTCGAGAGGGACACCTCTTACTAAGAAGCAGAAGAAGCAGCTTGAGCAAGGCTTCGAGGAGATAGCAATTGATGGCGTTTATAAGTATTGTGTAGGATCTTATAGTAGCTTTGCAGAAGCAAATGCTGCGTTAAAAGAGCTAAGACGGAGGTATAAGGATGCTTTTGTAGTAGCTTTTGAAGATGGTAAATTGTTGAATATTAATGAGGCGCAAAAACGTCTTGGTAAGTAGGGCCTTTTTTACGCTAGAATAAAAGTTATATGCAGATTTCTAAAGAGCTAAAGATTGGATTTTCGGTTGTACTAAGCTTGGTAGCCCTTTACTGGGGTATTAATTTCCTTAAGGGGCGTAATATCATCGGATCAACCAATTCGTACTATGTTGTTTACCAGCAGGTCGAAAACCTTCAAACTTCATCTCCAGTTTTTGTACATGGTTATAAGGTCGGTGTGGTAGAGGATATAACTCTTGACAAGCGAGATCCTAACAGAATTATTGTTGAGCTTGCCATAGATAAGGATGTTAAGATTCCTAAAACAGCTGTTGCCGAAATCTTTAACACCGATTTTATGGGTTCTAAGGGCATAAGGCTCCAGTTTGAGGGGTACAATATTCCTGCAACAAGAGGAGATACCCTTATGGCTTCTATTGCTCCTTCTATGCTCGATGCTATTTCTCCGATATCTAAAAGGGTTGATGTTGCAATTCAAGAGTTAACCCAAACACTAGTAAACATCAATACATTGCTAGACGCTCAGACTATAGACGATTTAAAGTCGACCGTTTCTAACTTTAATAAGGCTTCGAGTAATGCGAACTACATTCTAGAGCAGAATAAGGAAAAGGTAGGGGTACTTGTCGATCAGGCTAATCAAACTTTAGCATCGCTTAGCAGTGCTTCATATGATGTTAAGGCGGTAACCAAGCGCTTTAAATCAATGTCCGATTCGATCTCAATTCGCGAATTCAACGCTACCATTAAAAATCTAGAATCGTCGTCTAGCGAGCTAAAGCTTATTCTTAGCCAGATCAATACTAAGTCTGGAACCGCAGGTAAGCTTATCTACGATTCGGCTTTGCATGAGCAAATGGTTAGGCTTGCTACCTCGCTCGATTCGCTTGCGGTAGATTTAAAGAAGAACCCTAAGCGATACGTTCGTCTTTCGTTGTTTTAGCCTTTCGTGCAAAAAGATGCGGTCGATCAACTTCTTCTGCTGATAATTGGCAGAATATCAAAATATTACACTTATTATCTTATAAAGTGTTGATTAGAAATAATTAACACTTTTTTTTTACTCCTTTTCAGGGTAAACACAATAAAAAATCCAATATTTACACCCTAGAGGGTAAATTTATTAGTATTGATAATCAGCTATTAACGATTAAATGCCAACAGAATTACCCCTATGTTGTTAAATGGCTTTACATTTTGGTAACGTTTTTTTAACTTAAAAATCCAATTCCTTCAATTTTTAGATCGGAGGAATTACCAACAGCCGCCAAACTATTTATTTGGGAGTATCAAGAGGTTGCAAGAAATTCGGAAAAATCAAGATGCCACTCCTTTTTTTTTCGATTTTTTTTTGTACAATTTTGTATGCAATTTTTGTGTGCCCACAATATTTACATGGCATAATAAATATTGTAAAAAAAATTCAAGGTTCTAAAAAATGAGCACGTATAAGGAAGTCTGGACAAACTGTTTGAGAATCATAAAGGATAACGTACCCGCTGTAAGTTATCAGACTTGGTTCGAACCAATTGTACCCGTTAAGTTAGATAGCAATGTCCTTACTATTCAGGTTCCTAGCCCTTTCTTTTACGAATATCTAGAAGAACGTTACATCGACATCCTACGAAAAACGCTCCGTAAAGAGCTTGGTCCAGATGCAAAGTTGGAGTACAGCATTGTTATGGATAACAATAAGGTGTCGAACAGCAAACCGTTCACCGTTAAGTATCCCGCACAGAATAAAACGGAGCTTAAGAATAAGCCTGTTCCATTTCCTATACAAAGCGAAGGTGGTTCTATCAAGAATCCCTTTATTATACCTGGACTTAAAAAGCTGGAAATAGACCCTCAGCTTAATCCTGATTACACGTTTGCCAACTACGTCGAGGGCGATTGCAATAAGCTCTCGCGTTCTGCTGGCTATGCTGTTGCTCAAAATCCTGGTAAAACTGCTTTTAACCCCTTATTTATCTATGGATCTTCGGGGTTAGGTAAAACGCACCTTGCTCAGGCTATTGGTATTGAGGTTAAGGAGAGGTATCCTGATAAGCTTGTTTTGTACGTTAATGCTAATAAGTTTCAAAACCAGTACGTTGCTGCTGTTATTAAGAACGAGGTAAACGATTTCTTGCACTTCTACCAAATGATAGATGTGCTGATTATTGATGATGTACAGGAGTTTGCTGGTAAAGAGAAGACGCAAGATACTTTTTTCCACATCTTTAACCACCTTCATCAGTCGGGGAAGCAGCTAATTCTTACCTCCGATAAGGCGCCAGTAGAGCTTCAAGGGCTTGAGCAAAGGCTTTTAACTCGTTTTAAGTGGGGGTTGTCTGCCGATTTGCAGCAGCCTGATCTCGAAACTCGTGTCGCGATCCTTAAAAAGAAAATCTATAACGATGGTATAGTTATTCCTGATGAGGTTATAGAATACCTTGCTAGCTCTATCTCTACCAATATTCGCGAGCTCGAGGGGGCACTTATTTCCTTACTTGCTCAAGCTACGCTTATTAAGCGCGAAATAAACATGGAGCTGGCTGCTCAGGTGGTTGATCGTTTTGTAAAAGATCATACCAAAGAGCTCTCTATCGACTACATTGCCAAATCGGTTTGCGATTACTTCAATATTTCTAGCGACTTGCTTAGCGCAAAAACTCGTAAGCGAGAGATCGTTCAAGCTCGTCAGATTGCCATGTACTTCTGTAAGAATCTTACAAAATCATCGCTTTCTACAATTGGTTCTACCATTGGAGGTAAAGATCACGCTACGGTGCTACATGCCTACAAGACAATAACCAACCTTATTGAAACGGATAAGTCGTTTAGAATGCAAATTGATGAGATTGAGAAGAAGATAAAGTTTTAGCAACCATAAAAAAGCGAGGGGAACTTAATAGTTCCCCTCGCTTTTTTATAGAGCACTGCTACTTAGTACAGATAAACCAAGGATTGTTAAGCTCCTCCTTGTTGTAGTGAAGCCTTTCTCCTGTATGGGCAGAGATAACCTTCATTCCAGCACCTTCAATAATAGCCTGTCCTGCTGCCGTGTCCCATTCGGATGTTTGAGCCAAGCGTGGGTAAACATCAGCAACTCCTTCGGCAATAAGGCACATTTTGAGCGAGCTTCCTTTTGAAATGATTTCAAGATCAGGGTGTTCTGCCTTTTTTTCTTCAACAAATTTTTCCGTTTCGGGGGTAAAGTGCGATCTGCTTGCGGTTATCGTAAATCGCTCCTTATTCTTTATACGTGGTAGCTTCTCTGAATGGGCTATCAGCTCCTCGAAGCTAAGCATAAAAGGTTCGTTGCACTTAACTTCGCTAAGCTTAAACGAGCCATTTTTTGCATGACCAAAGTATAAGGTTTCGAAAATGGGGGAGTATATTACGCCCATAATAGGGTAGTTGTTCTCTACAAGCGCTATGTTAACGGTAAACTCTCCATTTTGCTTGATAAACTCCTTTGTACCATCGAGCGGATCAACTAGCCAAAAAAGATCCCAGCTCTTCCTTTCGTCGTACATTAAGTTTCTGCCTTCCTCGCTGAGGTTTGGGATATGCGTTTTACTCAAATGCTTTTTAATAACCTCATGTGCTTGCCTGTCGGCCAACGTTAGCGGTGTTTTATCGGATTTGAGATTAACCTGAAAGTCGTCGGAATTGTACACCTCTAAAATTGCCTCTCCTGCCATTATTGAGGCTTGGATTGCAGCAATCATTAGATGCTTGATCTCTACTTCCTGAAGCATGTTTGTTTTATTCGGTAAAATTCTTAATAATTAGCATGTTACAAATGCTAGCTGATTACTTTGATGTGGCAAAATTACGATTTAAAAGTAATACAACTAAAAAAATGAATATTTAATTTCTTTTTCTTCTATCCAAGCAGAATCTTTATAAAAAAGTTCATAAATATGATTTTCAACATACTTTTAGGTAGAAAAAGTTTATAAGTTTACCCACCTAACAAAATATTGTCTAACAATGTCAAGTATTGAAAACTTACATCCGCATTTGCTTTGGAAGTATTTTCTAGAAATTTGCGAGATTCCACGTCCCTCTAAAAAGGAGGAAAAGATAACTGCCTATCTACTCGAATTTGCTCAAAAGCAGGGGTTAGAAGCCCGCAGAGATGAAATCGGCAACGTTGTTATTTTTAAATCGGCAACGCCTGGCAAAGAAAATGTTAAGCCTGTTGTGCTTCAAAGCCATACCGATATGGTCTGCGAGAAGCATAGCAACGTTGAGCATAACTTTGATACCGATCCTATCATTCCTCGAATAGAGGATGGATGGGTTAAGGCAAATGGTACTACTCTGGGTGCCGATGATGGTATCGGTATTGCTTCGCAGCTGGCAATTTTGGCTAGCAACGATATTGAGCATGGTCCTATTGAGTGCATTTTTACTGTTGACGAGGAGACTGGTCTAACTGGTGCTTTTGAGATGAAGCCTGGCTTTTTTACTGGTAAAACTCTTCTTAACCTCGACTCGGAAGATGAGGGGGAGCTATTTATAGGATGTGCTGGAGGGGTTGATACCCTTGCGACTTTTGTTTACGATAAGCGTCCTGTTCCTAGTGGTTACGTTGCCTTTAGAATGGAGGTGAAAGGTCTTCTTGGGGGGCACTCTGGCGATGATATCCATAAGGGGCATGGCAACTCTATCAAGATTCTTAACAGGTTCTTGTGGAAGTCGAACATGAAGTACGACATCTGCCTTTCTGAGATAGGCGGAGGAAACCTGCGCAATGCGATTCCAAGAGAGTCTAAGGCTCTATTTACTATCGATCCTTCGTACGTACAAAGCTTAAAAGCCGATTTTAAGGAGTTTGCTCAGGAGGTTAAGGATGAGCTTGCGCTTACCGATAGTGGGGTTGTGCTAACGCTCGAAGAGGCTGTACTGCCTGAAACGGCTATCTGCGAAAGTGTTCAGTTCGATTTGCTAAATGCGCTATACTCTTGTCCTAACGGGGTTATTGCCATGAGCTTCGAAATGCCAGGCTTAGTGGAAACGTCAACCAATTTAGCATCGGTAAAAATGGAAGATGCAGATAAAATTGTTGTTACTACCAGCCAACGAAGCTCTGTAAATTCGGCTAAAGTAGATATTTCTCAAATGGTTGAAAGCGTATTCCGATTGGCTAATGCATCGGTTGTACATTCCGATGGATACCCAGGATGGAAACCTAACACCAATTCGGAGATTCTGCGTATTACCGAAAAAGCGTACAAAAAGCTTTTTGGCGAGAAGCCAATAGTAAGGGCTATTCATGCGGGACTAGAGTGTGGTCTTTTCCTCGAAAAGTACCCTGAGCTAGATATGATATCGTTTGGACCAACCATCAGAGGTGCTCACTCTCCAGAGGAGCGTCTAGACATCCAATCGACCCAAAAGTATTGGGATTTGCTGCTTGAAGTGCTTCGTGAAGTAAAGTAGATATAGCTAAAGAGGGTGTTTAAAAAGAAGTCACACGTTATTCAATATGCGTATTGCGACAAGTAAACCACATTACAGTAATCTGTGGGCTATTTTTGTGCTACGTGCTATGCGTGTCGAGCTCCTTTTTAGACATCCTCTTTTTTAATCTATCTCCACAAAGTCGTCTTTAGTTACTCCGCAAATGGGACAGAACCAGCTGCTTGGAATATCTTCAAAGGGAGTTCCTGCTGGTATTCCTGTGGCAGGATCGCCAAATTCTGGATCGTAGATATAGCCACAAACTTTACATCTATATTTTTTCATACGTTTGTAATTTAGCAAGGCCATTTTTGTGGGCGTAGCCTATATTTATGCCCAAAAATAGTGAAGCAATATATAAAAATGGAGCTAAACTAAAGTAGGTTTAATTGCTATATTTGTAGCAGTTCAAAAAAAAGAGCCTTTATGATTCAACGAATTCAAACCCTATACCTCCTTGCTGCAGAGGTTTTAACTGCAATTCTGTTTTTTAGCAACTTCGCTAAGTTTCTCGATTCGTCGGGTGCCGATATGGTGTTAACCTATAAGGGATTATACCAGGTAGGTGGTGATCAGCTCGTGAAGCTAGTTAATGCTTGGCCAATGGCAGCTCTGCTTGTTGTTGCTTCGTTAGTAGGTTTTGTGGTGATATTCTTCTACAGGCGAAGAATGTTTCAGATTCGCCTTTGCTTTTTAGCGATGGTGCTACAGCTTGGTTTTTTGGTGATGATGGCCTACTATATCTACTCTATCGCAACGGTTGGTAAGGGTGCTATGTCGTTGACTGTTGTAGATATATTTCCTTTGGTGAGCATTGTGCTGTACTATTTAGCATACAGAGGCATTGCAAAAGATGAGGCTATGGTTATAGCTTCGAGCTTCAGAACTCGTAGGTAGCAACCTTAAATAGTGGTACAAAAAAGGGGAGTTATGCTCCCCTTTTTTATGCTAGGCAATTACAAAGATTTGATCCTGTTCTGTTAGCTTTTCGCAGTAGTGGCATCTGAGCGATAGGTGTTTCTTATCCTCCACCTTAAAGCGAGTCTTTACATTCTCTACGTTGGTTACGCACTTCGGATTAGCGCACTTGCAAATACCGATTAGCTCATCAGGAATGCTTACTTCTCGTTTTTCAACTACTTCGTAATCCTTTATGATGTTAAGCTTGGCATCAGGAGCAATAAGAGCAATCTTATTGGTCTCCTCTTCTGCAAAAAACTTATCCGAAATCTTAACAATAGCTTTTAGTCCCAGCTTTTTACTCTCAAGGTTGGTTCCAAATGTAATCTGGTTCAGGCACTTATCAAGGTGCAGAATCTTAATTACCTTGAAGAGGTTGGCTGCAGGTATATGGTCAATTACAGTTCCATCTTTAATAGCGCTTACTTTAAGCTGTTTTTCTGTACTCATGGCAATACTATTTTACTTCTTTTTCTAAACCTAAAATTGTACACATAATGGCCATACGGGCGTACACGCCATTCAATGCTTGAGTAAAGTAGTAGGCGTGTGGATTATCATCTACGTCTTCGCTAATTTCATTTACACGTGGAAGTGGGTGAAGAATACGCATGTTCGATTTTGCTCCTTCAAACATATCATTCTTTAAAACATACACATTTTTAACCTTTTCGTACTCCATTAAGTCAGAGAATCGTTCGCGTTGAACTCGTGTCATATAAACGATATCGGCATTTTGAAGCGTCTTTCCAATCTCCGTCTCTTCGGTATAGGAGAGCCCTTTTTCGTTTAGGAAAAGCTTGTACTCGTTGGGCATTCTAAGTTCGGGAGGAGATACAAACGTGAACTTGGTGTTGAAGTGCGACATTGCCTGAAGAAGCGAGTGAACGGTTCTGCCGTACTTTAAATCGCCAATCATAACAATGTGCTGATTATCTAGCGTTCCTTGAGTTTTTAGGATGGAGTATAGATCGAGCATCGTTTGGGTTGGATGCTGATTGGCCCCATCACCTGCATTGATTACAGGCACTTTTGCAATTTCGCTGGCAAAACGAGCACTCCCTTCAATAGGATGACGCATTACAATCATGTCGCTGTAGTTAGCAACGGTTAGGATGGTGTCCTTTAAACTTTCGCCTTTAGACACCGAAGTATTCGAAGCTTCGGAAAACCCAATTACCCTTCCACCTAACCTGTTAATAGCGCTCTCGAAGCTAAGACGAGTGCGGGTAGATGGTTCGAAGAAGAGCGAAGCAACTACTTTTCCGTCAAGTAGCTTTTGAGATGGATTCTTCTCGAACTTTTCTGCTAGCTCGAGTACCCGTAGGATCTCCTCTTTGCTGAAATCGTTAATGGAAACTAAGCTTTTGTTTTTCATTACTTATGCTGTTGAGTTTCTTATGTTGATTTAGTTCTACTCAATGATATCTAAGTTTAATCCTTCGATATTTCGAAGCTTTTTCTCTAGCACCTCTGCTCGGCTTTTTCGAATGCACATCTGTATGGCGCAGCTGTTGTCGAACTCCTGCTTTACAATTGTAGGCTGCTCATCTTTTACCACCTTCATAACATCGTTAAGCATGGTGTATCCAAATGTTACGTTGTAGTGTATGTCTACCGTCTTTTCAACAATGGTTGCTTGTTTTAGTGCATCGGCAGTGGCATCTTGGTAGGCATTTATGAGTCCTGATACTCCAAGCTTTGTACCGCCGAAATACCTAATCACAGCAACCAGAATGTTGGTTACCTCGAACGACAGCAGCTGACCGTATATTGGTCTTCCTGCAGTGCTCGAAGGCTCACCGTCATCGTTCATTCTATAAGTTTCACCTTTCGGACCTAATCGGTATGCATAGCAATGGTGTCTTGCATCGTAAAACTCCTTCTTTAATGCGTGCATTATCTCTTTTGCCTCCTCTTCTGTTTTAATTGGGTAGGCGTAGGAGATAAATTTACTTCCTTTCTCTTTGTATAGCCCTTCGGCTTTTACCTCTATCGTTTTGTACGTATCCTCCATTAAATTGCTGAGAGACAGATTATACAAATAATTGATGCTGCAACTCCTGCTACGTTGAGCATTGTTAGCTTCTCCTTAAAAAGTAAGGTGCCAATGGCAATAGATAGAATAACAATGCCTATGTTGTTGACGCTGAAAATTGTAGAGCTTGGAATCTTGCTGTTAAGTGCATGCAGGAAAAATAGGAGCGATCCGAAATTCGCCGCCCCTAGCAGCGCGCCCCATTTCCATGTTTGCCACGACGAAAGGGTTTGAACACCCTTTTTCGAAAGTAGGATTGCTAGGCCAATCAGCCCTGCAATACCAAATACCAAGGCCGTAAAGTTTGAGCTGTAACCGTCTGGAATAACTAGCTGTTGGGCAACTTTAACCATAGAATCGGTAAGTCCCATCATCACAAAAACTAGGATAGGCAGAAATAACCCTGCCAGATCCTTTTTATTGGTACTGCTATTCTTTTGGTAGGTAGCTAGCGCTACTGCAATAACAGCCAGTGCTAGTACCAGTGCCTTTGTTAAAGTAAAATTATCGGAAGGATCTATTAAGAATGAGATGCTAACAGGTATTGCAAGTGACATTTTGCTGGCTACAGTTGTAGTGCCCATACCAACTTTTGATGTGCAGTAGCCAATAAGGTAAAATGTGGAGATAAATAAAATGCCGACGATAACGGCGGCAGCAACAAGTTTTTGGGATAAAAAAAAGCCTCCTGAAAAATTTGCAAATGCAAATCCGAGGAGGCAGGCTACTTGATAGTTAACAACTATACTGCTAAAAATATCTATCTTCCGTCGAGTTATCAACTTAAAAATCAACGTTATAAATGTTGATGATATGATACTTAATAGCAAAAAGCCCATCTTCGGTTTGTTTATGCGAAGATAGGCAAAATGATTTTTAGTGAATCTACTTTGTAAAAAAACTTATCAACAAGTAGCTTAAATTGGCATTTCTGAGGTTTGGAGTGCCTCTTACTTGTTGATTTCGTTTAGGATTTGTTCTAGCGTTTCTACCGATATTCTCTTGGCCAGAATCTTTTTATCCTTGTCGAGAAGGTATAGGGTCGGGGTTGATGTAATATCGTAGAGCGACCTAAAGTTTGAGTTGTAGTTCGCGTCCCATACATTTATCCAGTCGTACCCTTTTTCGGCAATCGCTTTAGTCCATTCGTCCTTTTTGTACTGGGTGCAAACTGCGTAAACCTTCACTCCTTTATCTTTTACCTTGTTGTAAAGCTCATAAAGCTTTGGGGTCTCCTTCATGCAGTGGCTACAATCAGGTTCCCAGAAGTATAGAACGGTGTATTTAGCCTTCACCTGTTCGAGTGCGTAGTATTCGCCTGTTTCACTCTCCATCACAAGGTTTGGGGCAATTTTACCAATTAGGTTTGGTTTTAGCTTGGTAACCCTATCCTGTAGCTTGTCTATAAGCTCCTTATTAGCCCAAGGTGCTTTTCCTGAGAGGTAGTACTTTTCGGCAATAAATACAAACACATCGTCGTGGCTCATTATGTTTGATTTATTGAAATGGTTGAGCAGGTAGCTTATGCAGTACTGGTAAACATCCTTGTTAGCCGCAGTTTTTGCAATAAAGCGTTCAACCTCTGGTTTAAGGCTATCTGGTGCTTGTATTAGAATGTTGGTAAAGTAGTTCTTCAATCGGGATGCAAAAATAGGAGTCCTTAAAAGGCGGCTATCGTTTAGGTCGATGTTGTCCCAGTAGTGATTTTTTTGGTAGTTGTAACCTCGAGCCCAACGTATTGAATCTCTTTTTGGAGTGTTTTCTGGAATGTTAAAATCTGGAATGTTGGGTGATTGCACCAACGAAACTAGCACAGAAAGCATGCTCCCCTTTTCGGTAGTTCTAATCTCTTCCCACTTACTTTTTACGTCACGATCAACTTTCTTTAGCTCCTCCGACATCAACCTTTGAGCTTCGGGGTCGCTCATTCTATCTTTGTACTTTTGTTGTATAGATGTAACCTCCTCCTGTTTCGACTTCATATACTTCTGATAGTCGAGAAAGTTTGAGTTAACAGCGCTGTTGGCAAATTTAAGACCACCCCACAGGTCGGATTTAGATGTCTCCACCTTAAACTCTTGGCTATTGCGGTCGATCAGAAAGTCGAAGTTGGTTAAATCGGGTAGAATGGCAATATACACGCCAGGGTAAATTAGCGAGTCGCCTTTAAAAACAGCAACTCCATCCTTATTTACGGGTACGGTATCCATTACGTACTTCGAAGTATCGAAGTAGTATCCGAGCATTAGCTTAGAATCTTTTAACCCGTTGATTTTTATTTCGATGTGATGCTTTCCTTTCTTGTCGGATGCACCTCCTTTTTTTGGAAGCTGTGCAGTAGCCGAAAGAACGATGGCCGAAAAGGCAATCCCTGTTAAAACGATGGTTTTTAGTTTTCTCATAGCCAATAAACTTGAATGTACACGAGCTACAAAAGTAAACGAATAATTCTTTAATTTATGGTTCTAACGATTAAACAAAGAACCTAAATAAATGTTAATATACAGTTGACTAAAATGCTGGAGTTGGAGTGTTTTGTAGTAGTTGGATATTTGCATTATCAGTATTTACTTTGTTTTAGCATTTTATCATCTAAGTACAGCTAATAAATAGAAAAAAAGCCATTGTCTCGCAGGTTGCTGTCAACCAATAGCAGTAATGGTTGTTAAGAGACAGTGTTTAAATTACAATAATGAACAACCCTTTACATACAAACAGCCTTATTCACGAAACAAGCCCTTACTTGTTACAGCATGCTCACAATCCAGTTTGGTGGTATGCATGGGGAAGTTCTGCATTTGCTAAAGCGAAGGAGGAGGACAAGCTGCTGGTTATAAGCATTGGTTACTCGTCGTGTCATTGGTGCCATGTTATGGAGCACGAGTGCTTTGACGACGAAGAGGTGGCAATGGTGATGAACGACAGCTACGTGTCTATTAAAATTGATAAGGAAGAGCGTCCTGATATCGACCAGCAGTATATGAGTGCTGTTAGGCTAATTACAGGGAATGGAGGTTGGCCTCTTAACGTTATCTGTTTGCCCGATGGACGTCCAATATTTGGAGGTACATACTTCCCGAAACAGCAGTGGATAGAGATACTTGCTAAAATTAGCGAGCTTTACCTGTACGAACGATATAAGGTAGAACAGGCTGCGACCGATCTATCCGAAGGGGTTCGGTCTGTTGATCTTATTCAGTGTAGGCAGCCTGGATTAGACTATCTGCCTAAGTATCTTAGGCTTATTGTTGAACCTTGGAAGCGTAAGTTTGATACAAAGTGGGGTGGAACTCAATCTGCTCCGAAATTTCCAATGCCTTCGTCGGTAGATTTTTTGCTATCGTATGCCTACCATATGCGCGATCATGATGTAAGGAAGCAGGTGCTTTTAACTCTTGACAGAATGTCGCAAGGGGGAATTTACGATCATGTAGGAGGTGGGTTTCATAGGTATTCGGTTGATGGGCAGTGGTTTATGCCGCATTTTGAAAAAATGCTCTACGACAATGCACTTTTGGTGCAAACCTATATTGGAGGCTACCAGCTAATCAAAAACGATAGCTATAAACGAGTTGCCGTTGATACGCTCGAATTCTTGCTTAGAGACTTCTACTCGAGCGACAAGCTTTTTTACAGCTCCATGGATGCCGACTCGTCTGATGGTGAGGGACGTTACTACATGTGGCAGTATGAGGAGATTGCTGCAATACTTGATGGCGATACCGATGTTTTTTGTGATAGGTTTGGTATTTGTCGTAAAGGAAATGTGGAGCAGGGTGAGAATATTTTAAGTGTTTCGGTTTCCGTAGAGGAGCTGGCTGCTAAGTATAGGATGTCTGCCGAACAGGTAGAGCAGATTGTTGAAATGTCGTTAAAAAAGCTTTTCTGCGCTCGCTTTCTGCGCGAAAAGCCATCTATTGATACGAAGGTTATTCTTTCTTGGAATGCTTTGACTATTAAGTCGTTTGCGATGGCTTCGGCAGTGTTTGGAGAGCCGCGCTACTTGGTAGTTGCTCTTGATGCACTTGCAATGATCGAGGAGCAGTATATGGTTAGAGGCAAGCTTTTTAGAACCAACCCTTCTAAGGGGCGTACCATAAATGGGATGCTCGACGATTATGCCTACTTAATAGAGGCGTACATATCGCTTTACTCTGTTACGTTTAATTTCGATTACCTAAAAAGAGCAAAACGACTGGTGGATGTCTGTTTCGAAGAGTTTTTCGATGAGGTATCAGGAATGTTTTTCTATACAGCTAAGGGGGTAGAGCTTCCGCTGGGGCGTAAGATGGAGATGGTTGATGGCGTAATGCCTTCTTCAAACTCATCGCTTGCCCGCTCGTTGCACTACCTATCCATTGCTTTAAGCAATCCGTTATACCGATCTACAGCTATTCAGATGCTTTCCAACATGCAAGATCAGATGTCGGGTGCTGGTCCGTTTATTGCCAATTGGGGGTTGCTACTTATCAACTTAACTTTTGCTCCTGCCGAAGTTACCATTGTTGGCGAAAATGCGCTTGCAGAAAAGAAGGAGGTGGATTTAGACTATCTTCCTAACGTGTTCTTTTTTGGAGCAAAGACGAAATCCGACGAACCAATTTTTAAAAATAGGTGGGAAGCAGGCAAAACAACCATCCATCTTTGTATTGACAACGTTTGCCGGAATTTTAAGGGGAGTATTTTTGAGCTAAAGGATAATGCGTTGGAGCTAAGGAACTGCTATATTTTGTAACTTGGCCTACCTAATAGCAGGGTGACATGTTAGAAGGTAGCTACATTGTAAAAAATTTTAGTATTGTTGCTAATGGAGATGCTCGATTTGAGCATACTAAGGTATACGAGGTTATTCGTTTTGTAAACGGATTACCTCTTTTTTTTGATGCCCACCTAGCTAGGTTTAAACAGTCGTGCAAGCTTGCTGCTTTAGATTGTAGCGTAAGTAGCAGCCTGTTGGCCGACTTGCTGGTACAGCTTGCCATAAAGTGCAATGTTCAGAATTGCAATCTTAAGTACTTCCTTAGTGTTGAAGACAATGAGGCTACCTTTTATGCCGGTTTTATAAAAAGCAGCTATCCCTCTCCAACGATGTACAACGAGGGTGTACGGGTGGGCGTAATTTTTCAGGAACGATCTAATCCGAATGCCAAAATAGATAACAGCTTGCTGCGCGATAGCGCAAATAGGCTAATTGCCGAGCAGGATCTCTACGAAGTTGCCTTGGTAAATCACCTTGGCTGTATCACCGAAGGAAGTAGGAGCAATCTCTTCTTTGTATATAGTGATGGAAAGCTCCTAACATCTCCAATAAGTGAAGTTTTAGGAGGAATAACCCGAGAAGTTGTGCTTGAAGAGGTTGCCGCTTTGGGGTACACTTTGGAGCATCGAAATGTAGCCCTGAGTGAAATACCTGCAATGAAGGCAGCTTTTATCACCGGAACCTCACCCGAAGTGCTACCAATTGCCTGGTTTAACGGAGTATCATTAGACGCCTCGAATCAGCTGGTAAGGAAAATTGGCAAATGTTACAAAAAAAGGGTGGAGGAGGAGCTGCATAGCTTTCAGAATAGATATCTTTATAATCGAAAATAACTGGCAGGCAGAGGATGCGATAACCCCTTGGCCACTTGCAGAAAAATGTAGCGTATGGGAAATGATTTTTTGAAGGTAAGCTTGATTCAAGCAGATGTAAAATGGCACGACATCGACTACAACTTGCAGATGTTTGACCGTCTTATCGACGAAGGCGCTGGTGATGCCGATTTGTTTGTTTTACCAGAGATGTTTTCGACTGGTTTTACCATGTCTCCCGAAACAGTAGCCGAGAATATGGATGGAAAAGCAGTGTCGTGGATAGTTGCTAAATCTAAAGCTGCTGGAGCTGCAATTGCTGGTAGCGTTATTGTTGAGGATGGTGGTAGCTACTTTAATAGGCTGCTATTTGCTCTTCCTAATGGCGAGCTGTATACCTACGATAAGCGCCACTTATTCAGGATGGGGAATGAGCACAACCACTACAAGGCTGGCGATAAGAGGTTGGTAGTTACCTATAAAGGTTGGCGCATCTGCCCTCTAATCTGCTACGATTTGCGTTTCCCTGTTTGGAGTCGTAACCAAAACGATTACGATTTGCTAATTTATATAGCTAGCTGGCCTGCTGCTCGACGTTTCCCTTGGGAGAGTCTGCTTGTTGCACGTGCCATCGAAAATCAGTGCTACGTAGTAGGTGTTAATAGGGTTGGAGTTGATGGAGCAGGTTTGTCGTATAGTGGCGATTCGGCTGCTATTGACGCTAAGGGTGCCTATATTGCTAAGCTTGATGCTAATGCTGAGCGGGTTGCTTCTGTATCATTGTCGCTTAAGGCGTTGTATGATTTTAGGGAGAAGTTCCCTGTAATGCTCGATGGGGATAGTTTTGAAATTATAGGCTAGTGCATCTTTCCAAATAGCAATGAAGAAGATTCTTAATCCATTTGTAAAGCACCATCCGCATGATTACAAGTGCTTTGGATGCTCGCCTGCCAACGATATTGGGTTACACCTTGAGTTTTTTGATGCAGGAGAAGAGGTGGTGGCGAAGTGGGAACCACAAAAACGTTTTGAAGGCTACTTTAACGTGCTTCATGGCGGTATACAGGCAACCATTCTTGATGAGATTGCTGCATGGGTTGTAAACGTAAAGTGCAAAACGGCAGGTGTTACCTCCTCGATGAGCGTTAAGTACAGGCAGCCCATTTACCTAGACTCTGGTGTGCTTACCATACGCGGTCGTGTTGAAGCTGCTAACCGTAGGTTGGCCACCATAAGAGCCACTATCGAAAATAGCGAAGGAAAGGTTCTAGCCGAAGCCGAAGTTGTTTACTTCCTGTTTTCGGAGCAAGATGCAAAGGAAAAGTACTACTACCCTGGAGTTGATGCTTTTTACGAATAGAAAAATGAAAGCATGAAAAGGGACTTTAGCTTCTTAATCGGGAAACGTATCACGATGGATGTAGTACTTATCAAGTACCATGACCCACGCATCAGCTGAATTTGGTTGCCCCGAGTTCCACTTCGCTATGATTTAAATCCCGTAGAATTTAATCTACAGCCTTTGGATCAATTCATAATTCGGTGGGATAAAATTAGTTGGGATGTAAATTTAGTGACGGGTAGTGGGGGATAGGGAATCGTGTGTTGCAAATCGTATCTATCTAGCCTAGCTGTAGGCATATACATTTCCTACCGTTACTTTTTTGTGGTCAAAAAAGTAACCAAAAAACCCTTTGTACGAATTAACTTGCTCGTTCGCGCCAGCGCCCCATTGCTCTACGCTGCGTTGCTGCTGGCGGCGGAATGGTTCACGGCTCGGTTGCTAGCAGATGCTCCCTCGCGCAGACAGAATTCGTACGGTCTGGTGTGGCTTCGCCACGGTGCTTACGGGGGTAGGGTTGTGTTCTTTATGGGCGTTGCGTGCCGTTGGTAGGTTGTAATTTCAGTGACGAAGTGACAGGTGACTGGGAATAGGGAATAGGTAGTCGGTAATCGTTAGTCGGAAAAGCAACCTAAGATTTAACTCGGTGTATATCTGAGTCTTTGCGTCTCTGTGTTTGTTTTATCGCAAATCGTATCTATCTAGCCTAGCTGTAGGCATATACATTTCCTGTCGTTACTTTTTTGTGGTCAAAAAAGTAACCAAAAAACCCTTTGTACGAATTAACTTGCTCGTTCGCGCCAGCGCCCTACCGCTCTGCGCTGCGCTGCTGCTGGCGGCGGCACGTTTCACGGCTCGGCTGCTTGCAGACGCTCCCTCGCGCAGACAGAATTCGTACGGTCTGGTGTGGCTTCGCCACGGTGCTTACGGGGGTGGGGATGCGCTATTTATGGACGTTATGTGCCGTTGGTAGGTTGGTGGGGCGTAATTAAAGTGACAGGTGACGAAGTGATGAGGAATCGGAAATCTTGTGTCTTATTCCATAGCTGAACGACAGCTGTGATTCTAACGATCCACCTCAATTGTCAATTGATCCCAGCCTTTTACGTTGCCGCAGATATGTAAGATTCGTTTGATGTTAGTATTGCTTTCGATTGGATTGTTTTCTTGTGGACATTCAGGTTCACGAGAATATTTACAAGAGGGGTTGATAGCTCTAAAATGTCTTTAGATTCCCACAATTTCTTTACCATTGCGGATGTAGAGGTCTGCCTCTATGGATTTTGCTACATATGCATAGGCCTCCCAGAAGGGCACTCTGGGTTGTATTGGTTGTAGGAGCGTACTATTTGAGCCGTTGCTAGCTAACCTATCACGAGGATGGTAAAAGCTAGCAACGTTTTCTTTGTCATAGCGGTTTAATTGTTAAATCCATTGAACTGTTATCCCAAAAGCACTGATTTACCGTTAGACCCTTGTTTGGCAAATATTCCAGGTAGTAGAACGATGGCGATTGGCCCTGTGTATCCATCCAAGCATTGTCGGCAGTGTAAACCTTGATGCCATTCCAATCGGATAGGCTTGGTTTATGGTCATGACCATTAAAGATAGCCAGGATTTTGTGTTCCTTTAAAATCTGATAGAGCGAATCACGATCCACCTTGCTCATCCATCGTGAATCACTCTCGTCAAACGAATAGTGCATAAGTATAATTACCGGAAGCTTTTTCTTCTCATTCTTTTTTAGATCGCTTTCGAGCCACTGAAGACCACCTTTGCCAAGCGTAGTGTCGCCAGCCCAAGTTTGAGTTTGAACAAAGTGAATCCCATTAAGATCGAAAGAGTAGCATCTGGTAGGCTTATGGAGGCTCTTGATCAATCCGTTTTTTACCATTTCGTTTAGCAACGAATCTACGTATTGTAGCGTAGAGGCCCTTTCACGTAGGTTCTGCTTTTCGTCGGAGCAAACAGGGTTTACGTCATGATTTCCAAGTCCAATATAGAGCTGAGCATGCAAAGAGCTATCACCGTTGCCCTTCTCGTACCTTTTTTTGAAAAGATGGATGGCAGCTTCCGATTGACGATCGAAAACATCGCCGACAATAGCAACGCCATCGAGCGTGAGCTTATTAAGCGCAACAACATTTTTAAACTGGTCGGTTTCAACACCCGGATCGAAATGAGTATCAGCAGTGATAGCAAATCTGAGCTTACGAGGGAACTCCGTTTGATGAACAATTGTGCCGCCCTGTTCGTAGATATACGAGCTGTAGCTTCTGGTCCCTTCGTTGAGCACAATAATACGGCTACCGCATTTTAAATCGCCGTATGTAGTGCCAATGCTAGATTTACGACCGTACGAAAGGCTAATACCATTTAAAAATGCTGCATAGTCGTTAATATGATCGTGACCAACAAAGCAGCCCATAACATCACCTTGATTAACCATAGCTGCAAATAGTCCAGTATTTAAGCTCTGAATGCACTCCTTTTCGCCGTAAGAACCAACAAGAGGAAACTCCTTATTACTTGATGCAGTACGATATTCAGGCAGAGGAATATGGAAGAAGGAGAGTGCAGGAAGAGCAACACCATTGTTGCGCTTTTTAAACTTGCGGCTTTGCTTGATATACCAATCCACCTGATCGTGGTTAATCCAACCGTACCCAGATACGTTTGGTAAGGTAGAATAGGAGTTAGAGTCGAAAATATAAAGTAGCGCAGCTGTTTTGCTGTTTGCTCCGCAAATAGGTAGCGTAAGGCAGCTGTTTCTGTTAAGGCAACCCTCCTGTTTCTCGAGGAATTTTGCAATTGAGCTACGACTCTGATCTTGCTCATCGTCGTGATTGCCAATGGCAACCGCAAACGGAATACCCGCTTTCTGAAAAGGAGTTAGCACCTTCTTCCACCCATCAAAAACAGGAGCAGGGTCAACAACCACATCCCCCGTAAAAACAACCAAATCAGGCTTTTCTCTCTCTATAAGCTCATCAAACAGCCTTAACGAGCTATTGGAAGCAGGATCGCCATTTTTAAAGTGAACATCGGTAATTTGAGCAATTTTAAATGTTCCGTTACTACGAAATTTAAGCGATTTGGCAGAACCCGCAAAGCATATGAACAATGCAACAGCAATTAAAGTAAGCTTTTTCATTTCTACGATTTAAGAGAAGCTAAAGATAGATGTTGTTAGCACTTTTTTTTAGCTACCAACTGGTAAGATTTCTAAAATATAGAGCACTTGGGGTCGAATTTTATGAACAGCTAAGACTATAACAGCACATTATTTATTTTAGCCATAATAGCAGCTTAATATCCCTTGTTTTGTCTCAGATTCTCACTAGTAGCAATCTCTGTTTAGGAATTGGCAGAAGATTGTAGCGTAGAATTGACACAAGAGATTGTATAGTAGAATTCGGAATATAGCTAACAATAAAAATAAATCTATAATTCTATAAAGTGCACTAAAATAATTATTAATATGATTTATAATGCAAATAAAATGGTAAATGTAAGTATTTTATTGCTTAAAAATTATTCGCAAAAGGAGTCGTAAAAATGTAGTAAAAAGACCGATCGTAGGTAAAAAAGTTACTAAAAGCTAGTAAAAAGCATAATGTATAACAAAAAGCATTGCTATATTTGAAGCTTAAAATATAGTTTAAAGGATCACGTACTTATACAAGCTGGTTTGGGTTGGCGTTGTCCTTGCTGTTGGAAGAATTCAATACGAATATATTACTTATGCAAAAAAGGCTGTTTTTGCTGTGCATGTTATGCATGCAGGTAGTTGCTGTATTTTCGCAAAATACAACAGTTGCCGAATGTGACACTATTCATGCTAAAACCGAGCAGGTAAAAAAAAGTGGAGCAATTATTAGTCGACTTTCAGGCGATACGCCCTTAAAGCAACCGTTGGGAATATCATCTCCAAACTCTCCATACTCTATAGTTATAGACAAAATTGAAATCACTAGTCAAGGTGGATTTCTAGATGCATCAGTAGAGATACCAATCCCTGGTTCATCAAAATCGCTATTTTTTAAGGGAAAGCGAATAGCCTTTAGTGCAACGGGAGGTTTTACAGGGGTAGGACGGCTAGAACTTATATCGGAGGTGAAAACATCCATAATAGGAGGAATGGACCTAGCTGTTTCAAAAGATGGAAAAACCTTTGTAGAGTTCGATTGTAATGGATTTAAACAAATGGGGCTTTCCGCTGATCTGCTGCTAAATTCTAACCTAATAGCACCAGCCGATAGCAGCAACGGGAAAGTGGTAAAGGCTCATATCGAAACGGTGGTTAAGGATGCCAATGATATGCTCGCATCGGTTTCGATATCACCATTCAAAATCAGAGGGCTAGACGGATTTGTTTTTGATGTAAAGGAGGCTAGTTGGGATCAAAGCGATTTTGTCAATCCTTCCGATTTCAGATTCCCATCAACCTATTCAGATCCAGTTTACTCTTCGAATCCAACTTTGTGGCGAGGCATACATATAAAAAAGGTAGAAGTCGCTTTACCATCGTACTTAAAAGGAAGTTCAAAGGAGCCCTTAAAAATTAAAGCTGATAACTTACTGTATGATGACAGCGGTATATCAGGTGTTTTTTCGGCTACTAACGTACTATCACTAGATAAGGGCGAAATAGCCGGAGGTTTTGCGCTATCCATCAATAACGCTAAGTTCGAAATTAGGCAAAACGAGCTAGAAAACGGAACGCTGGAGGGAAGTATCAGGCTTCCGGTATCGTCTAGAGATACTCTTCGGTATTCTGCAACTGCAGATGTTTCTGGAAGATTCGTATTTACGGCTAAGCCACAAGACTCACTTAAGGTTGACATTTGGAAGGCAAAAGCTCGTATTGCGCCATCATCATTAATATCCATTGAAAATGATAAAGAAGGGATAGTCGTAAAGACCCTACTGAGTGGCGACCTATCTATTTCGGCTCCGATAGTTGAAGGAAGCAAGAAAACATTGAACATGACAGTTCCTTTCGAGGAGATGTTCTTGTCGAATAGAGCACCCTACTTTACTGTAAAAGCATTTGGAGTTGACAAGTTGGGGGTAAAGCAAACCTTTGCTGGGTTTAGCTATTCGATAAATTCAATAGGATTTAGCTGTAAAGAAAGCCGAGCTTCGTTGTCTGTCGATTTAAGCCTCGCAATTGGAGGTAGCGACTCTAATTCGTTTAGTGCAGGAGGTAAAGTAGAGCTTGTTGCGGCACGAGAAAGCTCGAGCTGGAAGTATAAGGAGCTTAATATTAGCAGCTTTAAGCTTAGTACCGAGTTTTCTGGATTTAAGCTAAGCGGAAGCCTGGCGCTGTTTAACGATTCTAAACAGTACGGAGACGGAATTGCTGGCAATGTAAAAATGGAGCTTAAACCCCTAAAGTTTGAGCTGTCGGCTTCGGCAATATTTGGAAGTGTTGATGGCTACAGCTACTGGTATGCAGATGCTTTCTCTACAACAAAGATTCAGATTGGCACAGGTTTAACGCTAACCTCATTTGGCGGAGGAGCATTTACAAAAATGCGACAAGGGGCTCCAGCCAATGATGCCGAAAAATTTGGAGTAGGGTCGTCAGGAATATGCTACATCCCCAGCAGCAAAATAGGTCTTGGATTTATGGCCAAGGTAGGATTAGCGTCGTCTGATGGTAAGCTTGTAAATGGTGATGCAGCCTTGGAGATGGCCTTTAACCAGCACGGAGGTATTTCGTACATAAGCTTTTTAGGGTATGCCGAGATAATGGCTGGAGGTAAGATGGCGCAAATGGCCGGTGCAATTAAAGAGCAAGCAGGGGTATTAGCCGAAAAAGTGAATAAGATTAACACCGCAGTGGGTAAGATAAATACAGCGGTTGGTAAGGAAGTCGTTGAGAAATCGGATAACGCTGTTGATCTTAAACAAAAGGCAGAACAAATTGCTGCTGATTTACAGAAGGATAGAAAAGAAGCACCAATAACAGCAACGCTATATTCAATTTTTGATTTCGAGAATAGCAGCTTTTTTGCAAAGCTAGAAGCCAAGGTAAACTTAGCAGGAGTGCTTAAAGGTATTGGACCTGACGGCAAAGCTGGCGAGATGGTAATGTACTTTGGAAGGGATAAATGGTATGTTCACTGTGGAAACCCAACCTCACCAATCGGATTAGAGCTGCTAGGTATGGCACGTGCTAAGTCGTACTTTATGATGGGGCACGATTTGCCAGCATTCCCCGAACCTCCCAAACGTGTTACCGATATAATAGGACTAAAAAGTGTAGATAGAAGCAGGGATATCAGCTCGTTGGCCGGAGGTACAGGTGTTGCTTTTGGGGCAAGTTTAGAAATGGATACTGGCAACATTCAGTTCCTAATGTTTTATGCACGATTTGCAGCAGGCTTAGGTTTTGATGTGATGCTAAAGAACTATGGGAATTCATCGTGTGCAGGCGAAGATGGAAGATTGGGCATTAACGGGTGGTATGCCATGGGGCAAGCCTGGGCCTACGTAGAAGGGGAGATTGGGATAAGGGTTCGAATGATGTTTATTAGAGGACGATTCCCGATTCTTAAGATTGGTATGGGAACGCTACTCGAAGCCCAGCTACCCAACCCCTGTTGGTTTCATGGAGCAGTAGGAGGATACTATAACATATTAGGAGGAGCCGTAAAAGGCAAGTGTAAGTTCGAGTTCGAGCTGGGCAAAAAGTGTAAGATTAAGTCGAACGCCAAAGACCTATTGGCCAATATGAATGTAATCTCAGACCTTCGTCCTTCGGATGGTGCATCCGACGCAAGCGTCTTCTCCAAACCACAAGCCGTACTGAATATGCCTCTCGAAAAATCGTTTGAGATTGATGCGCCAGACGGCGAGAGGTATAAGTTCCGAGCAAAGCTCGATAGGCTGGTTGCGCTACATAACGGAAGTCCAATTATTGGCGAGACGATGTTTAACGAGGACAGCACAGTGGTTACTGTAATGCCCCATTGTACGCTACCGCCAAAGCAAAACATTACCGTAAGCTGCGAGCTATCGTTCGAAGAATATAAGCACGGAAGGTGGGTAAAGGTAACCGACGAAGGGCGACCTGTAACTGAAACAAAGGCAGTAACCTTTGCAACAGGCGAAGCACCTAGCTACATTCCAGAAGAAAATGTTGCTGTTGAGTATCCAGTTCATGGACAGCAGGCCTTTTATAAAGATGAGTATGGGAAAGGATTTGTGGTATTAAATGTATGGCAAGATTATCTCTTCACAGATAAGAAGTATAAAACATTTGCAGCGTTTAATGTTGGAGATAAGCAAGTTGCCAAGGTTGAGGTAGCAACCAACTACAACAAAAAGCAAATAGATTTTGATATACCACAATCGCTTCTTAGCACAGCTACCGATTATAAGCTGCGGATAATAAATGAGCCGATAGATAAGAATAGCAGCATTGATAAGAATGTGGTTAAAAAGGAAGTTGCTGTAAACGAAACAGAAGGCGATGCAGGCGAACTTTCTTTAACAACAAAAGAAGCAACAGCAGATTTAGTAATTGCTGATGATAAGATTCTTTATGAAGTGCCGTTTAAGACGAGCATGTATAACCGATTGAAGGATAAGATTAACAGCATGTCTGTTGATGTGTATTTCTCGGAGGCTTACGATGGATATGAACTGCCCAAACTTATGATTGTTAATAAAGAATTGTTTGATGAAGTAGAAAAGGGAAGTAGTAGGTTTACTAGAAATAATCCGTTGGTGCAATTAAGTACTGATTTATCAAATGAAAGTTGGTATAAAAATGAAGTCAAACCGTTGATTTATGATGGTTATCCATTTCTAGGGATTGGTGTGTTTAAAAGAGATTTATCACTTGGAATTCCTCCTCGATCTCCGATCTACTTTGACACAAATAGTAAAGCATATAAAAATCAGATGTCTGACTATATATTCTTCCATGCTCCAGTTACGATTTTGAAGGATTACTATCAAATATCCGATAACATAGCCTCTGTATATGCTAAGAGAAGTAGCTATAGCATTACAGACCGTTTGAGAATAGAACAGCTTATTAATACAAGCCTAAAAACTTTTTATACAAAAAAGGGAGAAAAGGTAACAATTCAAGTGTACTATGTTATTCCCAATGGAGAGAGAATACATTCTTGTGATTTAAATTTTGAGTATTTCATAAATAAGTAAAATGAGAAGATATATATATATAATGTTGTGTTTACTAGCTTGTGCTACTGAACGAGGAGTAGCACAAAATAGTAAAATTGCACTTAAAGCAATGACCATTGGCGACTCGATAGTAGTGAGATGGGTTCCAATTAATTATAGTATCTGGCAGTTAGCAAATAAAAATGGGTATAAAGTAGAACGACTCTTAGTTGGTCGGAATGGAGTTGTAGTAAGCGATAATAAGATTACAATGCTTCATAGTGGTACAATAAAGCCATTAGAAGAACGCCAATGGGAGCAGATTGTTAAGATAGATAGTGTTTATGCACCTATAGCATTACAAGCATTGTACGGAAAAACTTTTGAGCTAACATCTACTTTCAATAAAAATTTGAATGAAGCTTACAATAAGTATAAAGAAAATGAGCTGCGATTTGGATTTGCGATGTATTGTGCTGACAGATCACTTTTAGTTGCAAAAACGTTAGGACTTTGTTTCGTCGATAAGCATATACAAAAAGGCGAAAGATATATCTACAAAGTAACCATAAACGAGCAAGCTGATGAAGCATATAGTTCCTATACGAATATAGACCCATCTCGTCCGAATTTGCTACCACGACCACCTAAAGCAAATGTAAATATGCTTAAGAACTCCATACTACTAAATTGGGATTGTTTTGATTCAGATTATGTAGGTTATGATGTAGAGCGGTCAATTGATGGGAAAAGCTTCAAAAAAATAACCAAAGACATTGTTGTCCCATTTCAATCGGATGGAAAATTGATTGGATACTACAGTGATAGCATTGCTAAACCAGATACGTACTACTATCGAGTTGTTGGTTTAACACCATTTGGGGTCTATGGTCCAAGCTCTGATACTATAAAAGTGGTATTAAAAAGTGCAGTAGAATCGCCATTTAATCTAGTCTTAAGTGTAAATAGTGAAAAAGTAATTGTAACGTGGAGTATAAACGAAACGAAGAATATTAGTCATTATATAGTTAAACGAAGTAACACTCCAAACGGCGAATTTTCAATTGTGGGGCAAGTTAAGGGAAGTGCCCCCACCATTTGGGAAGATCAAAAGCCTTTAACATCAGGCTACTATAAGGTTATAGCAGTTTCTAAATCAGGATCAGAAGGGGAGTCTTTAAGCTCTTTTATACAGCTAAATGATAGTACCCCTCCCCACGAACCCATAGGCCTAGAAGGAAAATGTAGCAACCTAGGTATTGCAACAATACAATGGAAACCAAATGAAGAGATAGATCTATTAGGCTATAAGGTTTATAAAAGCAATAGCAAGAATGGAACACTAGTAGAAGCTACTCATAATTTATTGCCTAAAAATACATTTATTGATTCGCTAGACATAAATAATTTAAACGATACTATTTACTATAAGGTAGTTGCAGTTGATAGGAGATACAATGCGTCATCATTTAGCAGCTACATTGCGATTGCAAAACCTGATAGAATTAAGCCAGTATCACCTGTACTATTATCTGCCCAAAATAGTAGTAGATCAGTTGTACTTAAATGGGAGAATTCATCAAGTGTTGACGTTGCCAATGTTCTGATCTTAAAAAGAATTAGTAGTGATACTATTGTTGTTGGTAAGGTTCAATCTAACGTAAGTACATTTATAGATACAACTGTTAATAGCTTAGGAAGTACATTCTACCTATTACGGGCAGTCGATAAAAGTGGAAATATATCTAACTTTTCTAATGAAGTACGAGTGAGTAATACTAATGCTAGTAATTCGAACAAGTTAAAGTTAAGCTGTAATGTACAGACTCGTGCTGAAAATATTAATGTAGTCTTAAGTTGGGATTCTACAGAGAATTCGATTGTGCGGGTTTATAGAAGTGAAGGGAGTAGTTTTAAACTTCTTAAACGAGGCCAATTTAACCAAACGTTTGTTGATGAAGAGGTAAGGCAAGGTGTTGAGTATAGCTATTTTATAGTTTCAGAATCGGACAATGCAAAATCGAATATCGTTAAAATGTCGTTAAGATGAAAAAAATATACTTACTAGTTTCTTTATTAGTGTTGTTGGGAAATGTTGGATTTTGTCAGACTATTTTAACGGGTAAAGATTACTCGAACGGTTATATTATAATCAGACAAAAAGATGCATTGGCAGGCCCTCCTTTTGATTTTAAAGTTAATGGTAGATCTTCTGTTTTTACATCTAGATATAATGGATGTATACTTGATTATAGTTTTTTAGGTAATCTTTTTGAAAATAGTAACGATTTTGAGAATGTTTATTCGAGTCTTTTTAGTAGTTCTGTGCTAGATAATGAAACCGCTATATCTGATAATATACTTGCATGCTATCACCTTGGTCAATATACATCAATGGAAACGACTGGTTATTATTATTATAACTCTTGGGAACAGAAGGGGCAATATAATTGCATTGTTGAATGTTTTCCAAAAATGCCAAGAATAGAAGATGATGGCGTTGAGTATATTTCTGAGTTAGTAAATTATAAATTGAAGCTGGATGACGTTTTATATTATTATTTTGTAAAATGGCAATATCGAATTTGTGGGACTAGTCAATGGATTGATTGTCGTAATGGTGATAATAAAAATTTGTTATTTAATCAAAATTCAATTGAAGGAGAGAATAAATCGGATGTATTTTTTAATAATAAATTTGAAATTCGTTATATTGATTTGGTGACGGGGAATAGTTGCCCTGAATATCGGGCCAGCGAACCTTATACCTTACCTTCAATAATACCGAAGTATAAGGTTCCTCATCAAGCTATTGAGGTAAACCACCCTTGTGGTAGTAACGATTATGGATCTATCGTTACTCCAAATAATCTTGAGATTGTAGAGGTAGTAAATGGCAACTACAAGCTATTACAAGAAAACAAGCTTGAACCTGGCAAGCATATTGTAAAATTCAGACTTCCGGAGTCGATTTTGAACTACTCGCAACAAGTTTCACTAGATGAAGCAGAGTCTTACGAGGTGACCATCAACAGAAAGCTTGAAATTTTATCACAGGATGTTACCTTACCGAAGTGCCTAAACGATAAAGGTAGCGTGACGGTTAATTTCAGAGGTGGTAGTGGTCGTATTAATGTAGAGCTTGTTAGCAATGGGAATGTTATTGCAAGCCAAAATAGAGTTGCTCCTATAAATAAGGATTCTGTATTTGTATTTTCGGGTATTGCCCATGGATCTTATACCGTAAAGTTGTCAGATGATTCGAAGAAAGCTTCTGGAGAACAGTGCTTTATTAGCACTCCTGCTTTCGAAATTGCAAAGATCGAACCATTTACTACAAATTCATCTGTAAACCAGTCTCCTTGCTACGGAGGGAGTTCGTCTGTTACAATTGGTATTGCAGGAGGAACACCTCCTTTTAGCTATAAGTGGGATAACTCATCATATGTAGCCATTCCTTCAAACAGCTTTACAGTAAATAATATATCATTTAAGGATGGGAAAACATTTAATTATACCATTCTTGATAATAATGGCTGTGAGTCTCCAATCTTTTCGGTTTCTAGCACAGATCCATCACCTGTCACTTTTGCAGTAAAGTCGATTACAGGTCAGTACTCCACCCTACAGGATGGCACAATTCAGGTTGAAAATTGTAGCTCATCGGATGGAAGTGTTGATGTTCTCTTTGAAGCAGTAGGAGGAAGTGGCTTATTTTCCTTCGCAGTAAATGGAGTTGATAGGAGTATCGGCAGCCCTGTTCATCTGTTACCAGACGAAACAGCCTATGAGTTTACAGCTTTGGATAAGAATGGTTGTCAGCTTAAGTACAGCAAGCGAATCAAAGTGCTGCCAAGGTTAGCAACTCAAGTTATTGGGAAAGCTAACTCCTGTGCAGGTAATGATGGACGTATCGATATAAAACCTTTAGGAGGATCTGGCAGCTATACATTCTCACTCCCCAATGTGGTAAAGAACGATTTGTCAGGTGCGTATTACTATGGAGGATTACCATCTGGAGTTTACAATATTTCAGTTAACGATGGATACTGCACAGCTTCCGAAAATGGTATAGTCTTAAACCCTCCCGTCACCTTTTCTGCAGTATCGTCGCTCGACTGTACAAAGGATTATTCGGATATTTCGGTAGCTAATCTAGCAGGAGGAAATGGAAGCTACAGCTACACGCTAGCTAAAGGTGGCGTTAATGAACGTGTTGGTGCTTTGTCTGCTGGAGATGCTGTTATTTCGAACCTTGCTAGTGGCATTTACAACCTGTCGGTTACTTCCGATGGTTGTAGCAAAGACGTTTCCGGAATTCAAGTTTATAGTAGGCCAAAGATAGCTCGTTTTGATATTACAAATCCGATCTGTCCTGGAGGTTCTGCAAGACTTGATTATGAGGTTAAGGAGGGAGTTAATCCCAACTTATCCTACTCCTTTACCTATAAGAATGCACTTGGTCAAGATGCAGTTCAGAATGGCAGTCTTTTAGGTCTAAGTGGCAGCAAGTCCGATTTTTCGGTTTCTGGCAAGGTTAAGATTAAAGTAGATGAATGCGGCATATCTAGTGAAGAGAAAACCATCACGCTTCCATATCTTACAGTAAGCGACGTAAAGTATGGAACATGGAGCTGTAGTACAACGAATGGTATTGCAGCCAAAGGAGTGATAACTGCCGATGTTAGCACATCCTTTACCAGCTATTCGGTTTTCTTGATAAGGATGAGCGGAGGTGCAGAAACGACAGATATTGTTGAGCAAAAGTCGATTTCAGGGAAAAGCAGCTACAGCTTTGACGTTGTTGATGGCGGTATATTTAAGATAAAGGTTGTATCAACGGATTCGGGTTGTAGTGCAGAGGTGCTTACAGGCAGCTACTATCCACAATCATACCTTAAAATAAAGTCGGTTTCGGTAACCGACCCTGCTTGCTTTGGCAAGATGGGTACTGTTAAGGTGGAGGTTGAAAATCTTGGAAGCAGATCGCTAAACGTAGAGGGTACTGCAGATATTGTTGGGAATACAGCTACGTTTAAAAATCTTGCAGGATCGAGCACGTACAAGCTAAACGATGGATTTTGCTACTTAGAAACCTCGTTGGTAGAGCTGAAAAATCCTGAAAAACCTACCTTCAAGTTTACCATTGATAATCCGCCTTGCTATGGCGATAATGCAGCAGTTAAGCTTTACGATATCTCGCCCTCAGGTTCATATGCTTACATAGTAGGAGGTAAAGCTTTCGAAACTCCAGCTTTTTCAATTCCAATAGCGAGCTCATCCACCAATATATCCTTAAAAATAGTGGGGAAAGATGGAGGACAGTGCGAAAGCGATGAGCAGCTGCATGTTGTTACTATGCCCGATAAGCTAGAACCTTTATTCTCTACAGTACCGGTGAGGTGCAATGGCGAGGCTACTGGAGTTATAAGCTTGTCAGCAAAAGGAGGTACTCCTCCGTATAGCTATGCTGATGGAGCCAAGACACTCTTTGGGATATCTTATGGAGGGCTTACGGCTGGTGCGTATAGCATTAAAGCCATTGATAGCCATGGCTGTAGTGTAGAAAAGTCTCTAGTAGTTGCAGAACCTAGCATTTTAACATTTACAGCTCTGCCTAGTATGCCAACGTGTAGGAATGGTAAGGATGGAGTAATATCAATTAAAAGTATAGATGGTGGTAATGTAGGAAGCTATACTTATAGCCTAAACAGTGCCCCTTTTGTTGCGCTTCCAGTAAGTGGTGTTATTCCCCAAGAAGCTAGCGGTACAAGCAATAGCGTTACTATCAAGGATTCAAAGGGTTGTATTGCTACTCAATCGGGTATCGAAGTGGGGAATCCTCCTTTGTGGAGTTGGGATATATCTACCATAGATCCTTCTTGTTCTTCGAATGGAGAGATTAGAATTAACAGTATTACAGGTGGTTATGGTGGCTACAAGTATTACGAGAGTGGTAGTGCTGGGGCATCTATTTTATCTCCCAAAACTGGAGTTGCAGAAGGAACGTATAGAGTAGAGGTTGCCGATAGCAAGCTATGTGTTCAGGGGAAGGACGTTACGCTTCATGCCAACAAGCTAAAGGTTATAGCTAGTGTTCGGAATATCACTTGTTTCGAAGGAAGTGATGGTGAGATTAAGGTTGAGGCCGAAGGTGGTCGTCCTTTAGCTACAGGAGGGTACAGGTATGTGCTTTCGAAGGATGGTGTAACATTTGTAGGGGAGCTTTCTGGTGATAGGAAAGGCATTGTTTACAAGCAGCTTAAGGCAGGAAGCTATACGTTAGGTGTTTACGATTCGGAGGATAGCGGCTGCTCTTATGTGGAGGTTGTAACGCTAGCTCAGCATAGTGTGCCTGTAAAGTTCAACAAGCAAATTGTCGATGCATCTACATGCAAAGAGCTAGGGTTGGTTACATTTAAGGATGTTACAGGTTATCAGGGTAGCTATAGTAAGCTTTTGTTCGAGGTTGGTGCTTTTAGTCAAACTGGAAACCCAAGCTTTTCGGTTAAAACAGGTAGCTATACTTTAAGGGTTACCGACGAAATGGGATGCAGCTCTGAAGAGAAGGTTGTTGTTGCTCCTGAAATCATAACTGCTTCTTTATCTGTTGATCAGATGGATTGCTATGGTAATAATAACGGAGCTGTTACTATTAATCAGCTGGCCGGAGGTCTCGGAAAGCTATCTGTTATATGCCTACCCTATGGGGCTCCAGAGCCTGCTGATGGCGACTATACAAGTAAGCTGTCGTACTCGGGGTTGGGCCCTGGCAGGTACGTTGTTTATGGTAGAGATGAGAACAACAGGTGTAAAATGGTTGTTGACGATTTCGAAATAAAGAGTATTGATCCTCTTAAGCTTACCTATCAGCCTGTTACGCCTACTTGTAACGGCTATTCGGATGGTGCTGTAAATATTCAAATTGCAGGTGGTAATGGGGGGTATGTCCTATCAGGGTTTGGGAAAAGTCTCCCTGTAAACGAGGAGGTATCAAAACGTGCAGGTTTCCTAAGGGTTGATGGGGTGTCTGCTGGTTCGTATGCTATCTCTCTTACCGATAAAAATGGCTGCCAAAATCTTGGAGATAAGGTGGTTGATATGGAACAGCCCGAACCTATTACCTTAGCTTTAGAGAAGCTGGAGGATGTGGATTGTAAGGGTAATGGGAATGGTAGGATATACCTTTCTGCGAAGGGTGGCAACGGTTCTTACAGCTATTCTACCTATAAGAATGGCAGCTTGTTAAAAACCGATACCAACCAATCTGATTCCTATCTTGCTGATAATCTTTTACCTGCTTTATATACATTTGATGTTACGGATAGAAAGGGGTGCGCTTTAGTAAAGGGCGTGGGTGATGTTAAGCTAAACGAACCCGATCTCTTTACTCTAGCAGTAAGCAGCTTCTCGAATGTAGCTTGCCATAATGTTTCAACAGGGACTATAGCTGTTAAAGCAAGCGGTGGTAACTACGGAGCTATTAAGTACTCTTTAAATGGTTTGGTGCAGGAGTCTCCTTTGTTTGACAAGCTGCCTGCAGGGAAGCATAGGATAGCTGCTGTTGATACAAAAGGATGTGCGGCACAAGTAGAGCAGCTGATAACCCAACCAGAGCCTCTTGCAGTTGAGTCGTTTAACGAGCAGAATCCGTTGTGCTATGGCGATAATGGAAGTATAGCTCCAACGCTTAAGGGCGGAACTGCTCCATACCTTGTTCAAGTAGAGGGGCATGGTAGCTACTCTTCTCCTGCTAAGCTTTTGCTGCCTGATGGTAGCTACAAGCTCTGGTACAAAGATGCTAACGGTTGCGAGTTTAGTACGCCATTTAAGTTGGTTCAGCCAGAAAAGCTTCTGCTATCCGACGCTATAGCGGCACCACTTTGTACTGGTTACGATGGAAAGATTACGCTCGATGCATCTGGAGGTACTCCTTCGTACACCTTTAAGGTGGGCAATTCCGATTACCTAACAAGTCGTGTTTTTGCTGTAAAGAAGGGGAGCTATGGTATTGAGGTCAAAGATGCTCATGGTTGCTCTGCTAGTCGGACTGTAGATGTTTCCGAACCTACACCGCTAAGTCTCGAGTCGGCCTATACCAATCCGCTTTGCAACGGATTAAAGGGATCCATTTCTCTGAAGGCAGCAGGGGGCACCGCTCCCTACCAGTACACCCATATTTTTGCTGGTGCTTTCCCTTCCAATGGTAGCCAACCGGCAAATGCTGGCGATATGGTGCTGTTTACCAATCTGCTACCTAATAAGCCATACACACCTGCAGTGATGGATGCTAATGGCTGTACCAAGGAGGCGCTACCTATAACCCTTATTCAGCCCGACGAGCTGGTTTGGACTACCAGCGAGGTAACCGATTTGAAATGCGCTGGCGATGCTTCGGGTGCTGTAAAGCTTGGTGTTAAGGGTGGTACTACTCCCTATTCCTATAGCTTAAACGGAGCGGTTAGTACAGATGGCCGCTACTCCAATCTCAGCGGTGGTTTGTTTGGGGCAAGGGTGCTAGATAAAAATGGTTGTGAGCTTCAGAAGAGCATTACGGTGAAGGAGCCAACCCCGTTGGTTGTATCTACGTCGGTAGATCCTCAACGATGCTTTACCTTATGCGATGGTAGAATAGTGGTAAGTCCTACAGGAGGAACACTGCCCTACACTATCTCATGGAACGATCGCTCTTTAAATGGTAGTAGCTTGCTTACCAATCTTTGTGGCGGTTCTTACCTGTTAAATGTAAGGGATGGAAATGGGTGCGAGGTTAACCGCGACCTATCGTTTGCTATGCCAGAGCAAATCCTTATCAGCCTAGGATTTAAGGATACAACGCTTTGCAAGGGACAAACCATAAAGGTTGTTCCAGCTCCTCAGCGTTGGGGTTTGATTTGGATGCGCGATGGAAAATTCCTTGCCAATGGGGCTAGCTATGTGGTAAGCACTGCTGGTAGCTACGTTGCTAAGGCTTTAGATTCTAAAGGATGTTCGGTTGATTTTCCTTTTGGGGTTAAGTATGTTGACGATTCGATGGTTTCAGACTTCCTTATCAGCTCTAAGGTTGCTGCTACAGATACGGTTGCGATAGTGGACATATCTTCTCCTAAACCCGATAAAATTGTTTGGAGCTTTGATAAGGGAGCTAGGGTTATCGAGCAGAAGGATAGCTACCTATACTTGGCATTCGATGAGCCTGGAACTTATGTTGTTGGACTGAAATCTTATACTGGTAGCTGTGCTACATCGGTCGAAAAGCGTATTGAGGTTGGTCCGAAAAAAGACAAGTTTGATATCGAAAAATCGTTGGGATACCGCGAGAGCATCCTTAAGTCGTTTAAGCTCTATCCTAATCCTACTGCTGGCAATTTTAAGGTAAAGATTGTTCTCAACAAGGTTGCAGATGTTAACCTACAGCTGCTTTCCGCAAGTAGTGGAGTTGTGCTCGATACCCGTAAGGTTGCTGGTTCTGATAGCTATGAGGTTGAGTACAACAAGCAGGAGCTTAAGCAGGGTTTCTACATTATTAATATGGTTGTCGAGGGGCAGTCGTTTAGCCTCAAGCTGGTAAAGATTTAAAATAAACTTATTGTAGATTTAAATGAACCATAGTTCGTTAGTTATTAGGTTTTTACTGATAGTGCTTGTCTCGTTTCTTGGAGGTGAGTCTCTTTTTGCTCAAAGGCTCGATGCTATTGGGAAAGAAGAGCCGCTTTCGGTTAGCGGAAGCTTTTCGAGCAATATGATTTTTTACAATTCGTCTGGGCAATCGGTTGGGAGAGATCCCTTTACATCATACCTTAACGGAAGTCTGAATTTCGATATTTACGGTGTGAGCATGCCGCTTACGTTTAGCTGGTCATCTCAATCTACTGGTTCTTTTCAGCAGCCGTTTAATCAGGTGGCCATCCACCCAAGCTATAAATGGGTTACTGCTCATATTGGGTTTACCAGCATGTCGTTTTCTTCGCATAGCCTGAGTGGGCATACCTTTCGTGGAGTGGGGTTAGACCTTACTCCTCCTGGGAGGTTTAAGGTTAGTGCTATGGGGGGCGAGCTGCTTAGGGCAACTCCTGCTAGCACTCTTATAAATGGTCCCGAAATTGTACCTGCATATAGGCGTTGGGGTGGTGGCTTTAAGGTCGGCTATTCGCTAGATAAGCATGCTGTCGATCTTATTGTTTTTAAGGCTAAAGATAAGGCTGGTTCTATTCCCGAGCCGCCTGCCTCTTTCGGGCTAAAACCTAAGGATAACTTGGTGGTTGGGCTAAACGTCTCTTCTCGTATTGCCGAAAAGCTTGCTGTTAGGGTCGAGGCTACTTTAAGTGCGCTTACCAACGATACGAGGCTTTCTCGCGATTCTACTACTCATTTGGCTGTTCCAAACTTAGGAGGCTTACTGGTTCGGAATAGCTCTACTGCTTTGTACAAGGCGGTTAAAACCGGAATCGACTATACTTTTAGCAGCTATGCTATTGGGGTGGGGTACGAGCGTATCGATCCAGAGTACCAATCGTTGGGTGGATACTACTTTACGAACGATCTCGAAAATATAACGGCAAACTTTGCTGCTCGTTTTTTTAAGGATAAAGCTCAGCTTTCTGTCAATGTTGGTAAGCAGCGTGATAATCTCAACAGTAAGAAGAGCAGCTCTTTTTCGAACTGGGTAGGTGCAGCTAGCTTAAATGTTACGCCAAGCAGTAGCTTAAATATGAGCTTATCCTATTCCAGCTTTCAGGCTTACACCCACATTCGTTCGGCATTCGATGAGGCTACAAAGCTAACTCCGTACGATAATCTGGATACGCTAAGGTTCACGCAGATTTCTCAAAATATGGCTGCCAACGCTTCTTACAAGCTCTCTGCTACCAATAGCAAGGTGCAAATGCTTACTTTTTCGGCAAATGCGATGCTTACAAGCGAGAAGCAGGGTGGTAAAGCTACATCGGGTAACGGGGGTGTATATACCGGAATGGTTGGCTACATGCTGTCGCTGGTGCCCATTCGTACTTCAGTTAATGCAGGTTTAAACGTTAGCTATAACAACCTGTCGAGCTCCAATAGCGTGATGGTTGGACCTTCGGCTGGTATTGCGCGTGGTTTTTTTGAGGGTAAGCTTGCTACCAACCTAGGGGTAAGCTACTCGCTGCTTCGTAATGGAGGGGTAACTTCGGGTTCGGTACTTAACTCGCGCTTAGGGGCTATGTATAGCATCAATGGAGCTAAGGATAAGCCGTCTATTTTTACCCATCAGCTAGGGCTTTCGATGGTTTACTCTAACCGATTTAAGAGTTCGGCCAATACAAGTGCCTTCTCCGATATCACGGTTACGTTTGCCTATACGTGCAACCTAACCGCCCAGAAATACTGGTTGGGAACAAAACCTAAGCAAAAGGCTAGCAACGAGTAGCTTGCGCTGTGCTCAACCTGTAGGTGTTGGGCAGTAGCAGGTGCTCTTGCTTCGGGCAATAGAAAATATTATCGCAAATCTGCTGGACGATTTGCGCTACAACGAAATACATAGGACAAATGGTGACAAGGGAAATACTTATGGGAATCATCGCTAGAGCTTTTGGATGTAGGAGAGGCTTTGCATATTGCGTGGCTGCTATTGTGGCGCTCCTTGCGTTGCTGCCGTTATCGGTAGGGGCGCAAACCAGCTATCCGGTGCAGGTAAATGTTATGGTAACGCCTCCAAGCAGCGTTTACCTAACCGACTACTACACGCGTGGCTCCGAGAAGCTCAAGGTGCAGCTGCTGCTCAAGGAGGTTAGCCGTCCTAGCTTTCCGGTAAAGCTCCGATTCCGTATCGAGGGTCCTGCGCTTAGGCTAACCTCTCGTCCTGGGGTTAACCTTCCTCCATTTGTACTACAGGGCGGTAGCATGGTCGAGGCTGCTGGCGATTTGCTCGCTCCCTACCTCAGCCTAAACGCCCTAGTTGCCGAAGGGGCCGATGCCCAGTCGTTCCAGAGCAAGGGGCAGCGTATGGCCGATGGATTCTACAAGGTAGAGGTATGGGCCGAAGAGATGGGGAGGAGCGTTCGGGTGTCGAACGTGGCCACCACCTTTATCTCCACCATGCTCTTCCAGTCGCCCATAGTAACGGCTCCTGCCGATCGCTCCATATTGTCCGATCAGGGAATTCAAAATATTATTTTTCAGTGGATGCCCCGCCACTTGGGGGCTTCGCTTGATATTGCTCAGGGTACCTACTACAAGGTGCGACTGGTAGAGGTTTGGCCTAGCGATCGTGATCCGCAGGAGGCTATTCGCTCCTCAAAGCCGCTCTACGAGGGGCTATCTACCTCTACGTCGTTTGTGTATGGGGCCGGACAGCCTACGCTGATTTCTGGTCGTAAGTATGCTTTGCAGGTTCAGGCGTTGGATGCCGATCAGCGCGACCTCTTTACGGGGATGGGCTACAGCAATGTGGTGTCGTTTACCTACGGTGAGGAGTGCCAGCAGCCTCAGGGACTAAATGTTGAGGTTGGTGGGCCAAGTGGTGCTACGGTGCTCTGCTCTGGTAATGCCAAAAGCACTGGCTACACCTTTGCCTACCGAAAGGTGTACGGAGCCGATACCACCTGGCAGGAGCTTCCTTCGGGTGTTCCGTTCCTAAGCCTCGATGGGCTAACACCAGTTACGAGCTATCGCGTTAGGGTGGCGGCCTGCTGTGGCACTACCCGCAGCTTGTGGACGCAGCCCCGTGCTTTTACCACCCTCAGCAGCCCTGAGTCTAAGTTCGAGTGTGGTAAGGGTAGCAATGCTCCTGCTATTATCGACAGGACTCCCGCTGGAACTCTTAGGGTTGGGGATAAAATAAAGGCTGCCGATTTTACGGTGGTGGTGGTTTCCGCTTCGGCTGGTGCTAATGGCTATTCGGGGCAGGGTATAGCCCAAATTCCGTTCCTTCGTAACGTTCCGGCCTACTGTGTGCTTAAGGATGTTAAGGTTAATAAGGAGCTGCAGCTTGTTGATGGTTCCATCGTTTTGGCCGATTCGGTGACGGTGGTAAACCGCGAGATTGTGAAGGAGGGTACCCGTTTGGGGAACGACCTGTTTAGCAGCTTAAAGGATAGAAATTCCAACTCTACGGTTATCGTTACGCCTGTTTCGGGTACAATAACCTCGGTTGCAAGCTCGGTGGCTTCCAGCTCCAACGAAGTTACGCTCAAAGGCGAAACCTCCAAGGTGGAGGTGGTAACCTCCTCTGGTCAGGCTACCACATCATCGCCTGGCAGCAACTCCATGGTGGTTGACGAGGCTGGCAATACGGTGTCGGTGAGCAAAAATGGCACGGCTACAAAGGGTAGAATGGACAAGAACGCCTTTGGTAGCGGTGCTACAAGCAGCGATGCTGCTCAGCTGGCATCGGGCGATAGCCTTCCGAAGGTAACCTTCACGCTCGATACCTCTAAGGAGCACTATGGGTACGATGCCACCTCGTTAAGTGGCGAGCAGTGGGTTAGCGTTAAAACGGGTAGCAGTGTTGCCGTTACCGCCAGCATCCAGCGTCAGCGCAGCACGGTTCGCGAATCCGACATTCGCTACCGTACCAGCGATGGCCTTGTGGTAGATGCTGCTGGTACCAACCCCGCTACGCTAACCGTTAAGGGGCTGTACAGCGGTACCCCCGTTCCGGTTTTGGCCGTGGCCGATACAGGTAAGGTCGATTCCCTAAAAAAGGCCTTCATCTGTGGTAGGATTGGTACCGTAGGCTACGATCTGGAGCGCCGTAGGGTGTGGCTAGTGCCCATCAACGGGGCTAAGGTAAATAGGGATGCTGTTGCTAAGCAGCTTAACGATGCCTACCGTCAGGCGGTGGTAGAGTGGGACGTGCAGTACGACCCTTCGCTGCTCAGCGTTACCATAACCGACGAGGAGCTCAGGGCGCTATGCAGTAGCAAGGATGTTGGCATGCTGAGCAACTACACGCTCGAGCAGCAGGCCGTACTCAAAAAGTTTGGGCGCGAGCCAGAAGAGCGAACCTACATCATGTTCATGGTGCCTTGCAAGTCTAGCTACGCGCAGGGCATGATGCCGCTCAACCGCAGCGCAGGCTTCGTATTCATGGAGGGACAAACCGACGATGCCGTTGGCCGCACCGTTGCGCACGAGCTGGGCCATGGTGCCTTTGGGCTCGAGCATGTGGGCAACGCCAAGGATGGCAGCTTGGCCACCACCAACAACCTCATGGACTATGCCAACGGCACTACGCTCGACAAGAACCAGTGGGATGCCATACACTCCGACTACCGCAGGCTAACGTGGTTTCAGGGTGCTGATGAGGGGAAGTATCGAGATGTAGATGTAATGGTTGATCCGTCTGGAATCCCTTTTGATATCGGTTCCACAAATGCTTATATTTTTCATTTAAATACTGAAAGTATTAGTGATGGTCAATATCCTAGGGGAAGCGTTATTGCATTCGAAAGCAAAGATACACATGCTTTATACGAAGCTAAGTATGATAATGAAAATAGATTTTTAGGCTATTTAAAGAAGGGAAGCAGTAATGATTGGTTTAGCTTAAAATCGCCATCTTCTACTTCTACCGCTACTAAAGTTGTCCTAGTCGAAAAGATTGATGAATGTACGTACCGTGCTTTTGTCGTTAGCTATGTGATACCATTTAATCCTGAACGTAAAGTTTTAAAAAGCCTATCCTACAATTTATCTGGTGTTACAGACCTAAAAGAATTCATATTCAATAACTGCAATAAGAGTAAGTCTTCAAATTCAAAATGTGAGAGTGTAGATACCGGAAAAGAAGCTTCTGCAATAAGAACTTTGTTGCGAATTGGGTCGGATAGCTTAGAGGATGTTGTAAATTCCGCTTGTATTAGCTCAATAAGGTTACTTGGAATAAAGGAAAGGCTCAACTTAATAACTAAGCTATCAAAAGGGAGTATAAGAAACTCTAAGGAGACTGCAATTCTTAAAGTTCTTAGATCCGTTAGCCCTTCTAGTGAAGGAGATAGCGTTCTTACTTACCTTTCCGAGAATAACTACCAGCACCTTACCACGCTTGTAAAGGGATTAGATGACGACTGGACCTTAGTAAAGCTTACTAACGATAGCTATGGGCAATTCCTAATCGTGCTAAGAGATATAATTGCTGGATCAAAAAGCTATGCTGCCAGAATTAAAAGGCTTGAAAACGATGATGAGAACAGAGTTGTTAGCTGGTCTGATGGATCCCATGATGCGTGGAGAGTACAAGCTACCTACGATGATAATACAGGGCTCGTTTACGTAGAATTTCTAGAAAAAACATACGCTTATTCTCCTGTAGGTTCTTCTGGAACGAATTTCTCTACCAAAGAACGAGTTTCATACGATCCATTCGAGCTGGTTAAGCTAATTAACAATAGCGATCTATCCAGTTTTGAAGCAGCAGGGATAGAGAAGGGTGATGTTGCGGTAGTCCCTGCTTTATTCCTAAAGTACTGTGGTGATAAGCAGTTCAACGATCAGCTACAAACTTCTGGCCTAGTACTGCTTGATGGTGCTACAATCGTTTTAAGTGGGGGAACAGCTTTAGCAGCACAGGTAATTAGGTATAAGAGGTTGTGGGCTATTGCGGAGGTTATTGGAAGTTTTGGCAACATTGCGGTTAATTCGGGTGAATTTCCTGAGCTGAAGGATTACATTGATGGATATAATGACCTTTGTGCGATAATTGGAGCAAGCAATCTTGCAAAGCTAGGTGTAAGAGGGCTTGTCAAGAGTTCCAACATTTCGTCAGAGCTGGAAACACTAAAGAAAACATTAAATGAAAAGTATTTTTCAACTATCTTTGCAAAGGGTGCTCAGCTTCGAACAGCTCGTAATGCAAAGGTTGTTGATAGGCTGGTTAAGTCAACCGAGAAAATAGCCTATGGCTTAGGCTATACAGCTGAGGATATTAAAGCCTTTAAAGGTCTATCTACGAAGGCTGCAACGGCCAACTCGATCGACGAGGTTGCTCAAGCCAAGAACGGCAGCACCCATGCCAATTTACCCAGCAGCAGCACTACAAGCGAGAGTGAGAAGGTTGCTGGGAGTTTGGCTAAGGGGGCGGATGAGTTGGCCAATATAGCTATTTCTAAAGGTTCAAAAACAACTTGGGAACAGTTCCTCACATCCAATCCACATTTATCTATTGAAGAAGCCTCTATTTCTTACATTAAATTAATTGAAAAACAATCCCCCTGGCCAGAAGGTTTTATTCCCGATAAGAAGACAATGAAACAGGGAAAGTCATTTCAAATGGCTTTGGATAATGCGCAGCCCTTAACTAGTCCTGGACGATTTGGTACAACTGATAATATAACGAGTGTTGATTACGTTCGAAATAAATTAGCTGTTAAGTCTAATTGGAAAAAAGACTGTGGTAAGGTTGTTGAATATAGAGTTAAAAAAGGAATGGAACTTCCTGTTCAATCAGGACCAGTAGGTCCTCAAATTGATTTGAATGCCGATAAGTTTTTACCTGGTGGTGGCACTCAAATCTTTATCGATCTTCCGGAAGGAGCTAACATTATGGATTATATTGAGGTTGTACCTGGTTCAGTTAGAACTATTAAATAATGATGTATGGCATTTGATAATTTTGAATGGAACAAAGAAGAAGGATCTATTAGCTGGACTTTTCAAGGGGAAAGCCAAACACATAAAATTAGAAACTTGTATTATGCTGCCTTAAATTTAGAACAAAACTATGTGTATCTTGAAACTGGGAAGAACTACAATCAAGATGAGATTTACTATTTATTGGAAGATGGCTTGATTTTATTTAAATGCAATAAGGACACTAATGAAATCTTGTTGCGTAATAATGATTCTTATACTACAATCATTTGCAAAAACATTGTTAATTCATCTTACAGCGTTAAACATCAAATTGCATTGGTCATTACTAGCAACAACAAAATACTTGGGTATGATATTAGAGGAACTTCTATTTTTGAAACACCTGCGCCTGAAGAATATTGTTTTCTATACTTTTCAACTAAAAACGACAAATTAGTTGTCATTGCGGAGAAAACAGATGGTGACGAGGATGAATATGGCAGAAATAGACGACATTTTATAATAGATGAGAAATCTGGAAAATTGTCAAAGTCAGATTTAGCGTATTAGTTTGTCTATTAAATAAACCCCAGCATTTCTTTAATTTCCTTATCGGAAATATCCTCTTTTGAGCACCAGCTCGACCTGACTTTTTGTGGCTGCTTGGTAAACGCATTTGAGTTCTTTTATGAACGCTTTCTGATCCTTGGATGCCTCCTACTTCAGGGAGTCCCAGATTTGGTGGACGATGCAGGATTGAATTTCGACCAGTGGAAATACAGTGGTGATGGCCTCCGCAAATCCGGTCAGGTTGTCGATGCAGACGATCAGAATGTCGTTCACCCCCTTGGCCTTTAAGTCGGTTAGCACGCTTAACCGGAAACAGACTCCTTCACTTTCAGAGATATACATCCCAATCAAATTTTTTCGTTCCTCCCTGCTTATGGCAGCACTATTTAGACTGCCCAGTTGGTCCCTTACCCCCCCGCTCTTAACTTTACAGTGCATGGCATCGAGCCAAACAATGGGATACATCAACTCTAGGGGGCGGCACTGGCATTCTTTCATCATCGGAATAATCCTTTCGGTGATCTCGTTCAAGGTGCTGTGCGAGACCTCCGCATCGTACATCTCTTCAATGTGTGCGGCTATGTCACGAAAGCTAATCTCCAACCCGTAAAGGCCAATGATTTTGGAGTCAGATTATCAGCCAGAACGGTTTTCCACTTCCTGCCGATCTGGGGGGGGCTGTTATGCCGATCTGGGGGTGTTTCGATAGTGATTTCTCCATCGATGGTTTTCAACCTCTTTGCTGCCTTTCCCGTTCCGCTTGTTGCTCTTGGAGCGCTCCTGCTTGTCCAAATGCCCGTTCATATCTGCTTCAAGAGCCGCTTCTGAAAATTGCTTCAATAGGGTGCAAAGGCTCCTCCTTTTCCCGTCAACGATTGGGCTGTTCGTAGCTGCTCAAGCGCCAAGGCTTGCATAGCCTTTAAGTCTTCTGAATTCATCGCTGTTTTCATCTTAACACATGTGTAAATATTTTTTGTATTAGATAGAGTTCAGTTTACAGTCTCGTCAGCAGTAGTAAGTAGGCATTTCCTGGCACGTCTGTATTTGGCTACGCCTCGCTTCCCTAAAGTTGCAACCCAACGCAATGTGTACGCTAGGCGCACCCTCACTTCGAGAAAAATGATAACTTTGCTTTCGAAAAGGCTGCAACGGCAATTCGATCGACGAGGTTGCTCAAGCCAATAACGGCAGCACCCATACCAATTTACCCAACAGTAGCACTACAAGCGGGGGTGAGAAGGTTGCTGGGAGTTTAGCTAAGGCGGGGAGTTTTAAAGTTGGTGATAATATAATTGGTAAAACAATTCAAAAGGTTAGACCCGGTATAAATGGTAAAATTGCAGTCGTTGGCAGAAAGATGGATGGTCATGTTAATGATGTTGTTAGTACTTTAGAAAGCCAAGGTAAACAAGTTGAGGCTTTTAGTGAGTTTTATCAGTCCAAAAAAGTCTTTAATATCGATGGTAACAATTATACATGGCAACAAATTAAAGACGATTTCACTAACCCAATTAATCCTCTAACAGGTAAAAGAAAATATACTTCTATTAATTCCCAAGGTTGGATTGCTGACTCTGATATTCCCAACACTTTAATGTATAAGGCAAATCAGCAATGGGCTCAAAAGTTAATTAATGAAGGCTATGAAGTTATTGATATAGGTTACCCTGCAGGTCAGAGTTTGGATTCAAGTTTATTTTACAATATGGAACTTTCAATTTTATTCCGTTTGCCATGACATTAAAACAAAAATTAATTAGTAGGATAGATGTATTCAATGATTTATACTTTGAATTGTTGAGTGAAAATAATTACCATGAATCTTCAATTATAATTGAACGTTTAGAAAATGAAAATGCAGAATTTCCTCATAATCCAGTGATTCAGTCAATTTGGAAGAATAATTTAAATAATCAGTCGTTTGTTTTTCGATTATATGAAAATTATTTTATTGATTTTGAAATTCATAATAATGATATTAATAGTACATTGTCTATAAATGATTATAAAAAAAGCAAGAATATTTCAAACATTGAAATTTATTATATGCAAGGAGATATTAGTAAAAAGTACAGAGATTATTTACTTAGAATAAAGGACTTGATATTAGCTACAGAATTATTGTTTATTTTACAAGGAAAAGAATGGATAAAAATTCCTTTTGATTGGCAAGGACAGAAATAATTTGGGTTTAATTTTATTTTAAATAAGCTTATCGTGTTTTAAAATCTCAGAGTATAGCGTTCAGGTTGTAAAGGATGCATTTTTTGTCTTCTTCAGGCAAGTTGTTAATTTCTTTCAACCTTTTGAGCATATCGGGGGCTTTAAACAAATCCTGATTTTCATCCTCGCCAAGGAGTTATGATACTGTAGTGCCAAGAATACCAGCAATTTTTCTTACTGCATCAATAGAAGGCTTAACTTCATCCCGTTCGTACTTGCCAATTACCGAATGATTTGCTTCCATAACTTTCGCAAAAAGTCATCGAGAAATGGAAATAACAGAAATAAAATCCCAGCTTTCGATCCTTACGGTACTGGGGCATTAGGATATTAAGCCCAACCGCAATAAAATGATAAGCTGCCCTTTCCATGCCGATAAAACTCCGAGCATGCAGGTTTAGCCCGAAACCAACACAGTTTACTGCTTTAGCGGCAACTGCAAGCTGCATGGTAAGGCCATGGACACCATTACAGAAAAGGCCCTTACCCGAATTCGCCAGCTATAGAAACCGAAACTATCATGCTAACCGAAAGCATTATAGATGCAGTACCACTTCGGATGTCATTTGCTTCCCTTGCTCTGAACCAATACATTAACCGAGGAACGTAAAGTAGCATTGCTACAGGTAATTTATGCTACCATGATAAGCATTTATTTTATTCCGAAATAGCCAGAACTTCCAATTTAAAGTAAGATTTTACAAATTACTGGGAGAGAGAGGGTAGGTGCTTAGCGAATGGGGCGAGGGGAGCAACATTTTTGGGGCTTTTTTGTATTTGGCTACAGCTAGCTTCCCTAAAGTTGTAACCCAACGCGATGTGTGCGCTCTGTGCACCCTCGCTTCGAGAAAAATACTAACTTTGCTTTCGAAGAGGCTGCAACGGCCAACTCGATTGACGAGGTTGCTCAAGCCAAGAACGGCAGCACCCATACCAATTTACCCAGCAGCAGCACTACAAGCGAGGGTGAGAAGGTTACTGGGAGTTTAGTTAAGACGGGGGCGGGTAATGCTAAATTTGGAAAATCTGCTATTTCATCAGTTAATGGATCTTCAGATAATATAAGTTCGTTTGTTGCTAAAGAAGGCCTAAGCCTAGAGGAATTTAAGGTTCTACAAGCTAAAACAGCAGAAAGCCTTACTACTGCACAAAGAGCAGCAATAAACAGAATCCGGAGTAGTATCCTACAGCCGGATGCTAATGCTGTTATGCAAAAAGTTATTCCTCAATCTGATATGTCTAAATATATTTCTGGAGAGTACACAAGTTGTAAAGGTTATGTAACTACTGCACAAGATGCTAAGCATCTAAAAACTACTGAAGATATATATTATGGAATGAGACTTGATTACGAAGGAACTAAATTTACACCTACTGATCAGAGTTGCGGCATTATTCGTTTTAAAGCAAATAATGCTTCTGAAGCAATAGTTCCCAAGAGTCCGAAAAATGGAGGTAATATAACTGACGGTGAGCCATTTACTGGGCATGGATTTACTGCAGCCAATAATGGTCGGTTGTCTATTCCTGAATGGAAGATGGATAAATGGTTTGATATGCAAGATGGAGCAGAGTTGTGGGAGGTGACATCTGATGGTCCAGAAGCACTTAAAGCAATTTTTTCAAAATCTCAGAACAAGTTTATTCCTGTTAATTAACAAAGAATGAGAAATGGAATTTATACATACTTTAGAAGTTATCATCTTAGGTTGAATACTATAAGGGATGATGATGAAAAAGTTGTGATATATTTTGATGGAAAAGATTGCCCTTTTTTGGATTTTGAAGTGAGTAAGCACCATCAAGATACTTATTGTTTGATTATTAGGTTGAATGAATTAAGCAATGCTTATTGGGTGAAAACTTATACATTGTATAAAGGGTTTAAGTTGTTACTATTTGAACTAAACATAGGAATCGAAGGTATGTTTAGTATTTCGACCTCAGACAAGCAAGCCTTTTCAGAATTAGGGTTAACTGAAATAGATAAATCTTGGTTTGCTCAAGATATTCATATTTCTAATTTAAAAAATATATGGGAAGAACGTACTCCAGCTTTAGGCTTACCAATGCCGGAAGGACTTAAAGAGAAAGAGTTTATTACACCTTATGCGGGTTAACGATTTTAAGTCCGTTGATATTGTTAAAGTCTTTTTCGTTGTTGGTAACAAGGGTGTAGCCATTAGCCAAAGCCGTAGCGGCAATAGTTGCATCTGGCAGCTTGGTTTTTCATATTTTCCGGAGTTAGATAGTTTGCTCAATGATATCGTCGTTTATATTTAAAACCGAAGCCTAGCCGGTAAAAATATCGATGGTTTCCTTGTCTTTTTCGGAGAGCTTACTATATGTGTAAAGCTCAATACGGCTAATTACCGAAATACTAAATTCCTTGTCAATAATATTGTCCATAAAATCCAGCCCGCTTTGCGGCATGGCTGCGCCGATGTAATAGCCAGTTCGGCAAAATGTACTTCGAGGTTCCTTAATTTCTAGGTCTCGCCTCAATTTGGCTACGCCTCGCTTCCCTAAAGTTGCAACCCAACGCAATGTGTGCGCTCGGTGCACCCTCGCTTCGAGAAAAATGATAACTTTGCTTTCGAAGAGGCTGCAACGGCCAATTCGATTGACGAGGTTGCTCAAGCCAAGAACGGCAGCACCCATACCAATTTACCCAACAGCAGCACTACAAGCGATGGTGGGAAGGTTGCTGGGAGTTTGGCTAAGACGGGGGCGGATGATTTAATTGCTGGGCTTACCGGGACTTTAAAATCAACTTATGATGATTTAGTTAAAGCTGGCTTAAAGTCGGAGGTTAAAGCTAATTCCATTTTGTTGAAGAATGCAAACAATGAGACCGTAGCAGTCATTTACAATGGGAAAATGACACCTACAAAGTGGGCATGGCAGAAGTCCTCTTCAGCAACAAGTAAGACAGCTACAACGGAAGGATACATTATTATCAAGGATGGCAACGATTTAAAATTTGACCTTGGCTTTAAGGAAGGAAGAAAACTTGAAGCCAAAGAAGTGAACGATTACTTGGTAAATGGCCAAGGTAAAGACTTGGATGGTCAACCTTATTGGGCAGGAACACAAGTTGACGAAATCGTATTGGGCAAGAAAGGAGAGATAATCTATTTTGTTGAAGATTATAATGGAGGTGATGCAAATCCAGGGCAGTACGCTTCTAAAGATCCAATAACAACCATTAAAGAATTGCGTGAGAACCTAGCCGTAAAAGAAGCGTGGAAAGAAACTGCAAAAGAACCAACGTTACGTGCTTACCGTGTGAAAACTGACCTGAAAGCAAGAAGCGGAATAATCGGAAGACAATCTGACAATGGGATTGAATTACCCGGTGGTGCTCACCAATATGAAATAATAGATTACTTAGGTGATAATTGGGAAAATTATCTAGAAGAAGTCGGACCTAAATATGGAATTAAACTAAAGTGATGATAGAAAATTTTTATTTGGTATCAGCAAAAGAAAACTTGCTACGGCCTAATATTACTGCCAATCCTAGTGATTCTTTGTTTGAATTTGCAACAGACGAAGAGTACAAGGAATATATAAACAACCATCCGAAAGGCTTAAAGTGGGAGTATGCTGGAAAGGAAATAAAGCTTTTTGAAAGACCTTTTAAACTTTTCGGTTTACCAACTCCTGATCTAATGCGAGTTGTAGTAATTTATCCTTATGACCACCCTGTCTACTCGGAACCTGGCAACGCTGTTATTTATAATGCAGATGGCAGCATTCATTTACGGTTGACTGTTCCAAAACTTGTTTCACCATTAGCTAAACAAAGGGAGCGGTTTATGAAATATGAAGCACCATTAAAGTTCTATTTTGATCGTCGGGTGCGTTGGGCCAAAAACATCAAGGGCGAAGTAATTACTGCCGTAACGATTGGTTTTGATCGTGATTGGTTAGAAGAACGAGAACTAGACCCTGAAACGGGAGAGTTTGGAGAACTATTGAGTTCAGGAAGGCGGTAAATTATTCGTAATGCCCTTTAAGCGAAGCCACAATAGGGGTATCATCTGCAATGGTGTATACATGGTGTTCCTGGTTAAATGCGGAGGAACCAGCAACCTGTGAGGCCATATTTTAAAGGTTCTGGCTTACCAATACCTTCGTAAGGCGTTTCAGAAATAGACTCGATAAGTTTACGGATTTTTTTCGGCACGGCCACGTTGTTAGACTTTTTCCAGAAAGCCAAATCTTCGCTGGCCTGCAAGGTATATTCTAATTCCATATATCGTCGAGGCTTATTTTTACCGTTTTGCCTTCGGCAGCCTGTTTACGGCAGCTTTCAATCTTTGCCACGAACTCCGGGTCATAAGGCGAATCCTTTGCAACCTCGAATTTTATTCTAAGCGCCCCGAAGACGGCTTTAATAACGCTCATTTCATGGGAGCTTGAAGGATGTAATAAGAATATCTTGTTGTTTCACATTTTTAAGAATTAATGGGCATAAGCCTGTTTTGCCTTAAAATCACGTAAGGCCCTATCAATCAAATCCAAAACAAAATGTTTGTCTTGATTTAGCAACTCAAAATCCTAATAGATTTAAAACAATTCTTGTGTCAGATACTGGAAAGGCACCATTGCTAAGAGGTGCTGTAGTTGATGGAAAATGTGTTCCAAGCGGTTTTGCAAAAGAAATTAAGTATCTAATAGATAGGGGGATTAAAATGGTCGGTTTTACTTCATCCCTTTCCTCCCTACCAATAATAGAATAATGGGTATTTATCTTTCTGGCAAGTTCTAATTGATAATATTCTTTTACCTTTCTGCATTCCGCTATTTTCTTACCAAAGCTATCCATACATAAAATTTATCTGGCATTAGTCCTAATAGTGGAATTAACCGCTAGTTCATAAAGTTAAGAATTTTTCTTTTAAAATACTCAGGGCTCGTTTCGATTTGGCTACGCCTAGCTTCCCTAAAGTTGCAACCCAACGTAATGTGTGCGCTCTGTGCACCCTCGCTTCGAAAAAAATGATAACTTTGCTTTCGAAGAGGCTGCAACGGCCAACTCGATTGACGAGATTGCGCAAGCCAAGAACGGCAGCACCCATACCAATTTATCCAACAGCAGCACTACAAGCGGGGGTGAGAGGGTTGCTGGGAGTATCGCTACGGCGGGGGGTAACCTGGCAAAATACACCAAATTAAGAAGTTTTTTGAACGATGGTAAGGTAAGAGCATATTTGAACAACCAACAACTTATAGAATTTGAAAATGTTTTAAAAACGGCAAACAATGATGTCCTAAAAGTTATGGATGAATTTAAGAGTGCGGATGAATTTGCCGAAATGATTAGAGGATATAAGGATAATATTACTGCTTTTACAAATACCATTACGAACTTAGATGATTTTAATGGAATTCATGGTTGGTTAAAATTTTGGAGACTTACACCAAGAATGGAAACCTCATTGAATACAATAACTAATCTGAAGAATGGGGGGAAATTGGCGGATGTCGGCAATGCCACAGACATACAACTTGCTTCTATTCATGCTTATACTGCTAATGGAGACTTTGTAAATGTTCCATACAGATATAGGCCAGAATGGTTTGGAGAATACAATGCCAAGGCTGTAAAACACATCAATGAGGGGCTTAATGAATTAAGGAAACTAGATACTAGGTTGTATAAGGGTACTGTATTTAGCGGTAAAACATTCTCTAAAGCTGATTTTGAAAGTAAATTTGTCGGCGGAGTGAATAAAACCCACACTTACAATGGCTATATGTCCACCTCTAAATTGGAAAGTGTAGCAGAAGGTTTCATTGACCTTACCAAACAATGGGCATCAGGAAGTGGTGAAAAAGTGGCAGTAATCCAAAGGATTGTTTCTAAAAATGGCGTTTATATAGATGATATATCAGACTGGGGTAAAAATTTGGGAAAAACGAACCACCCGACTGCAAGTATAGCAGTACAAGTACAAGAGGAAGTATTGCTCAATTCCCAAAAATTGAAACAAGTCTCAGACCCTATTCCCGTAATGGAAAATGGCGTTCAGAAAACAATCGATGGCATAAAAGTGTATTATGTTGATTTTATAGAAATTTTGTAAAATGAGAAGAATAAGCAAAGCTGAATTGCCTGAAATACTAACTGAAGATGTTATAAATATTTTAGTTGAAATGGCTATGGAGTTTCCTCAGTCTAAACAATGGCATGAGATTTTTGATGAGTTGGATCGAAGAGGGCAATTAATGATAGTATTGGATAGGGTTCGAGAAAAACAAAAAGCCCTAGAGAAGGATAAAGAAGATGCAAAGGGCGATGAACAAAAGCGCAAAGAAAAAGAAGAATGGCAAGAATTTGTTAGAAATGCGGACCCCAAAGCATTCTATGGCAATATGGGCGAGCCAGAAACCCCCCTGCAATATAAAGACAAGTATGGAGTGTGGCCTCCAGGCTACGATAAGGATGGAAATAAAATCTAATGCAGTTTAACAATCAAAAGAATGAGTTTTTTTAACTATATTGTCTTTATAATTTATTTTACTAAAGCCAATCAACATTGGTTTTAGATATTACCTTACAACTAAATCCGAAAACGGAAAGTAGCATTGCTACAGGTAATTTATGCTACCATGATAAGCATTTATTTTATTCCGAAATAGACAGAACATCCAATTTAAAGAAAGATTTTACAAATTACTGGGAGAGAGAGGGTAGGTGCTTAGCGAATGGGGCGAGGTGAGCAACATTTTGGGGGCTTTTTTGTATTTGGCTACGCCTCGCTTCCCTAAAATTGCAACCCAGCGCAGCGCCTGGGCTCGGCGCACCCACGCTTCGAAAAAAATGATAACTTTGCTTTCGAAGAGGTTGCAACGGGCAATTCGATTGACGAGGTTGCTCAAGCCAAGAACGGCAGCACCCATACCAATTTACCCAGCAGCAGCACTACAAGCGAGGGTGAGAAGGTTACTGGGAGTTTGGCTAAGGGGGCGGATTTAACTAAATTTACTAAAGTTGATAATTGGTTAAAGGGTATAACTAATTCTACATCAAAAGCCAATATTGAGAATATTATCAAAAATTGGAGCGATGATTTATTAACCAAACTTGATAATGTTCCTTCTCGTAATCCTAATTTCTTATCACAAGTAGAAGCCAATCCAAGCATATTAAATCACTTTGAAGAAGGTTCTAAAATAATATCCAATAAAGCTGCAAACCTGAAAGCGGTTGAATTGGATATGTATGCACTGGATAAAGCAAGACCTATTGACAAAGCAGTTGTTACACCAGGTACGAATAGTTACAAAATTAATACAACAAGAAAGAGTTTTGACAACATGCCTAATAGTTCTAAAATGGAGATTAATCCAGAATCAGGAAAGATTAGAGATGCTAATGGCAATGTGATGTCTACCGATAATGTAAATGGAGAGGGATTAATGTATGTCATTGATGATTCCGGAAATATCTGGGTTGGAGGTAGAGGTGGAGAAATAAGTTATCCCCATCCAACATTAGTAGGAGGTGTAAATCCGAACGTAAAATGTGCAGGTATGATTAAATTTAAAGACGGTAGAATATTAGAAATTAGTAATAATTCAGGACACTTTAAGCCGTCGAATTCTGCTCTGCAGGAAGCAGAGACCATTTTTAAACAGAAGCTGCCAGCCAATTCTTTCGATAGTCAATTTAAAACTGTAGGCTTTTAATAACAATTAGGGCGGTTAGCTAACCGCCCTAATTGTTATTATCGATTTCCAAGTCTTCAGCATAATATCTTCTGCTTTTCATTTTACCATTCACTTCAAGTAAATAAATGTATTTATTACTTTTTAAATGCCAATAATAATCTTTTATTATCCCTAACTCAAAAAAGCCTTGTGAGTTTATTGTTTTTACTTTGTCATTTATAAAATACTCAGGTTTTTGAGCTTCTTGAACAATTGCTGGTTTTAGCCTTATAGAGAAACTATTATTAATTTTAAGCTTTAGGTAGTCGCTTTCAAAATCAATTATAAGATTTACGGGTTGTTCTAATTTGTCCAAACTTTCCAAGTCATTGGGATGCACAAAAATATTTAACTCTCTATTTTTTAAATCTTTTATAGGAATAGCACCCCATTTGCCTACTAAATTTTCCATAAGTTATAACGCTGCAATATTTTTAAGCTTAATAGATTTAATAAAACCATCAATTACCGATAGGATGTGCCCTTTTTCGGTCTCGTCCATTTTTTCGATTTCATTGAGGCGTTTGAGCATATCAGGGTCTTTAAGGACGTTTTCCTGTTCCGTTTCACCCAGCAGGTAACCTACGGTAGTATCAACCAGTTTTGCAATTTTTTTGGCCGCTTCAATGCTGGGTTGCATCTCATCCCGTTCATATTTTCCAATAATAGAATAAAGGGGACCTGTATTTCTGGCAAGTTCTAATTGATAATATCCTTTTACCTTTCTGCATTCCGCTATTTTCTTACCAAAGCTATCCATACATAAAATTTATCTGGCATTAGTCCTAAATAGTGGAATTAACGGCTAGTTCGTAAAGTTAAGAATTTTTATTCTTAAATACTCAGGTCTCGCCTCAATTTGGCTACGCCTAGCTTCCCTAAAGTTGCAACCCAACGCAATGTGTGCGCTCGGTGCACCCTCGCTTCGAGAAAAATGATAACTTTGCTTTCGAAAAGGCTGCAACGGCCAATTC
>Ga0209464_10000026_pt1 | contig 54360 bp, 63 predicted proteins | sample DOMMetBare1Fresh_2_FD_187473 | JGI IMG/M metagenome (GOLD analysis project Ga0209464, IMG submission 187473) | Wetland sediment microbial communities from St. Louis River estuary, USA, under dissolved organic matter induced mercury methylation -... | ecosystem: Environmental > Aquatic >...
GTCGTTTCTCCCTGTGGGTGGGCGGCGGGATGCCGCTCTCGCAAAGAGAGGAGCGGCATCAAGGAGCCTACTCAGCGAACCCGGGCGGACGCTGGCGGAGGCCGACTGCTCGGCGCGGCGGCGTGACAGCGGCTTCTAGCTGGCGCGACGTTGCGCGTCGGCCGACGCGGCTTGGAGTCCGTTCGTGGTGAGCGGCCACCAGGGAGAGACGTGGCCGGGGATTCGGCTGCGGTGAGGAAGAGGAGGGGGATCGAGAAGAGTGTGGAGATCGGGAGGCCTGCGAGGGTGGCAGGCGTCCGGTTCCTTCTCTCGGCGGCGAGGCGATCGCGCTCGGTGGAGCGCGGGCGCGGAGGGAGAGGAGTTGCCGGGGGCGGTACGCCCCCTCGTCGACGAGGGCCGCTTCCAGCGGCCCTCTCGTCGCGGGAGCGCCTCGCTTGTTGTTGTGGGCGGGGCGCGCAGGCGAGTGGCTGGTCAGGTGGAGCTGGTGGGTTCCGGCGTGATGGTGAAGGTGGAGCGCGCGAGGATCTCCTCGCACGCCGCGCACTGGACGTCGGTGAGGAGGACGGGGTCGTTCTCCTCGCTGACGAGTCGCTCCGGGTTGAGGCCGGTGGGCTGGAGCGAGCTCGCGTAGACGGGACAGGCGACGCCGGAGTGACGCAACGCCTCTGCTGCGTGGAGGTCTGCGCTGCAGGACGGGCAGCGGTCGGGGACGGAGAAGGTGCGGATCGTGGCCTGGACGTCTGCGAGTGCGAGGGCAACGGGCATGAGGAACTCGATGAGGGAGCGGCGCGAGCGGCGTCGCTCCCTCGGTGAGAGGGTCAGGCGTGGGCACCGCGCCGCCGGATAACGGGCGGCGTGGGGTCGGCGACGGGCTCGGTGGTGCGGAGCTCCTCCTCGGTCGCGACGTCGAGAACCAGGTCGCCTTCGAGGAAGTTCAGGTAGAGGCGGCCCTTCTGCGAAGGGGAGAGGACGAGGAGTCCGACGGGCTCCTTGCGGACGTGAGTGGTCTCGTCCCGGACGATCCGGATGACCTGGAAGGTCGTGGGCTCGAGGCGCTCGGCGAGGATGTCGGTGAGCTTCCTGTGGCAGTTGCAGCACGTCTCCTCGTGGACGGTGGCGTCAGCGAGGAAGAGGGTCTGGACGGGGCGGCCGGTCGTGTCGATCTGGCCGGGAGCGAAGCCGGTGGCGAAGCGGAGGCAGTCGGGGCAGTAGACGTCGTCCTCGGCGCTGTATCCGAGAGCGGCGAAGCGGCTGCGGGAGAGGAACTGCGCGAGGCGCGGCTGGAGCGAGGGCGTCGTCATGGTCAGGCTTCCTCGGGGTCGATGGGGTCGATTGGGTCGAGCCGGCGGAGATGGAGCTCCGGCGGGTGGTAGTCGCCGCAGAGCTCGCAGTGGATCGTCTCGAGCTGGGCGTTGAGGAAGAGGGAATCGATCTCCGAGGGGAGATCGGGGAATCGCGCTGTGGTCGGAATGAGCTGCATCGTCTAGGCCTCCCTGTGTTCGAGCGGCACCGCGCCGCTCTCACCCGAAGTGGAGCGGCCGGTGCGGCTCGAGCTGCGGCGGAGGTCGCGTCCTGCGCGCCTTGGAGGCGGCGGGCGTGACAGGCCAGTTGGGGGCCTGGCGCGCTCGTTGCCGACATGGGGCGCGCGGCTTGGGACGCGGCCGTAGCCGCAGCGGTGGGAGGCTGGCGGTGCAGCGACCGCAGCGGGTTACGCCGGGGTCTCGGAGAAGAGGCTGCTGGCGAGGTCCTCATCCAGCGTCGAGAGGATGCCGCACTCCTTGAAGGTGTCGCACCAGGGCGAGAGCTTCTCGGCGGGCATGTCGATGGCGACCCCGAAGATGGTGACGCCGAGCTGTGCCGCGCGGCGGCGGAGCTCAGGGGCGAGGGAGGCATCGCTGATGCCGTCGGTGAGGAGGACGACGTCGGAGCGCCGGTGAGGGCCCGTGTTGCTGCCGATGAGGTCGAGGGCTCGTGAGAGGGCGGCGGCGATGTCCGTGTGCTCGTCGGCGGGGATCTCGAGGAGGCTCCAGGGGAGCGGCTCGCCGGCGTTGGCGAAGTGCTCTGCGAGGACGTGGCCGCCAAACGGGAGTAGGGCGTAGGGCCGTCGCTCGTTGGTGGCGTGATCGACGAGGGAGAGCGTCACCGCGGCGGCCCACTCGTCCTTGCGGTTCGTGGTCATGGAACCGCTCTTGTCGAGGAGGACGATGAGCGGGCCGCGGCCGAGAGGCTCGGCGCCCGTGAGCTGGTACTGGAGCGTCTTGCGCTCCAGGAAGTCGCGGAAGAAGGAAAGCCGCAGCGGCTTCATCATGAGGCGGGAGAGCTCCGCGGGCAGGAGCCGCGCGAGATCGGCGCCCTGGGAGACGTCGGCGATCTCGTCTGCACCATGGCGGACGCGGGTGCGGCGCTTCGCGGCGGCGATCCGCTTGAAGCGGCCGGCGAGCTGGGCGATCCGGCGGAGGCGGTCGTTGGTGGCGAGCTTCTTGACGAGCGAAGCGAGTCCCGCGAGCGGCACCGAGCGGCCCTTGATGGGAGGGCCGCCCTCGCCGTCGCCGCCGACGACGACGCCTTCGAGGCCTTCGAGGGTGTCCTTGAGCTCGCCGACGGCCTGTGCGGCGTGCGCGGTCGCCTGGAGCAAGGTGCGTCGGGTCTCGTCGGCAGAGGAAGCAGACGGCTCGGCCGACGGCGGGCGGCGGCGTTGGTACTCCTTGAGAAGGGTGGAGACGCCGAGGGCGGACGCAAGAGCGTCGCCCTGGCAGTCGGCGGCGAGGCGCGTGAACTGGGGCAGCTGCGTGCAGCCCTCGTGGATCTGCCGAGCCCAGCGCGTGTCGTCGGTGTCGGCGACGTCGGGCGCGGGCTCGGAGTCGCCGGCGTAGAGCCGGTCGAAGAGCTCGTCCTCGAGCTTGAGCTCAGGGGAGTCGGAGGCGCGAGCCTTCGGGAGATCTCGGGCCTCGCGGTGGAGGAGGAGGTGCCACGCGGGCACGTCGTAGAGGTGCCGCTTCACCGGGCGCCCCCGATCCCGAGGCCGCTGGAGAGCGCGCGGGCGATCTCGGCGTGGAGCTGCTGGATCTGCTGGACGGCGTCGGTGATCGTCGTGGCGGCGCGCGGACCGGCGCCGTTCTTGAGGTCGTCGAGCCGCTGCTGCTGCTGGCGGAAGTCCTCGAGCGCCTCGGCGCCCTTCGCGATGTACGCGCGGCGATCGCCGCTGAGCGCGGCGACGCGGGCGGCGGTGTCGTGGGCGGCGTCGAGGATCTCCGCGGCCTTCGCGCTGACGGGGTCGGCCTTCTCGCCGACGAGGCGCGCGATCTTGGAGCGCTCCTTGGGCTCCCGCCAGAGGGAGTCGGTGAGGATGAGGAGGTCCTCGGGCGTCGTCGTCGTGGCGTTGGTGAGCCACGCGGCGGCCTGCGTGAGGCGCACGAGCTTCTTCCAGCGGCGGTCGGACGCGATGACGCCCTCGGCCTTGCAGGACTGCCGGATGGCGAGGAGGGCGTCGTAGGTCGCGTCGGAGACGGCGACCGCGGCGACCTCGGCCTGCGCCGCCCGGAGTGTGTCGACGGGGATGCGGGTGGAGACGGCCGGGTCCGGCGAGGCGAGGACAGCCCGGAGGTGGGTGTCGCGACGCAGGTACGCGAGCTCGTAGCGCACCAGGAAGCGGTCGAAGGTCGCCTCGAGCTCCTTGCCCTCGGGCAGCTCGTTGGACGCGCCGAAGAGCGAGATCAGCGGGGTCGGGACGGCCGCGGCGTCGTTGTGGAAGACGCGCTCGTTCATGAGGCTGAGGAGGGCGTTGAGGATGGCGGAGTTGGCCTTGAAGAACTCGTCCAGGAAGGCGATCGCCGCGGTGGGCAGGTAGCCGTCGACCAGGCGGGCGTAGCGGTCCTGCTCCAACGCCTTGAGCGAGAGCGGACCGAAGAGTTCCTCGGGCGTGCTGAACTTGGTGAGGAGGCGCTCGAAGTAGGGAACCGCGAACGCGGTGGAGAGAGAGCGCGCGAAGGCGCTCTTGGCGGTGCCCGGCGGGCCGAGGAGGAAGACGTGCTCGTTGGCGAGGACGGCGGCGAGGCTGCCGTCGACGACGTCGCGCCGCTCGGGGAACGCGGCGTTGAGTTGCTGGCGGAGGGCGTGGAAGGAGGTGACGGTGGAGGTTGCGGTCATGGGGGTGCCTTTCCGGATCAGGAGGCCTTGGCTGCGAGGAGGGAGGAGACGTTGGTGGAGAGCTCGGTGAGCGACGTCTCGAGGTCGGACACCTGGATGGAGAGGATGGAGCGGTAGAGCTGCGCCTTCTGGCGGAGCTGCTCGAACGCCTCCAGCCTGCGGACGAGGGTGGAGGCGCGTTCCGGGGGCTCCGCGAGGAAGCCTTCGATCTCGGAGCGGAGCTGCTGGAGCTCGGCTTCGAGCGACTCCTGCGCGGCGGCGCCGAGTGCGGCCGTCCCTTCCGGCGTCTGGTGGATCGGGACGATGTCGATGCGCGAGCGGCCGATGTTGGCGATCGCCGCCTGCATCTTGCGGAGGACGTCGGCGTAGGGGCCGGGGACCCAGTAGACGCCGCCGTGGTCGCGCAGGGTGATCGCGGCGCAGGTTTCGAGGGTGCGAACGAGCATCCGGCGGATGTCGTCGGGCGTGTGCGTCTCGCGGAGCTCCTCGTAGCCGTGGAGGACCGCGGAGACGAGCTCGTGGTTCGGGTGGTCGGTACGGACGTAGGCGCTGTGGCGGTCGAGATCGATGCGCGCGATCTGGTGGTGGAGGACGTTGCCGGCGCCGTCGCGGTGTTCCTCCATGACGGCGAAGACGAGGGAGTCGGGGGTCTCGAGGCCGAGGCGGACCAGGTGGTCGCGCTTGCCGACCTGGGCCTCGCGGACGGCGGTCTTGAGGGCCTTCTCGGGCGTCGTGGGCTCGGGGAGCAGAGAGGCGGCGAGGCCGGCGTGAGCCCAGACCGCCGCGAGGCGCGCGCGGGAGATCCGGGCGTCGCCGAGGGTCCACCAGAGAAGGTCCCCGACGTGTGCTCCGGCGGTCTCGGTGTGGGAACGGATGAGAGCGAGGCTCATGAAGGGGCTCCTGAGAGGGTGGCGGCGGCACCGCGCCGCCGTGAAGGCGGGGCGCGGGACGCCGGCTGGATCAGGTGTCGAGGAAACGGTCGATGGAGGCCTGGAGCTGCTCCGTCGAGGTGTTGGGATCGACGGGGAGGAGCTCGTAGTCGATGCCGGCGGCATCGAGCTGGGCGGTGAGTCGGTGGAGGTCGAGGACGGTGGTGCTGTCGGGCACCTGGATCACGTCCACGGGGCGCTCGGCGCTGATGACGAGTGCGCGCATGGTCAGGCGGCCGCCTTCGCGCGAAGCGCGGGGAGGGGACGGCTGACGGCCTCCTGCGTGAGGCGGCGGGCGTCGTCGCGCTCGGGGTCGAGGTGAGAGGCGTCCTTGTGGACGCCGTAGGCGAGCTTGACGCCGGCGGGGAGATGGAAGTCCGTGCCGCACTGGCGGCAGAAGAGCCACGCGGGAGGAAGCAGGCTGCCGGGGAAGGTCTCGAACTCGGCGTCGTCGCTGATGAGGAGATCGCCGGCCTCGCTGACACCGTGGACGTTGCGCGACTGGATCTGCGGCTCGATGAGAACGAGGTGCTGGGGATGCGAGGCGCGACAGGTCGGGCAGTGGATGGCCTCGAAGGTGCGGCCGGTGACGACGCGAAGCGGGTAGGTCATGGAGTCCTCCGTGGAAGCGCGGCACCGCGCCGCGCACCGAAGGGGCGGCGCGTGCTGCGCGGAGGGAAGAAGGGAAGGGGGAGCGCGACGCGCTCCCCCTTGCGGCGGGGCTAGGCGGGCCCGCCGTTGTCGAGCTCCTCGTCGGTGCAGGAGCAGGTCTCGGTGCCGCAGCGGCGGCACGGCGGCCAGCGGGTGATGAGGTGCTTCTGGTTCGCCTTCCTGGTCGTGTCGAAGCGCATCCTGTCTCTCCCTGTGGTGGGCGGCACCGCGCCGCTCTCGCTATGTCGGAGCGGCCGGTGCGGCCCACAGAGCGCGTAGCGCGACGCCGGGATCTCCCCGACGCTTCACGGCGCTCCCGTGACAGCGAGGTCGTTGGGAGCTGGCGCGGGCGGCGCGGAGGGGAGAGCCGTTTCGGCGTCGTGCGGAGTGCGTGCTGGGAGAGATTGCGCTTCGGGTTGTGTCAGGAAGGCAGGCAGCGCCTCGAGCTGCTGGTGTGTCGAGTGGGCTGTGGTGGTGAGAGCTGCGGGCGATGAGGGTGCTCAGCGCGTGGGGGTCCCCCTGCCCCCACGCGAGCGGGACGGCTTGCCACGCTTGGCGGGGCGGGAACGGCGCTTCTGAGGCCCGGTGCCGGCGAGCGTCGCCGAGAAGGGCTCCGGAGCGTGATCGGCGGGAAGCTGGGAGGGACCGAGGATGGTCCAGTCGCCGTAGTAGGTCCGTCCGTATCGGAGGCAGTCGCCGACGATCTCGATCCAGCCGACGTCGCCGTTCGGAAGGCCGACGCGGATCGTGGAGGTGTACGTGGCGTGAAGCCAGCTGAGCGGACCGATGAGCGGGCCGTCGGTCCCCATCTCGTCCATCTGAGTGCGGGGTGACCGGCGGCCGTGGGAGAGGCGGAGGTAGATGGACACGGGGGTCTCCTATTCCGGGTCGGTGGTGGGACGACGGCGGCGGCAGGCGCGGCGGTTGTTCTCCTTGCGGCGATCGACGTGGGTGGCGGCTTTCGTGGCGCCAGTGATCAGGCGGACCAGGAGGTAGTCGCGTACGCGAAGGGAGTTGGTAGCGATGCGGACGGGCGTGGCGCGCATGAAGGCCTCCAAGGTTGAGCGGGCGGGATGCCGTCTCGGCAGAAGACGGACGGCCATCCCGACCAGGAGGAGGACGAGGGAGCGTCCGAGGAGTGGGAGGAGCGGCACCTAGTTGCTGAGGTACGCGGCCCCGACGACGACGGCCACGGCCGCGGTCGGGAGCGTGTCGAAGGCGGCGATCGGGTGGCGGCCGAGCCGGAGCACCCATCGACCCTTGCGCTGCTTGACGAGGCGGTCCTCCGTCGCGTCGCGAGAGGTGGTGTTGGCGGTGGGCGTGAGGAGCAGCTGGGCGCCGGGGACGGCGAGGGAGTAGGAGCCGTCGTCCTGCTGGCGCCAGCTGGAGCGGGAGAGGTGATCGTGAGCGGCGTCGGCGTACATGGTCGGAGCTCCTAGCGGGGGAAGAGGGCCGTGTGCAGGGCGGCGAGGGCGCTGTCGTCGAGGAGGTCGCAGAGGACGTTGGAGACGCGGTCGACGGTGTCGGGGCTCCACTCGTGGGTGGCCTCCGTGCCCGGCGGCCAGAGGGTCGCGTAGATCGAGACGAGGGCGGCGGAGGCCTTCTCCTGCGGAAGCGCGGAGAGGCAGGCGGCGATCGCGGGCGGCACCTGAGGCTCGGGGGACATGGTCAGCGGCACGGGAGGCACTCCTTCTTGGCGAACCAGGCGGGGAGGACGACCCGGCCCTCTTCGCCGACGTCGTCGACGCGGGAGCCGGGCTGGAGGAGGGAGACGGGGATCCAGTGGAACTGGTCGCCGGCGATGAGGACGTGGACGGCGAGCTCGCGGCACTCGAGGACGCGGTCGACGTCGATGGAGACGGTGGGTTCGGGCTTCGTGGAGCGGCTCATGTATGGCCTCGGTGTTAGGGGCGGCACCGCGCCGCCTCGCCCGAAGCGGGCGGGGCGGTGTCCGACCCGTGGCCCCAGGGACGTTCGCGAAGCGGATCGTCGGGTACGAGCGGACGCGGCAGGGCGGGCCAGGAGTCGCGGAGGTGGCGAGCCTGCTCGGTGAGCGTCCAGGCGAAGACGTGGTTGCCCGCGGTGCGGATGCGCCGCAGGGGGAGCGCAGGAAGGACGCGGTGGAGGTAGTCCGCTCCGGACTCGCTCAGACGACGCGACGGCGCTCCGAGATCTCGCAGGAGAGCTTCGGTGTAAGCGGCGCCGCGGTCGTCGGCGCGGAGCTTGCTGAGGGCGCGTTCGCTGAGAACCGCGCCGGAAGGCGTGAGGAGGAGTGAGCGGGGGCGCGCTCGGCCGCGATAGGAGGCGTTGAGGGCGGCGTAGACGGTGCCGATGTGGCCGGGCTTGGTGAGGCGGCCGGCGGCGTCAAGGCGCGGGACCGGATCGCAGTAGGCGAGGACGGCGTCGACGTGGGGCTTGGCGGTCCGGAGGAGACGAAAGGCTCGAGCCATGAACCAGCTCTCGGCCATCGCGGGTGCGTCCTCGCCGTCGACCAGGACCAGGCGGCCGAGGTCGAGGCCGTGGCGAGGAGGCGCGCCGGTCCAGTGAGGGATGGAAGCGGGCTGGATGGGTTGCGAGAAGACGGCGACGCCGACGAGCTTCGGAGCGGCGAAGGCCTGCGAGCGGAAGAGGCCGACGCGGTAGCAGGCGGCCGGGTAGCTCGCGGAGTAGTGGTGCGTGGTGACGAATGCGCGGGCGGTGGTGTCGTCGTCGATCGGCTCGACGGCGAACCGGGACGGGTCGATGGTCTCGCCGGCGGGGCGGTAGCGCGCGCGGCGGTGGGACCAGCGCTGGCAGACGTCGAACGCGAGCTGAGTGGGGATCACGAGTCTCCTGGCCGAAGGCGGGGAGGAGCTCGAGACGCGAAGGACCCGCCGGCGGCGTGGAAGCCGGGCGGCGGGTCCGCGAGGAGGGGAGCGTCGAGGTGAAGCTACGAGGAGTGAGGCTTCAGGAGAGCGCGAGCCCAACCGGGAATGGGCGGGTGAGAGGTGACGAGCTGGCCGTCGGTGAAGAGGGCGACGAGCTGGAAGGGGGCGCCGGGGTTGCTGTTGTCGTAGACGACGACATGGGGGAGTGCGCGCGTGGCTCGTTGAAGGTTGGCGAGCGCGCGAGGAAAGCGGGAGTGGACCTTGTCGGGCGGTACGTCGTGGCCGCCACTTGCGACGCGCTGCAGAACGCGCACCTCGGAGACGTCCGCGGAAGCGACGCCGATGAAGAAGAGGATGACGCTGTAGCCCTCGGCGGCGGCGCGCTGGAGGAAGGAGAGCTTTTCTCCTTCGGGGTCGGAGAACACGGTCTCGAAGACGAAACTCTCTCCAGCGGTAAGCGCCCTCTCGCGGGCGTAGGCCGCAGCGGTAGCGGCCTCGTAGACGGGGAGGTCCAGCGTGCGAGCAATGTCGTCGGCGTTGATGTAGCGGAGGCCGAGGTCCGCGAGGTGGGCCCGGTAGAACGTGGTCTTGCCGGCGCCGTTGGGGCCGGCGATGGCAACGAGAAGAGGGCGCTGCTCCAGTGGCAGCATGTCGAAGACGTGGGGCACGGGGACGGCGCGGGCTTAGTGGGCCTTGGCGGGGACGAAGATGTGGTCGACCAAGCGGCCGAGAGTGCGGGTGCCGTCGGCGTCGATCTTGAGGACGAGGCCGGGGTGAGCCGGGTCGGCGCCGTAGAGCGGGTACGCGCCAGCAGTGATGAGCTTCAGCGAGCGGGCGCGGCCGGCTGGTGTGTCGATCTCCTTGATGCGCTTGCGGAGGAGGGCGCCCTGGCGCTTCACCTCGATGGCCTTGGGAGGGCGGATGATGGTGTCGAGCGCGCGACCGAGCTGTGCCCAGTGTTCGATCTGGCTGGCGATGGAACGCTGCGAGTCGGAGGCGACGCGGCGGGCGTCGCGGACGAGGTCGTTGGAGAGCTTCACAGGTTGGCCCATGGGTAGAGGGTAGCGTTCGGCTACCTCAGCGGCAAGCGGGGGAGGGGAAGACCAGAGGGAGGCCCTCGTGCGTGGTGGCCGCGGCCGCGGCCGGACGATGCGTGGCGAGCTGGGCGGCGAGGACGGCCTTGGCGCGGGCGAGCACGGCGAGGATCTCGTTGCCGTTGAGCGGGCGGTAGGTGGAGAGGGGCTCGGGGGGGGCCTCGGCGATGGCGACGGCCAGCGGGATGGGCGGGGTGGTGCTCGCGTGGCGCCAGGAGCGGCGGGAGCCGTCGTAGCGCCAGCCGGAGGCCTTCAGGTGAGCGCGGACGTCCTCGGGGGGCGGGCGCGAGAAGGAGAGCCAGGTCTCGGCCGAGACGGAGTCGCGGCGCAGGAGGGCGGCGATCATCGGTGCCACCGACCCTTCTCGACGTAAGAGAAGTACGAGGTCGCGCTGACGATGACATGGTCGCGGACGGGGACGCCGGCGGTGGCGCAGGCGGCGCGGAGCCGCTCCGTGAGCTCGTCGTCTTCCGGGCTCGGGGTAGCGTCGTTGCTCGGGTGGTTGTGCGCGAGGATGAGCGAGTGCGCGTTGGCGACGACCGCCTCGCGGAGGACGTCGCGCGGGCTGACCGGGCAAGAGGTGAGGGACCCCTGCGAGATCCGGACGGACTTGATGATCCTGGCGCGGACGTCGAGGAGGACGATGTGGAACTCCTCCCGGTCGGCGTGGGCGACGTTGCGGAGGAGCTCGTAGACGCGCGCGGGGCTGAGGCAACGTTCGCCGCGGCGGGGAGGGGACCACCCGACGCGGCGGCCGAGCTCGAAGGCGGCGGCGATCGCGGCGGCGCGTGTGGGGCCGATGCCGGGGATCTGCTCGAGCTGCTCCGGCGACGCCCAGGAAAGCTCAGCGAGAGGGCTCGCGGTGAGGAGGGCGTGAGCGGCCTTCTGGGTAGAGTTGGTGCCCTTGGTGCCCCCGAGGACCGTCGCGAGCAGCTCTGCGTCGTCGAGCGTCTGGAGGCCGTGGGCGTGGAGGCGTGCGGCCGCCGTAAGGGAAGGTGTCGAGGTAGAGGGTCTGGGGTCCATGTCCCGTGTCGCTCCGTTGGTGGTGGCGGCACCGCGCCGCTTCGCCCGAAGCGGGCGGCGCGCGTGACGCGACTAGGAGTGCCGGGACGGTGCGCTAGTCCTCGTCTGGGAGCATCAACGTCATGACGGGCTCGAGGTCGTCACCGGGGCCGCAGAGCGCCCTGACGCTGAGGAGGGCGGGCGCCTCAAGGTGGTCGACGTCCGTGACGACGTGGAGCTGGTAGGCGAGCTCCTCTCCGATGCCGCCGGGGCCGGGGGTGACCGAAGTGCAGGGGAGGGTGCCCTTCACGGCGCAGCGGAGCATCCAGAGGAGGTCCCAGAGGCGAGCGGAGGCGTCCTGGAGCCCCTCGCAACCGGGTGGGACGGCGACCGCGGCGGCGTGGAGGGCGGCGGTGAGGGCGACGGGATGGACGAGGCCGGCGCTGCGGGCGACCTCCGTCGGGACGGCGACGAGAACGCCGTCCTCGATGGCCTGACGGCGCGTGTAGACGTGGATGAGGGCGAAGGGCTCAGAGGGCATGGTGGGAGCTCGCGTGAGGCGTCAGGTGGGACGGGAGAAGAGGGGCAGCGTCGTGGTCGAGGCCTGCGGAGGCGGGCTCCGCGGCGGACGCACCGCGATCCGGTAGAGGGCCTCAGCGCCGAGGGCGGCGAGTGCTTCAAGGGTGCGGGTGCGTTCGTAGCGTTCGTGGTGAACGCGACCGGGGGCGAGACCGTCGGCGAGGCGGGACTTCGCCTTGCCGACGAGGCGCTGGTCGCCCGGGACGCTGGTGCACTTGCGATTCGGCCGCGCGTGGCAGCGTGGGCACCAGACGGAGCGGGCGTGCCATCGGCGACGGTAGATGAGCCCCACGCAGGGCGGACGGTGGCGCTCCTGGAGAGGTTCGCCGTGGAGGGAACGCTTCATGGTGCCTCGGGCGGTCCGCTGAAGGCGAAGGGCGCGCTGTGCCATGGCTGCTCGCCGTCCTCGGCGTCGGCCATGCATGGCAAGGACTCCGGATCGATCGTGGTGACGATGGCGTCGGGATCCAGCCATGCGGGAACGGTGGGGAAGCGCGCGCAGTAGGCGGCGAGCTCTGGGGTAAAGCGGGGCGGCGCATCGACGGGTGCGGCGGCGATCGCGGCCGGGGGAGAAGAGCGGCGCCGGCGACGGCGAACGCTGGGGCGAAGGCCTGCGGCCGCGAGCACGCGCGCGAGTTCGCGGTCCACGAGCTGAGAGAGAGTCGGAGTGCTGCGGAACCGCCGACGCGCCATAGCGAACCTCCCCAGGTGAGCGAGGAAGGCAACGCCGCAGGGAACGACGTTGCGTGGCCCTCGCCTTGGGCGGGGCACGCGACGTCGGGCGGGCCGAGGGTCGTGGATCGTTGGTGGAGCCGCCGCCGATCTCACTGGGGACACAGCGTGGGCAACCGTTGACACCCCAAAACGAAACGAGGTTTAGACAATCGCTATGGGTGACCAGCTTCTAGTTGAGGTCGCAGGGAAGGTGGGGTGGGCCTGGGGTCTTGCCCTGTTTGGCGTGGCGGCGGTCCTTCGCGGGGTTGCAGCCGTGATCACTGCTTGGGGCGGAAGCCGGGGACGATCGCGAGGGACCGCTGGACCTCGGCCGCGCCGAGCAGGCGCTGCCAGCAGGGCGCGGCCATGACGATGGTAGACCAGCGTGGCCGGGCGATGCCCGCGAGCTTGCTCACTGACCGTCAGCGCGGCACTGTCTTCGCCTATGCCGCGTTCATGGAACGAGATCCGGGCCGGTGCTGTTGCCTTCGCCAAGGAATGGGAAGGCGAGAGCCGCGAACACGCCGAGGCCAAAACGTTTTGGGACGACTTCTTTGCCGTCTTCGGCCTGAGACGGCGAAACGTCGCCGCATTCGAGGAGCCCGTGAAGAAGCTCACGGGCGAGTGGGGCTTCATCGACCTGTTTTGGCCAGGCACGGCCCTTGTGGAACACAAGTCGCGCGGCAAGGACCTCTCGAAGGCCAACGCGCAGGCAATGGAATACATCCGTGGCCTGATCGATTCAGGACGAGCTGACGAAGTACCCCGGTACGTGATCGTCTCCGACTTCGAGCGCATTGCGCTTCACGACCTGGAGCCCGAGCGCGACCCGGATCTGCCGCTGCTACGCCGCATTCCCCCCTCGCTCGAGTTTCCGCTTGCTGACTTTCACAAGTACATTCACGCATTCGCGTTCATCCCCGGATACCAGCAGCATTCCTTCACCGAACAGGCACCGATCAACATTGAGGCCGCCGAACGCCTGGGCGCGCTGAGGGATGCTCTTGAGGTGTCCGGCTATCGAGGACACGCGCTTGAGCGACTTCTTGTGCGGATTCTCTTCTGCCTGTTCGCGGAGGACACGGGCATCTTCGATCCCCGCGACGCCTTCTCGCTCTACTTGCAGAACCATTCGCGCGAAGATGGCTCTGACATCGGCCTTCATCTCGAGTCGATCTTCGAGCTACTGGACACTCCGGAGTCGGAGCGTTCGGACAACACCCCCGAGGACCTTCGCGGCCTGCCCTATGTCAACGGCGGCCTGTTCGCGGAGCGCTTGAGGATAGTTCACTTCAGCCGAGCAACGAAGGATGCGCTGCTGCATTGCGCGCGGTTCGATTGGTCGGCCATTTCCCCGGCCATCTTTGGAGCGCTGTTCCAGTCCGTACTGGACGCGAGAGAGAGACGGCAGATCGGGGCCCACTACACTACGGAGAAGAACATTCTTAAGGTAGTGCGGGCCCTGTTTCTGGACGATCTCCGGGCGGAGTTCGACCGCATCAAGCACGATCGAAGGAAGCTAGAGGAGTTCCACGACTCGCTGGCGAAGTTGCGGTTCCTCGATCCGGCGTGCGGCTGCGGCAACTTTCTTGTGGTCTCCTATCGGGAGCTGCGGGTGCTGGAGTTGGAGGTGCTTCAGGCGCTCCACCCAAGTGACCAGTTGACCACCGATATTCGCCTCCTGTCCCGAGTGGACGTGGATCAGTTCTTCGGAATCGAGATAGAGGAGTGGCCAGCGAGAATAGCGGAAGTTGCGATGTGGCTGATGGACCACCAGATGAACCTTAGGGTCGCGGAAGCGTTTGGCCGCTACTTTGCGCGTCTTCCTCTCAAGAAGTCGCCCTCTATCGTCCATGGGAATGCCCTTCACATGGACTGGAACCGAGTCCTCCCCAACACGGAGTGCGCCTTCGTGCTCGGGAACCCGCCGTTCGTCGGCAAGAAGGAGCAGACGACGGAACAGAAGGCTGACGTCGCGAGGATCATGGGGAAGGGGGCGGGCGTCCTAGACTACGTGACCTGCTGGTATCGCAAGGCAGCCGAATACGTTCAAAGAACCAAGATCGGCGTAGGGTTTGTCTCCACGAACTCGATTTCCCAGGGCGAGCAGGTGGGGGTCCTCTGGCGGAATCTGCTCCCCTACGGGATCAAGATCCACTTCGCCCATGCCACGTTTGCGTGGCAAAGCGAAGCGCGTGGGATGGCGCACGTGCACGTGGTCATCATTGGGTTCGGCGCGTTTGACGTACCCCGCAAGACGCTGTTTGAGTACGACTCGCCCAAGGGGGAGCCGCATTCGGTCGCGGCGAAGAACATCAATCCGTACCTGGCGGACGCGCCGGACGTTCTAGTCGGAAAGCGGACAGTACCGATAAGTGCTGCTCCCGAGATCAGTTACGGCAGCATGATGATCGACAAGGAGCGAAGTGCTGGTGATGACGAAGGGCTCATCATCACTGACGAGGAACGGCGCGCCCTGCTGGCCGAGAACCCCGGGCTCAAGCGGTATGTCCGGAGGCTCGTGGGCGGCGACGAATTCATCAACAGTGTGGTCCGGTGGTGCCTGTGGCTGGTGGACGCTCCGCCCGCCCTCATCAGGGATACGCCGCGCCTGCATGCTCGCATTCAGCGAGTTCGTCGGTTTAGGTTGGGCTCCGAAAGGCCGCAGACGAAGAAGCTCGCCGCGACGCCAACGCTGTTTGGTGAGATCCGGCAACCGGACGTTCCGTACTTGTTGATCCCGAAGGTGTCGTCCGAGACCCGCCGCTATATCCCGGTCGGCTTTCTGGGGCCGGAGGTGATCGCGAGCGGAAGCGCGTTGATCATCCCGGGCGCCACTCTCTATCACCTTGGGGTGGTGTCGTCCTCCATGCACAACGCCTGGATGCGCTACGTGGGCGGGCGCATGAAGAGTGACTATCAGTACTCTAACCAGATCGTTTACAACAACTTCGCGTGGCCGGAAGCGACCGACTCTCAGCGAGCCGCCGTCGAAAAGGCAGCGCAGGAAGTGCTGGACGCGCGCAGCAAGTTCCCGGCGTCAACTCTAGCGGAACTGTACGACCCCGTGACCATGCCGCCGGCCTTGGCGACCGCTCACAGCACTCTTGATAGGGCCGTCGAGCGCTGTTATCGGCCCCAGCCGTTCGTCAGCGATCGCAACCGAGTCGAGTACCTGTTCGGACTGTTTGCGAAGGCTCTCGTGCCTCTCGCTCCGTCCCGACCGGCGCGGCCCAAGCGGACGAGGCCCGGTCGAGCTGGCAGGTGAGCGGGTACTTGGCGACGATCGCGAGGAACGGCTGAGGCTGGGCCGCACTGAGCGCGGCTGGCGCCGAGGGGAGCCCGTCGCCGTGAACCGCGCCGGGATTCCCAGAGACCCGGTTAGTGGAGTCCAGCCCCCGTGGCTGGGTTCTCCTGACTGCTATGGTACGCCGCCTCGAACTCGCTCGGGGGAACGAAGCCGAGCGGGCCGAGGAGACGCCTGCTGTTGAACCAGTCCACCCACTCCAGCGTCGCGTACTCGACCTCGTCGATGTTCCGCCACGGTCCCCGCCGCCGGATGACCTCCGTCTTGTAGAGGCCGTTCACCGTCTCGGCCAACGCGTTGTCGTAGGAGTCGCCGACGGTGCCGACCGAACGCTCGATGCCGGCCTCCGCGAGCCGATCGGTGTACCGGATCGAGAGGTACTGGACCCCCCGATCGCTGTGATGCACGAGTCGCTCGTCCGGCGCCCTCGCATGGAGCGCCTGCTCCAGGGCATCGAGCGCCAGGTCGCTGCGCAGCGAGTTCGACACGCGCCACCCGACGATCGACCGCGAGAAGACGTCGACGACGAAGGCGACATAGACGAACCCAGCCCAGGTCGCGACGTAGGTGATGTCGGCGACCCAGAGCTGGTTCGGACGATCCGCCCGGAAGTCCCGGTGCACGAGGTCGTCCGGGCGAGCGAGCGCCGGGTCCACCTCGGTCGTCACCTTGAACGCTCGGCCTCGGACCACGCCACGCAGCCCCAGATCGCGCATCAGCCGCGCCACGGTGCAGCGCGCGACGTCAACGCCCTCCCGGCGGAGCTGCCGCCAGACCTTCTCCGCTCCGTAGACCTGGAAGTTCTCGTCCCAGACCCGCCGGATCTGCTCGCGGAGCGTCTCGTCCTGCTTCTCGCGCGCGGGGCGCAGGGACGGGTCCCTCGCCCGCGCCCGGTGCGCGTAGTAGGTCGCCGGGGCGATCGGCAGGACCCTGCAGATCGGCTCGACCCCGTACTCCATCCGGTGATCCTCGATGAAGGCGACCATCACTTGGGTCGGCGGTCGAGCTCCGCCTGTGCGAAATACGCCGACGCCTTGCGGAGGATCTCGTTCGCACGCTTCAGCTCACGGTTCTCGCGCTCGAGCTCCTTGAGCCGCTCACGTTCGGACGTCGTGACCCCAGGACGCGCGCCAACATCGCGCTCGGCCTGCCGGACCCACTTCCGGAGCGTCTCCGCCGTGCAGCCCATCTTGGCCGCGATCGACCCGATCGCCGCCCACTGCGACTCGTGCGCCGGCTGCTGCTCGAACACCAGGCGAACAGCCCGCTCCCGGACCTCCGCCGGGTACTTGCTCGGTCTTCCCATGGCTCCATCCTCTCAAGCATCGGAGCCTCCGGGAAATCCGGCGCGGTTCACCGGGGGCGACAGCCGACGTCAAGGGTGGCCCAAAGGCCGCGGCCGGCCTCGCGCGCTTCGCGCTCGAGCTGCCGGTAGGCGTCGAGGTGAGGGTGGGGGAACCGCGTCATTGCGTGTGCGTATCCCTGTCGGACGAGCTCCTCGTTGAGGCACCAGCCGTCGTCGCGGATGACGTAGGCGAGGGTGCGGCCGTAGCGGTCGACACGCTCCCAACCACGTTCGAGCCGAACACGACGGCCGAGAACGTGGCTGCTGGTGAAGGCCGAGGCCTCTTTGCCGTAGTAGGCGACAGGGCGCCGTGGATCGACGGTCTCGGGCGTGTCGACCCCGATGAGGCGGACCCGCTCGTTGCCGTCCAGGACGATGGTGTCGCCGTCGACGACACGGATGACGGATCGCCACGCCGCAGGCGGGGCAGCGACCGTCAGCGCGGCGAGGAGAAGGGCAAGCACGTGTCAGCGCCGCCGGCGAGCGGCAGCGGCGTGCTGCGCGGCCGAGTCCGCGGTGGAGCGGCGAAGGAAGAGCCAAGGCTCGACCTTGAAGACGTCGGCGAGCTTCTGGAGGGTAGCGAACGGGGGATCACGGCGCCCGCGTTCGAGCATGGAGACGTAGCTGACGCTGATGTCAGCGGCGTGCGCGACTTGTGCCTGGCTGAGGCCAGCGGCAAGTCGCAGCGCGTGGAGGTTGGCTGTGAAGATGTCGGAGAGGGATGGCATGTCGGGTCCTGGGCGGGTGAAAGGGATAACCGGACCTCGGCTCGCCGGGCTCGGTGATCCCTGGCGCCTAGAGGCGCGTGTAGATCAAGACGGTCGCGCCCAACAGGAGCGTGTCGCCGGTCTTGAGGAGGACCTCCGTGGTGATCTTGGCACCGTTGAGCCAGGTGCCGTTGGTGGAGTTGAGGTCCGCGATCCGGAGGCCGTCCTCGCTCAGGGTCAGGATGGCGTGAACGCGGGAGACGTCCGGGTCGTTGAGTGAGATCGGGCAGGCGGCGTCCCGGCCCATCTTGAGCATGATGCCGCGAAGCGGCTCGACGCGGCCGACGGCGCGCCCGTCGGGGCAGCGCGTGATCTTGATAGAGCCGTGCGCCGGAGACGGCGCAGGGGCGACGTTGGGCCGAGGTGCCAGGTTCGTCTCCTGGGTGAGGCCGGGGAGATCGGGAAGGTCGTTGTCGATCGGGCTCATGGCGAACCTCCGTGGAGTGAGTGCGAATGCGGCAGCGGTGTCACGGGCGTCCGGACGCCGGGAGGGGCGGAAGGGGGTTGCTGATGACACCGTGATCGGGAAGAGGCCAGCGGAGGACGGCGTCCTGCGGCAAGTCGAAGACCGTGGTGATGGGGTCTGGGTGAGCGTTGGAGTTGCTCGCGTAGTGGTAGACGACGTTGAAGACGGGCACGCGGGAGCGATCGCGAGCGAGGCGGTAGTCGTAGAAGCCGCGCAACCATGAGCCGTCCGAGAGGCGCAGCTCGATGGTGACGGCGTCGCGGAGCTTCTCGCCGAGCAGGAAGTGCGTCGTCTCGCCCGCGACCTCGCGAGCTTCGATGCATCCGGTGTTGGTGGTGCCGATGGTCATGGCGGGGATCTCCTGATGCTGGGGGCGGTAGAACGCCTACTGCGGGGAGCGCGGGGAGTTGGAGAGCTGGAGGCCGGGGCGACCGACCGCGATCGCCTCGAAAACGGCTCGAAGGTTGCCGTCGTCGAGAACGGTGATGACGTCGTCGAGAAGGGCTTTGCCGTGGCCGTTCCAGAGGTCGAAGGCGACCCGGAGCATGACGGCTTGCCCGTGGGAGAGGGGGCCGCCGCCGGACTCCAGTAGGTCGGCTGCGTGAGGGGTCGGTCCGGTAGCGGTCCAGAGGTGTTGCAGGTGGACGCGCTCGAGGAGCGCGGCGATCACTTCGCACTGCTGCTGCTCGGACTTCCACATGGTGCGCTCCTGGAGGGAGGTGTCCCGAAAGCCTACTGTCGGGACGGACCCCGGTGAGTGGTGGAACGACGGGCTTTGCGCGATGGTGAAGTGGGGGCAGCTTTTCGGGACGGCGCGAGCGCTCGGCCGACGACGGATCGAGGCAGCTTGAGAGCAACAGCGATCGCGCGGACGGAGCGGCCCTCCTTCCGGAGCTTCCGGATCCGTTTGTGGCCGGCGGCGTCGACGCGAGGAGGGCGGCCCCAGGGGCGACCCTCCTCCTGGAAGCGGGCGATGGTGTCGGCGATCCGCTCGGCGGTGGCGAGCCGCTCCATCTTGGCGGCCCAGGCCATCACGGCGAGGACGACGTCGGCGGCGGGGCCGTTGACGTCGAAGCCGTCGGCGACGGTGACGAGCTCGACGCCGGCCGCGCGCAGTTCCTCGAGGAGGTCGAAGGTGTCGCGGATGCCTGAGCGGGTGAGTCGGTCGATTCGGTAGACGTAGAGGCGACGGACGAGCCCGCGGCGAGCGTCTTCGCGGAGTTGGTCGAGCTGGGGGCGGGCGAGGTTCTGGCCGCCTCGCTTCTCGGCGTACCAGCTGACGATGGAGTCGCGTCGGGCTGCAGCGGCACGGAGGAGCGCGCTGCGCTGGGTGGCGTGGTCTTGCGCCTTGGTGCTGACGCGGAGGTAGGCGGCGGCGCGCATTGGGATTATCGCGAGCGACGACGTGACGGAAAGAGGATGCGACGGGTGGCTGGGTGAAGTCGGAGGGCAGCGTCCGCGGGAAGAGGGAAGTCGACGGAGTGAGAGCTGGTGGAGCTGCGGGGTTCGCTGGAGTCAGCAAGGAAAACGCGGAAGAGCGGCGCCCGGCTTACATCGAAGGAGAGCTCGTCTCCCGGCTGGTCCCACTCGTACACGCCAGGGATCCAGGTCTTGTCGGAGAGCTGAAGCAGCAGTAGCGAGCCGCGCGGGATCGTGACGCCGTCGAGCTCGTGGTGACGGTAGCCGTCGGCGTCGGTGACGACCGAGAGTCGATATGGGAACGCCGACGAGGTCACGCTCAGCCCCAGGTCTCGCCGCCGGTCGAACAGGTACCGGCGAGGCAGCGGAGTTCGCGAGCGGCGTCCTTCAGGCGTGGGCTCACGTCGGCGAGGATCTGCTTCGGCAGGTCCGCCGGCGGCCAGTTCTCGCGCTGGGCGCGGTCGTTGGCCTGCGACGTCGCCACGGGCATGAGGGCTGAGAGGTAGTCGGCGAGTGCCGGGAGCGGGCGGAGCTTGCGCTTGCACGTAGGGCAGATGCCGCCGGCTGCGATCGCGTCGAAGTGGATCATCGGGCCACGATACCGGAGAGGGTGGGGAGTTGTGGGCGGCCGCTGGCCGCTCTCGCAACGCGGGGAGCGGCTGGCGCCGACCGGGACGCGTAGGAAGCAAGCCTCATAGGCGGTCGGTGGCGGTGGCGAGGTGAAGGTCGGCGAGTCCGAAGGGATGGTTGCAATCCAGGTGCGCGCCGGCGAGCTCCGCGTCGAGGTGCGCCACCAGGTCCAGGAGCTGCGCGTCAAGCGGGGTGCTTGCCCCGAGCGGGAGCGAGAGACGCTCGCGGTCGAGCTCGAGGAGCGCGGTCGCCAGGGTGTCGGCGGCCTGCACCGGGGAGCGCATCGTCCGACCGCAGTGGAGGCAGTGGGCGGGGGCGTTGTGTGCGGTGGCGAGCATCGGGGACCTCAGCGGTGGGGGACGAGGCGGATCTCGACGACCAGGCCCATCGCCGCGGCGACGCGGGAGAGGACCTCGAGGCGAGGGGTGGAGTGGCGGCGCTCGAGGCGCGAGATCGCCGGCTGCTTCATGCCGGCGAGGCGCGCGAGCTCCCGTTGACCGATAGAACGCTCGGCGCGCGCAGAGCGCACGAGCTCGGCGACGTCGGGAACGGAGGGTGGGCGTCGACGCGGCACGAGCGCATGATAACACATTCGTTATCAGCGTCGAACGGAGCGAGAAGGGCGCGGGGCAAAAAAATCCCCCGGGGTCGTGAGACCCCGGGGGGCGGTGTGCCCCTCACCACAGGGAGTGGACGAGGAGCTGGGAGCAATCCTAACAGAACAACCGGCAACCCCGGGGGACGGGGAGGGGGAGAAACCGCCCCCGGGGTCACCGGCCGGCCACGCGACCACAGGGAGGAGGTCGTGAGGCCGCAAAGTGATGACGCGCTACGTGGAGCCCGTCTTCGCCTTGGCGGGACGGGCGCCACGGGCGCTGTCGAGCTCGGCCGTGACCTTGGCTTCGAGCATGCCCATGTCGATGCCGAGGAGCTGCGCCCACCGCGGCACCGCGGCGATCCACTCGCCGTTCTGCTGGATGGTGCCGCCGCGGCCGAGGGCGATCTCCGCGAGCAGTGCGCGCAGGGAGAGCGGGTCGAGCGTCTTGGCGTGCTCGAGGATCGCCTCCGAGGCGCGGTGCTCCTGCGTTGTCGGGAGCTGGCGACGCTTCGCCACGCGGAGGAGGGACTCGTGGAACCCGCCGGAGGTGAAGCACGCCAGGATGATCTGCGCGAAGGCATTGTCGGCCGGCGCGGAATCGCTCACGCGATCGACGATGGCGCTGACCGTGGCCTCCTCGGTGCGGCTCTTGATCAGTGCTTGCCGGCGAGCCAGCGCGTTGGCCTCGCGCTGGGCTTCGCCGACTGCGCCAGGAGCGGACGCCGAGACGGTGTGGTCGGAGCGGGTGTGGTCACGACCCTTCGCCGGCGTGAAGTCCGGCAGGAGCTCGTGGCGGAGGGCGAGCTCATCCGCCTCGCGCTTCGTGATGAGGAAGAGCGGACGGTTCCCCGGCGTGAGGGCGAAGACCGGCGGCGGGCAGCGGTCGCCGAGGATCTCGCGCCACGTCTTCTTCTCCTCGCCGTAGTGGAAGCCCGGGGGCTGGTCGAGGTCGACGTAGGGGGAATTCCAGGGTAGCTGGTGGCTCCCGTTGAAGAGCGCCTTGATCTCGGCGTCGGTGAGGACCTTGCCGCCGACAGCCTGGACCTGGCCCTTCGCGTTGTTGACGTGGGCCTCGACCTTCGCGCGGAAGCAGGCGAGGTCGCTGCAGCGGCTACCGAGGTTCTCGGCCGCGTCGAAGAGCTGCGTCTGCTTGTCGGTGCGCTTCTCGCAGCGGGTGCAAGCCCCGGCGGACGGGAGGAGCTTCGCGTCCCGAGTCGGGAAGGGGGCGCGGCTGAGCTCCGTGAGGAAGTTCTCGGTGATGAGGCGGCGAAGCACCGAGGCGCGCAGCGTGCCGTCTTCCTCGAAGTCGCTCTCGGGATCGAAGAAGAGGTCGTCGTCCTCGTCCGGCTTCTGGAGCTTCTGGAGGAGCTCGGCCTGGTACATGGCAGGCACGGACCGGGCCACGAGGAAGGCCGAGGTGGTGTTGCACTTGCCCTCGCGGAAGGCGGCGCGCCACTCCGGCCCGAGAGCGGTGAGGCTGAGTCGGTTGCGGATGTGCTGCTCGCTACGGCCGGCGACGAGGGCGATCGATGCGACGGTGTGGACCGCGTCGCCCTTCGGCGTCGCCATGGCCAGGAGGCGCTCGTAGGCCTCGGCCTCCTCGAGCGGATGAGGGTCGGCCCGCTGCGCGTTCTCCAGGACGCGCCGCGTATGCGCCTCGTCGTCGGTGAGCGTCTGGATGATGGCGGGCATCGTCGCGATGCCCGCGACGACGTGCGCAAGCCAGCGACGCTCGCCGAAGACGATCTCGTATCCGTCGTCGTGGGGGCGGACGAGGATCGGCTGCTGGAGGCCGTGTTCCTTTATGGAGGCGGCCAACTCGGCGACGTCACCCTTCGCAACCTCGCGGTTGAGGGGGCACCGGTGGATCTTCGCCACCGGCAGGATCTCGACGGGGCCCAGGACGGGCACCGTGGCCACCTTTGCGGCCTTCTGGGGCTTCTTTTTGGGTTGAGCCATTGTGCGCGTCCTCCGTGGGAAACGGCGGCTCGCCGCCGCCTCCAGAAAGGGGGCGGCGGTGGGTCGCCGGGAGAACGACGCTGCGGCTAGGTGCCTGGGGGGAGGAGCTTCAGATGCGAGTCAAAGCGGCGCGGGCGACGGTGAAGGGTGGAGGACATGAGGTCCGCCGCGTCGCGGAGCGCGAGGATGGTGCGGTGAAACTCGGGGTCGAGTGTGGCGGTCGTTGCGGGCTCGATGCGACGCACGGCGATCATGGCGCCGTACGCAGCAAGGAAGGCGTCTCGCGCGAGGTGAAGCGCGGCCTCGTCGCTGGAGCGCTCGACGGAAAGACGCGCGGCGCCGAGCGTCGTGGTCGCGATGCTCAAGTGGGAGGCGAGGCGAGGCGCGCGATCGATGAAGACGTAGAGCTCGTCTCGAACCGACGTGAGGACGTCGACCAGATAACTGCGGTTGACGGCGCTCATCGCACGCTCGCTGGCAGGGGGGCGAGGTCCTCGGAGGCCGCTACGAACGGCAGCGCGTGGCCTGTCGTCGAACGAACCACGTAGCGCCCAGTTTGCGCGCTCCGCGTCGGCGGGCGCGGCGCGTGGTCGTACTCGTTGTCGAGGACGACCACGGGCCGGCCGGAGGGAAGGTGGAGGTACGTGCCACCGACGAGGACCGTCGGTGGAACCGGGAGAGGAGCGGGAACCGGGGCAAGAGGGGCCATGGCGAGGCCTAATGTATTAGGCCGCGTGGACCGCGTCCACTCGGAGAGCGGGTGGGGTTCGGCTACTGCGCGGGGCGAACGCGACGAGAGGGCGGCCGGTGAGGGCCGCCCCCGTCGTCGAGCTGCGGCTAGGCCGCGGCGGCGGCCTCCTGGCCGTCCTGCGCGTCCTTCGCCTTCTCCTCCTGGGCGAAGAGCGCGAACTCGCCGTCGAGGAAGTGGAGGAAGAGGACGCCGTTCTTGCCGCCCTCGCGGATCAGGACCTTCCCGACCTCCTGGTAGTACTTCTTCTCGCCCTGCATCTTCACCTTCTTCACCGTGTACGTCGTGCCCTTCGCCATCGTCGTTTCTCCCTGTGGGTGGGCGGCGGGATGCCGCTCTCGCAAAGAGAGGAGCGGCATCAAGGAGCCTACTCAGCGAACCCGGGCGGACGCTGGCGGAGGCCCGACTGCTCGGCGCGGCGGCGTGACAGCGGCTTTGTAGCTGGCGCGACGTTGCGCGTCGGCCGACGCGGCTTGGAGTCCGTTCGTGGTGAGCGGCCACCAGGGAGAGACGTGGCCGGGGATTCGGCTGCGGTGAGGAAGGGGAGGGGATCGAGAAGAGTGAGGAGATCGGGAGGCCTGCGAGGGTGGCAGGCGTCCGGTTCCTTCTCTCGCCGGCGAGGCGCTCGCGCTCGGTGGAGCGCGGGCGCGGAGGCCGTGGAAGGTGCCGGGGGCGGCACGCCCCCTCGTCGACGGGGGCCGCTTCCAGCGGCCCTCTCGTCCGGGAGGCGGCGCGCTTGTTGTTCTGGGTGGGGCGCGCTGCGCCAGGGTGGGGCGAGGGGGAGAGGGGAGCCGGCGAGGCTCCCCTGCGTGCTGCCAGCGCGAGAGAGGGAAGGCGGTGGACCGCCCTCCCCCTCGGGCGTGGCCTACTCGGTAGGTGTCGTCAAGCGGGAGGTGAGGGCGTCGGCATCGCGCTGAAGTCGAGCGAAGGCCGCCTGTGGGTGGGTGCGCAGGTGCTCGGGAAGCTGGTGTGCGTGGTGCGAGAGCATGTCCAGCTCGATCTGGTACTTGCACTCGCTGTGGTTGAAGAAGCGAGCATCGACAGAAAGGGCCGTCTCGATCGTGTTCTCGATCGTCGCGACAGCCCAGTCGGCGGTGAGCTTCCCAGCGGCGTACGCCTCAAGAGTGGAAGCGATCTTTGCGAGGATGGCGGCAGAATCCAGCTTGAAGGTGTCGACGTCGATGAGGCGGTGGAGGGCGAGGGTCTGTTCGTGCGTGAGGGTCAGCATCGGTCGTGACTCCTGTACGGTGAAGGTGGAGAGTGCGCTGCGTTCACCCCTGAAAAGCGCGGCAAGGGCGAGTGACAGGCTTGGCCTGGCGCGAGACCTGCGTTGGAGCCCCGCGCGCCGCTGGCGGCGCTCTGAGGTGCGGGGCGGGATGACTGCGGCGCCGACGGCCGGCGCCGTCCTCTGGACCGATGGCGTGAGCCAAAGGTGATTCCGATAAGACATGAGAAAAGCCGGAGCCGGCAGGGAGCCGGCTCCGGCAGGGCTGCTAGGCGTCGACGTAGCCCTCGAAGATGTCGTCGAGGGCGTCGACGACCTCGGCTTCGCGGAAGAGGAAGGTGAGCTCGTCCGTGGGCTTCGCCGTGTAGATGCCGTCGTTGATGAGCTCGAGGCCCTGGTCGTTGAAGGTCGCGTCCATGTGGTTTTGCTCCCTGTAGTGGGCGGCACCGCGCCGCTCTCGCTCGAAGTTGGAGCGGCGGCGTGATGCACACGCGCGAGCGGAGGCCCCCGGGCGAGTGACGGAGACACGGACCGTGACACCGAGGTTGTTGGGAGGTGGCGCGGTCCGATGACGAAGGAGGGAGGCTGTCGAGGGGGTTGAAGGGAGCGACTTTTCAGGGAGCAGAGCCACGGCGGCTGGACGCGGCCGAAACGATCGGGACGTGTCGAGAGCTCGTGAAGGATGGCAGCGGTGGTTGCACGGCGAAGCCCGCTGCTTTGGACGAGTGAGGCCTCCGAAGAAGCCGAGGTCGCCGGCGATCGCGCGTGGACGCGGGCGGCGGCGAACCTAGAAGCCTGACCGGGGCGCCCCGCCGGCCCGGTGATCGAGTGGGCGGCGGCATCAGCCGCCGCGAGTTGGCGCCTGAGGGCGGAGCCCGAAGCAGCTGGCAGTCGCGAATAGCCACCTGGGGAGCCCCTGCCCCAGGTGGCGCGAGAGCGAGTGAGCCCCGCGAACGAATAGGTCGAGCAACGACGAACGGAGTGAGTCAGGACCCGCTGGGGCGGAAGCCGATCGTCTCTCGGTTGCTGGCGTCGTACGCGAAGAGGACGCCGGGGCCGTTGCCCTCGGCGTCGCGCGAGGCGTAGAGGAGCGAGTCGTCGTCCAGAACGACGACGAGCGGAGCAGCGCGCTGGTCCCATCCCTCGCGCTTCGCCTCGGTCGGAGTCATGCGGCGGATGTCCTTGATGGTGCGTCCGATGAACGCCTTGGGCATGGTGGGCCTCGTCTTGTCGGTGAGAGAAGGAAAGGGCACCGGGTCGACCGGTGCCCCCGGGCCCGGCTACCTCGAGGAGGCGGTCCGGCGATCCTCGAGCTCGACGACCTGGCCGATCTGCCGGCGGGCGTTCGCGCGCGGCTTGGCGGCGCGGGGGGTGACGATCCAGAAGAGGAAGTAGACGGGGGCGATCACGGGGGCCAGGAAGAAGAGCCCGGTGATGGTCGCGATCCGGAGGATGGCGACGGGGATCCCGAGGTAGTCCGAGAGACCCTTGCAGACGCCGCCGAACATGCGTCCTTTGCGCGCGAGGCGGAGCTTCTTGTCGGAGCGAAGGTCGCCGACGTAGTCGGCGGCGACGTCGCCGGCGTGGTGGAAGGAGTTGCGGATCCGGTCGGTGATGCTGGAGGTCGTCTTCTTCGAGGCCATGTGGTGTCTCCCTGTGTGGTGGCGGCATCCGCGCCGCTCTCACCCTGGGTAGGAGCGGCCGGTGCCGGTGCCACGCTGAGGGGCGGGAGCCGTGAGCGCAGCCAAGGCGGCGGCCGTGACAGCGAGGTAGTTGGGAGCTGGCACGCGCCGTTGCCGCAGGTCGGAGCTCAGCAGGAAGGCGAGTGCCCCGAAGCGGTCCAGGGAGACGTTGGCCGAGGAGAGACCTCCATCGCCGATCGGAACGTCCTCCGCGTGCCGGCGGGCGATGGCGCTACGAACGGAGCGGGGAGTTGAGAGCCGCAGCGGGCGGGGGCAGTTCGGCAGCAAGGGGCTCGAGGAGCATCAGGAGCTCGGCCGAGGGAGTCCCGTATCCGTCCGCTACAGCGGACAGCGACGTGCGGATTCCGCAAGGAGCGGGGTCAGCCGGACCCCGCCGTCGATGCCGTAGTTGAGGGGGCGTGGCCGGTCGGCGGGAACGGAGGTGGGCTCGGATCGAGCCCCGGAACCCTGGCGTCGGGCTCAGCACCTCCGGGTCTTTCGAGGCTTCCGATAGATGCGCCGCGAAGCGGCGCCTCCGAAAGGCCTCTCGCTTTCCACAGCGAGAGGCGCTTCTAAGAAGAACCTACCAACAGTACTGATCCCTTTCTCCTACGGAAAGGCAGGAAGTACCCGGTGCTAGAAACGCTGGGAGAGAGGGGGAGGACCGCAAAAAGTGCCGGTCATGCCGCGTTGAAATGCCGGTCAAGCCGCGTAGCCCTTCGGGGGAGATCTGCCGGTCATGCCGTGTGGATGGCCCATCCGGGACGTGGAAAAGTCGGGCTCGGGACCTGTCGAGCTAGGTGACTGTAATGATGGAGGATTCCGGCGCTTTGCCGGTCATGCCGCGTGGCGTGAAAGGAGAGGGCGCGGAGGCCCTCGACGGAGGGCGATCGCGAGCTGGCGGGGCAGGCGGCGGGAGGTGAGTCGGGAAGGCCGTCAGGACGCGCGCAGAGGCCCTACGGGCGTTCGGCGTCGTCCGGAGGGGGGAGCGGAGGGGAAGAGGCTCCTGAACGCTCCTGGGACGCCTTTGAGGCGGCCGCGATGGTCCGTGGCGACTTCGCCTTGGGCGGCATGTGCGGCCGGACCGGCCGGATGAGGAGGCCCCCTCGGCGCGGTTCGGCGCCGTGGTCGGGGTAGAGGGGGTCGAGGATCTCGAGGGCCGCGATGAACGTCTCCCGGAAATGCCGGAGGCTCCTGTTCGAGTGGCCGAACATGGCGGCGAGTCGCTCCCAGGTAATGAGCTCGGGGACGCGGGCCTGTGCCATCTGGAGCGCGTACTGCTTCAGCGTCAGGAACCGGTAGATGTCGAGGGAGAGGCAGGCGCCGAGGGCGGCGAGCTCCTTCTGCACGGTGAGGTGCGTAGGAGCGCTGTTCTTCAGGATCTCGATGAAGAAGTCCTCGTCGAGGATGAGCTGGACTGGCTTCTCCAGGGGCGCGCCGTGCTCGAGCGCGGGGTCGAAGAAGCCGGAGTCGCCCTTGATGGGAAGGATGCGAAAGCGCGCCTCCTTCCCGTTCACGGTGACGGTGATCTTCAAGTTGAAGAGGCGCGTCATCTGCTCCCGAAGGAGCGTGATGGAGCCCTTCTTGCCGCCCTTCGGGATGAAGCCGAGGGCGTCGCGCATCCAGGCAGAGAACGAGCGTGGGATGCGCTTCTCCGCGAGGGGATCGGGCGTCGCTATGGTGATGAGGCGGCGCTTGGTGGTGAGGGCCTCTGAGATGACCCAGGCGAGAAGGATGCGCGGGTAGATGCCGTAGGGGAGGCCGAAGGCGCGGGTACCGCCGTCGGGGGTCGGCTCGGAGCCGGCCTCGAAGATCACCTGCACGGTGCCGCGCTGGTCCTGGAAGGTCCGGGTCCAGAGGCGGGTGCCGGCGGGCGGGTTCTCGAGGGGGAGCGTCGCGTTGATGAGGAAGGTCGTGATGTAAGCGAACTCGTCGGGAAGGGGCGTCCGCCCGTTGATGGCGTTGCCGACGACGTCGAGGTGGCGCAGGACCTTCTGCCGTTTGGCGGAGCGCTCGTTGCGCGGACGGCGGTAGCGAGGGCCGCTGTTGGCGAGCTGCTGGTAGCGCGCGTTGGTCGACGCCGGCGACGCGGCGTCGGAAGACGCGGATTCGCCCGGGAGGGCAAGGCGGATGTGCTGTGGGGGGCCCCCGCGCGGCATAGGGCGATCTACCAGATCCAACCGACGGCGAGCGGAACGATCACGCTCCATCGGCGGAGGGCTCCGGGGGAGAACTCGGCCGAGACCACGGCGGAGCCGTAGAGGTTCGACCAGAGACGGACCTCGACGCCGGCGCCGGCGCGGGCGTACGGCAGGGTTTCGGTCGCGTCGGCGGCGGGGAGGTAGTAGCCGCTGCCGGTGGGGGAGAGGGCGACGTCGCGGTAGGTGTGGCGGGCGACGCCGAGCTCGAGCTGGGCGAGAGGGGCGAGGACGCGGCCGGTGTCGAAGCGGTAGAGGGCGAGGACGCCCACGTCGAGGGCGCGGTGGTTGGCGTAGAGGTCGCCGGTGCCTGCGGTGGTCGTCACGTCCTTGAAGCGGACGTCGGTGGAACCGACGTAGCGGAGGACGCCGCCGACGTGGAGCTGGTTGGTGATGCCGTAGAAGGCGAGGAGCCCTGCACCAACGGTGGGCGCGGAGGCCTGAGCGTTCGTCGTTGTCGGGTCGTAGAAGGACGCGATGCCGAGGGGGAACTCGACGAGGGTGTAGAGGTCGCGCCGGTCGGCTCGAGAGAGCGAAGGCGACGCGGCAAGAACGCTGAGGAGGAGGCCGGGGAGGATGCGCCGACGGATCATGGTGCAGGGCTCCTGGGGGCTAGAAGGGCGCCTGCTCGAGGCCGGGCCCGGAGGCGTCGGGGGCGGCTTCGCCGGTGACGGGCTCGGAGGGCGTCTTCTCGGTGGGGGCGCCGAGGAACTGGACGGTCTGAGCGATGACCTTGGTGATGTAGCGCTTCTGCCCCTCCTTCTCGTACGAGTCGGTGCGGAGCTTGCCGACGACGGCGACGGCGCGGCCCTTGGAGAGGTACTCGCCGCAGGTCTTGGCGGCGGCGCCCCAGACCTCGATGAGGTGCCAGTCGGTGCGGGTCTGCTTCTGCTTCTGGGCGTCGCTCCAGGACTCGTTGGTGGCGAGGGAGAAGGAGCAGACGCTCTTGCCGGTGTTGGTGGTCTTGAGCTCGGGATCCTTGCCGAGGTTACCGACGAGGACGACGTTGTTGAGCGAGGCGGCCATTGGGATTCTCCTGGTGAAGGGGATGACTACTCGGTGGCAGGCGATTCACCGACGGGAGTCGCCTGTGCCGAAGTAGTCGAGGGGCAGCGATAGGCGTTGGAGTAGATCGTCGCGTCGGGAGCGGTGGTGAGAAGGGAGTAGTTGGGCTGGAGGATGTGGGTGGCGCCGAGACTGGTGGCTTTGTTGCGGAGGTAGGCGTCGATTCGCTCGGCTGGGTTCTGGTCGGGAACGAACTTGCCGTCGTAGCGACGAGTCCCTCCGGTCGCGTAGACCATGCCGAGGGGCTGGCACTTCGACATGTCGGTGTCTCGTGGGACGGGAAGGGCGGCATTGGGAGCGAGAGACGGTGTCGGGTTCAGCGTTCTGGCGACCTCGTCGTGCAGATTGATACAGGCGGTCGTCGTTACGAGCGCGACGAGGAGCAGAGCGCGTTGCATCGAAGACCTCAGGGAACGTCGACGCAGCAGATGGTGGCGCGTGCGTTCGGCATCGTGTCGATCGTCACGCCGGTCTGCGCCTTCGCCCAGCCGCAGCGGTACTGCGCCTTGGAGCTGCTCGGACTGTCGATGTGCCAGCCGCCGGGTGCGTTCTCGTTATTGACGACGTCGTCGCGGTCGCCCTGCTGGCAGGAACCGTGGATGGGAAGATCATTGGAGTCGCGGCACTCGGCGATGAGCGTGCCGGCCGTGCTCGTTCCGGCGACGACGGTGTCGCAGTAGACGTTGGTGCGGGTGACGTAGGGCGACGGCGTGCCGGGGAAGCCCTGGATGCCCTGAAGGCCTTGGTCGCCCGGGAGTCCCTGAATGCCCTGGGAGCCGTTGGCGCCGCTGCAAGCGTAAGCGGTGGTGCCGCCGGCGTCGAAGCTGGCGCCTCCGTGCGGACAGGTGGCGTCTCCCGGCGCGAGCTGAACGACGGTGACGGCGGCGGGCGTCGTGGTGGTCGTCGTCTTGTCGTTGCAGGCGGCGAGGGGGAGGAGGAGCAGGAGAGCGAGAGAGCGAAGGCGAATCATGGAGTGAACCTCGAGTGGGTGAGAAACGGTGTGCCGCAGCGGGCACCGCAACAAGGGTTGGTGCGCGCTGCGGAACACTATCAGTGCGGTGTGACTTGGGTGACCATCAGTGGGTAATGGTCTTGTTCACCGGGACAGAGGCGGTGGAGGGCTCACCGTAGGTGGTGGCTGCGACGCGCCCGACGGTGTTCAGGAGGAGGGTGCCGGCCAGGACCTCGCGAGCTGCGGTCATGGTGCGCCGGGAATGGTGCTGCGTACCGCTTTCGGCGGCGGAACCAACCTTCGTGATGGCATAGACGGTCTCGAAGATGCCTGTGTACGAGCTGCTGGCCGCAGCCCAGGGCATGAGCGTCATTTCCGCGTCGCGGGCGAGGCCGAGTGGCCGCGTGAGGTAGACGGTGAGTTGGCCTGGACCGTAGGCGTCGGCGGCAGGGATTGTGTAGTAGCCGCCGCCGAATTGCGGGGGAAGGGTCTCGGTTCCCGTCGAAATCGGATCCCGATAGAGGACCGGCGTGATGTCGGCGACGGCCGGCGTCAGTTCGCGGGCCGTGAAGACGTAGTCGGCTGTGTTGTTCGGGTAGCAGAGCGAGCCGTCGGGGCGTGGAGTCCAGAGGTTCACCGCGTCGTCCCAGCGATGACGCGGGCGGCCGCTAGAGGGCCATAGGGCGGGAGCACAGGGGTAGATGGTGCTTGGGTAGAAGGAGGAGCCGCTCGCGGAGCGGTGGCTGTGCCAGGGGATGCCGTGAGCGTCGCCGTACCAGAAGTAGGCGTAGTTGAAGAGCATGTAAGCGCCCGGGGGCGTGTCCCAGTGGACGTAGTTCACGCCGTCCTCGACGGGAACGAGGGTCGGGTCGAGCGCGGCGTTGTATGTCTCGATCGGCGTCCAGCTTGCAGCGGCCTGGGTGTAGCCCACGGTAACGGCCACGGAGACTGGATAGGGATTCGAGAGAACGTACTTCTGGAGGCGCGTGGTGGCGGTCGAAGACGTAGGCCATGCGCCTCCATAGGAACCGCCCGCGTACGTGTATGCGTAGGTGCCGGAGTTGTTCGTCGGCCAGGTCGTGTCCTCTTCGACCCATAGCGGCGGACCGATGACGTGGATGGTCGTCGTGAGGTGAAGGGTGCCGACGTTGTTGGCAGCGTCCGTGAAGGAGACGTCGATGCTGGCGGCGATCGCGCCTTGAAGTGTTGAGAGGGCCGGGAAGAGGTTGGCGGCGATCGGGAGGTCGTAGTTGTTGAGGGTAGCGGTGCTCGTCGGGCTGAGCCAGGGGGCGAGGTCGCCAGTGACCGGAGAGCCGCCGTTGAGCGAGACCGAGTAGGTCGCTGTGGTCAGCGGAGCAGTGTTCGCCGTGATGGGGCAGCCGATGCGGATGAAGGGGATGTTGTCCGGATTGGCGGCTTCGAGAACTGCGGGGGTTGGAGGGGTGGTCCAGGCGACGCGGATGGAGGTCTTGTAGACGCCGCCAGCGGCGATGGGCTCCACCTTGGTCGGCGTGCCGGGCCAGGTGAAGACGGGGGGCATCGCCGCACTGGCGAGCGTCATGTTGCGCTCGTCGTAGTAGCTGCCGACGGCGGCGTCTCGGTAGGGCGCGGGCGCTTCGTTGTCCTGGAGGATCGTGTACGTGCGGCTGAACGGCGACGCTTGACCGTCGCCGGAGTTGGGCGCGCTACCATTGGCGTTGGTGGCGAGATCAGTGCCCCAGACGGTGATGGTGTTGGAGCCCGGAAGGAGCGGGAAGGTGCCGGAGTAGGTATTAGAGGCGCCGTTGTAGATGAGGTCCGGTTTGGAGGCACCGTTGAGGCGGCTCTTGAGCGCGGAGACGCCGGAGCCGGCATCGGAAGCAGTGAAGGTGAGAAGGATCTCGGCCGTAGAGGCGTACGTCGGAACGGACGCGGTAGGAGCGAGCGACGGCGCGGTGTTGTCGAAGGTGATGGGGAGGGACTGAGCGAGGCAGTTCCCTACGAGGTCGCAGGAGGTGAGCTGGCCGGTGAGGACGCCGTCCGGAGTGGCGGCGGGCGTGTTCCAGGCGGCGGCAAGGTGGGCGACCGTGCCGTCGAGGTCGCTCAGGCCGGCGAAGCCGGTGGAGGTGAGGGATGCGACGCCGGCGCCGGCGTCGGTGGCGCTGACGTCGAACGGGACGCTGGTCGAGTAGTACGCGGCGGAGGACGGGGCTGTGACGAGAAGGGTCGGAACGGTGTTGTCGATGATGCCGCCGACGGAGGTGACACTGGTGTTGTGGCGGCTGTCGGTGGAAGTGACCTGGACCGTCAAGGGGCCGTCGCCGACGCTCGTAGTGGACCAGGTGCCGACGAAGTGGGACGAGGTCGAACCCGCTCCGGGAGAGACCGCGTTGCCGTTGGCGGTGACGACGATCGCCGTGACGCCGGAAGCATCGGCCGCGTCGACGGTGATGGTGAGAGTGCCGGCTACGAACTTCTGGAGGCCCACCGGCGTTGCGCCGGTTGGACCACTCGGGAGCGAGTACGTGAGCGCGACCGTGTTCGTGGGGCCGGCGTTGTCGAAGGTGCCGCTCGGGGGAGCGCCAAAGAGATCGGAGGCGTCGGAGCTAATGGTGTCGTAGACGCCGGCGTTGGCCAGGTCGTTGCGCGTGAGGCCGGTCTTGTTGAGCGCGGTGTCGTAGATGAAGGTGTCGAGCGCGGTTGCGAGCGGGACGCGGAGGAGCTGGGCGTCGAGCGTAACGGGAGTCGCGCCGCTGGTGACGAGGGTGGCTCCGCTCTCGCCCTTGCCGTCGAACTGACCATCGGCGTCGAGGTCTTGCTCGAGGAGTTGGGTGAGGGTGATCGCGTTGATGGTGGTCGACGAGTAGCTGTAGCCGGCGCGCGCGGCGACGTCGTGGCCGAGGACGTTAAGCGCGACGTCGAAGAGGGCGGCGTAGACCGAGTCGACGAGCGTGGTGGCGCCGACGTTGAGCGGAGCGGGAACCGTGGTGCGGAGGCTGGTGAGGGGCCAGGCGGTGCCGCTGTTGACGATGTGGCTCACGAAGAGCGCGTCGCGCATCGCGAGAGCCTGGGAGACCGGGCGGGTCCCAGCATGATCGGGGTGCTTGCCGGCCGCGACGGCGAGGGCCTCGTGGTCGGCGAGAGTGGTCCAGAGCGTCAGCGGGATGACGACGCCCGAGCCGGTCGCGTAGTTGGCGAGCAAGCTCGTGAAGGTGAAGGACGAGGGGATGCTGATGTTGGTCAGCGGCGCGGCGAGGCCGGGGTCGACGTACTGGAGGGAGGTCCCGGAAGCCACAACGCGCACCGGGCCGGCGTAGTTCTCGGCCGAGAGCGTGACCAGGACGCGGCCGGCGGCATCGGTGGGCCCGTTGGTGCCGAGGACGCCGTTGGTGCCGACGGAGGTCTTCACGGCGCCGGTGGCGTCGTCGATCGCGTAGACGGTGACGGTGGCCCCGGCGACAGGGCTGCCTGGGGACACGCGCACGTCGAACGTGCCGAGGGGGACGTTGTCGACGGTGACGACGTAGGTGCGATCGCCGACGAGGCCGGTGGAGTCGGTGGCGCGGAAGTGAAGCGAGGTCGAGCCTTCGAGTGCCTGGGTGGTGTTCCAGACGGCGGTGAAGAGGCTCGCGCTGGGAGAGGTGTTGGCGCCGACGCCGGCCGGGGGATTCACGAGCTCGAGCTGCGTGATGGTGGAGCCGTTCGCCGCGGAGGCGGAGACCGTGAGCAGGACGGCGTTGCCGCTGAGAGCGGCTCCGGTGTTCGCGGGAGTGACGAGGGTGATCGTCGGGACGGTCTGCGCGACGGTGACGGTGATGGACTGGCTCGAGGTGCGGCCGCCGTCGTCGGTGGCGGTCGCGAGAAGTGTGAGCGGACCGTCGCTGAAGCTGCTGAGGTCGAGCGTCGTAGAGATCCGGCCGGTTTTCGTGGCGCCGTCGAAAACGGGCGTGGCGTCGGCGAGACCGGCGGGCTCGAGGATCCTGAGAGAGGACAGCGGCGTGGCGCCGGTGGCGGAGACGACGACGCTGACGGCGCCGTGGAGGGTGGAGGCGCCGGTCGGGGCCTCCCAGGTGACGGTCGGCGGAGGAGGAGCGGCGCCGGGGCGACTGGACTTGCAGCTGCTCGCCAGCGCCGTGAGCGCGAGCGGAAGGAGGAGGACGAGGAACGGAGAGGAGCGGCGAGTCATGGTGATACCCCCGGTGATGGTCAACGGTCGAAAGGTGGCGGAAGCGGGATGTCGGAGAGGAGTGCCGCGTACTGGGGTGTGAGCTTGAGCGCGCGGATGTAACGGAGCGTGGCCCCGATGATGAATCGAGGCGGCGGGAGGTCGACGTGCTTGGCGCCGGCCTCAAAGAGGCCGATGAAATGGGAGTCGCGGCCGAGGTTCACGATGAAGCGGCCGGAGTCGGAAGGGGTCTCCTCTTCACGGACGGGCCGGTAGGGCCACGGCTTCGAGAGAGGCGCGGGCAGCGGCGCGCCCTCTTTGATGCTGAGGGCGTGGAGGGCGTCGGTGATCGCGAAGCGAGCGAGCGCAGAGCGCGAGGTCTTGAGAGCGTCGGCGGCCGCGTCGATGGCGTGGCGTTCACTGACGGTTCCCTTGACGGTCACGGTGTACGGCTCCTTGCGGTCGGACGGCAGAGGCGGCGGAATCGGCTTAGGCATAAGACATTAGGCCCGCTGGAGTGGTCAAGAGAATGGCTGAGGAGGGGGTGAGGAGCATCACTTGCAGACGGGGTATGCGGCGCAGCCGAGGAAGGTGCCTTTGGCGCTCTTCTTCTCGACCTTCCAGGCGCCGCACTTCGGGCACTTCGCGCCATCGGCCTTGGCCTTGGCGAGAGCGGCGACGTTGTAGGAGCCCTCGCACTTCGGGTACTTGGCGCAGGAGAGGAACGGGCCGTTCGCGCTGTCGCGCTGGATCATCGGGCCCTTGCAGCGAGGGCAGGGCTCGTCGACGACGGGACCGCGGCAGTCGGGCTTCACGCAGCGCGTGGTGGGCTTACCGGCCTTGTCGGTGGTGCTCCAGGCGGGGCCGCCGCAATGAGGACACGGCGTCGGCGAGGGCTTCGCGTCTCCATTGATGGAGAAGCCGCAGCCTGGGTGCTTGGCGTCCTTGTAGGAGTTGCAGGAGAGGAAGGTCCCGCTGCCCTCCTTGCGTGTACGGAGGATGAGGTCGCCGGCGTTGCAGCGCGGGCACTTGATGCCGGTGGCCTTGGGCGCGTTCTGCTGCGCGGCGGCGAGCTGGACAGCGAGCTCGGGGTACTTCGCAGCCTCGGCGGCGAGGAGGGTCGGCGCGGCCGAGAGCTTCTGGGCGAAGGGCCCGTACCAGTCGCGGAGCTCGTTCTTCCAGTTGCGCTTGCCCTCGGCGACCTCGTCGAGGCGGGTCTCCATGGCGGCCGTGGTGTCGGTGGCGATGATCTCGGGGAAGGCGGCGCCGAGCGCGCCGTCGATGCGACGGCCGCTCGGCGTCGGGTAGAGCTGCTTCTTCTCCTCGGCGATGTAGGCGCGGTCGAAGAGGAGCTTCACGGTGGGGGCGTACGTGGACGGCCGGCCGATTCCGGACTTCTCCATGGCGGCGATGAGGCTGGCCTGGGTGTAGCGGCCGGGAGGCGACGTCTTCTTCGCCGCGACGTCGATGGAGGTGACGGCGAGGGTCTCGCCCTGAGCGACCTTCGGGAGCTCGGCGTCCTCGTCGGTCTTCTTGGCGTCGTCCTCGGCGCGCTCCGCGAGGTAGCGGCGGAAGGACTCGAAGACGACGACGGAGCCGATGGCCCGCCAGGTGGTGTCCGCCGCGGTGATGGTGACGGTGGTCTTCGAGAGGATGGCGGGCTTGCACTGGCAGGCGATGAAGCGGCGTCGGATGAGGTCGTAGAGGGCGGCCTCGTCGCCGGTGAGCTGAGGCTGCGGATCGAGCGAGGTGGGGCGAATGGCCTCGTGGGCGCCCTGCGCGTCCGCCTTCACCTTGTAGCGAACGGGCTGCGCGGGAAGCGCCTCGGGGAAGTCGGCGCCGATGAAGGCGCGGGCCATCTGGATGGCCTCGTCGGAGAGGGCGACGGAGTCGGTCCGGTGGTAGCTGATGGCGCCCGACTCGAAGAGCTTTTGAGCGAGGGCCATGGTGACTTCGGGCTTCAGGCCGAGCGTGGTGCTGGCCGCCTGCTGGAGGGTGGACGTGGTGAAGGGAGCGCTCGGCCGGCTCTCGGCGGGCTTGGTCTCGACGGACTGGACGACGTGGGGTGCGTTGCGTGCGCGCTCGGCGATCGCAGAGGCCTCCGCCTCGGTGGTGAAGCGCGTGTCGGCGAGCTTGCCGTCCTCACCGACTGAGGCGAAGCGGGCGGTGAGTCCATTCGAGTACTTCGCGGCGAGCGTCCAGTACGGCGTGATGGTGAAGGCCTCGCGCTCGAGCTCGCGGGCGACGACGAGGTGGAGGGTGGCCGACTGGACGCGGCCGGCGCTGTTGCGGGGACCGAAGTAGTTTCCGAGGAGCGGGCTGACCTGGTAGCCGATCAGGCGATCGAGGATGCGGCGTGCCTGCTGCGCGTCGACGAGGTGCTGGTCAAGCGGCGTGATGTTGGCGACGGCCTGCTTGAGCGCGGGCTCGGTGATCTCCGTGTACTTGAGGCGCATCGGCTTCGCGATGCGGAGCTCCTGGGCGAGGTGCCAGGAGATCGCCTCGCCTTCGCGATCGGCGTCGGTCGCGAGGAGCACCTGCGAGGCGTCCTTGGCGAGCTTCTTGAGGTTGGAGAGCAGGCTCTTCTTGTCGTCGTGGACGACGTAGGTGGGATCGAACGACGGGAGCGCGACGCCGAGGTCCTTGTCGGGGAGGTCGCGGAAGTGGCCGGCGGTGGCTTCGACCTTGAAGCCGTCGCCCAGGTAGTGGGCGACCTTGGCCTTCTTGTTGGGGGACTCGAGGATGACCAGCTTGTAGGAGCTCATCGGGAACCTCCGAAGGAGTCGACGAAGACGGTGAACCGAGTGCCCTTCGGCACGAGGTCGTAGGAAGCGGAGCCGTAGGAGGAGCCGGGATCGCGGAGAGCTTCGCGGCCGGCACCGGCGGCGGTGCTGGCGGCGTCGCCGGCGACGTCGGCGCCGACGATGCGATTGACGGTGCGGGTGGCGAAGTCGCCGGCGGCGTTCTTGGCGATCGCCCCGCCGCGCCCGGAAGGCGCGGCCGACCCGGACACGGCGAAGCCGGGGCGGGTGTCGGTGCCGACGATGTGACCGGAGAAGGAGAAGGTCCCGGACGCAAGCTGGAGCGAGGTGCAGTGGCCGGTTAGGCGGCCGGCCTGGACGCCCTGTGTGGAGCAGATGAGCGTGGCGCCGGCGGGGATCGCGGTGCCGGAGGGGCCGGCGACGTCGGCGGCCACGGTCGCGCTCAGGGACGACGGCAGGCTCGGGTCGGCGGCGATGGCGAGGCGCGCGGGGATGAGGGTGCCCTGCGGGAGCGCCAAGGGCGCTGCGCCACGCGCCGCCGGCATGGCGGTGATGGTGGAACTGTCGAGGGAGCGGCGTCGCAGGGGCGGCGGCGGCGGCTCCGCAGGAGGCGGAGGCGCTGCGGCGACGACGGTGGTGCGGCGTGGCGTGCGAGGGGCCGTAGGCGGCGCGGTAGAGGCTGCTGGAGGCGCAGCCTCAGGGGGCGGCGCCAGTGCGACCGGAGCCTCAGCGCGTGGTGCGAGGGGAACGATCGTCTCCGGAGGAAGGATCTGCTTCTCCTGCGCCTCGCGCTCTGCGCGTTGCTGCGTCTCGGTCTTGACTTCGACGACCTGCCGCGGCGTGGTCGGCACCTGGAGCTTGAGGAAGGCGGTGACGGCGAGGTTGCCGATGACCAGCACGCTGCCGATAAGGATGGCGGGCACGAGGAGCTTCCTCTTGGGGCTCTCGGGGTTCTGGAGCCGGCGATGGATCTCGTCGCGGCGACGGATCTCGGTGTTGGACGGCGATGCGGGGCCTGTGGGTGCCGCGGGCGTGATCTGGCTCGGCTGGTCGGAAGTCTGGAGTGGGCTTGGAGGCGGCGGGAGTGGCGCGAGCTGGGGAGCGCCGGAGATGCGGGTTGCCTCGGCCTGATGATCGGGCATCGCCTTGAGCTGCTCGATCTCGGCCACGGCGTCGGTGGAGCCGTAGACGAGGCCGGAGGTCATCATGAAGCTGCGGAGGGCGCGGGCGAGCTCGTTGCCGGTCTGGTACCGCTGGTCGGGCTTCTGCGCGAGGCCGGTGCGGAAGATCAGTTGGAGGGACTGCGGGAGCGCGTGGATGGCGCTGGCGATGAGGGCGGGGTCGGCGGCAGCGATGGTGCTCAACGTCACGACGGTGGCGTCGGAGCCGAAGGGCGGCTTGCCGCTGAGGACCTCGACGAGGCAGGTGCAGAGGGAGAAGAGGTCGCTGCGGCTGTCGACGTGCGAGGTCGCAGTCTGCTCCGGGCTCATGTACGCGTACTTGCCCCTGAGTGAGTTGACCGCGGTGTGATCGCGGTCCTCCAATAGCGAGTACGCGATCCCGAAGTCGAGCAGCTTCACGTCGCCCTGGTTGGCGACCATGATGTTCGACGGCGTCACGTCGCGGTGGACGATGCCCAGCGGCTTGCCGGTGTTGGTCTTGGCGCTGTGGGCGTAGTGGAGGGCGTCGGCGAGCTCGGCGCCGACGTAGCAGGCGAAGCCGGTGGAGAACGTCCTGCCCTTCTGCGCGGCGAGCTTGAGCGCGTCGCGCAGGGTGAGGCCGGGGACGTACTCCATGACGAGGTAGTAGCGGTCGCCCTGCGCGTAGAGGTCGTGGACCTGGCAGATGTTTCGGTGGTGAAGGTCGGAGGCGATCTTCGCCTCCTGGAGAAACATCTTCTGGAACTGCGGGTCGCTGCTTCGCTCGCTCCGGATGATCTTGATGGCGACGAGGCGCTCAAAGCCGGCCGCGCCGTGACGGCGCGCGGCGAAGACCTGAGCCATGCCGCCGCTGGCGAGCGGGTTGAGGAGCTCGTAGCGACCGCCGGGACCGAGGTCGAGGATGGGATCGACGGTCGGGGGCACGGCGGGTGGCATTGGCGCCATCGGGATGGCGCTCAGCGGGACGGGATCCGGTGCGGCGACGGGCGACGGTAGGCGGCGGATGACGGAGTCGGACGGATCCTCGTCCGGCTCCGGTGGACCGGGATCGGCCGCAGGAGCGGGCGGCATGTCCGGGTCGCGCGTGGGCTCGAGCGCGGCGAGTGCGGGGTCCTGGTAGTCCCCGAGGAGTTGTGGATCGCCCTTCCCGGGCTTGCGCGGCGCCGCCATGGATCAGAGCTCGAGGGCGTTGAGGTTGAGAGTGCGCCCGCGCCCCGACTTTTCGACGAGGGTGAGGGTGTAGGAACGCGCGTGGGGCGCGTCCGGGTCGAGGCGGACGCCGACGACGCCGACGGTGGGCTTCTGGAACTCCAGGGTGAGCGTCGGCATGTAGAAGACGGCGTCGGGAAGCGCCGTTGGCGAGCCGGAGCCGTTTTGCGCCTTCAGGACGACGTCGCCGACGTCGAAGGTGCTGCGCGTCCGGTTCTCGACCTGGAAGCGGACGTAGATGGAAGCGCCGAAGTAGCAGACCTCCTGCGCCTCCAGGACGAGGTCGTCCTGGCGAACGCGCGCGCCGGAGCTGGAGCAGCGGTGTGGCTCCGTGAGCGCGCGGAGGAAGCTCTGCATGATCCCTGCGTCGAGGCGGGTGGCGAAGTCCTTGTCGAGCTGCGTGCGGACCTTGGCGATCTCGGCGCGGACGTAGGCCGTTTCCGAGCCGCGGTCCGGGAGCGTGAAGACGACGCGGGCGTCGGCCTTGTCGCGCTCGGCGAGCTCGATCTGGAGGGTGAGCGTGAGCTGGGCGGCGAGGCGCACGGTCACGGTCGTCACGAACTCGTCGGCCGCGATGACGGAGCCGTCGGGCTGCGGCCCGGGATACAGGCGAGGCTTGATGGTGACGTAGTGGCCCTCGTCGGAGACGTCGAGCCGGAAGAGGCCGTTGTCGCCGCAGTCGCCGCAGGCGGGCGGCGCTGCAAAGCTGTCGGGGAACTCGATGACGGCCGGATAGCCGATGGCGGTGCGGATTCGGTAGACCTTGTTGGTCTTCTTCTCGTCGATCGGGATGGTGCGGATCTCCTTCTCCGTCGGCTCGCGGGGAGCAGCGACGGGTGGAGGCGCGGGAGCGGGCGGCGGAGCCGCCACGGGCTGCGGAGGAGGCGGGGTCTTGGAGCGACCCTTGGCCGGCGGGGAACCCGCCGGCGCGGCGGCGAGCATGAGGGCGAGGAAGAAGCTGAGCATGGCGGGTCCTAGGGCGCGGCGGCTGCGGCGGCCGGAGCGGGAAGCGGGGAGACGTTGACGGAAGAGCCGGCGGCGGGCTGCATCGCCTCCTTCTCGAAGAAGTCGACGAGGAGGCCGTTGAGGGTGCGGCTGGAGCGCGGGACCGCGAGGAGCGTCGTGCGGATGACGAGCTCGCGGGTTAGGAGTGGCGCGGTGAGGATGTCGGCTCGGTAGATGTTGAGCCGTGCGCCGAGGGTCACGAAGTACCGGACCACCCTACCCTTCTCGTCCTTCTCAGCCTTGATGAGGGTGTTGGCGTCGTCGAAGACGAGCTCGCTCCGGACGTTGCCTTTCTCGAGGGCGGTGAGCGTGCCGTCGGTCTGGACCTGGGCGCGGTAGGCCTTCTGGAAGTTGGACGTCATCATCGCCAGCGCCTTGCCGAGGTCGCGGGAGACGCTGCCGCTCGTGACCTCGAGCGTGTAGGTCGCGAAGCTGCGCGCGAACTGGTGCGCCTCTTCGGGCGCGGGATCGTTGGCGACGGCCGCCGCGGTGGAGACGAGATCGGCGCGGCCGAGGTGGTCGACGCGGATCGCCATCAGCGGACGGATGTTCGAGAGAACAAGCGCGCCGACGAGGAAGGCGTGCATGCCCCAGTGGATCCAGTTGTTGCGGCGGAGGTGTCGGTTCTGGGTTGAGAGGTCGGCCCAGAGCTCGTACTGCGTGGGGTCGTTCGGGGGCATTTAGGCCTGGTCTCCCGGGCGGCGGCCGCCCTGATTGTTGTTCGGAGCACGGGACTGCTGCGGGTTGGGCGGCTGGCCGCCGCTCATCTTGTTGCGCATGAAGCTCGTGATGCCGGCGGCCATGGTGGCCCCTGGCTGAACGCGCGAGAGCTCGCCGAGCGTAGAGGCGCCGAGGAGGCGCCCGGTCAGGACCGGGACGATGAGCATCATGAGGCTGAGGAACGAGAGGCCGGCGATCACGTCGAGGAACTGGCCGTCCAGAAGTGACGTGGAGTGGGCGCTCTGGAGGTAGCGGTCGAACTGTGTCTGGAGGCCGAAGTAGAGCGCGGCGGCCGAGATCGACCAGGAGGAGACCTCGACGAGCGCCATGAGCCAGATGCGCGGCGTGGGGAGTCCCCACGCGCCCGCTCCGATGAGGAGCGGGCCGAAAATGAAGATGACGTTGTAGACGCCCTGTTGCGTGGTCTGGATCGTCCAGTGGCTCACGATGGCGGTGAGCCAGGAGCCGGTCCCGACGATGTAGACCATCGCGTCCTTGATGTTCTCGGTGATGGAGAGGCTGAAGCCGCTCGGGTTGTTGAACTGGTGCTCCATGATGCCCTTGAGGGCGCCGCCGAGCGCGCTCATGCGCTCGGCGGGGAAGATGGAGTGCGCGAGGCTCTGGGTGGCCCACCAGACGCTGCGAGCGATGAAGGTGTAGAGGCCGAGGCCGGCGGCCAGGATGCCGCTGTTGACGACGATCTGGAGGGGGTCGACGCGCTGGCCGGCGGCGATCTTGGCCTGTGTGGTAACGAGGGACCAAAGCGTCCCGGTGATGAGGAGAGCCCAGCCGACGGCGTAGGGAACGGAGGCGGGACCGCCGACGACGGTGTCGAAGACGCCAGCGTTGGTCTGGATGTAGTTCATCGGTCGCTCATGGAAGGGGCTTCGCCCGGATCGGCACGCTGGAAGCCGCGGTCGATGGCGTCGCCGAGTTGGCGTTGCAAGCGTTCGTCGCGGGCCGCCGAGGCGGCGGCGCGGTTGGCGGCATCCGCCTCTCGTCGCTGTTCCATCGCGACAAGTTGGCTCTGGCCTTCGGCGATCGCGGCGAGCTGGGCCGCACCGAGGGCGGCGGACTGCGCGGCGAGCTGCTGCGCCTTGCCGGGGCTGGCGCCAAGGCTCTGGAAGTAGAGGCGCATGGCGTCCACCGCGGCGGAGCGAGCGATGGAGCGCTGGCGAAGGAGCTCGGCCAGGAGCGCGGGATCCTCGCTGCCGAGGCGAGCGTCGACGATGCCGGCGGTGGAAGAGGTGATGGTGGGCTGGGCGGTGACGAGCCGGCACGGGATGCGCTCGAGGCCGACGTTGCAGAGCGTGGTGTCCCGCAGGGCGTCTTCGGTGCCCTGCGAGAAGCGACTGGCGGCGCGGGTGTCGAGCATGTAGCGGCAGTCGGCGTCGAGCATTTGCCGCGCGCCGCCGTTGAGTTCATCGAGCTGCGCGTAGCAGCGGGACTGGAGGCGCGCGTCGGCGAGTTGGGCGTTGACCCAGCCGGTGTTGATGGTGCCGCCGTTGAGCCGGTTCGACCGGACGTCCTCGACGAGGCCGGTGGCGCTGTTCGCGCCGGTCGCGTTCATGAAGTACGTGCGCGAGGCGTTGAGAACGCCGTCGAGGTCCGCGGTGCTGAGGGCCTGGACGCCGGCGTAGGTGTCGCGCGCTATCTGCACGTACTGGCGGGCCTGGACGAGGTTCTGTTGGAGCGTGACCAGGGTGTTCGCCGCGTTGGTCGTCTGGATGAGGTTCTCGACGAGGATGTTGCCGAGGATGACATCGCCGGCAGGCGTCGCGCGCGAGACGGACGGCGTGAGCGCGAGAAGGAGGAGCAGCGACAGGTGAAGCTGATGCAGACGTGTGCAGCGGCTCATGTGGACCTCCGAGAGGAAGCACCGTTGGGGTAGTCGCGTGCGAGACGCCGAAGGGCGGCGAGCCGATCGCCGCCGCAGTCGGCGAGGACGCGAGCTTCGATCGGGCGGTCGTTGGGATCGGTGGTGTTGACCCAGTAGTCGAACGGGCACGGGGAGTTTCGGAGGACGGCGGAGCCGTTCTCGCTCTTGTAGAAGAACTCCGCGTAGGACCCCTTCTGCGTGCTGAGCGTCTTGAAGAGCTCGAGCTCGCGGTCGTTGAGTCCGACGCGCGCGGCAACGGCCTCGTGCTTCTCCTTGTGTCGGAGAAGGAACGTGGTGGTGCTGTTGGCGAGGATGGCCTGGCTTGCTGGTGACGCGAGGAAGTCATCGAGGTTCTGCGTGACGGAGACGACGCCTGCGTTGAGCTTGCGCGCGGTGCGGTAGAGCTCGCTGATGAGATCGGAGGCCTTGGGATTCTGGAGGAGCTTCCAGCACTCGTCGTAGACGATCCAGGCGAGGGACTGTCGCGGCTTGGCGATCTGGTTCCAGACGTACGCGGACACGATGGCGATGAGGACGGGCGCGAGGCGGCCCATGTTCTCCAGGCCTTTGACGTCGAACACGACAAAGTCGGAGCGAATGGAAACCTTCGACTGCTGATTGAGGAGGCGCCCGTAGGTGCTTTCGATGAGGCTGCGAAGGGTCTTCGCGTAGTAGGCAGCGTCCTCCTTGTCGTCGCGGTCGAGCTTCATGGTGCGAAGCTCCTCCGCGATGTCGGAGAGAAGCGGGGGGCGCTCGTCGCCCAGGCGCGCGTAGGCGTCGAGGGTGGCGCGCTGGAGGAGCCCCTCTTGAATGGTTGTGAGTGCGGGACGGTCGGGCTCGCTCACGAGCATGGAGAGGATGCCGGTGAGGAACGAGAGCTTCAGCGGGTTTGGCGTGCTGGAAAGATCGCCGTGGTCGGTGGTGAAGAGGTCCCGGCGAGAGAAGAAGGGATTGATGGCGTTGGCGCCGTCGAGGGAGAGGTCGACGAAGTCGCCGCCCAGGAGTTTGCAGAGGCGGTAGTAGCTGCCGATCTCCCCTCCCCCGACGTCGATGACGATGAGGGGCGAGCGAAGGGAGAGTGCAGAGCTGGTGAGGAGAGAGAGAACGAGGAAGGTCTTTCCGCCGCCGGACTGGCCGAAGACGCAGGTGTTCCAGTTGGTGCGAGCGGGGTCGGCGAGGTCGATGGAGAACGGCTCGCCCTTGCGAGTCTGGACGGTGAAGAGCGATCTGCGATCGCCCGGCCAGGAGCGGTAGATGGGCAGGAAGTCGGCGGCGTTGTCGGTCATGAGGGACCGCGAGTGCGGTGCCCGGTGCACGGCGCCGGGGAGCATCCCCTGGAACGCGGGAAGCTGGTTCATCGACTCGGAGGCGAGCACGGTGCCGGACATGTTCCGGCCGACCTCGATGACGTCGCGTGTGCGGGTGTCGAGCTCGGCGATGCTGGAGCCGCCGAAGAGGACGTGTAGCGAGAGCTGGAAGACGCGCTGGTCGCGGCCGACCATGGCGTCCATGACGGCCTCGAGCTCGTTCGCTTGCTGGCTGGCGCGGACGTCGCGCACAAAGCCGCTGGCGGCGATCTGCGCGCGGTTGCGGCGGCGCTCGATGTTGCCGAAGGCGCGTTCCGAGTCAGGGATGGAGACGCCGATGGAGAGCCAGTGGTCGAACGGGATCCGTTGGAGCTCAGCTGCGAGAGTCGCGGTGGTGCGAGGCGGAAAGCTCTTGAGTCCGACGATGCGGTGGGGGCGCGGAGGGTCGCCGAGAAAGAAGTCGTAGGCGTTCTCTGTGAACGCGCTGTCGGCGAGCTGCTCGCGCAGGGAGAGGTGTCGGTAGATCGGGCGTTCGGTGTTGGGAAGCGTCCTGGGCGTGGCGCTGGAGAGACTCGGGCCCGGCCCGGTTCGTGTGGGGTTGGTGAGGGCGTGGCAGAGCTGGACGAGGCGGTTGTCGTCGAGTGGCGTGAGCTGGACGCCGGCGTTGGCGAGATAGCGGGTGAAGGTGTCGCCGGACTGTTTGAGGTAGGTGGCGGCGCGTTCGTGTTGCTCGCGCGTGATGGTGAGCGGGTCCTGGAGCTGGAAGAAGCGGTTGAGAAGCCGGTTGATCGCGCTTGGAAAGTGCGAGCCGAGGCGGCCGAGGGCCTTCGGCTGAGTGAGGACCAGGTAGGTGTCGAACCGGCGCATCCGTTGGGCGGCGAGGTGATCGGCCGCGCGGTGACGCTGCTCCAGAAGGATCGGATGGTCGCTGGTTGGGATGCGGGCGAAGTCGGTGAAGGCGTCGCGGTCGTAGGTGTGAGCGCGAACGAGGAACTGGAGGCTCAGGCCCACGGGGAGCGCGTTGAGGAAGTAGCGGAGGTGGTGCGCGACCAGGTTGACCTGCTCGTTGGGGAAACAGGTCGGGTCGATGCCGGTGAGCTCGAAGGCCAGTGAGAGCGCGCCGTCGTGAGAGACGAGGACGCCGTTGTCGAGCCACCACCAGGGCAGGTAGTGGGCGAGGGAGATTTCGGAGCGGCGCAGGGCAGCGGTCATCGGGGTCTCGAGCGGCGGAGGAGCTCAGCGAGGATGAGGAGGACGCGGCCTCGGTAGCGGCGATCGGTGGCGCGGCGCTGGCGCTCGCGCTGGCGGCGCTGGGCGCGGATGCAGGTGGCTGAGTCGCAGACTGTGTGAGGGCGGCCGGTGCCGCAGTAGGGAAGGAAGCAGCCGCAGTGCGGACAGCGAAGGATCGTGAGCTGCTCTGGACGCGCCGGTGGCGGCGAGGAAGTCGCCACCGGCGAGGCCAGAGTGGTGAAGGCGGGGATCACGCCGCTCCCCTCCCCTCCCCTGCCTCGGAGGCCGGGGGATAGGGCTTGAGGATCGAGTCTGGAGCGAGAGGGGTGAGGTGTTTCGGCGTGAGGAGGTAGCGCAGGAGGGGCGAGAAGCCCTCGGGGAAGCGCATGCGAAGGAACCAGACGAAGATCGCGGCGCAGACGAGCGTGATCCACGGGCGGAAGGTGGTTCCGACCGTGATGAGCTCGACGAGAGCGTGGATGTTGTAGGGCAGCAGGACGAGGATCGCGTCGAAGTAGTCGAAGCGCGAGAAGCGGCTTCCCTGCTCGAGCTGCCGGAAGACGACGCTCTGTTCGAGGGCCATCGGAGCCCTCCCCTACCCGCCGAACCAGCTGCGGAGGAGCCCGCCGATGGCGCTAGCGGAGAGGATGAGGATGGAGCCGATGAGGACGTTCTTCGCCTGCTCCTTCGCGGCCGGATCGCCGGTGTTGTACTTGATGCCGGCGAAGATGAGGCCGACGACGCTGAGCGCCATGCCGATGCCGACGAGGATCGGGATGGCCTGGTTGATGCCGGTCTCGACCTTGCTCTGAGCGAAAGCGACGCTCGGGCTGGCGAGGACGGCGGCGAGGATGAGCTTCTTGTTCATGTGGTCTCCTTGCGTGCGTCGGGTGGTGAGGCGACGGGCTCGTTGACGCGGCGAACCCAGAGGTCAGGGAAGAGGTGGTCGGAGGCGTGGAGGTGCTCGGCACCGTCGACGCCGAAGCGCTCGCCGATCTCGCGATGCCAGGAGCGAAGGCGAACGCTGGAGCGAGCGAGAGTCCGCGCGGCGACGTCGTAGACGCTCTGCGTGTCGCGCAGGAGGAGCGAGAGGCCGGGAAGGAGGCGCGGGCCCGTCGTCGGGTGGTGAACGGGCCGAGCGAGCGGCGTCGCCGGCGTGGGGAGGTCGAGCGCCTGCTTGGCGACGGCGCGCCGGGGATCGTCGATGACGAGGAGGACGGGGTCCTCCAGGGCGCCCTGCTTGAGGTGGAAGAGGAGGCTGAAGGTCAGGGCCTTCGGGAGGAAGCGCGGGAGTTGCTCCAGCTGGGTAGCGATCGCGATGCGGCGCTGCTCTGGAGCGCCGCCGGCCTCCGCGGTGAGGAGCTCGGCCTTCTTGGCACGCAGCGCCCACTCGCAGAAGAGGCGATGAAGCTGGAGGCGGCTCTGCTCGGTCCACAGGGCGGGATCGGCGACGTGCCAGGCTTCAGCGCGGGCGCGGCCGAAGATGCTGGCGCGCAGGAGGAGGTAGTGGAGGACGTGTTGGCTCGGCCGCTTGCCGAGAACCGCCCAGTCGCGTTCGCGCCCGAGCTCGCGCAGGGCGCGGTGAGAAGGCCGGAAGAAGGCCTCCGAGAACCGGCCGTACTCGGGGAAGACGGGCTCCATGTAGAGGTAGCCGCGCCGCGCGAGACTCGTGAGGCGGTGCTGGATGGTGCGCAGCGGAATCTTGCCGCCCTGGAAACCGTGGAGCTGGACGGAGGTGGCGGCGCGGAGGCGAACCACGAGCTGGAGGAGGCTCGTCTGCTCCGGGGTGATGCGCCGCTCGTAGCGGCCCCTCTTGGGCGCGCTCATACGAGGAGAGGGTCCTGTCCGGTGATGGAGGCGACGCGAGCGGCGGTGGCGGGAGTGGAGGCGGCCCAGACGACGCGGCCCTTGAAGTCGGAGTGCTTCTCGCGGATCTGCTCGTCGGTGTACTTGCCGGAGACGTACTCGATCGAGACGTCCTCCAGTTGGCCGTCCGGGTGCTGGACGGTCACGAGGGCGTCGGGGAACTTCACGTTCACCTCGCCGGTACTGCGATCGAAGACGCGACCTCGGTAGCTCTCGGGGATGAGTTGGGATTCGGAACGGACGTCGACCACGCGGCCGCCGTCCTCACGAACCTGTGAGGCGAAGCGGTTGACGGCGTCGTTGGTCTTGATGGCGTGGGCGAGGTGGCTTTCCTGGACGTTCGCGGGGAGGGCCATTGCGAACTCGCGGCTGGCCTTCTTGGTGACGGAGAACGCTCGGTCGTAGGCGACACGGCCTACGGCGACGGCGACGGCCCTGCCGTCGCCTGGGGTCGCGTGAGAGACGGCGTGAACGACAGGGCGACCCTCGAGGTAGCCGTTGACGATGAGCCGCTGGACGCGAGCCGGGATGTTGGCGGAGCGGACGCGGTGGCCGTAGACGTCCTCGGCGTTCGAGCGCAGGAAATAGTCGGAGAGCTGGTCGGCGGTGATCACGCCAACGCGGCCGACGATTTGGAGGAGCGCCAGGTCGACGGGGTCCAAGAAAGTGGCCTCAGCCGAGCTGGTATTCCGGCTTGTAGCCGGGGAGGGTTTCGACAACGCAAGGCTGGTGCGTGCGCTCCCCGTCGTACATCTGGACGACGGCCCGGTTCGGACCGAGGCGCAGAATGTCGTCGGTGGAGAACCGCGGCTCCTTCATCATCGTCTGAGAAACGGAGACGCTGCGAGACTCGCCGCCGATCTTTCCGACGAGGCCGTCGCTGAGGAGCTGCTTCTGGACGCCGGAGTATCCGGCGCTCTCGGAGCGGCTTTCGCGCAGCACGTCGTGCTGCCCGAAAAGGCTGGAGTAGGTCTTGAGGCTCAGCTCGTCGTTGATGGCGAGAATGATCGGCGTGCGGAAGTTGCCGATCATGACTTGCTGCATGGGAATCGGCTGAACTTGGCCGAGGCTCTGGTGAAGAGCGAGGGTGCAGCACCGCGCTTCACGAGAAACGGAGGTGAACTGCGCGAGGCCCGGATTCATGTAGGCCCAGACCTCGTCGGCGACGCAGAGAATCAGGCGCTCGGTGTTGTGGCCGCTCGCGCGAAATTCCGGAGTAGTCCGGGCGAGCATCGCATTCTGGAAGTCGAGAAGTACGAAGATGCCCATCGCGCGAGCGAACGGGCCGTACTTGTCGAGTGACATGGAGAAGACGACGATCTTCCCGGTGTCGAGAAGATCGTTCCATCCGGGGAAGGTCGGCTTGGAGACGCAGAAAGTGGCAGCGATCTCGTCACCGAGAAACTGCGCCAGGTCGGCGCGGAAGCCCTTGGTGAGCTGCATCTGCTCCCGGGGATCTTCCTGGGACCACTGCGTCTTGAACCATCGGAAGGAAAGCGAATCGGTGGCGGCCGCCTGCTCGAGAATCATCTTCGCGTAGGCGGGGTCGGCGATGAAATTGTAGAGGTCGTAGATGGTGACCTGGCCGGCGCCGAGAACGTCGCCGAGCACGGTCAAAGCGTGCGTGGCGTACTCGCGCTGCATCTTCAAGTAGTACGTGTTGCTCTGCTGCTCCGTCATGACTTGGAGCGCGGCAACGAGCTTCGATGCGACCTGGGTAGGAGTGCCGGGGCCGAGAAGATTGTAGGTGTACGCACCGCCCGGCTGGAGAATGACAACGTCCTTGCTGCGGCCGGCGGCCTTGGCGCGCTCGACGATGTATTCGGCGTTGTTGCCCTTCGCGTCGAGCATGAAGATGCCGAGCTTCTTTTTCGCGTCGTGCGGGTACTTGAAGAGGCCCTGCTCGACGAGCGGCTTCACGACAGAAGATGTCTTTCCGGACCCGATGCCGCCCAGGCAGTAGAGGTTCGTGTACATCGCCTTTTCGGGAAGAATGAACCAGCGAGGATCGCCGGTACCGGTCTTCCAGTCGGAGCCCGTGCGACCAAGAATGAAGTCGTAGGAGTCGCGAAGGGCGAGAGCAGCGTCGCGGAAAGTCGGGAGCTCTACGACGGTGAAGTCACGTCGGCGGAAGCAGAGGTACCAGCCGAGGATCGCGTAGGGGAGCCCGAGAAGAAGAGCGTAGAAAGCGCGGCTGCCGTAACCGTGAAGGACGCGCACGAGCTGCGGCTTCAGCGCGACGAAGAAGGCCAGATTCGCGACAGCGAGAAGAAGACCGTAGACGAGCGAGCGGAAGATCTGAACGCGAACGGACGGCGGCTCGTAGACGCGCTGGCGGGCTCGAGAGAAGTCGAAAAAGCCGAACAGAAGGACAGGCAGCGCGAAGAGGCCAGAGGCGAGAAAGAAGACCCGGGGATCAGATTCCAGCTTGCGCAGAACCTGCTCTTGCGGAAGCCGACTTACGTAGAATCCCGCGATGACCAGTGCTCCCATGAAGAGCATGACGGGGATGCTGGCGTTGTCGGCTGCGGCTCGTGCGTCCTGTCTTGCTGGTGCTTCCAAGGTGTCCCTCCCTCAGTGATTGTTGGGCATACTAGATTAGGCCCGTAAAGTGCGTCAAGAACGCTTACTTAAAACCCATAGTGTCAGTGACTGTGTATGTAGGTGGATGAGGGAGGGACTTGGTTGGATTGAGGTTGGATAGGGGTGGGTGTTTGGTAGTCTAAAGACACGGTCACTGGCACCGGACGGGGGTCGTTAAGACCCCGTCCGGTTTATGGGTTTTTAGGTTTATGGTTTGCGTCGGAGAGGGGGTCTCTGTACGCAAGGCATAAGGCGCCAGGATGGCGCCTTTGAGAGCGTCACCGGACGGTGGCGCGATTCGCAAGGCATACCGAGCGCTTGCGCGCCGTATGCCTTGCGCCCGGGCCCCAGGCCCGGGAGTGCCGGCCCAGAAGGGGCCGGCAGGCAGGGAGCAGGGGCGGAGCCCGCTGCGGCGTCGGAGACGCGAGCGCCCCGCCCTCCCCCGGAAAGGGGAGGGCGGGGCGCAAATGATCCAACGTTGGATGGTTCACGGTCAGTATGAATCATCCAACGTTGGTGGGTGGGGTTGGAGGGGCTACTCGGGCACCTCCCCCGCGAGCTTCTGGAGGAAGGAGCGGAGCTCGGCGCGCGCCTCGGGAGAGGCGCCGTCGATGCGGGAAAGGAAGACGGTCACGGCCTTCCCGTTGGAGCGGTAGAGCGCGCGGACGTCCGTGTTCGGTGTCTCGTCCGCTGGCTGTGCCGCGTGACCCTCGGGGGCCTCGTCGGAGCCCCCCGGGGCCGTGGCGCCGTCGAGCTTGGCGCGCGCTGCCTTGATGGCGTCCATCACCTTGCGGAAGGGCCACCCGTCCTCCAGCGTGCGGTTGACGAGGTGGGTGACGAGTTTGTCCGCGCGCTTCGGCGCCTTCCTCGTGGCGTGCGCGTAGAGGGCGGCGAGTTCGACCGCGGCCATGAGGTCGAGGGTCCGGTGCTCGCGCTTCTCGCGACCCTGGGGCGTGGTGAGCGGCTGCCCGTCGTCGTCGCGCAAGGTGACCATGATGCCCTTGGCGGCGGCGTCCTTGATGATGGTCGGGGCGGCGTCGAGCTTGAGGAGGCGATCGACGCGACGCTGGTCGTGAGCGAAGACTCCGGCGACCTGGGCGATGGTGAGCCCCTTCTCCTCGCGGTAGGTCGCGATCGCGTGCGCCGTGTCGATGACGTTCGGGTCCTTGCGGTGGAGGTTGTCGATGACGACGAAGACGCGCATGTCGTCGTCGGTGACGTTGAGCTTCTCGTTCGCGAGGATGCTCGCGAAGCGCGCGCGCTCCTCGGGAGTGCGCGCGCGACCGACGACCCGGTCGCCGTCCTCGGAAGCCAGGAGCCGGTAGGCGGCGACGCGCGTGTGGCCGGCGATGAGCTCCTTCGCACCGCTGGAGTTGGTGCGGTAGGTGACGGCCTCGAGGAGGCCCTTGGCGTCGATGCTGACCGCGAGTTCTTCGGCCCACCCGGGGTCGTCAGAGCGGTACTGCCACGGGTTCGGCTGGAGGTCGGTGAGCGCGATCTCCTTGAGGCCGCCGGAGGTGGCCTTGCCGAGGTGGGCGAGCGGCGTGCCGCCCTGGACGAGCTCGCGGATCGAGCGAGGCGCGGAGGTGGTCGGGGTCGTGTCAGCCACGGGCGATGATCTCCTGAGTGAGAAGGTCGTACTGAACGGCGCCTGGGTGCCCGGGCTTCGAGAGGAACACCGGGCGGCCGTCGGCGGCGGCGTCGGCGACGGCCTGAGCGAGCGCGATCTGCGTGTCGAAGACGACCTCGCCGAAGAGCTTGCGGACCTCGATGAGCACCTGCTGCGGGGAGCGCGCTGCATTGTTCGGCTTCTTGGTGCCGAGCACGCCGAGGATCCGGATGTCCGGGTCGTGGGCGCGGAGAGCTTCGAGGCGACGGCTGAGGTGCTGCGCTCCCGGCACGCTCGCCCACTGGAGCTCGATGGGGATGAGGACCTCCGGGCAGGCCAGGATGGCGTTGGCCGTGAGGTTCGAGAAGGTCGGGCCGCAGTCGACGAGGACGTAGTCGTACTGCTGCTCGACCTGCTCCAGGGCAGTGGCGAGGCGGAAGAAGAGCGGCTTGAGCGTGATCTCGGCGAGGAGGTCGCCGTCGATGAAGCTCAACGCCTCCGTGCCGGGGAGGAGATCGACTCCGGGGAGCACGTCGCGGAGCGGGACGAAGGGCGTCTTGCCCATCGTGAAGTCGTAGCTGCCGTAGGTCTCGGGTGCGGAGAAGACGTCCGCGCGGCCGAAGAACTGAGTGAGGTTCGCCTGAGGGTCGTAGTCGATGCAGAGCGTCTTCAAGCCGCGGCTCCCGAGAACCGCGGCGACGTTGGCGGTCGTCGTCGTCTTACCGACGCCGCCCTTCTGGTTGACGATGCTGATGCGGCGAGGGGTGTGAGCCATGAAGCCTCCTTGGGCGTCGAGGTTTACGAGAGGGAGAGATTGAGGGCAAGCGCGCGGTTGCTGGACGTCTGGGGGTCCCCCTGCCCCCAGACGTTCGCGGCGCAGAGCGGAAGCGCAGGGTGGTGAGGGCTGATCACGGTGGAGGGCGGAAACGACGCGGCCGAGAGGGTCGCAAAAGACCCGTGAGGACGCAGGGTTACTGGAGTAGCTCCACGCATTCGTCAGTCAGAAAGAGAGTGAGGTCGGGAGCGTCGAGATCGTAGGTGAGAACGATTGCGACGGGGATGGCTCGGGCGTGAGCGGAACCTGGGACGGCGGGCGCGAAGAAGGTGAGGAGCCGGTCGGTGACGAGCTGCTGTCGAGCCGGCGAGTTGAGCGCGAGGTGCACCGCCTGGAGGAGTCGGTCCAGGCGATCGCCGAGCTCGGGCGGTGTGGGGGGACGGTCGGAGCCGTCCGCGTGCCGCACGGGCGCTTCGATGAGAGCGAGCCACGCGCCGCAGGAGATACGGAGTGGGAAGGCGAGCCCGGCGCGCTCGCGCGCGGCGCGCGTGATGGGCACGAGGAGACCTCGCTCATTCGCGAGCGAGGGAGGAAGCGCGAGGACTCGAAGAGCGGGGATCGTCATGGAGAGGAGTCCTGGAGGGCGCGACGAAGGAACGAGAGGCGGTGGCCGATGCCGAGGCCGGCGAGTGGGTCTTCGATCGTCCAGCGCTCGGGGAGCGCGGTGACGATGGGCTCGACGTAGGAGAGGCCAGCGAGGAAGACGACGGTGACGGTGAGTGAGGGATACAGGGGGGCGAGGTGGTTCGCGACGGAGAGGCCCCAGAGGGCGGCCTCTCCGTGGCGAGCGGGGAGACGCTGGTCGTAGTGGTCGAGGATTTGGTCGGGATGAACGAGTCCGTAGCGAGCGGAGAGGATGAAGGTCTCGTCGGTGGAGCGCTCCGTCCAGGAGAGCGCGAAGCGGAAGAGCGGGCTCACGTAGAGCTCGCGGGCGGGGTGTGTTCCGGGACGCTTCTGTTGTGCGCAGCCAACGAGGCCGACGCGGACGGGGCGCTCGAGCGACCGGAGTCGACGGATGCGTTCGGCAGCGCGGCGATCGGCAGCGTCGATCACGGCGAGTTGCTGCGGGCTCGGAGGCGGAAGCGTCCCGCGGATCTCGCACCAGGCGCAGCCGCGGGTGAACGGCTGGCCGCAGAGAGTGCAGCGTCGGGCTGCCTCTGAAGGAAAGAGGTCGATGGTCGAGGTGGTCATGGTGTGCCGGCGTCGCGCCGCGTCGCGGCGGCGTGGCGGCGCGATGCCGGCGTACTGGTGAGCTGCGCGCGGGCGGGGCGGGGATGGCAAAGGGGCCGGTGAGGCCCCTTGGAGGCTGCTGCGCGGCGGGAACGCGACGAGAGGGCGGCCGGTGAGGGCCGCCCCCGTCGTCGAGCTGCGGGCTAGGCTGCGGCGGCCTCCTCCTGGCCGTCCTTCGCGTCCTTCGCCTTCTCCTCCTGGGCGAAGAGCGCGAACTCGCCGTCGAGGAAGTGGAGGAAGAGGACGCCGTTCTTGCCGCCCTCGCGGATGAGGACCTTCCCGACCTCCGTGTAGAACTTCTTCTCGCCCTGGAGCTTCACCTTCTTCACCGTGTACGTCGTGCCCTTGGCCATGTCGTTTCTCCCTGTGGGTGGGCGGCGGGATGCCGCTCTCGCAAAGAGAGGAGCGGCATCAAGGAGCCTACTCAGCGAACCCGGGCGGACGCTGGCGGAGGCCGACTGCTCGGCGCGGCGGCGTG
>Ga0209464_10000028_pt1 | contig 53111 bp, 45 predicted proteins | sample DOMMetBare1Fresh_2_FD_187473 | JGI IMG/M metagenome (GOLD analysis project Ga0209464, IMG submission 187473) | Wetland sediment microbial communities from St. Louis River estuary, USA, under dissolved organic matter induced mercury methylation -... | ecosystem: Environmental > Aquatic >...
TTGCAGATGCTCCCTCGCGCAGACAGAATTCGTAGGGTCTGGTGTGGCTTCGCCACGGTGCTTACGGGGGTAAGGTTGCGCTACTTATGGACGTTACATGCCGTTGGTAGGTTGGTGGGGAAGCGGTAGTCGGAAGTCGAAAAAGCAACTGACCCGTCCTGAAAAAGTTTAGGAATTTCTGGCAAGCTATAAATGCAATATTGACCATTTGTAGAGAACATTAAGCACATATTGCAGCTTTTATTATGAGAAGGTGTTGGCAGAAATAGAAGGAATGGACCGTTATTTGAAAAAATAAGCTACATTAACATAGCTCAAAAACTAACGCAATGATTGTACACTCCCTAATAAAAAAAGTAGTGCTAAGCTTAGCCATTGTAGCACTAACAGTGGCCGTAAATGCACAAAGCAGCAACGGTTGTGGACTAAATACCAATCCATCAAGCAGAACCTTTAGAACCGACGAGGAGCTTAAAATAGTTGTAAGCTACAACTGGTTTTTTGTATGGACAGACGTAGTAGATGTTTGGCTAAAAGTAAGCGAAGATAAGAAGCTGGGGAAAGAGGCAATTCGAGTAAGCGGCTATGGCAAATCGCGCCCCTTTTACGACTGGTTTTACCAAGTTAGGGATATCTACGAAACATGGCTTGATCCGAACACGCTGAGGCCAATATACTTTAATAGGGACATTAACGAAGATGGCTATACACTAAAGAACTTTTACACCTACGATTGGCCCAATAAGCGCATTCTTGCCAAAATTCAACGAAGAAAAGACCCCGCATACGAAGATACAATTGCAATAACCAGCTGTACTAACGACGCTGTTTCGCTCATCTATAATATACGAAGCATAGATTTCTCGAAGCTACAGCCCGGCGATAGAATTCCAATTGATTTGGCAGTAGATAGCAAGGTTCATACCATAAGCATTAAGTTCGAAAAGGTAGAAGTGATAAAGGTAAAAGGAGTAGGAAAGTTTAGATGCCTGAAGCTATCAGCAAAAATGATAAAGGGTAGGGCATTTACAGGAAAAGAGAGCATGTTTATTTGGATTACTGATGATGGAAACAGGCTGCCAATATATATGGAGTCTCCCATAAAAGTAGGAACCATAAAAGCACGAATTACCGAGATGAAAAATCTGAGGTATCCACTATCATCAAAACAAGCAGAAGATTAGCATGATATCTATTTAGAATCATTATTAATTAACTGCACAAGGGTTAAAACTGATTGCATATTTGTAGAAAACAGTGACAATTGCTATAAATTCGGGGCGTTTTATACGCCCTTTTTATATTTATTGGAGATGTCACAGCTTAGTTCAAGGATTGAACATGAGGGAGTTATAGAAGAGGTAACCCCGAGTTCGATTTGTGTAAGTATTGTAAGTACATCGGCATGTGAAACGTGTCATGCTAAAGGCAGCTGTGCAATGAGCGAGCGCACAGAGAAAAAAGTATATACCCCCAATACAGGAGTAGAATTTATCGTAGGCGAGCATGTTAAGGTTGTAATGTCTTCTAAGACAGGTTTTCAATCTGTACTATTGGCCTATATTTTCCCTCTCATTTTACTACTATCAACCATTTATATATTCCTATCGGTTGGATTTTCGGAAGGATTATCTGCCATATTGGGCCTGCTAGCAATGGGTTTATACTACACCCTATTGTACCTGATTAGAAGAACCCTCGCTCAGAAATTGGAGGTTCGTATCGAAAAATTAGCCTAAATCACACCAAAATAAGTAATGAACACAACAATTCTTTTGACTGTAATCACGCTTAGCCTATTGGGGGTTGCACTTGCAGTTATTCTGTACTTTGTTGCCGAGAAGTTTAAGGTTTACGAAGACCCTCGGATAGATGAAGTAGAGGCATTGCTACCAGGAGCGAATTGCGGAGGATGCGGTTTTCCCGGCTGTCGTGGTCTATCTGATGCAATTGTAAAGGCCGAAGCGATGGATGGATTGTACTGCCCCGTAGGAGGTAACGAAACCATGCAAGCAATAGCTAAGCATCTAGGACGCGTTGCAGCGGCTAAAGAGCCAATGGTAGCCGTGCTACGCTGTAACGGAGCAAAGCAAGTACGCAAAAATGTAAACCTTTACAACGGAGCACCCTCGTGTGCAGTTGCATCGGCCACCTATGCAGGTCAAACAGGATGCCAATTTGGGTGCCTTGGCTTTGGCGATTGCGTTACCGCTTGCAGCTTTAACGCCATGAAGATGGACGAAGAGACAGGGCTTCCTGTAATAGACGAAGAGAGCTGTACAGCATGTGGAGCATGCGTAAAAGCATGTCCCAAGGTAATTATCGAGCTTCGAAAAAAAGGCCCAAAGAATCGCCGAATCTATGTTTCGTGCGCAAGTAAAGATAAGGGAGCAGCTGCAAAAAAAGCATGTGGGGCCGCCTGTATAGGTTGTGGAAAATGCGTAAAAACCTGTCCGTTTGAAGCTATTACCCTCGAAAATAACCTTGCCTACATCGACTTTAACAAGTGTAAGCTATGTAGAAAATGCGTAGCCGTTTGTCCGACATCCGCCATACTTGAGGTAAATTTTCCGCCTAGAGTAAAAGAGGAAGAAGCAAGCAAAAGCGAAGAAGCATAGTAATGCAACAAATTTAAAAGGAGGTTAACGTGTTAAGAACGTTTAGAATAGGGGGGATACATCCACCCGAAAACAAAATAGCATCATCCAGTAAAATTGAAGTATTACCATTACCAGAAGTAGCCTATATTCCAATAGGACAGCATATTGGAGCACCAGCAACAGCACTTGTAGCAAAAGGCGATAAGGTAAAGGTAGGGCAGCTGGTTGCAAAATCAAGCGGTTTTGTCTCTGCCAACATCCACTCATCAGTATCAGGAACAGTATCGGGTATCGAAAGCATTGTAGATGCAAGCGGATATCCACGACCAACCATAGTGGTAGCAGTAGAAGGCGACGAGTGGGAAGAAGGTATCGACCGAACAGAAACCCTAAAAGAGCAGATTACCGCCACTCCTCAAGAAATAGTAAAGCTTGTAGCCGAAAAAGGGATTGTAGGAATGGGAGGTGCAACCTTTCCATCGCACATTAAGCTTATGATTCCAGACGGCAAAGTAGCCGAAGTACTCATCATAAACGGAGTAGAATGCGAGCCCTACCTTACAGCCGACGATAGGTTGATGGTAGAACGAGGCGAAGAGATAATGGTAGGCATCAAGCTGCTAATGATGTCTATAGGAGTAGAAAAAGCTATAGTTGGAATAGAAAATAATAAGCAACAAGCCATAGCCAACCTTACAGCGCTAAGCAAGAAGTACAGCGGAATCGCTATTCAACCGTTGGTAGTTAAGTATCCGCAAGGAGGCGAAAAGCAGCTTGTTAAAGCCACCATAAATCGCGAAATTCCATCGGGTGGATTACCAATTGATGTAGGAGCAGTGGTGCAAAACGTAGCAACCGCTTTTGCAACATACGAAGCAGTTCAGAAGGGGAAACCATTAATTGATAGGATTGTAACCGTAACAGGCGGAGGAATAGCAAAGCCATCGAACTTTATGGTTAGAGTTGGCACACCAATCAGCCAACTTGTAGAAGCAGCAGGCGGTTTGCCCAATGGCCAGCTGAAGGTGATAAGCGGAGGCCCTATGATGGGAAAAGCATTACCAACCATTAGCTCGCCAGTAACAAAAGGCACAAGCGGAGTGCTAGTCATGCCAAGCGAAATGGCAACGCGACCAGCAGCATCGGAATGTATTCGTTGTGCCAAGTGCGTAAGCGCATGTCCAATGGGACTAGAACCATTCTTGCTGAACAAGCTGAGCGTTAGAAAGCTATATCCAGAGCTCGAATCACGAAAGGTAACCGACTGCATAGAGTGCGGTTCATGCTCGTACATCTGTCCGGCTGGCATACCACTGCTCGATTACATTCGTACTGGTAAGAGCGCTGTTATGCATGCAATCCGAACAAGAAAAAAGTAGAACCTAAAAACATTATCCATTTATGGAAAACCAATTTATAGTTTCCCCATCGCCACATGTGCATGGCAGCCAAAGCACCCAGCGGTTGATGCTGGATGTGATTATAGCTATGATACCAGCATGGGCAGTATCCATCTTCTTTTTCGGATGGGGAGCAGTAGTAACAACGCTCGTTGCAGTAGTATCGTGCATTGCGTTTGAGCTACTAATACAAAAGTACCTGATAAAAGGCCCATCAACACTTTACAATCTATCGGCAGTTGTTACAGGAATGCTGTTGGCCTTTAACCTCCCAACCAACATATCGCCATTACTGGTAGTACTTGGATCGCTAGTAGCAGTTGGAGTAGCAAAGATGAGCTTTGGAGGCTTAGGATCGAACCTTTTCAACCCGGCCCTAGTAGGACGTGTTTTTCTGCTTATCTCATTTCCAGTGCAAATGACCTCATGGCCTGCGCCAATAGCATCTAGAGCAAGCTTGGTAGATGCCGTTACAGGAGCCACACCACTAGGGATAGTAAAGGAAGCCGTAAAAGCAGGAAAGCCAGTTTCTGAGGTAATTTCATCGATCCCATCGTATATGGACCTGTTTATTGGCAATATGGGAGGATCGTTGGGAGAAGTCTCAGCAGCAGCATTGCTACTCGGATTTGCCTATCTGCTTATTAGAAAGGTGATTACATGGCATATCCCAATTACAATATTTGCAACAATAGTAGTCTTTTCAGGAGCCCTTTGGTTGGCCAACCCCGAAAAATTTGTTGATCCAATTTTCCACCTTATTACAGGAGGGGTGATGCTTGGCGCCATATTTATGGCAACCGATTACGTAACATCGCCCATGAACCCCCGAGGAATGGTTTACTACGCAATAGGTATCGGGTTGATTACCATACTAATAAGAGACTTTGGAGCCTATCCAGAAGGCATATCGTTTGCCATACTGCTAATGAATGCAGCAACTCCACTAATCAACAAGTATGTTAAACCTAAATCGTTTGGGGAGGTGCGTCATGGCTAAAGAATTTACATTTAAAAATATGGTGCTAACATTGCTGGTGATCTCCTTTTTTGCATCAGCAGCATTAGCCGGAGTTTACTTGGTAACGCTAAAGCCAATACAAGCCGCAAAAGCCGCCAAAACAAACGAGGCAATACAAAAGGTTGTACCTGCATTCGACAATAATCCAGGAGCAGAAATGTACAAGCTTGCAACCGACGGCGACACGCTTAAGCTATACCCAGCACGTAAAGCAGGAGTGTTAGTAGGCACCGCCATTGAAACATTCACGGATAAAGGATTTTCGGGAAGGTTTACGCTAATGGTAGGACTACTGCCCGATGGTACAATAAAGAGCGTTGAAGTTCTGAGCCACAAAGAAACCCCCGGTTTGGGAGACAAAATGGAGAAGAGCAAGTCGAGCTTTAGCGTACAGTTTGAAGGAAAGAATCCTAAAACATTTAAGATGATGGTGAAGAAGGATGGAGGAGACGTAGATGCAATAACCGCATCAACAATAACCTCCAGAGCATTTACCGATGCCGTAACACGCGCCTATAATGCCTACATGAAAGGAGGTAAGAAATGAGCCAGCTAAGCAACCTCACCCGAGGAATAGTTAAAGAGAATCCCACGTTTGTGCTACTACTTGGTATGTGTCCGACGTTGGCAACCACCTCGTCGGCTTTAAACGGAATGGGAATGGGAGCAGCAACCCTGTTTGTGCTGGCACTCTCGAACGTTGCCATTTCGTTAGCTGCCAACCTAATACCTAGCAAAGTTCGTATTCCTGCATACATAGTAATTATTGCAACGTTCGTAACAATGGTAGATTTGCTTATGCAAGCATACGTACCAGCACTTTACGGCACGTTAGGCATATTTATACCGTTGATTGTAGTAAACTGCATTGTACTAGGACGCGCCGAAGCATTTGCATCGAAGAATGGTGTTTTGGCATCGCTCTTAGATGGCATAGGTATGGGATTAGGTTTTACCCTGTCGCTTACCGTACTAGGTACTGTAAGAGAGCTACTTGGAAGCTGGTCGGTTTTTGGACACAAGCTAGTACAGGCCGATGGAATGCTGGTTTTTATTCTAGCACCAGGCGCATTTTTAGTGCTAGGCTACCTAATGGTCCTTTTCAATAGAATCAACAAAAAATAGCAGCAATGGAGTTCTTTATCATAGTAATAGCAGCAATATTTGTTAACAATATTGTGCTGTCGCAGTTTCTGGGGATATGCCCATTTTTAGGAGTATCCAATAAGGTAGAAACTTCGTTAGGAATGTCGGGAGCAGTTACTTTTGTAATAGCTCTTGCTACTATAATTACCTGGTTGCTTCAGAAGTATGTGCTAATACCGCTGAACATTACGTTTATGCAAACCATCTCCTTTATTTTGGTAATTGCAGCGTTGGTTCAAATGGTAGAGCTGATACTAAAAAAGATTAGTCCGGCTTTATACCAAGCCTTAGGAGTGTTTTTACCTTTGATAACTACCAACTGTGCAGTACTAGGTGTAGCCATCCTAGTTCAGCAAAAGAGCTATGGACTAATGCAGAGCTTGGTATTTAGCGTTGCAACAGGGGTTGGGTTTGGACTTGCCATAGTACTATTTGCAGGACTAAGAGAAGAGCTAGAGCTAGCAAACGTACCCAAGGAGATGAAGGGAATCCCAATTGCACTTATTACTGCCAGTATTTTGGCAATGGCATTTATGGGTTTCTCGGGATTAGTATAAGCTTACCAAGACCTACCCAAAGGGGGTTCAAAAAAGCAGCATCACGTATCAGGATATGCGTATCACGACAGGATTCGGCGATTTAGCATTTCGTAGTATATGATACATTGGGATCGATGCTTTTTTGAACCTCCTTTCTTTTTATGTCTGTTCTACTTTGGATCAATTGACAATTGAATAAGACACACGATTTCCGAAAAAACTAACACAGGGACTCAGAGGCACAGAGTTCCACCGAGTTAAATCTTTGGTTGCGTTTCCGACGAACGATTACCGATTCCCTACTATCGATTCCCAGTCACCCGTCACTGAAATTACAACCAACCAACGGCACGCAACGTCCATAAAGAGCGCAACCCTACCCCCGTAGGCACCGTGGCGCAGCCACACCAGACCGTACAAATTCTGTCTGCGCGAGGGAGCATCTGCTAGCAACCGAGCCGTGAAACGTGCCGCCGCCAGCAGCAGCGCAGCACAGAGCGGCGGGGCGCTGGCGCGAACGAGCAAGTTAATTCGTACAAAGGGTTTTTTGGTTACTTTTTTGGCCACAAAAAAGTAACGGTAGGAAATGTATATGCCTACAGCTAGGCTAGATATCCGAGAAGCATAAGACATACGATTTGCGACACACGATTCCCAGTCACCTGTCACTGAAATTACACTCCAACTAATTTTACCCTCCCCCCGAATTATGAATTGATCCTCTACTTTGACTCCGATTGCTGAACATAATATGCAGCAAGGCTGTTGTATACTTGCACCCTTAGGCATAAAAATCAGCGCACCCATGTCGGACAATATCTATCCATACGAGCTAACCCAGCTATTGACGAAAAGCAAAAGCATATTTTTAGTTGATCTGAGAACCCCATTTGAGTACGAATCAGATCATCTGAAAGGAGCCGTTTGCGCCCGTATTAGTACAGCTGCCGATGTAAAACGACTAGAGAGGCTGATTCCCAAGGGAGCAATTCCTATTCTTTACTGTAGTACAGGATCAAAAAGTAAAATGATTTCGTCTATTATGCAGCACGACGGAGTGGCCTGCAAAGTCCTTGTAGGAGGGTTAACCTACTTTTCGACAATGGTAAACAGCTTTAGGATTTACATCACACGCGAACAATCGTACTTTGTTATGTAGCATCCCTAGGCAACCAGAAGCAGCTTAATGCTCGATAGCTACAATAACAATAGCTAGTACAAGAATGGCCGCCAATCCTACCGTCAAGATAATGCGAGCCTCCAAGTTTAAATATTTGAGAATAGGAAGAGATGAGGTAAGCTTATCAAACTTCTCAACAATAGGCAGGTTGGGTTGGCTTTTTTCCAACTCAATGTATCCACCAGAAACCAGAAGATTATAGGCCGTATCGTAATCCGACTCTCGAACCTGAATTTTTAGTCCGCCTACAGCCATCGAATTAAAATTTTTAACCTGAACGGTCATTTCATCCTTTAGGAACGTCTCGATTCCGTTTGCCTGAAGGTAGGAGTTGGCAAGATAGCCCTGCGAAGGAAATGTAAACGTCACAACAGTAACAAGCTTATCCATATATAAAGCATTTATAGTAAGAAGATGAAAACACTAAGCTACACAATTCCTATCACATCTAAAAATTCCTTAATGCCATTAAAGCACATCTGAACACCAACTGTTGCTATAATTAAACCAAGAATACGAATAAGGGGCGAAAGTAGATTAAAACGATTTAAAAAAGCCCCCAAGTACTTAGCATAAAGCATTATAAGCATATTGGTAGAAATAACAGCCAGAATAGCAATAATGGTAACCACAACCCCCTCTTGATGCGGAAATGTAACGGCAGCAGTTATAGTCCCGGGCCCCGCAATCATAGGAAGCGCAATAGGAACAGCAGCCACATCGTTTAGGCGAGTATTAGGATCTATTTTAATAAGCACACCCTCCTGAAGAGCAATAAAACCATTGTAGAGCAGCACAAACCCACAGGTAATGCGGAAAGCGTAGAGGTTGATGTTGAAAATATAGGTAAAAATGACGTTGCCCAAAGCAAGAAAAAGGAGTAGGATAACAAGAGCAACGACGTTAGACTTAACAGCAATATACCTGCTCTCGTGCTCCTTCAGCTGGGGAGATAACGAAAGCATTACAAAAATTTTTTGAAACGGATTTACCAGCGCAAGGAGCGTTACATATATCGAAACAAACTGAGCCGCTTTAAAGCTAAAGATTGTGCCTATAATACCCATATTATTCCATCGTGTGGTTTGACAATAAAGCTAGCAATAATAGGATATCGGAGGCAAGCAATTGTACTTATTTAACGAACAAAAAAAAGATTCGGAAGAAGCCTGAGCAAGCCCAGAACTTCAACCGAATCTACACATCTATATGGATAAATTTAAGGGCCCATAGCAGTTAGACCTCAGCATCTTGCAAAACTTGCACCTGTGAAGTTTGTTTAGAACCACCTCTGCGAAGCTTTTGCTTGAGGTTTTCCATAGTCATATAAACCGAAGGAACAAGCACCAAGGTTAAAAGCAACGAGCTGCTAAGTCCGCCAATAATAACCCAAGCCAAGCCATTCTTACTTTCGGCACTAGCACCAGAAGCAAGAGCAATAGGAAGCATTCCAAGAATCATCGACAAGGTTGTCATCATAATAGGACGAAGACGCTCCTTCCCAGCCTCGATAAGAGCATCGTAAACCGAAGCCCCATTTTCGCGCTGCTTATTAGCAAAGTCAACCAGCAGGATTGCATTCTTAGCAACCAGTCCGATTAGCATTATCAACCCAATCATCGAAAAAATGGTTAGGTACTCGCCAGTAAGAGCCAGCGCAAAAAGCGCCCCAATAATCGCCGCAGGAATTGAGAAAAGCACCACAAAAGGGTATAGGTACGAATTGTAGAGCGCAACCATTATGAGGTAAACAAAGATAAGAGCAGCAATAATTGCCGTAAACAAGCTTCCAAAAGCATCAGCCTGACGCTCCATCTGGCCTTTATAGTCGATTGTTATCTCCTCGTTTCGTATATTCTTCTTAATAGCCTCCTTGATCTCCTCGCCAACAGTACCAACAGGACGACCATAAACCGATGACTTAACGGTAATAGAAGGTATTCTGTTGTAACGTTCGAGCTTGTTTGGACCAAGCGATTGGAAAATAGAAGCAAAACTGCTCAGCTCCACAAGCTGGCCACTTTTATTAATAAAGGTCAGCGAACCCACATCCTCGATCTTAGTCCTATCGAACTGGTCGAGCTTAACATTTATGTCGTAATCCTTATCGCCTTCAGCAAACTGTAAATCGGTATTACCCGCAAGCGCAAGGTTTAGCGCATTACCAACCTGCTGTACCGAAAGACCAAGCTGCTCCATTTTCTCCCTATCGAGCTGTATTTGAAGCTCAGGCTTGCTCTTGTCTATAGATAGCTTAACGTCGTTAGTTCCTGGAACCTTTTTAACAACAGCCATAACGCTATCGGCCATAGCATAAAGCTTGGAGATGTTTGTACCCCTTAGCAAAACCTGTATAGGAGCATCATCGGCATTACCAACCGTGTTTGCAGGAGTAGCCATAACCTTAAGACCTGGAATTTGCTGAATCTCCTTTTTAACCATTGCAGCAAACTCATCAACCGGGATAGTACGCTCATCCTTAGGAACCAGCGAAACCGTGATCTCGGCCTTGTACTGCGAGCTACTTTTAGTTCCCATATCGGAGCTGGTGTAGCCAACGTTGGAGAAAATCTTGGTAACCTCAGGGTGTTTTTTCAGCAGATCTTCGACCCTATTAACAAGCAACGAAGTCTGGTGAAGCGTATTCTGAGGTTCCCCCTCCAGCTTAACAACGAACTCACCCTTATCGCCATCCTTCGAAAAGGCCGTACCAATAAGGCCCATGCCCACAAGCGAAAACGAGAGCAGAATAAGAGCCGTAACGCTAGCATAAACCACCTTTCGATGCCCAAGAGCCCAACGTAGTACACGCTCGTAGAAGAGCACCAGCTGAGCAAAAAACTTTTCGAACCAAAGCGCAAATCTGCCAATAAGCGTTTGACGAGTAAGCTGTTCGATCTTACTAAATCGCGAGGCTAGGAGAGGAGTGACGGTAAACGACACAATTAAGCTCATCAACGTCGAGAATACGATAACCAGCGCAAATTCACGCAGCATATTGCCTATCATTCCCGAAACAAGCGAAAGCGGCAAAAACACCACCACGTCAACCATTGTAATAGCAACAGCAGTATAGCCAATCTCGTTTCTGCCATCAAGAGCAGCTTTCTGCTTATCCTTACCCATTTCAAGATGTCGGTAGATATTTTCAAGAACCACAATCGAGTCATCAACCAAAATCCCGATTACCAGCGAGAGCGCCATGAGCGTTAGGAGGTTGAGCGAGAAATCGAACACGTACATCGCAATAAATACCGAAATAATAGAAGACGGTATAGAAATGAGCACAATAAAAGAGTTTCGGATGCTGTGAAGGAAGAAGAACATCACCATAGCAACAAGAATGACGGCAAATATCAAGTCTTCCATTACGGCGTTAGCCGAAGCCAGCGTATAGACCGAATTGTCGGAAGCAATATCAAACTTAACCCCCTTGCTAGCATACTGCTTTTCGAGCGAGGCAACCTGCTCCTTAACCTTCTTACAAACATCAACAGTATTAGCATCGGTTTGCTTAAGAATAAGGATACCTATAGCAGAACGGCCGTTAATGTTGCTTATGGTTGACGGTTCAGCAACTCCATCAACCACTTCGGCCACATCTGACAGCTTAATGGTGCTTCCATTAGGAGCCGTAGCAACAGTAGTATTGCTGAACTTATCGAGCGTATTTGCCTTACCAAGCAACCTAACTGTTAGCTGGTTTAGGCTACCCTCTACCTTCCCCGTAGGCATTTCGAGGTTGCAGCTTTGTATCGCCTGGTAAACCTGAGAGATAGAAAGCTTGTAGGCATCTAGCTTTTGCTTATCTATGTTAATCTTAATCTCACGCTGATCGCCACCAACGAGGGTCATTTGTCCAACCCCATTAATTTTCGAGAGCTGAGGTTTAATTTCGTCGTCGGTAAGCTGGTACAGCGCTGTAGGCTCCATTTTAGCCGTAATGCTCATCTTAAGAATGGGCATTTCGTCGGTAGAAAACTTATTTATAGAAGGAACTTTACAACCAGTAGGCAGCAACGAAAGAATAGCATTTATCTTACGTTGAGCATTTTGGAGAGCTAAGTCGGCATTTGCACTACTTTCTAGCTCGATAATGATGCTCGACACCCCTTCTTGCGAAGAACCCGACATATTTTTAACATTCTCAAGAGACGAGAGAGCATCCTCCAGCTTCTTTGTAACTGAGCTTTCCACCTCGTTCGCCGAAGCGCCTGGGTATGTAGTAGTTACGCTAATAACCGGAATGTTAAGCTTCGGAATTAAGTCGTAGTTTAGCATGGTGTAGCTAGTAATACCTAGCAACGCCAGAACCGAGAATACTACAACTACAAGCGTAGGACGCTTAATAGCAACTTCTGTTATCGACATATTCGTACGATTTACTACTTGTTAATCTTAATTGCCTTGCCATTAGTTAGGTTAAGCTGTCCGCTAACAACCACCTTTTCGCCAGCCTTTAAGCCCGACAAAACTTCGAGATACTTATTGTTAGCACCGCGAACGGAGATTTTTCTAAGAGATGCTATACCGTCATGAGCAACGTAAACCATTGCATCCTTGTCGCTACCTTGTAGAGCTGTTCGAGGTATGCAAAGCGATTCAGCCTTAGCAGGTAGGTCGAACTTAACATTAACAAACGTTCCTGCCTTGAGCTTGCTGGCACCGTTATTGGGGATAAGCAGCTCTACCTGATAGCTATGCGCTTCGTCGCCCTTGGGACTGATGTAGCTAACCTTACCCCTAAATGAAGCAGCAGGAAGGATATCGGTTGTAATGGTGGCAACATCGCCAAGTTTAAGGAGGTAGATGTTAGACTCGGATACGTTGAGCTTAATTTTTAGCTGAGCGATATCAATTACAGTTGCAACCGAGCTACCTACGTTAACAAACGATCCTTTTTCTACAAACTTTTTTGTGATAATTCCACTAATTGGCGACTTAACCGTTGCATCGGCAAGCTGCTTAGCAGCCTGCTGCTCTTGTATTACGGCATTATCGTACGAGTTTTGAACTTCATCGAGCTGCTGTTCGGTTGCGCTACCTCCCTGGTACAGGCTTTTATATCTGGCAAGATCTTTCTCCAGCTTTTTAACGCTTATTTGTGCGGTTTTATGCGCAAGCAGCTTTTGGCGATTATCAATTAAGGCAAGAATACTGCCCTGCGACACCTGCTGTCCCAATTCGGCATTTAGCATGGTGATGCTCCCTTGCGCTTCGGCAGCAACGTTAACCTCACGGAAAGGATCGAGATAGCCTACCAGCGACAGCTCGTTCTCGAGCTTTATGCTTTTAACTTCAGCAACATCAACGCTCACAAAACCAATATCAGTGCTAACATTTTGCTTAGCGTTAATCTTTTTATGGTTGCTAGATAAACGGAATGCTATGAGGGCAACAATTGCAATGGCTGCTACAATTGCGATTACTTTTTTCATCTGTTTATTTTTTTTATTAAAGTCAGATGGAATACGCCATAAAGAAGCATTACTGTTTTGGGTACAAAAAGCTGCTTATGGCTATTTCACTGTTGTTCTTTTTACTTTCGATGCACTTGGCTGCCTTTAGCCTTTTGTGTCTGCTACTCTGCGGCACTAGGCAGCTCTTAATTACCTGATTTGGCTGTTGATAAAGCTTTGGAGGTTTCCCTTCGATTGCTCTAAATCAATCTTAGCGATGTAAAGGTTTAGAAGCTTGTTAAAGTAGGAATTCTGCGCTTCGCGCAGCGCACTTTCGGCTTGAACCAGATCTAGAGCGGTGCTAATGCCTTGCTTGCATTCTAGCTGTGTGCTTTCGTAAACCCGTTTGGCCAGCTCGTAGTTTTCGCTCTCGTTCTTTATGTTATCCAGCGCATTGAGGTATTGAACTTGGTAGTTGGATATTTCCAGCTTTATCGATTGTTCGTTAAGCTTTAGGTTCTCTTGCCCCTTTGCAAGGTTAAGCTTCGACTGGTTTAGGCGATGGTATCTCTGAAAGCCAGAAAATATTGGAATAGAAAGCTTTAGTCCTACCGACGAGCTGTTAAACCAACGTTGATCCGACTCGTAAAACTTAAATTCTTGATTCATTGCACTGTAGCCATAGTTTCCGTAGAACGAAAGGGTAGGGAGGTAGCTTGCAATGCTCTTTTTTCGATCGATTTCCAGCTGTACGAGGTTTGTCTTTAGCATTTGGTAATCGCTCCTAGCTTCAATCGTTGTACTCGAAATCTCCGAGCCATCTTTTTCGAAGCTAAAGTTCGGAATAGCTTCAGGCAGAGCTATGGTGCTGTCGAGCGGCATTCCCATCTGAAACTTTAGGTTGTTGATAGCCTGCTTATAGCTCAGCTCAGCTTGCTTGAGCATGGACTGTGTGTTGTTGAAGCTAACCCTAAGCTTGTCAACATCCAGCTGCTTTGCCATTCCATTCTTACGCCTAAGCTCGGCCGATTTAAGCGATTCTTCAGATGCTCCAAGCGTGGTTTTTAAAACATCCAGCTGTTTTTGAGCAATAAGAGCTTGGAAGTACCTAACACTGATATTGTACGAAACCTGCTCCTGTGTTTTCTTTAAGCTTTGTTCCGAAAGCAGCTTGCTGTTCTTAACCGAGCGAAGGTTTACCCAAAATTGCGGATCGTAAAGGCTTTGGGTAAGCTGTGCAGAGGTAGATAGGTTGTACTTCGTTCCAAACGAAACAGCCTTGTAGGTTCCTGGAGTTCCCCCAAACATTTCGGCAGGTAGGAGCTGCTTGTTCAGCTTCAGGTTGTCGTCCAACGATCCCGAAATGCTAACTTGAGGTAGGTATGCACCATACTGTTCGTACACCTTTCGTTTGGAGACCTCTAGCTCGTAGCCCGAGATCTTGATGTTTCGATTGTTGGTGCTGGCATAATCTAGGCATTCCTTCAGCGATAGCGGCTTTTGTGCATCGGCATGATGCGTTGCAGCAAAAACCATTACCAGAAGTGTAGCTAGTGGCTTACAGCGGTAGTTAAACATCATTTTAAGTTTGGTTGATTATCATTTATGTTACTTATAGCAAAGCAGATTTGTCGCATCTTGTGGTAAACATAGCATGTGCCCCATGCTAGTAAAAGGATAATAGACAGAAACCCTCTTTTTATCTACAAAATCCTCGATTAAACCGATACTCGCGTATTTTACAGCCATTCTAGTTTTACACGGCTACTCGCATTTGGTGTAATTAGTTGATGTAGTCAACTAATCGGGTAAAATGATGCTAGATCATTTTTTCGGCATTAAGCTGTATTCGCTGAACAACAGAGTAAAATACCTCCATATCTTCGGCACTAATTCCCTCTATGAATTTGCTATTCATTTCAGAACCAATAGTTTGAAAATCCTTCAAAATCTGAAAGCCTTCGTCTGTTACGGCAAGTACATTCTTACGTCTATCATGTGGGTCGCTAGTTCTAACTGCGAGTCCCTTACTCTCTAGCGAGTCAATTAAACGCAGTACGGCAGACTTGTCTTTTCCGAGTATTTCGGCCATATCTTGCTGTACAACCTCCTCTTTTCTAATAGATAGCGCGTGAAGCAAACCAAACTGTTCGAAGGTTAGCTTAATCTCAGTTTCGTTGAATCGCTTTCTTACAACCTTTACAATTGGCCGCATAAGGTTTCCGATTAGCATGCCAATAGGTAAGTGCTTTTCTGACATTTATCTTAAATTTTAGATTTCAAAAGTATAATCAACAGTTGATGTAGGCAACTATATTTTGAAGCTTTTGGATAGTTTCTGATAATTCTCTTTACAAATGTCCTAAAACGTATAAATGCAATTTCGGAGAGCGGACAATTTTAGTAGCCTTATCACATTGCCGTATTGCTATTGATGGTATCTTGCAAAAGGTTACTCTGTAAATATTACGTTGTATGAATAGGTTTATAGGTGTTCTGTTCTTTCTGGCAGCTGGTGTAAAGCTTTACGGGCAAGCAGCCGAAAATCGCGACTATACCCAGCTGGTTAACCCTCTTATTGGAACCGACTCACGTTACGAGCTGTCGTCTGGCAATACCTATCCTGCTATAGCATTGCCTTGGGGGATGAATTTTTGGACGCCGCAAACAAATCGTATGGGTAACGGCTGGTGCTACCAGTATGCATCGAATAAGATTTGTGGCATAAAGCAAACCCACCAACCTTCGCCATGGATTAACGATTATGGGGCATTCTCTGTATTTGCCACAACAGGTAAGCTTGCATTTCGGGAGTCTGATCGTGAGTCGTGGTTTTCGCACAAGGCTGAGGTTTCAAGGCCTCACTACTACAAAGTTTACCTAGCAAGCTATGATATAACAGCAGAGGTGGCTCCAACCGAAAGAGCTGCTATTTTTCGGTTAACCTATCCTAAAAGCAATGAGTCGTACCTTATTCTTGATGCATTTTTCAAGAATTCGTACGTAAGGGTGATTCCCAACGAGCGAAAAATTGTTGGCTATTCGTGCAACTCATCGGGCGGAACTCCTGATAATTTTAAGTGCTACTTTGTTGCCTATGTAGATAAAGACTTCGAAGAAGTATATGTTGCAAAGAATGGTAGGATAAAAAGCGGTAAGCTAGAGGTTTATTCGAAGCACTCTGGAGCAGTAGTAAGGTTTAAAACAACAAAATCGGAGCAAGTACATATTAGGGTTGCATCATCGTTTATAAGCGAGGAGCAAGCGGAGCTAAACCTAAAAGCAGAGCTTGGTAGCAGCAGCTTCGATGACGTATGTGGCAAGGCAAAAGATGTTTGGAATGCAATGCTCGGTAGAATTGCAGTTGATGGGGGGACGTACGATCAGCAAGTAGCTTTTTACACCGCATTATACCGTACAATGCTTTTCCCTCGCAAATTTTACGAAATCAACAGGGATGGCAAAATCGTGCATTACAGTCCGTATAACGGAACAGTACAGGATGGTTACATGTTTACCGATAATGGATTTTGGGACACATTCAGGGCCGTATTTCCACTTTTTACGCTTGTTTTTCCTGAGCTCAACTCGCATATTATGGAGGGACTTGCAAATACATACCGCGAAAGTGGTTGGCTACCCGAATGGGCAAGTCCTGGGCATCGAAGCTGTATGGTTGGATCAAATTCGGCTGTAATTATTGCCGACTCGTACCTAAAAGGAATAGCCAACCCCTCTATAAACTTGTTGTACGAGGCAATCCTCAAAAACACCACAAAAGAGGGCCCAATCAAATCGGTTGGAAGGTATGGCGTAAGCTACTACAATAGCTTGGGCTATATCCCCTACGATGTTGGTGTAAACGAAAACGTTGCACGGACATTGGAGTATGCAATGGCCGATTTTACGATTGCAAAGCTGGCAAAATCGTTAAATCGGCCCGATTCGGAGGTGCAAACTTTTTATAGACGAGCATATAGCTATACCAACGTTTTCGACACCAGCGTAGGATTTATGCGAGGGCGAAATGCTGATGGTACATTTCAGGTGCCATTCCGTCCAGATAAATGGGGTGATGCCTTTACTGAAGGTTGCTCATGGCATTGGACGTGGTGCGTGTTTCATGATGTTGCGGGCTTAATTAGGCTAATGGGAGGGAAGGAAAGGTTTGTTCAGATGCTTGATTCTGTGTTTGTAACTCCACCTACATTCGATTATTCGTACTATGGTTCACAGATACATGAAATTACGGAAATGGTAGTTATGAATATGGGACAGTATGCACATGGTAACCAGCCCATACAGCATATGCCCTACCTATACTGCTATGCTGGTACGCCTTGGAAAACACAGCTCCATGTTCGTGATATAATGAATAAGCTCTACACCGCAGCACCCGACGGACTTTGTGGTGATGAGGACAACGGACAAACATCGGCGTGGTATGTATTTTCGGCGATGGGATTTTATCCTGTAACCTCGGCTACAGGGCAGTACGTAATAGGCTCACCGCTATTTAGTAGCTGCAAAATAGCTCTTGAGAATGGTCGGATAGTCCAAATTAATGCCCCCAACAACTCTAATAATAGCTATTATGTAGATGATATTCAGCTAAATGGTGTTCCATATACTAAGAGCTATATTACGCACTCCGATTTAGCTAATGGCTGTAGGTTAGACTTTAGGATGGCAGATAAGCCTAGCTATACACGAGGTACTAGCAGCTCCGATGTACCATTTTCAATGTCGGAAGAAGGGTTGTAGCCATACGCTTTTTAGCAAGTTTTAAGAACTAACTTTATGGGCAAAGGAATTGTTCACTACCTTTGTTATGTGCAGTGTTGCTGCTTTTTTATTTGTTCCGCTAAAAAAGATAAGGAGTTTACTGTTTGAAGCTAGGCTTATTTACACGCGAATGGTGCGATCTGATATTCAAGGGCAGAAACAAAAGCTTTGGAGCTTACGAGCTTCGAAAAAGCTATGATAAGCGCTTAGGAATAGCTATGGGGCTTGTTATTGGTGGTGCTGCACTTTTTTTTGTTGCGCCTCAGCTTATATTCTTTTCTGGCGAACGCTCTTCGGTTGCGTCTATAGAGGTAACGAACCTTTCTAAAATAGAGATGGAGCAAGATCCTATTCCAGATATGCCCAAAGATCCGGTGCAGGAGCAAGACCTCGCAGGTAGCAGTCCCGAAGAGGAAAAACCCAAGCCAGAACCTCCCAAGCTTGAAGGAAGTATTAAAATAGAGCCAGATGGCAAAGCAGAAAAGCTTAATGCTGGAAATTTGGAGGGAAATGGAACAGAAGAGCTTCCACCATCGCTAGGGACGCAAGATAAAATGCAGGTTAAGGAGGAAGATCGCGAATCAGAACCAGCGCTTCCGAGCTCTAGCATAGTTGATGAAATGCCATTGTTTAATGGGGGCGAAGCAGTATCTGCCTTTAGGGAGTTTGTCGCTAAAAACCTACGCTATCCAGAGGCCGAAATGGATGCAAAGGTTGGAGGTATTGTATATGTTCAGTTTGTAGTCGAAAAAGATGGATCTCTTTCGCATGTAAAAATTCTAAAAGGGGTATCTCCTAAAATTGATGAGGCTGTTTTGGCCGTTATCTCTAAGTCGCCAGCATGGTTGCCCGGAAAGCAAAAGGGCAAACCTGTTCGTGTAGCTTACACTTTTCCAATAGAATTTCAGCCCGATTAGATGCGTAAAAAAGGGTTGCCTCTTTCGAAACAACCCTTTACTATTATTTTAGTCGTCGTACTAGTCTCCAAACGAGATGCCGATACCTTTACCTGCTGAAACAAGCGCGCTGCTTGGTTGTACAAAGTTAGGACGGTCGATTGCCTCAAGGAATGGAACTCCAATGATATCTGGGTGACGGTATGCAACCATCTCACCAAACTTGCCTTCTAGTACAAGTTCAAATGCTTTAACACCAAATTGAGTAGCAAGAATTCTGTCGTAAGCAACAGGCGATCCACCACGTTGAAGGTGTCCTAGAACGGTTTCGCGCATATCTGCTTCAACGCCTGCCGCTTTAAGCTCCTTCATAAGCTTCGAAGCAACACCACCTAAACGAAGGTTTTCGTATCCAACCTCATCAGACTTTTCGAATACAATAGAACCATCTTTAGGCATAGCACCTTCGGCAACTACTACAATTGCAAAGCCTCTACCTTTGTTATAGCGAGAGTTAATCTTTTCAGCAACCTTCTCGATATCGTAAGGGATTTCTGGGATAAGGCAAACGTCTGCACCACCTGCTATTGCAGCGTGAAGCGCAATCCAACCTGCATTACGACCCATAACCTCCATAATAAGTACACGATTGTGCGAAGCTGCGGTAGTAACTAGGCGATCGATTCCTTCTGATGCAATTTGTACAGCAGTTTGGAAACCAAAGGTATAGTCGGTTGCAGAAAGGTCGTTGTCAATAGTTTTTGGAACACCAACAACGTTCAACCCTTTTTCGAACAAAAGCTGCGATATTTTTTGTGATCCATCACCTCCGATAGATATAACTGCGTCAATACCAAGGTATTGGATTTTGCGGATCATCTCATCCGAACGATCGATAAAGCTGTAGGTTCCATCAGAGTTTTTTACTGGCCATGCAAATGGGCCTCCCTTATTGGTTGTTCCAATAATTGTTCCTCCCTGTACGTGGATACCTGCAACAGACTTCTCGTCTAGTACCTTGATTTCGGTTGGCTCTTTAAGAACTCCATCGTAAGCTTGGATACATCCTACAACTTCCCAATCCTTCTCTTGGGCTGCTCTTTTAACAATCCCGCGGATTACCGCATTCAAGCCAGGGCAGTCGCCTCCCCCGGTAACAACCATAACTCTCTTCATTTGATGCAATCTTTGTAATATTTGGCTTCTGCTCCTTGGCTCTTAGGATGTAAGAAGGCCAAAATGTTGTTTTTTTAATTCCTGTTTTATTCGCCCCAAAAATAGAAAATATCTTTGTACATTTTTCATCCCTATGTAATTGTTTTTAGGGTACGGTATGTACGGCTTGCTGCTATACGGCTTGTAGATACGTAGTGGGCATATTTTATTCTCTATGGGAGCTTCCATTTATTTTAATTACATTTTAATGCTCTTTAGTATTATTTGGACACTTTTTGGATGAAGGTTGCATAGATGTTTGATTAACAGTGTTTTTTGATTTGTAAGAACTTGTAACCTCTTTAAAATGGGCGTATTTGGCAAACATTTATTGGTACAAATGATTAGAATGATTATACATAAGGTATATTTGTAGCGTTATTTTTACCCATAAAACTAAGTTACGATGTTAAATCCGTTAAAAGTTGCAGGAAACATTTATTGGCTGGGAGCCAACGACCGTAAAAAGCACCTTTTCGAGAATATCTGGCCACTTCCTAATGGTGTGGCTTACAACTGTTATCTAATTAAAGATGAAAAAACTGCCCTTATAGATACTATTGAAGCAGGGGTTTCTGGTGAGTTTATCGAAAAAATAGAGGCTCTACTTGAAGGTCGTTCGCTCGATTATTTGGTGATTAACCACATGGAGCTCGATCACTCTGGTGAGGTTAAGGAGATTCTTAAGCGTTACCCTAATGTGAAGATTATTGGTAATTCTAAAACCTTTAAGGTTGTAGAGGCCTACTGGGGGAATGTAGAGAATCTTAAGCAGGTTGAAGATGGAGAGGAGCTGTCGCTTGGTCGCCATAACCTTAAGTTTGTAATGACTCCATGGGTACACTGGCCTGAAACAATGATGACATACGATACAACCGACCAAGTGTTGTTTTCGGGTGATGCTTTTGGCAGCTTCGGAACGCTTGATGGTGGTGTTTTTGATGATGAGATAGATCTTGCTTACTACGAGGAAGATATGCGTAGATACTTCTCCAATATCGTAGGAAAGTATGCCAATATGGTTCAAAAGGCATTTAAAAAGCTTGATGGCGTTCCTGTAAAATCGGTTTGCCCAGTTCACGGACCGGTATGGAGAAGCAATCCTGAGATTGTTTTAGGTTGGTATGATAAGTGGAGCAAGATGGAGGCCGAAAATGGGGTTGTAATAATTTATGCCTCGATGTATGGTAATACCGAGAAGGTGGCCGACTATATCGCTCGTAAAATTGCAGAACAAGGCATTAAAAATATTAGAATTCACGATGTTTCTAAAACGCATATCTCCAACTTAATCAATGAGATATGGAGGTATAAGGGAGTTGTTCTTGGGAGCTGTGCTTACAATAGCGAAATGTTCCCTCTAATGGAGCAGCTAACCCGCGAGCTAGAACATATGGGTGTAAAAGGACGTGAGCTTGGTCTTTTTGGTTCGTATAGCTGGAATGGTGGCGGAGTTAAGGGATTAAAAAAATTCCACGAGGCTATTGGCTGGAATTTGGTGTCTGAACCTGTTGATATATACGGCATTCCGAACAGAGAGAAGTATGAGCAGTGCGATGCTCTTGCCTTGGCAATGGCCGAAAAGCTTAAGTAATTTCAATTAATTAGCATAGTAAAAGGAGGCAAAGGCCTCCTTTTTTTTATTTTTGTTTTAAACCTTAATTATTGAAACAATGGATTTTAACCTACCAGTGGGGTTAACCTTTACCTCTACAAAATTGGTGACGCTCGACGATTCGGCTTCTAGATATGGTTCAGGCCTTGTTGATGTTTTTGCTACACCTGCAATGGTTGCATTGATGGAAAATGCATCGCTTATGGCTGTTGCTTCGCATCTGCCTCAAGGATTCAATACTGTTGGGATAGAAATTGCAACGACGCATGTTAAGGCAACCCCAATGGGAATGCAGGTAAAAGCTACGGCTACGCTTGTAAATGTCGACGGTAAAAAGCTTACATTCGAAGTTGTTGCCGAAGACGAAGAGGGTGTAATAGGAAGGTGCACGCATTCGCGCTTTATTATCGAAACAGAGAAATTCATGGCTAAGCTCCTTAAAAAATAGTGTTATGCTTACAAATGCAGAGTTAGAAGAGATCAAAAATGCTGGTGCCGATTGTTCGGTGGTGGAGGAACAGGTTAAGCTGTTCGTTTCGGGTTTTCCATTTCTTAAGCTAAAGGCTCCTGCTATTGTTGGTGCGGGGATTTTGAGCTTAAACGAATCGGAACGTAGTAGTCTTGCTGCTAAGTACGATGCCTTTAGAGGTAAGAGGGTAAAGTTTGTACCTGCTTCTGGTGCAGCAACTCGAATGTTTAAGTCGCTCTACGAAGCGAAGGCAATGCTCGATGCAGGTGAGCTGTCGCCAGATGTGCTTGATAAGTACAAGGAAGTTCGTAGCGTATTTGACGGTATAGGCAAGTTTGCTTTTTATGGAGAGCTAAAGGAGGTTGCGGCTAAACGTGGTGTTAATCTCGACTGCCTAGCGGAGGGTGATCATTCGGTTGTTCTATCGCTGATACTTGGCGAAGAAGGGTTGAGCTATGGCAGCTTACCAAAAGGACTCATCAAGTTTCATAGCTATGGTTCGGAAGCTAGGACTGCAATTACCGAACATTTAGTTGAGGGGGCAGAATATGCTAAGGATGAGAATGGTAGTGTATTTATTCACTTTACCGTTTCTCCTAGTCACCTCGAAGGTTTCAAAGCTGAGGTTGCTGCTGCAAAATCAGCTGTAGAAGCTCGCTATGGTGTAAAAATCAGCACCGACTACTCGGTTCAAAAGCAATCTACCGATACGATAGCTGTTAATCCTGATAACACGCTTTTCAGAGATAATGATGGGAAGTTGGTGTTCCGTCCTGCTGGGCACGGTGCATTGCTCGAGAATCTAAACGATATTGATGGAGACATCATCTTCATTAAGAATATTGATAATGTTGTACCCGATAGCCTAAAGCCCGCAACTGTTGAATATAAAAAGGTGCTAGCAGGTTTGTTGGTAGGCTACCAGGAGCGACTTTTTGCTATTTTGAGTGATCTAGACAAGGGCTTTGTAGATTCTAAGGTGTTAGAAGCAGCTGCTAATCTATACCAAGAGCTTGGAGGTGATGTTAGCCACGTACAATCGCTCGACGATACCCGTAAAGCGGAGTATTACAAGCACTTTTTTAATAGACCTATTCGCGTTTGCGGTATGGTTAAGAATCAGGGAGAGCCAGGGGGTGGCCCATTCTATGCACTAAATGCCGATGGCGACTACTCGTTACAGATCGTAGAGAGCTCTCAAATTGATCTTGCAGATGCTAGCCAAAAGTCTATTTTCGATGCATCAACGCACTTTAATCCAGTTGATTTGGTATGCGGTGTTCGTAGCTATAAGGGCAGTAAATTCGATTTGAAGCTCTTTAGAGATTCTAAAGCGGGCTTTATTTCTTCGAAAAGTAAGGATGGTAAAGAGCTTAAGGCGATGGAGCTTCCCGGTTTGTGGAATGGAGCAATGAGCAGCTGGATAACCCTATTTGTAGAAGTTCCGCTTGAAACTTTTAATCCGGTTAAAACTATAGGCGATTTGCTTAGAAACGAGCACCAGTCGTAATACTGTAATAGGGTGGAGGTATTTTGTTATACAGTAACCTCCACCTTCTATGCTAATCTTAAATCCCCCTAATAGTAGCCTCATAACCATTGCTAGTCGCCCTTAATGCAACAACTATCCACGTTAAGCATCACTTAATAAGCGTGTTGAGCTAGGCAGTGCAAATATTTGCATAGTTTTTGATCTAAAACTCCACTTTTCTATCTAAATGTTTTATTTTTGCGTTGGAAATGATAAAAACATTTTCGGAGTTGTCGTTTTAATACTATAAAATATGTGTGGAATTGTTGCATATGTTGGTCCGAAGGACGCATATCCTGTAATTATTAAAGGTTTAAAGAGGCTTGAGTACAGAGGTTATGACAGTGCTGGAATTGCACTTATAAATGGTGGAATTAATATTGTAAAAAAGAAGGGGAAAGTAATTAATCTAGAAGAGTTTGCCAGCAATACCGATTTGAAGGGGAGCGTGGGAATTGGACATACCAGATGGGCAACTCACGGTGTACCTAGCGATGCAAATTCGCACCCTCACACCTCAGGTGATGGAAAAATAGCCCTAGTTCATAACGGAATTATCGAAAACTACCTAACTCTTAAATCTGATTTGCTTAAAAAGGGTCATGTGTTTAAGAGTGAGACGGATACAGAAGTGCTTGTGCACTTTATTGAAGATTTAAAGAACGAGCTTAAGTGCAACCTCGAAGAGGCTGTTCGCGTTGCTTTAACCCGTGTGGTTGGAGCTTTTGCAATAGCTGTTATTTCTAGCGATGAGCCTAATGTTATGGTTGCAGCACGTAGGGGTAGTCCACTTGCTGTAGGTATTGGCGATGGCGAGTATGTACTGGCATCGGATGTAACTCCAATTGTAGAGTACACCCAAAGCGTTATCTACCCAAAAGATAACGAGATGTTGGTAATTAACGGCGTTGATTATAAGCTGGTTGACCTTGACAATAATGTTTTAGAGCCTTACATAAAAGAGCTCGATTTTGAGCTTGCTAGTATAGAAAAAGGTGGTTTTGAGCATTTTATGCTTAAGGAGATTATGGAGCAGCCTCGTACATTTAGAGATTGCCTCCGTGGTAGGTTAAAAGCCGACGAGTCGCTTATTACCCTAGGAGGTATTCGCGACTACATTGATGATATTATTGCAGCCAAACGAATACTGATTATTGCCTGTGGAACCTCGTATCACGCAGGATTGGTAGCTAAGTACCTTTTCGAGGATCTTTGTGGAATTCCTACGGATATAGACTTTGCATCTGAGTTCAGATACCGTAAGGTTGTAATCAACGATAGAACTGTTGTTATTGGTATTTCCCAATCTGGCGAAACTGCCGATACGATTGTTGCGCTCGAAAAGGCCAAGCAAAAAGGGGCGAAGGTTTTAGGTGTTTGCAATGTTGTTGGTTCGTCCATTGCTCGCCTTACCGATGCCGGCATCTATACCCACGTTGGCGTAGAGATAGGTGTTGCAAGTACCAAAGCGTTTACTGGGCAGCTAGCTATTCTTTACATGGCAGCTCTTTTAATTGCCAAAGAAAAAGGAAGTATTGATTACGACAAGTACAAGCAGCTTCTGAACGAGCTTGATGCCATACCTCAAAAAATAGAGGAGACTCTCAAAAATACCTATTCGGTTGTAGAGCAGGTTTCTGCGGCTTGCCGAGATGCCCAAAGTATGATATACTTAGGTCGTGGTCTTAACTATCCAATTGCTTTAGAGGGCGCTCTTAAGCTAAAGGAAATCACCTACATCCACGCCGAAGGTTATCCAGCTGCCGAAATGAAGCATGGCCCTATTGCGCTTATCGACGAGAATATGTTTGTGGTATTTATTGCTCCTAAAGATAAAACCTACGAAAAGATAGTTTCAAATATTCAGGAGGTTAAATCTCGAGGAGGAAAGTTGGTTGCTATTGTAACTCAGGGCGATAAGGTTATCTCTAAAATGGCAAACTTTACCATCGAAATACCCGAAACCGACAAGCTATTTACGCCTATTCTAAATATAATTCCACTGCAAATGCTTTCGTACCAAGTTGCAAAGCTGCGCGATTGCAATATCGATCAACCTCGTAATCTTGCAAAATCGGTAACTGTAGAATAGAATGGGATTTATAAAACGATTTGATGCACAGCTCCTTGGTTACGATTTTGTAAACAAGGAGTTTCTTCCTGATGGTAAGGACGAGCACTACGTAAGGTATCAGCAGAAGCCTAAGAATGGCTTTCGCAAGCTTACTGGTCAGGAGGTTGATATGCTTGTTAGAAACGGAAATATGTCAGACAACTGGGACACCGTTCTGGTTGACGATCCGTTTAATCCAGGTTTGGTTCGTAACTGCATATTCTATGGACTTGTTAGAATTGGCAAGCTCGAACCTCAATGCTTGGAGTACCATGATCTTCGGCTACCTGTTGGGTTGTACAACTCTATGATTATCTCCAGCGATATTGGGGATAATGTTGCCATTCATAACGTTGGGTATCTATCTCACTATATTATAGATAGCGAGTCGATGTTTTTTAATATCGACGAAATGGAGACCTCCAACAAGGCGAAGTTTGGTAATGGTATTATCAAAGATGGCGAAACAGAGGCACAACGTCTATGGATGGAGATCTGCAATGAGAATGGAGGGCGTAAGGTGCTTCCTTTTGATGGAATGCTTACCAGCGATGCCTTTATTTGGTCGAAATACCGAGGCGATAAGCTGTTAATGGATCGCCTTCAGGAGATTACCGAGAGCGCATACTCTTCGAAACGTGGAACCTATGGTTTTGTTGGTAGGGGGTGTGTTATAAAAAATACGAGCAGTATTAAGGATGTTAATATTGGCGATTCGGCCTATATTAAGGGGGCAAATAAGCTCAAAAATTTAACCATCAACTCTACCGAAGAGAGTCCGACCCAGATTGGGGAGGGCGTAGAGCTGGTAAATGGTATAATTGGTGTTGGTTGTAAGGCTTTTTACGGAGTTAAAGCGGTTCGCTTTGTAATGGGTGTTAACTCGTCGCTTAAGTATGGGGCGCGATTAATAAACTCATTCCTTGGCGAAAATTCAACCATTTCGTGCTGCGAGGTGCTTAATAGCCTTATTTATCCTAGTCACGAGCAGCACCACAACAACTCGTTTCTAATAGCCGCCTGCATTCAAGGGCAAAGTAACATTGCCGCTGGTGCAACTTTGGGTTCAAACCACACTTCGAGGGCAAACGATGGTGAGATTGTGGCAAAACGTGGCTTTTGGGCAGGACTTTCAACTACCATTAAGCATAATAGTAAGTTTGCCTCATTTACGTTGCTAACCAAGGCAAACTATCTGCACTCCATAAATATCGAGCTGCCGTTTTCGTTGGTTGCCAACAACGAGGCAGCCAACAGGCTCGAGATTATGCCTGCCTACTGGTGGCGTTACAATATGTATGCGCTAGAGCGTAATACGTGGAAGTTTGTCAAGCGCGATAAGCGTACCTCGGTTGGGCAGAGGTTCGAATACAGCTACCTTGCTCCCGATTCGGCTTCCGAAATAGCTAGCGCGGTTGATAAGCTGTACCGCTACCTAGCTTACGATCTGGGTGTTGATACAACCGATGAAGTAGCTTGTAGAGCCTTGGTTGATAAGGCTATTGCTGATGGCTACAATCCTTCTGCTATCGTAGTAAGCTCAAAGGGCATTGAGGCATCTTCAAGGGGGGCCGCAATTCTTCGCCCTGTACAGGGGTTGGCGGCATATAGGGAGATGATCTGCTACTATGCTCTTATTGCTTTTAGAGATTATATGAAGGAAAATGGTCTCGGGGTAGATGCGATTCTCAAGCTCAATTCGGATGGCGTTTGCAAGGAGTGGCTTAATGTTGGTGGACAAATTTTCTGCTCGTCGTTTATCGATGATCTGAAAATGATGATAAAGAGTGGTGCATACAATTCGTGGGATGAGATACATCAGGCTTACCGTTCGCAAGACGAGCTTTACCTAAGGCAACGGGCCGAATATGCTAAGTATGTTTACGAGCTTCTTGAGGGTAAAAAGCTTGATAGAAAAGGGCTAGAAGCTCTTGCAGAGAAGGGCGAGCAAATTGCATTACTGGTAAAGAAGCGTGTGTACGACTCTCGCTTGAAGGATTATAACGACCCATTCCGTATGATGGTTTACGAAAGCGATGAGGAGATGAGAGAAGTTGTTGGTAGCATAGACGACAACGATTTTATCGCCCAATCGGAAGAGCAGTACCAACAAACGGTAGCCGATATAAAGGCATTCTTTAGATTTTAGGGATGCTTGCTCAATTCTAAGCTATTTACGAAGCTGTCTAAAGTAGAGTAGAACGTATCACGATGTTCGTATCACGACAAGCTAGACCTCATACAGTAGGTTGTAGCTGCATTTTGTGATACTTGGGAAGCGTGTAGTTTATACTTTATTGGACAGCTCTCTTTTTTTGCTGCGAAGTATAGCTAATTTGTGATGGAAAAGCGTATGTTTGTGTAAAGGCAAATCCGAAGGATAAAGGCCGAGAATTTAAAATTCATCAACTATGAGTAAAATCTACCAATTTAGGATTGAGCTTAAGGGTATAGAGCCAAAGATTTGGCGTAGCGTTCAGCTTAATGACAATACTCAGCTTTTAGACCTTCACTATGCAGCGCAAATTGCCATGGGATGGTACGATTCGCATCTTTACCAGTTTGAGAAAGATGGGATGATATACGGTGACCCAGAGGCTCTTGAAGATGGAAACGTTCAGGACGATTCGATCGTGAACATCGTGGATATCTTTAAAAATGAGAAGGATTCAATAAGCTACGTTTACGATTTTGCAGACAACTGGGAGCATTCAATTATCCTCGAAAAGATTATTGATGCGAAGGAACCTCTTCCTCACCTGCTTTGTGTTGGCGGTAAACGAAATTGCCCTCCCGAAGATTGTGGAGGAGTTGGAGGATACCAAGAAATGCTTGAGGTGCTTAAAACGCCTGATACTACTGAGTATAAGGAGCTGATCGAATGGATTGGCGGGGAGTTTGATCCTGAAGCTTTTGAAATTGGCATTATCAACGACTCGTTTAAGGAAATCGAAGAGCAGCTGCTTGACGATGATGATGAGTTTGATTGGGAACCAAGCAAAAATTAAACTACCAATACCCACACCTTTAAATGTGGGTATTTTTCTATAATCTTGTACACTATTCAACCTTGTTGCTCGTTATTTGTAGTAGGATTCCAATTCCTTTTTAAGTAGCCTAACGAGCTTAATGCGGGATCTCTCTTGTAATTATTTTAAAATAAAGTTGTTATCATGAAGAAATTAGCGGTGCTAGTACTATTGGTTGCTTCGTGCGGCGGTAAGCTATTCGCTCAAGATATGGAGGCTGAACCTAAGCAGAATCTACTGGAGATTTCGGCAGGGTACTGTTCTGCCTTACCTCCTTTTTCGAATGCTTCCACTAGTGCAACCTTTCTTAAGCCTCGATCGGGTGGGAGTATGTCTTTTTCCTATGCTCGGCTTATTACCGATGAGTGGGGTGCTCAGGTTGAGGTGCTAACATCTGCCTTTAAGGTTAAGACCAGCGATCTTGCTTCTGAGGTTAAGGGTGGAGCAGTTTCTCAGGTTTCCATAGATCCTTACAGATCAACTTTTTTTGGTGCAGGAGCTGTTGCTTTTTTACCTATTGCAGGATTAACGCTTGATGTTAAGGGAAGTGTTGGTGTAAATGTGGTTGAGTTTGCTACTCAAGACTTTAGCTTCAAATCAAACCAAACAGGTTCTCCTATGCAGAGTGTAACGGTTTCTGCGAAAAGATCTGTTGCTCCAGGAGCTCTTCTAGGTGTGCGTTTTAGGTATCCAGTAGGAGAGTCGGTTTACGTTGGTGCTAAGGTGGAGTATGGCATCTCTTATGCCGATTTTACCAATGTAAAGTATCAGGTTAACGCTTTACCTAGTAATCCAGATCCACTAACGCTCGAAAATTTTAGGAAAACGCTATCGTACCTAAATGCAGGGGTGGTATTGGGACTAAGATTTTAGGTGCTAAATAGGGAAGTGGCACGTATTAAGTATCAAACTGTCAATGCCTAAAAAACGTTGACAGTTTTTTAGGCATTGTACTTGTGTCTTGATACGGAATACGTATGTCTTGATACCTTTTAGGATTGGTATTATTGTTTTTGTTTAAGACCCTTTAGGCTTAACCGTAAATTTCTTTTTTACAAGCTTTTAGCGTATTGGTAAGTAGGGCTACAATCGTGGTTGCACCAACACCTCCAGGTACTGGTGTGATGTAGCTACATTTAGGGGCAACTTCATCAAACTTTACATCTCCGAGTAGCTTCCAACCTGTTTTAGAGGTTTCAGACTTAACTCTGGTAATTCCAACATCAATTACAACCGCTCCTTCTTTAACCATATCAGCCTTAACAAATTCGGGAATACCCAAGGCTGCAATTATGATATCGGCACTTAAGCAAACCTCCTTTAGGTTAGATGTTCTGCTATGGCAAACCGTAACTGTACAATCGCCAGGATAGCCTTTTTGCGAGAGTAAGTTTGCCATCGGACGACCTACAATGTTGCTTCGTCCTACTACAACGGCGTGCTTTCCTGCTGTTTCAATTTGGTAACGCTTAAGTAGCTCCATTATTCCAAACGGAGTTGCCGATACGTATGCAGGAAGTCCTATCATCATACGTCCGACATTGGTAGGATGGAAGCCATCAACATCCTTCTTAGGGTCAATAGCTTCTATCACTTTATTCTCATCTATATGCTTTGGTAGCGGAAGCTGCACTATAAATCCATCTATCTCCGGATTATTGTTTAGCTCGTGGATAGCTTCTAGTAGCATCGATTCGGTTGCATCTTCTTCGAATCGAATGATGGTTGATTGGAAACCTACCTCGGCGCATCCCTTTTCCTTGTGTCCAACATAGGTTTCGCTAGCGCCATCGTGACCCACAATTACAGCCGCTAGGTGAGGTACTTTGTGCCCCTTAGCCACGAGCTCCTTAACCTCTGCTGCAATTTCAGCCTTTATTTCGGCTGCAATCTTTTTACCATCAATTAGTTTCATAGCTTAGTTTTAGTATGTGGTTTATCGTTTCATGCCCTTCATAAGGCCTCCCATTGCTCGTGGTCCTCCCGACATCATCTTCATCATCTTTCTGGTATCTTCAAATTGCTTAAGCAGGCGATTTACCTCCTGAATGGTAGTTCCGCTACCATCTGCAATTCTTTTTCTTCGAGTACCGTTAATGATGGTCGGATTTTCGCGTTCTAGCGGGGTCATCGATTTTATTATTGCTTCAATACCTTTAAACGCGTTATCATCAATGTCAATGTTCTTCATCATCTTTCCAAGCCCCGGAATCATTCCTGCAAGATCCTTAAGGTTCCCCATCTTCTTGATTTGTCCGATTTGGGTTAGGAAGTCGTTGAAGTTAAACTGATCCTTTGCAATCTTCTTCTGAAGGTTACGGGCTTGTTCTGCATCGTACTGTTCTTGGGCTTTTTCTACAAGGGTAACGATATCACCCATACCCAGAATACGGTCGGCCATACGTTCAGGGTGAAATACCTGAAGTGCGTCCATCTTTTCGCCAGAGCTTACGAACTTAATTGGTTTGTCAACTACCGAACGGATAGATAGCGCAGCACCGCCACGGGTATCACCATCAAGCTTTGTAAGTACAACCCCGTCGAAGTTAAGCCTATCGTTAAACTCTTTTGCGGTGTTTACAGCATCCTGTCCAGTCATGGAGTCAACCACAAAAAGAATTTCGCTTGGATTAACCGCATTCTTGATATTTTCAACCTCCTTCATCATTGCCTCATCAACGGCAAGACGTCCTGCGGTATCAACGATTACGACGTTGTGACCATGCTCGCGGGCGTACTTCACGGCGTTCTTGGCAATTTCAACAGGATTTTTACTACCTTCTTCGGTGTAAACAGGTACTTCTATCTGTTCTCCTAGTATTTTTAGCTGCTGTATAGCTGCTGGGCGGTAAACATCACCTGCAACAAGCAGTGGCTGACGTCCTTTTTTTGTTTTGATGAATGATGCAAGCTTTCCAGAAAAGGTTGTTTTACCAGACCCTTGTAAGCCGGCAATTAGGATAACCGCTGGTGAACCCTTTAAGTTAATGTCAACCATCTCGCCACCCATAAGCTGTACCAGCTCATCATGTACGATTTTGGTCATCATTTGGCCTGGCTTAACTGCGTTTAGCACATCTTGCCCTAGGGCCTTTTTCTTTACATCGTCGGTAAACGATTTTGCAACTTTATAGCTTACGTCGGCATCTAACAGCGCCTTACGGATATCCTTAACGGTTTCTGCAACGTTAATATCGGTAATTTTACCTTCTCCCTTGAGGAGCTTAAACGCTCTATCTAACCTATCGGATAAATTTTCGAACATATCTTTACTTTTTTTATTTGCAAGTTATACCTAGCAGGCATTGGTTTCGGACGTTGCTTTACAGCTGTTTGCTCTGCTTTACATTTTTTCGGGGACATCAATACCAAGTAGCGATGTCGCACTTTTTACAATTTGGGCTATTTGCCTTGAGAGCGCAAGCCTCATGCTTCGGATCTCTGCATTTTCTTCCTTCATAATCGGCGAATCGTGGTAGAACTGGTTAAACTCTTTTGCCAATTCGTATGCGTAGTTAGCGATTATTGCTGGTGAAAGCTGCTCGGCTGCTGCGTTTACCGTTTCAGGGTAAAGGTCAATCATCTTTATTAGATCCAGCTCTTTTGCCGAAAGAGGAATAGAAGTACTTATACTTGTAGGGACACTGGTTCCTGCTTCTTGCGCTTTACGAAGCAACGATTTAATTCGTGCGTGAGTGTACTGTATGAATGGCCCTGTATTTCCGTTAAAGTCAATCGATTCCTTAGGGTCGAATGTCATGGTTTTCTTAGGATCTACCTTTAGGATAAAGTACTTTAGCGCACCTAATCCAACCATTCGGTTTACTTCATTAGCTTGCTGTTCGGTTAGGCCGTCTAGCTTTCCTAGCTCCTCCGACATTTGTCGTGCCGTTGTTACCATCTCTTCTACCAAGTCATCAGCATCAACAACCGTTCCTTCGCGCGACTTCATTTTGCCTTCTGGAAGCTCTACCATTCCATACGAGAGGTGGGTAATGCTGTCCGACCAGCTATAGCCTAGCTTTTTAAGCACCAAACGTAGTACCTGGAAATGGTAGTTCTGCTCGTTGCCAACAACGTATATATGCTCATCTAGCGTATACTCATCAAAACGCTGATGCGCTGTGCCAAGGTCTTGGGTCATGTAAACCGAGGTGCCATCAGCCCTGAGGAGCAGCTTTTGATCTAAACCATCTTCGGTAAGGTCAATCCAAACCGATCCATCCTCCTTTTTAAAGAACACGCCATCTTCTAAACCTTTCATTACAAGTTCCTTTCCTAAAAGGTAGGTTTGCGACTCGTAGTAGGTTCTGTCGAAGGTTATTCCTAGATCATTATAGGTCTTATCGAACCCTTCGTACACCCATCCATTCATGGTTTTCCAAAGGTTGATAGTTTCTTCATCCTTAGCTTCCCACTTGCGTAGTAGGTCTTGCGCTTGTAGTAGGATCGGAGCTTTTTTCTTAGCTTCCTCTTCGTTCATTCCGCCATCTACCAGCTCTTTAACCTGAAGCTTTAGCTCTTTGTCGAATCGTACGTAGTAATCGCCAACCAAATGGTCGCCTTTTTTCCCCGACGATTGAGGTGTTTCTCCATTTCCAAAAAGGTTCCATGCAATCATCGACTTGCAGATATGGATTCCTCGGTCGTTTACAAGGTTTACCATGTAAACTTTTTTACCGCTAGCCTTAAGTATCTTCGAAACAGCATTACCAAGCAGGTTGTTACGAACGTGACCTAGGTGCAACGGTTTGTTGGTGTTTGGAGAGGAGTATTCGACCATAATCGCTTTTCCGCTATTGGGCTCAGCAAAGCCAAAGCTAGGAACCGACATGGCTGAGTTTAGCCTGTTTGCCCAAAATTCTGGAGTTAGCGAAATATTTAGAAACCCTTTAATAACGTTATATGCAGATACTTCCCGAATATTTGCCAAGAGGTATTCGCCAACTTCTTGTCCGATTGCCTCGGGCGATTTCTTGGCTAGCTTAACAAAAGGGAATACAATTAGGGTATAGTCTCCCTCAAAATCCTTCTTGGTCTTTTGTATCTGGATGTGCGAAGGTGCTATTTCGTTACCGTATAGAGCCTGCGTACCAGTAAGACACCAATCTGAAATGATTGATTCAACGTTCATTCTATATGTGCATATTAATATTGTGCGCAAAGATAAAAAGCAGCATCTATAATTAAAATTAATATTAGAAAGATTGTAAGTTTATTTTGAGCTTTTGGTTAATTTTTGGGCTTTTGGTTGTGGCGTGCCTATTTTGTATGCTGGCACCCTTTTGCTTATTCGATTTTTATGCGTTTCGAAAGGCATAAACATATTTTAGTAAATTTGCCTATACTACTAGTCGCTCTGCATTTAGATTTGTTTTCCCAAATTGGGCTTATGGGTTTAGTGTAAGCATTTATAACAGTAACTATGGTTGGAAGAATTAAAGAAATGCAGCTTGGCTCTTTTACATGGATAGATCTGCTATCGCCATCAAAAGAGCAAATACATGAGCTGGCTGCAAAGCATAAGCTCGACTACTTTCTAATTTACGATAGCCTTGAACCTGGGCATCTTCCTAAAATAGAGCAGTACGAAGACTTTACCTTTATTATTCTGCGTGCTTATACTGCAAAGGTGGAGGATAATGTAACTTCGGTACAAGAGCTAACCAGTAAGGTGGCCTTTTTTATTGGTAAAGATTTGCTCATTACTGTTCATCGTCCAGATTTCCCTTTTTTGCTTGATATCAAGGAGACGATCGATGGTAACATCACTATTTATGATCTTGTAATACATATATTTAAGCATATTGTCGATTCTTTCATCGAGCCTGCTACTTGGCACTCTAACCATATTGATGAGGTTGAGCGTATTATCTTCTTGAAGGATTTAAAAAAGGTATCGCAGGAAGACCTGTACTACCAGAAGGCTGAGCTTAGGATTAGCAGAAAGCTGCTTGTTCTTACTCAAAACACTGTCGCTCAGCTGCGTATTCCTGTCGATTATAATACTGCCTTACAGGATGTTAAAGATTCGCTTGTTAGGCTGATTCTTGAGTACGAAGAGGCAATTGAGGATACTAACAGCTTGATGAATACCTACCTGTCGGTGACTGCCCAGAAGAACAACGATGTGATGAAGCTGCTAACCATTTTCTCGGCTTTCTTTCTCCCTTTAAGCTTCATTGCAGGCTTTTACGGGATGAACTTTCAGTTTATGCCCGAGCTAAAGTGGGAGGGTGGATATCCCTTTGTAATAGCTTTAATGGTAGCATTGTCGGTGGTAATATACCTTTGGTTTCGTCGGAAAAAAATACTTTAAGATGCTTTGTAAAAACAAGGTATTCAGTAAGAATCAATACTTTCTGAATACCTTGTTTGGGGCGTTACCCTATAGGACAAAGGTTGCTATGCTGTGTGCAGGAAGGGTATAGCTTATCCTCTTTTGATTTACTTCTAGGGTTGTTTTAAGTGGCGTATCGTTGTTGTTCATGGCAACTACCGAAATGCTGCCATTTTTATTGATAAATGCTGTGGCCATTAGCCTTTTATCCGAAATATTAATGGCTATTCGTTTTGCTCCTGGACGAATAAACTTCGAAAAGTGACCAAGGTAGTAGAAGGAGTTCATATACTTTACCTCCTTTGTTTTAGTATCTGCAATTATTGGGGCAAAGCAAAAATTTCCAACATGGTTTGGACCACCTGTTTCGTCAAGTATCAGGTTCCAGTCTGTCCAGCCAACCGACCAGCCATTTAAATCGTTGATAACCGATTTAGCATAAGTTTCGCCAGCACTCCAATCGCTTATTCCCTCTGTTTTGAATGGGTAAAGGCAGCCTTCTGTAAAGAGTAGGTTTTTGTCGGGGTAGGCGTTATGAAGCCTTTCCACCTGCTCGAAATCGTCGTTAACATACCAGTGAAAGCCCAACCCCCAAACGTATTTCGATGCTTCTGGATCATCATACATAACTTTTCCTCGATCGAACATTACGCCACGGTTATGGTCCCAGCATATAATTTTCGCGGTTGTACCTGTACGAGCAAAGGTAGGCCCAAGGTGATGCTTCACAAAATCGCGCTCTTCTTCGGCTGTATATATGCACGATTCCCACGTTTGTACTGCTAACGGTTCGTTTTGAACGGTAGTTCCCCAGATATTTATTCCTTCTTTTTTATAGGCATCTATAAAATGTACAAAGTAGCTAGCCCAAGTTGACATGTACTTTTTATCAAGCTTTCCTCCATGGAGCATATCGTTGTTTGTCTTCATCCAAGCAGGAGGACTCCACGGCGAGCTGAAAAACGTAATAGGCTCTTTTGCAACCTTCATAGCTAGCTTTATAAACGGAATCTTGTAGCTTTTGTCGTGTGCTATGCTAAATGATTTAAAGGTTGTATCTCCTTCGTTAAGGTAGGTGTACATATCGCTAGAGAAATCGCAGCTATTCATGTTGATTCTTCCTAGCGTATAGCCAATCCCCCTGTCCTTATCAAAATATGCAGTAATTATCTCCTTCTGCTTGTCTGCTGGCATTTTATAGAATGTTTCGGCAGCTGCATCGGTGAATGCTCCTCCCATTCCTAAGAATGTTTGAAAGGTTTTTTCGGGAGATGCGGTAATGGTAACATCAGAAGCTTGCTCTTTATGGCTTGCCGAAAGCTGTGCTGTTCCTTTTAGGGTAAGCCTATCGTTACCATCTTTTGAAGTTAGGTAAATACTTACCACGTCTGTTTTAACCTTCTTCGATGCTTTACTGACTGCTTTAGCTTCGCTCATGTACGAAGCAAAAAGCCCAGCTGCTAAAGCAATGTAGGTGATGTAATGTCTTGGTTGTCTCATAATTGTAAATAATTCGGTTAAGTGTCATATAGACAATAAGTCGTTGTAAAAGTAACAATAGTTTCGAAATATGAATAGATTTTACTATCAAAATACATTTTCGAGATGTAGAAAAAAAAGAGGCACCTCTTTAGAAGTGCCTCATGCAGTATCTTGTAGCAGTATGCTGCTAGTTGGAGTCTATAATTTGCGATCCCCCTGTAAGATCTTTTGTAATGTCAGGATAGCCGGCAAACTTAACTGTACTTGCGCCTGATGCTTTTACGTTAAGCTGGTTTATAGCTGTTATTTGAACCTCGCTACCTCCCGAAAGAGCCAGATTCGCAATATCAGTAAGTAATCTAAATCCAAAAACTCTACTAGCACCTGATACTTCTTGAGCATTAAGAAAGCTTGCTTCGCCATAAACTCGTACATCAGAACCTCCACTAGCCCATAGGTTCAGCTCGTCTGTTGCAATGTTTGTTTCCACAAAGCTTCCTCCATCAGCGTCGATGGTAAATCTAGAACTGCTAAAGATGCCCGTTGTGTATACTTCGGAGCCGCCAGAGGCCACAATGCTTGTTAGTGCTGGCATAGCAATTAGTACGCGCTTATGCGAAACTTCACTTGGATTTATGGAGTCGTCAAGCAGTATGCTTAGCTCGCCATTGGGCTGTACGGATGTATAAATATACCTTAGGAAGCCTTCAGGTGCTTCTACAGCTACCTCATAGCTACTTCCTCTAACAATCTCCACCTGGAATCCGTCCGAAACGTTTACCTTACTGAATGTGGGCGTTATTCTGCTTTCGGATGCAACATTCCCTGGGGTGATTGACTCTTTTAAACATGATGAAAGTACGAAGGGTAGTACCAACAGCAGTAGCTTCGATAGTTTTGTCATCTTAGTTCGTAAGTTTTTGGACAAATATAGCATAGTCGGTTAATTTATTGCGCGCTTTTGTTACTGTATGACGTAAGTTAGGCGAAAAAGCTACTTTGAGAGGTGAAAAAATGCTGAGGCTAACTGGGAACCAAAGAGTTTCTTTGTAGAAAAAAGCCCGTGAGGCTCAATTCCACACGGGCTTACTCTTTCCTACCATTGGCACATACGATCTTTCCTTCTCTGAAGTAGGTTGATCTGTTGTTTCTTAATTTGATATGCAAATCATGCTACTTGATGCTGCTTTTAGTCATTATCTTGTAAGCAGAAGTGCATATACAATACCTTGTGTTTACTCTCCAATAGCTCGTAAGTAGTTGGTGTATATTGATTTCCAGTCTACGACCTTCCATATGTTTGCAAGGTAATCAGCTCTTTTATTTCGATATTTTAGGTAGTAAGCATGTTCCCAAACATCTATATTAAAAATTGGATATCCTTCGCTAAACGACACGTCCATAATTGGAGCGTCCTGATTAGCAGTTGAAGTGATAGCAAGCTTGCCATTGGGTAGCACAAGCAGCCAAGCCCATCCTGAACCAAACCTAGACATTGCCGCTTTTTCCATTTCGGCCTTAAAGCTATCAACACTTCCGAATTGTTTTTCGAGTATAGCCTTAAATTCATTGGGTAGTACGCTGTTAGATGGGGGAGTAAGTAAATCGAAAAAGATGTTATGGTTGTAAACTCCTCCTCCGTTATTCCTAACTGTAGCCTGAATGGGCTGAGGTAGCGAATTAATATTTTTCAAAAGCATAATCAGCGGCATGCTCTTTAGATCAGGGTATCCTTCTAATGCCTTATTGAGGTTATTGAGGTAGGCTTTGTGGTGTGCCGAGTAGTGTATTCGCATGGTTGTTGAGTCGATATACGGCTCTAAATCTCCAAACGAGTAACGGAGCTTTACCTGTTCGTGCTGGGCATTGGCAATTATAGCCAGAGCAACAATTGCTATTAGTAAAAGAAGCTTTCTCATTCTGCTATTTTTTAAGGTTACAAGATTCCTAAGTTTGCTACCCTATTAACCCTATACGAGGCAGAATGTTTAAAAGTAGGAGGTTGTCCAAAAGGGAAGCACGTAGCACGACCATTGGCGAATCACGAAAAAATAATGATCAGCCCTATTCAAGGAATCACACTCACCTCGTGATACATAATGTCGTGCCTCATGATGCTTTTGGGACAACCTCCTATAAAAGTTCTTCTTGGAGCTAGATTTCTTCTACAATTTCCTTATGCTTTTCGATAAAATCGCGCTCGGCTTTTAGGAGATTAATTGTTTGGAGCAAAAGGTTCTTTGTCTCGTTTAGCAATCCAAGGTATAGGTTGCTGTTTCGAGTGCTTGTTTCTCCATTCTTTATGCGCTTTATCTGCTTCTTTCTAACCGAATTTAGAAGTTCGAGCACTTGCTGTTGCCTTTTAATAACCTCGGGCACATCGGCATAGCTCTGTTCGTTTACTATTCGAGTTATTTCGCTAAATAGTGCAGATACCTCGTAGTTAATAGATTTGAGCTCTACAACCTGTTCCTTGATAAGCCCCTTATGGTTATTGTCAATATGGTCGAACGATGGTTTTGTAATAAAGCTTAGCGAGTGGGCTATTTCTCGAAGGTAGTCGATCACCTGCACGTAGTAGTGTCCTGTTTCTACCGAATCGCTTTGTAGCTGCGTTAGAGTATGGTACAAATTGTCTTTATACTTTTTTGTATCACGATTAATCTCTTCCACATCGCTATTTACCTTTTTCAAAAGCTTACGGTCTTCGTTAGAAAGGCCGTGGATTGTCTCATTGTAAACAACCACAATATTTCTTAAGGCTTTATTTACCTCGTTTACACATCGTTGTATGACAGCCTCTTCCTTCATATCAAGAGCAATGCTATTTGCTTCATCATCTTTAGATTTTCGGTTGTGTATCTTGTTTGATTTAAGGATTGCAAAAAAGGCTACAACAACCATAATCAGAATTCCAACAACTCCTGTTGCATGCAGAAAAAATGCAACAAGCATAGATGCTGTAAATGCTATGAGCGCCGTAAAAAACCATCCCGATATTACCGTCAAAACCCCAGTTACACGATAAACAGCACTCTCGCGTCCCCAGGCTCTATCGGACAAGGAGGTTGCCATAGCTACCATAAAAGTAACGTAGGTAGTTGAAAGAGGTAACTTTAGCGATGTTGCAGAGGCAATAAGGATGCTTGAAATGGTTAGATTTACAGATGCACGAAGCATATCAAACGAAGCATCGGTCTTTTTTGTGTGATGATGCTCCTCGGTATTAAATCGACTGCTAATTAGTGTCCTAACCCTATTAGGAAGGATTCTTTCGACCGAGTTGTTAGCGTTGATAACGCCCCTTACGATACCCCTCGAAATGCTGGTAGATCCAAATTTTTCCACACCAGCCTCCTGTCTCGCTAAGCTAACTTCGGTTTCCGTTACTGTTCTGGCTTTTTTTGATAGCCAAAGTGTAATGGTCATAATTGCACCTGCAATAAGAAGGTATAGCGCATTGGTAGATACCGGTTGGGCAAGCTCTCCCATCATCAGCTGGTTGGCTGGAATTCCAGATGTAAGAAATATTTGGTACGACTTTAGGGCTGCCATAAAAACGCCTATAAAGTTTACCAGATCATTTCCTGCGAATGATAGGGCTAGTGCAAACGTACCTGCTAGTACAATGTACTTGAGAAGGTTAAAGTTAAAAAGCGAGATGAAGAGCTGGAATAGGAGCGTAAGCGTTGCAAAGGAAATTAGCAGAATTGACCATGTGTTAGACTGGATGTAGCTAATTAGCTCGGGGGTAAATACAGCCGAATCAATAATTCCTTTCATCACAATAAAGTATAGAATTGCTGTAAGAGCAATTCCTCCCCAAGCAGAGCCAACGTATTTGAAGGTTTTCTTGTAGTTGAAGGTAAATATGAACCTGGTAATGTACATTGCAGCTCCTCCTACAATGAATGCAACTGCTATTGAGATGAATATACCGGAGATAATAGCAAGTGCTTTTCCTGCATTTATATACTGCGTTAGATCGGCAAGCGTACCATCTGCCGAGCTGGCAATCTTCATTAAAGATACAGCTACAGCCGCGCCAAGGAGCTCAAATACAAGCGAAACAGTTGTAGATGTTGGAAGTCCAAAGGTGTTGAAGAAATCGAGAAGGAGTACATCGGTAAGCATTACTGCAAGAAATATTACCATTATTTCCATAAGGTAAAACTGCTGGGGATAAAATACCCCCTTACGAGCAACCTCCATCATTCCTCCCGAAAAAATAGAGCCTAGTAGTATGCCTATTGATGCTACTGTCATGATGACATAGCGTGGAGCTGCTTTTGCTCCAATGGCCGAATTTAAAAAGTTTACAGCATCGTTGCTAACCCCAACCACCAGGTCTAGTAAGGCGAGAAGAAGTAGCACAAAAACGATAATCAAAAGAACATTGTCCATTGTTTACAAATTTTGCACAAAGTTACCAATCACCATATATTGAACTTTAACCCAATGTTAACAATGAGCTAAGCAAATCTTACAAAATGGTTATCTCTTTCTAAGCCAGCCTCCAAGCTTCGTCTATTCGTGTGCTGCCTATTACCTAATGCTTTAAGCTAGCTGCTATGTAAACGCATGTAACTTCATAAAGTTTGTACGGAGGTTGCTATTAACAAATGGTTAATTTGAGGTGTTGTTTGGGTAGCTTTAAAGTAGCTTGTGGTTAATGTGTTGCATAAAAAAGGCCCCTTCGTACGAAGAGGCCTGCAATATTTTTACTATTAAGAAGCTTTTACCTACCTAGCAGCATCTCGTCCTGCTCTTAAAGCTTTAAGGTTTGCATCTACAATATCCTGACCCTTACGTTCAAATAGTGTAACTACAGCTTTTTCAATAGCTTCAAATGGCATATTAAGGTACGACGAAGCAGCCCCAAGCATAACCATATTCGAAGATCTAGAAGACCCACACTCTTTAGCGATGCTATCTGCATCTATTGTAATAGCATGGGGTTGTGCTTTTAGATTACTTATTACCTCTTCAATGCTTGGATAGTTTGGGATGTTTATGAATGGGGTGGTATTGGTAACCACCCAACCTTGCTTTGACAGGTAGGGTAGGTATCTTAACGCTTCCATTGGTTCTACCGAAATTATTATGTCGGCTTTACCAAGTGGTATTAGGTCTGATGCAACAGGTTTATCAGATATGCGGAGGTGCGATTGCACATCTCCACCACGTTGACTCATACCATGAACCTCCGATTGTTTTAGGTGCAGGTTATTCTGAACAGCAGCAGTGCCAATAACGGCGGCAATCGAAAGGATACCCTGACCACCTACTCCGGCAAGTATTATATCAGTTTTCATTGTATTCGATTAATTTGTTCTACTCTTTTGCTTTTGCGTGCACTTCTGCTTTCTTTCTGCGTGCAGCAGTTTGAATGCATTCGCGTTGTGGTATGATTACCGAAACGCCATTGTATGCCAGCTCCTCTTTTATTATGCGGAGGTTTTCTTCATGATTCTTTTTCAAAGGAACCATTACCCTTATGTGATTTGGATCTACACCCAATCCTTTGCATATATCAACAAGGCGGCCGTTTGCTGCCGATGCTTGTCCTCCTGTCATACCTGTTGTTGAGTTATCAGAAATTACCACCGTTATAGGAGTATTTTCAATAACAGCATCAAGTAAGCCAGTCATGCCAGAGTGTGTAAAGGTAGAATCACCGATTACTGCAACAGCCGGAACTAGTCCTGCATCTGCTGCTCCCTTGGCCATCGTGATGGAAGCACCCATATCTACGCAGGTGTTAATTGCGTTAAAAGGAGGAAGCGCTCCTAAAGTATAGCATCCAATATCGGCAAAAACTCGGCCTTCGCCGTACTCCATTATTGCCTCAAGTAGGTCGGCATAAACGTCACGGTGTCCACAGCCATTACATAGGGCAGGGGGGCGTGGCATTACGATGTTCGGAACGCTGGCTCCCTCTTCAACAGGTAGTCCAAGTCCTTTAGCTACGATGGTCGGATTAAGCTCTCCATCACGAGGTAGGGTTCCGTCAAGGCGACCGTGTACTGGTTTACCAAGAGCGAGTAGTCCTTTTATCGATTCTTCGATAAGAGGGTAGCCCTCTTCGAGAATAAGGAGCTCGTCGCACTGGTTGTATAGGGTTTCGATTAGTTTGGTGGGAAGAGGGTACTGGCAAACTTTTAGAACAGGGTATGGTGTAGCTCCGTCAAAGTTTTCAATCAAATAGTTATAAGCTATTCCAGATGCAATAATACCAAGTTTCTTGTTTGGGGAGTCAATTAGCTGGTTAAATTCCGATTTTTCCGAGTCTAAGATCATCGACTCTTGCGAAGAGAGTAGAGTCTTGTAGTTTTTACGAGCGATAGCAGGAAGAAGCACAAATTGGCGAGGATCAGCAGGTAGCTGTAGCTCGTTTTGTGGAAGCTTTGGTTTTTGAGCAACTCCTGCACGTGAGTGAGCCATACGGGTTGTGATACGAATCATAACCGGAACTTTAAACCTTTCGCTTAGTCCAAAAGCAGCATAGGCCATATCGTAGGCCTCCTGTTGGTTCGAAGGTTCAAAAATAGGAATCATGGCAAACTTAGCGTAAAAGCGAGAATCTTGCTCATTCTGAGATGAGTGCATTGATGGATCATCAGCAGAAACTACTACTAAACCACCGTTTACTCCTGTTATTGAAGCGTTCATAAAGCAGTCGGCCGCAACATTTAGACCCACATGCTTAAAGCAAACCATAGCCCTTTTACCAGCATACGACATACCTAGAGCTGCCTCCATGGCCGTTTTTTCGTTGGTCGACCATACGTTATGGATGCCCTTTTCTCGAGCTTCTTTAGAGCTTTGCACGTACTCCATTATTTCGGTTGATGGAGTGCCAGGATAGGCGTAGAGACCAGATAAGCCACCATCTATGGCACCTTGAGCAATTGCTTCATCACCTAGGAAAAGCTTTCTTTCCATATGATATAGATGTTTTTAATAAGCTAACTAATTGATGCAAATGTATTATAATTATAGTTAATTCAAACTAAAAATATCAAATAGTATTAAAAATCGTAAGTAAAGAATAATGATTTAATAGATAATTGTAGCTGTAATTTTTCGAGCTCCACCAAACCTTCGAAATTCGCAAAGGTAAATTCCTTGCCAAGTTCCTAACTTTAAGCGGTTTGATGTGATGGGAATGTTTAGTGAAACGCCAAATGCTGAAGATTTGATGTGCGCTGGCATATCATCAGAGCCTTCGTCCACATGCGTATAGTGCGGGTATTTTTCAGGAATCCAGGCGTTAACGAATGTCTCTAAATCGTGCCTTACCGATGGATCGGCATTTTCGTTGATCGAGAGTGCTGCGGAGGTATGGTGGAGAAAAAGGTTTAGCAATCCGCTTTCAGGTAGCAAGCCCTCCAGCTCCTTGCTAATAGCTGCCGTTATAAGATGAAACCCCTTTGGGTAGGGCGTAAGCGTTATCTCAACCTGTTTTACCATGCTAGTAAAGCTTTCTTATATGCTGATGCGCAAAGTCGAAGCAAAAGTTTTCGATCTCATCTCTTATACGATCGAAATTCGCATCTGTTTCTTTACTATTGGCACCCTCCATCGGCATTTCAAATGGGTGGATAAAGACTTTGGGAGATCCTTTGAAGCTAGGAAGAACAGTTCCATTGGCATCAAATGTAAAAATGACAAAGTCGTACTCGGCATCCAGAACCTCGCTTAACGGTTTACTTACTTGTGCAGATATGTTGATTATTGCGTTAGACATAGAGTTGGCGGCAAAAAGATTTACAGGTTCTGGATTAATTCCAGCACTTACTACTTCGGCGTATTTTTTTGTGTAGTACTTCATCCAACCTTCGGCCATTTGCGACCTACAAGCATTGCTTTCGCCAATTATTAAAATCTTTTTCATCACTATTTAATTTTTATCACATCCGATAAGCGCTAAATCAAGTAGAAACTCTCTTTTAATGATTTCTGCTCTTGAAATCATTAAATAATCAAAGCTTATGCGGATTATAGAAGGTTGCTTTCCTCTTTGCTCTTGCTAGCGTTGAGCATGCTAACCCGCCTTGGCAAGGTATAAAAAAATGCCCTCGTTGATGAGGGCGTTTAGGTTATTTTAGAAAAGTCGTGGATGATCCTGCTCAAGCTTTTGTAGAATAGCAGTAATGATAGTTTCTCTAAAGAATTTGCCACGATTCTGAATTTTATACTTGCTGCAAAAGAATTCTACGGTGCTCATTTCCGAAGTGTTGAATACCACAGATTGGCGGTAGATTCTTCTACTGCGCATGGCAATAGGTGTTCCGTTTGGACCTTTTCTTTGTAAGCTACTAACAGCTGCCATTATAAGATGTGTTTTGTTACCAATTCCTTGATTTATCGGCAAAGTAAGCCTTTTTGTTCCATTTAAAAAAGGGTTTTCAACAAAGTTATTAACAAGCTATGAACAATTTCCTAACAACCGTAATTGTAATATGAATAGCACAACGTGTAACCGTACCTGTATCTTTTTGTATTCTGCTGTATTTTAGATGGTTATAAAATAGAACGGTAAGGGTAAAGCTAAAGATTAGCTACGGGATAATAAAGGCAGGGAAGCTCTGATCTGGATGCTGGTCTTCGGCATAAACCTCCTTAGGATAGGCTATATGTGCTAAGAATAGGCCCTGAGAGTGTGCTGATGTGCCAGCCAACGATCTGTCCTTAGCCGCAATTATGGTGTCTAGCTCTTCGGGTCTTAGCTTTCCTTTGCCAACCTCCAGAAGGGTTCCCACAATTGCGCGAACCATATTTCGTAAAAACCTATCAGCCCGAACAACAAAAACGTACTTGCCAGGAGCGTACTCAATCCATTCGGCATGCGAAATGCTACAGTTGTTGGTTTTAACATCGGTATGCAGCTTGCTAAAGCTCGTAAAGTCGGTGTGCTTAAAGAGTATGGGTATCGCACTTCTTATGGCTTCAACATCCAGCTTGCCCCTAAAATGGGTAGAAAACTCGTTGGTAAAGCAGCTTTTATCTGTATGTAAAAAGTAGTTGTAGGTTCTCGAGATTGCATCAAATCGGGCATTCGCACCTTCCGAGACTTCCTTAATGCTGTAAACAACAATATCCTTTGGTAGAATGCAGTTAATCTTATGGATGGTATTTGAGCAGCCTTCCAGGTTTGGGGCCGTAGAATCGAAGTGGGCAATAAAGTACGATGCATGAACTCCTGTATCTGTTCTTCCAGCTCCGATTGTCTCTATTGGTTCTCTTAAGTAGGTTGATAAAGCATAGTTGAGCTTTTCCTGCACTGTTGATGCATTGGGTTGTACCTGCCATCCGTGGTAGCTAGTCCCATTATAGGCCAATCTAATAAAGTATCGGGGCATAAATATTTTTTTTGTAAAGATAGCGAATATGCTACATTTGCATACCTCTCTAGGATTCAAAAGGATTGAAGAGTCCATTTGATGTAAATATTGCTTTAACCATATTTAACGACGTTTGTCCGTTGTTTCGGAATAATGTCGGGAGTAAAGCCGTTAATTTAGTTGCACAAATTAGAGTCAAAACGTAACATATTTCTTGTATGAGCGAAATTGTGAATATCAAGGAGCTAAACGAAAGAATTCAACAAGAAAGCGCCTTTGTTGATATCATCGGAATGGAAATGAATAAGGTTATTGTAGGTCAGAAGCATTTGGTTGAATGCCTGCTGATTGGCCTCCTATCTGATGGTCACGTGCTGCTTGAAGGGGTTCCAGGATTGGCCAAAACCCTTGCAATTAATACCCTATCAAACATTATAGATGCTAAGTTTAGCAGAATTCAGTTTACTCCAGACTTGCTTCCTGCCGACCTTATTGGGACAATGATCTACAGCCAAAAAAAGGAGGAATTTGCAGTAAAGAAGGGGCCTGTTTTTGCCAACTTTATTCTAGCCGATGAAATTAACCGTTCTCCCGCAAAGGTTCAAAGTGCTCTTCTGGAGGCTATGCAGGAGCATCAGGTAACCATTGGCGATTCTACATTTATTCTTCCAGAGCCATTCTTAGTTATGGCTACCCAAAACCCGCTAGAGCAAGAGGGAACCTATCCGCTTCCTGAAGCCCAAGTGGATCGTTTTATGCTTAAGGTTGTGATTAGCTACCCCAAAAAGGAGGAAGAAAAGCTAATTATCCGTCAAAATATTGCTGGCGATTTTCCTAAAGCTAACACCGTACTTAAGCCCGAGGATATCATGAAGGCTCGTAAGGTGGTTCGTGATGTGTACTTAGATGAGAAGATTGAGCGTTACATAGTTGATATTGTGTTTGCAACACGTGAACCAGCTTCGTATGGCTTAGGGAAGTTCGAGAGCATGATTTCGTATGGTGGTTCGCCTAGGGCAAGTATAAGCTTAGCTCTTGCAGCAAAGGCATATGCTTTTATAAAGCGTAGAGGGTATGTTATTCCCGAAGATATCCGAGCGGTGGCTTACGATGTACTAAGGCATCGTATCGGTCTTACCTACGAGGCTGAGGCCGAAAATATCACATCTGAGGATATTATTACAGAAATCCTAAACGCTGTAGAAGTTCCTTAGTAAGTGGTGCATACTCTTTTATTGGGTGGTATAGCATTCAGGCCACCCAGTTTGCTGCTTTTACATAGCTTGTATCAAGCAGAAGAGGTGTATAGCATTGCAGCCTAAGTGTGTAAAACCAGAAACACGAGATAACGTTGTTCATGGAGACAAAAGAGCTACTAAAAAAGGTTCGGAAGATTGAGATTAAATCGCGTGGATTAACCAACCAGATTTTTGCTGGAGAGTATCATAGCGCTTTTAAAGGGCGTGGTATGGCTTTTAGCGAGGTGCGCCAGTATAGGTATGGCGATGATATTAGAAATATCGACTGGAATGTTTCTGCACGATTTAACGAGCCGTATATTAAGGTATTTGAAGAGGAAAGGGAGCTTACCGTAATGCTTCTGATTGATGTGAGCGGATCGAGCCACTATGGTACGCAGAAGATGTTTAAGAACGAGCTTATTGCCGAAATAGCTGCTGTTCTATCTTTCTCGTCTATTCAAAACAACGATAAGGTAGGCGTGATTTTCTTTAGCGATAAGGTTGAAAAGTTTATTCCGCCTAAAAAAGGACGCTCGCATATTCTAAGAATTATTCGAGAGATCATAGAGCTTAATCCGGATAGTAAGAAAACCGACATTTCTGAAGCTCTACGTTTTCTGACAAATGCAGTCAAGAAGCGTTGCACGGCTTTTGTTCTATCAGATTTTAACGATTTTAGTGCTTCACCAAGCAGCGTTAAGTTTGAAGAGGCTCTTAAAATAGCTGCTAACAAGCATGACTTAGGTGCAATTATGATTTACGATCCGCGAGAAGCGGAGCTTCCTAATGTGGGCTTGCTAGAAGCAGTTGATGCAGAAACGGGTGAAGTGGTGTGGGTTGATACCTCTTCGTCTTTGGTAAGAGCGGGCTATGAACAGTGGTGGACTCAAGCGCAGAATACTCTTGCAACAACATTTGCAAAGTCGCGTGTCGATTGGGTTTCTGTTGCAACCAATGACGACTATGTCAAACCTTTAATCAAACTATTTAAGCATAGGTAGGCGATGAGAGTACTAGGTAAATGTCTTGCTTTTCTATTGATAGCTTTATACATTGGTCTTGGCAGTTCGTTTGCTCAAAATTTTAGGGCTAGTCTCGATTCTACCAAGATTCTAATTGGGAATCAAACAACTTTGACCATTTCTGTTAAGGTTGAAGAAGGGAAGCGGGTGCTCTTTTTTCATATTCCCGATTCGCTAGCTAAGGGGGTAGAGGTCGTAAAGCGCCTGCCAATTGATACTTCTGAAGTTGACGGAGGTACAATTTTAACTCAAAAGGTTGTACTAACTTCTTTCGATTCAGGATCGTACGTGCTTCCTAAGATTCCTGTTATATACTTTGATGGTAAAAAGGCGGATACGCTTTACTCTCAGGCTTTTACACTTAAGGTAAAAGGAGTTGCTGTTGATAGTACCAAACGACCTTTATATGGTATTAAGGGCAACTATCGTGCTTCATACTCATTTTGGGAGATTTTCTTTTTTGCACTGGCTGTCCTATTCCTTGTAGCTTTCATCTTTTGGTTATACCGCTTTTTCCGTAAAGGAAATAGTGAACCAATTTTTAGCTTTAAGACTAAAGTGGTAGAGCCTGCTCACGTTGTTGCTTTTAGGGAGCTTGAGCAGCTTAAGCAGAAGAAGCTCTGGCAAAATGGTCGCGAAAAAGAGTACTATTCGGAGCTTACTGATATCCTGAGAAGGTACATGGAAGCCAGGCTTAAAATTAGCGCAATGGAGATGACCTCCTTCGAAATTATGTCTGCTTTGAAAGGTTACAGAAGTATCAATAAGCCGCTTTTCGACAATCTTTCTGATATGCTCGAAACTTCTGATCTAGTTAAGTTTGCAAAGCACACTTCTACTCCACAAGAGAGCGAAGATGCTGCTGCTTGTGTTTACAAGTTTGTCGAAGAAACAAAGGAAGAGGCGGTAAAGCAGGAGGCTAATATGGAAGGACAGGAAGCCGTTCATCCTAAAACTGAAGAAAACAAGTAGTACAATGGGAAGCTTAATACTATATAATCCGAGCTATCTATACTTGCTTATTTTGCTTGTACCTCTTATTGTTTGGTACATCATTAGAAATAAGCATTTTACACCAAAACTAACAGTCTCGTCGGTTGCCCAGCTAACCTTTGTAAAGTCGTCAACTCGTAGAAGGTTAAGGCACATTCCGTTCATTTTAAGGTGTGTTGCTATTGCGTTGATTATATTTGCTTTAGCCAGACCGCAATCGACGCAAAATAAGAATAACGTATCTACCGAGGGGATTGATATCGTGCTTGCGATGGACATATCTAGTAGTATGCTTGCACGCGACTTTAAGCCAGATCGTATTTCAGCTGCCAAAAATGTTGCTGTACAGTTTATTACCGATCGTCCGAATGATCGGATCGGGATGGTTGTATTTTCGGGCGAAAGCTTTACACAATCGCCACTAACCACCGATCATGCTGCCCTTATCAATCTTACAAAAGATATTAAGAGTGGTATGCTCCAAGACGGAACGGCCATAGGTAATGGGCTGGCAACTGCAGTAGCACGACTAAAGGAGAGCACGTCAAAAAGTAAGGTAATTATTCTGATGACGGATGGTGTTAACAACCTTGGCGAGGTGGCTCCGCTTACTGCTGCTGAAATTGCTAAAACCTTTGGGATTCGTGTTTATACAATTGGTATTGGAACTAGAGGTAAGGCGCTCACCCCAACACCTACCGATTTTGGTGTTCAGCTGGTTTATGCTGATGTCCAAATTGATGAAGGGATTCTTCGTAAGATATCATCAGTAACAGGAGGTGAGTACTTTAGAGCTACTGATAATACTAAGCTAGCCGAAATATACTCGAAGATAAATGAGCTCGAACGCACTAAGTTTATGGTAGATAGGTATACAAAACGTAGCGAGGAGTTCGGGTTTTTCGTTGTGCTTTCTGTGCTTGCACTATTAGCCGAAGTTTTATTTAGGTATTTAATTCTTAGGAGAATACCTTAAATCTATTTGCCATGTTTAGATTTGCAGAACCATTATACTTTTACCTCTACTTCTTACTTCCGTTAATCGTACTTCTCTACGTTATGTTTGTACGTAAACGAAAGTTTAATCTCAAGAAGTATGGGCAGCTCCCTATTATTGGGTTGCTCGCACCTAACGTTTCTACGCGTAGGCTTAACCTAAAGTTTGTGCTATTTTGCGCAGCCTTTTGCCTACTGGTATTAGCACTTGCACGTCCACAGTTTGGTTCCAAGATAAAAGAGGTAAAGAATCGAGGCATAGAAATTGTTGTAGCATTAGATGTTTCGAACAGCATGCTTGCCGACGACTATAAGCCCAATAGGCTTACAACAGCAAAGCTTGCCCTTTCGAGATTGGTGGATAAGCTCAGAGATGATCGTCTTGGCCTGGTTGTGTTTGCTGGAGATGCGTACACGCAGCTTCCTATGACATCTGATTTTACAACGGCAAAGATGTTTTTTAGCTCGATTAATCCGAATAATGTACCACAGCAAGGTACCGCTTTGGGTAAGGCAATAGATCTTGGTGTAAAGTCGTTTTCTAGCTCGTCGAAGAATGCAAGGGTGCTTATAATCATTTCTGATGGAGAAAACCATGAAGATGACCCAATTGCTGCTGCTGAAGATGCTAAGAAGAATGGGGTGAAGATCTATACGGTAGGTGTTGGTCAGCCTCAAGGAGCTCCGATACCTACGACTAGCGGTTACCTCAAGGATAAGGATGGAAATGTGGTAATTACTCGATTAGATGAGAAAACGCTTCTGCAGGTAGCAAATGCAGCAGGTGGTAAGTATATACGTGCATCTGGAAGCAATTTTGGTTTGAATGATATCCTAGATGATGTTAAAAAGATGGATAAGATGGAGCTTAAATCGTACGTTTACGAAGATTACGATGAGCAGTTTCAGCTCATTTTGCTGCTGGCCATGTTCGTTCTCCTTCTTGATTCAATTGTAGTACAAACCAAAAACATTTGGTTAAGCAAAGTGGATATTTTTAAAAGTAGGTAAACCAATGATCAGATATAGCATCGCCATAATACTTTTGTTTATTACCCTAACCTCATTCGGACAAGCCCGAAAGCTCATCCGAAAGGGAAATAACGAATTTGAAAAAAAGCAGTACAACCAAGCCTTACTTAGCTATAAGCAGTCGCTTGCAAGTGTCGAAGACTCTAGCATGGTTGCTGGTGCCATTTACAATATTGGCAATACCATGTACATGCAAAAAAAATACAAAGAAGCTATTGGTGCCTACCAGCAGAGCTATGTGCATGCAAAAAACGCCGAGGAGCAAGCTCGAGTATTTCATAATGCTGGTAATGCTTTATTTAAGATGAAGAGCTATAAAGAGAGCATAGAAGCTTACAAAATGGCGTTAAAAATCGACCCTACCGATAATAAAACAAGGTACAACCTTGCTTTAGCGCAGCAAAAGCTTAAGGATCAGGAAAAGAACAATAAGAAGAATGGCGGTGGAGGAGGTGGTCAAAACAAGGATAAGAAAAACCAGAACCAGAACCAAAACCAGAACCAAAATCAAAACGATCAAAATAAGCAAAACCAGAACGGTAAGAACAATCAGGATAAGCAGAATAACCAAGATAAGCAGGATAAGCAGCAGCAACCTAAGATTTCGAAAGAGGATGCCAATAGAATGCTAGATGCCCTGCAAACAGGCGAAAACAAAGCACAGGAGCGCGTAAAGGCTCAAAAAGTAAGAGCTCAGATTCGTAAACCTGATAAAAACTGGTAGAAACTACAAGATATATGAAACGAATAGCTATTATACTAACCATTCTTGCTACCGCGCTTGGAGCATTAGCCGACAACGTAACGTTTGTTGCCAAAGCGCCGAGGGTAGTGGCTGTAGGAGAGCAGTTTCAGCTAAAGTATGATGTAAATGTAATGCCGGACGATTTTTATAATCCGGATATTAAAAATTTTGATGTTTTAGCAGGGCCAAACAGGTCGCAATTTAGAAGTACAACCATTGTAAATGGGCAAGTTTCTACTACTTCGTCGATATCTTACACCTATATTCTCGAAGCTGCTCGCGAGGGTAAATTTACTCTACCTGCCGCAGTGGTGAAGGTTAATGGCCGAACTTATACTTCCAATAGCATTGTGGTAGAGGTTGTTAAGGGAGAGTCTTCTTCTAGTTCGTCTCGAGGTGGAGGAAACAGTAGTTCTGGAGGTGAAGCTAGAAGCAGCTCACGCGCCGACGTGCTACTTCGTATGGAAGTAAATAAAACGTCGCTATACCGAGGTGAATTTTTAATTGCAACGCTAAAGCTTTATTCTCGAGCTGATTTAGAAAATTTAGGAGAACCAAAATTTCCTTCATTCAATGGGTTTTGGAATCAGGTGGTTGAAGATAACGATCTAAAGCTGAACTTTGTACGCGAAAAGTATAACGGAAAGATATATGAATCGGCCGTAATTAGGCGTTATGTCCTTTTTCCTCAACAGGTTGGCACGCTTACGATTGATCCATTTCAGCTAACCGCTTCAGTAATAGAAAGGTCAGCACCTCAAAGTGCCTTTGATGCATTTTTTGGTGGGGGTGGGGTAAGAGCAACCAAACGATTATCAAGCGTACCCATTTCAATTTCTGTAAAGGATCTACCTAGCGGAGCTCCTGCTTCGTTTAACGGGGCGGTGGGTAGCTTTAGCATAGCTTCGGGTTTGTCTAGAAGCAAGGTAAGGGCTAATGATGCTGTAAATCTAACAGTTAAAATTACTGGTACAG